>ERZ747221.1959-NODE-1959-length-19274-cov-3.609418_pt1 | contig 19274 bp, 15 predicted proteins | sample MGYA00374949_ERZ747221 | MGnify/ENA primary metagenome ERZ747221 (study PRJEB28779, sample SAMN05720172) | bioreactor metagenome | isolation source: Anaerobic biogas reactor | place: USA:Washington, USA | collected 2015-08-08 ... | reverse complement strand
GGACGACGACTATTGGAGGATCGCCGCCCCAACGTCGTTCCGAGCGGAGCGAGGAACCTTGACTTGCTAGACCGAGGTCCTTACGCCGGTGCGCAGCCAGCCGAGCGGCGGGCGCCGCCCATCATCGCCGGCGGGGCGCCTCGTGGTTGAGCGTGAGCAGGAGCAGGCAGAGGATGAGGGCGGCTATCGTTAGGGACGTGGACATGGGGTCTCCTCAGGGGAGAATCGTAGCGCATCACACGTGGAGACGCGCTGATGCTGCTACAGGTTCCCCCCTGAGGAGCGATTTTCGCGATCGGGTGCTGCGTCCCGCTACTGGCCCACGGCGCGCAGGTTCTCTAGGAGGAGGTGGATGTCCTCCTCCAGCATGTGGGGGTTGTCCTTGGTATGGATCCCCACGCACACCGCGTCGGTGGGGCGCATGTGCTGCGCCGCATAGGCCAGCGCCTCAGGGGCGGGGGTGCGGCCGGCGGCCAGCACCTTGTAGTGGATGACGGGCCGCGACAGCCGCTGGATGAGGGCCACCCGCGCCTCACGGTCCTCGGGGAGGAACTGCTCCGCGGCGGCCACGTCGTGGTGGGGCACCTCCTGCCGCGGGGAAGGGTTATAGTACGAGACCATGTAGAAATCGAGGTCGAGGTGCTCCTCGGCCCACTCGAAATCCTCGCACATGTGCCCGGCGATGCCGGCCGGGATGCCCGCCGCGCGCACCGCCTCGACAAAGGCGCGAATGTCGTCGTGGCGCCCCTGGGCTACATAGTTGTCTACGATGCCGCCGTGCAGGTAGCAGGCGGCGGCACCGTGGTCGATGCAGTAGCGGGCGCCCGCCACCGACGTCTCGGCGCGCGAGTTGGTCTGTGCCACCCACGCCATGGTGCCGCCCTGGTCCCAGTAGCGGCGCAGGACGCGGGTGATGTGGTCGTCGCCACGACAGAGGCAGGCGTTGAGACCGAGCGCCTCCGCCTGAAAGAGCGCCTCGACGATGCGCTCGTCGGTGTACCAGGCGGCCATCTCTTCACTGCGCTGGCGCGATTGGTGGGAAAAGCCACTGAAGGGGTTGCCGCCGATGAGCAGCCGCGAGACAGCCAGGCTCCCGAGGCGGACGGTGGGGATCTCCATGACGCATGGCCTCCATCAGGATCTGCCGCCATTGTAGGCCAGCGACGCGTTGTCGAGCAAGGAGAGGAGAGGGAACGCGGATGGACACGGGTTTCGCGGATCGACGCGGATCAGGACCCAATGATCAGAGATCACAGAGGTCACAGAGACCGCAGAGAAGAGGTCCCAACTTCTCGTCTTTGCAGCCTCTGTGATCTCTGTGATTGGTGGTTCTGATCCGCGTTCATCCGTCCAATCCGCGCGTTGTGTGCAACGCCGCATCCGTGTTCCCTCCTCACCTGCGTTGACATGAGCATGTACGGCGGCTAACATGCGCGCTGTTTGGGTCGGGGTGGGCCCTCAGAGAAAGGAACGACGATGGACGCTACACGGAAGGCGCTGGTCGACATGTACCATGGCCTGCGCGTCACCGACGTGTCGGACGGCATGGACCGCATGAACCTGTGGGATCGGGGCAACATGCACAACGACATCCGCCCCTTGTGGCGCGACGTCGACACCTTTGCCCATCGCATCTATGGTTTCGCCCACACGGTGCGTTTTGGTCCCACGAACCGTCCCATCACATCACGGACGCCCGATGAAGCGGAGGAACTCATCGCGCGCTGGTACCGCGAGTGGGCGCCCGGCCCTCACGGCGACACCATCGAGGAGGGCGACGTCATCGTCATCGACGCCCATGACCTGGAGGTGGGGTTCATCGGCTCGAACAACGCCCTGGGCTGGATGGCGGTGGGCGCCGTTGGGGCGGTGACCAACGGAGGCTGCCGCGACACTGACGAACTCATCAAGGAGCGCGTGCCCGTGTACTCGCGCCTCGTCACCAAGACGATCCGCCCCGGCAGACTCGAGTTCTTGGGCGAGCAGGAGGTGATTACCGTGGGCGGCGTGATGGTGCGCCCGGGCGACCTGGTGGTAGCCGACGGGGACGGCGTGGTCGTGGTGCCCATCGAGGTGGCCGAGGACGTGGCGCGCTACGCCTGGAATGTGGCCCGCGGCGACAAGGCGGGGCGCCGCAAGCTTTACGAGAAGGTCGGCTTGGATCCGGACGATACGCTGTAGCCAGGCCGCGCGATGCGTAAGGCCGATGGTACGCGGGTTTTCGCTGTTGCGGCAGCGTCCTCTCACCGCAGCCTTCTCCGCGGGTACAGAGCGGGGGAGAAGGGATGCCGCGGAGCGCTCGGTCCTCCCCCGGTACTCCCAGGGTGCGCTGTACCCAATGCGAACACCGGGGCGGGGTGGGCGTAGCGCTTGATCGCCGATAGATCGTCAACCCATCGATATCGAGGAGAGCATGGCAACCTACGTACGCGTTTCCGAGTCTGACCTGTTCGATTTCACCCGCCGAGTATTCGTCGCCGCCGGGATGCCGCCGGAGAACGCCGCTCTGGTGGCCGACAACCTCACGCAGGGGGAACTCCACGGCCTGGGCAGCCACGGCGTCTCGCGGCTGCTGCCCGTCTACGTCAAGCGGGTGCGGGTTGGGGCGTTCAACTCTACGCCCAACGTGACGGTCGTGCAGCGCAAGGGCTCCACCGCCGTGGTGGACGGCGACAACGGCCCCGGCGCCGTGGTGGGCACGTTCGCCATGGACCTGGCGTTGGAGTTGGCACAGGAGCACAGCTCCGGCTGGGTGGTCGCCCGCAACAGCAACCACTATGGCGCCGCCTTTCTCTACACGCGCAAGGCGCTGCCGCTGGGGATGATCGGCTTTAGCACCACCGCCGCCGTGCCCCAGGTGGCGCCCTATGGCGGGAACGCCGCCGCCCTGGGCACCAATCCCCTGTGCATCGCCGTGCCGGGCGGCGAGCGCGGGCCCATCATCCTCGACATGGCCACCACCGTGGTGGCGCGCGGCAAGGTGCAGCTCGCCGCCCTCGAGGGCAAGCCGATCCCGCTGGGCTGGGCGGTGGACGCCCAGGGGCGGCCAACCACCGATCCGGTTGAGGGGAGCAAGGGGCGCATGCTGCCCTTGGGCGGCTACAAGGGGTACGGCCTGGCGGTGATGGTGGAGGTGTTCAGCTCCATCCTCTCCGGCGCGGCCTTTGGCAGGGGAATCGGTGAGCTGTTCGCCGATTTCGACCGCGGCCAGGGCATGGGGCACTTTTTCGGGGCGCTGGATGTCTCGGCGTTCATGCCGGTGGATGCGTTCCGCCGACGCATCGACGACCTCATCGCCTACCTCAAGGGGATGCCGCTGGCCGAGGGCGCCGAGGAGATCCTGGTGGCCGGCGAGCCCGAGGCGCGCAAGGCCGCCGAGTATCGCGTCACGGGCATCCCCATCGAACAGGACGTCCTCGCCACCATCAACGGCGTCGCCGCCGAGTTGGGAGTCTCGCCGCTGCAGGGGATGTGATGGAACGCGGATGAGCGCGGATTCAACGGATTAACACGGATCAGAACCATAAACCGCAGAGGGCGCAGAGAAGAGGCATGAATTCCTAATCTCTGCGCCCTCTACGTTCTCTGCGGTAAAATACTGTAATAATCCGCGAAAATCCGCCTAATCCGCGTTCATCCGCGTTCTATTACTATCTCCGTACCGCGACCTCTACCGATTGGCCGTCGATCTTGATCGTCTGGCGGCGGTCCCATGGGGCGCTGTCGTCCTCGAAGCGGAGGTCGGTGCACAGGGTCTCGTCGCAAAAGTAGCCCTGGAAGGGCGCCATGGCGGCGCGGGTGTCGTCGTCCAGCCCCAAGAGCCCCACGGTGATGCGCTCGTCGAGGCGATAGTCCGCCTCCTTGCGCAGCGTCTGCACCTGGCGCACCAAGTCGCGCACCAGCCCCTCGGCCTGCAGCGCCGGGGTGATGACGGTATCCACCGCCACCGTCACGCCGCGGTCGTTGGCCACCGCCAGGCCCTCGGCGGGCTCGGTGTTGACGATGATCTCCTCAGGCGCCAACTCTACCGTCTCACCCTCCACCTCCACCGTCACCGGCGCGCCAGCGTGCACCCGCCGCACGACGGCGGCGGCGTCCATGGCGGCCAGCGCGGCGCGCACCTTGGGGAAGCGCGGGCCGAGCTTGGGGCCGAGTTGGCGCCCATCGGCCACCACGCGATAGGTCACCAGGGCGGCCTCATCCTCCACGAAGGTGAGTTCCTTCACGTTCAACTCGTCGCGCACGATGTCGGCCAGCTCCGGCGATAGCTCGCCGCGCCCGTCTGTGACGAATGCCAGCGCCTTGGCGAGGGGCTGGCGCACCTTGATGTTGGCGCTGCCCCGCGCCCCCAGGCCGAGGCTGGCCACGCGTCGCGCCAGGTCCATCTGGGCGAGGAGTTCCTCGTCCGCCGTCTCCATGGTGGCCTCGGGCCAGTCGCAGTGGTGCACGCTCTCGTACGCCCCTGGCTGCCGGCCAAGCCCTTGGCTTGGCTCAAGGGAAGGGCTGCGCCCTTCCCCAACGGAGCGCACCAGGTTCTGGTACATCACCTCGGTGATAAAGGGCGTCATCGGCGCCAGCAGCTTGGACAGGCGCACCAGGACATAGTAGAGGGTGGAGTAGGCGGCGCTCTTGTCCGCGTCCAGCTCGCTCTTCCAGAAGCGACGCCGGCTGCGGCGCACGTACCAGTTCGTCAGGTCGTCGAGCAGTGGCTCGATGACCAGCGTGGCGCTGTAGACGTCCGAGTTCTCTAGGAATGTGGTGCACTCGGCCACCACCTGGTTCAGCCGCGCCACGATCCAGCGGTCCAGCGGGTTGTCGCCGGCGGGCGGCGCACCCTCGGGGTTGCCCGGCTCGAACCCCTCGCGATCCGGCTCCCAGCCGTCGAGGTTGGCGTAGGACACGAAAAAGTTGTACACGTTCCACAGCGGCAGCAGGAACTGCCTGCGCTTTTCGTCGGCGCGGTTGTAGCCAAAGAGGAGGTTGTTCTCTGGCTTTTGCGCGCAGTACAGCCAGCGCATCACGTCCACGCCCATGCGGTCGGCGGCCTCGTTGAACTCGATGCTGTTGCCCCAGCTCTTGTGCATCGGCCGGCCGTCCTCGGCCAGGAGCGTGGCGTAGGAAAAGTTCTGCAAGAAGGGCGGGCTGTGATCGATCACCGTGGCCATGGCCAGCAGGCTGTAGAACCAGTTGCGGAACTGGCCCGGGAACGACTCGCTGATCCAATGCGCCGGATACCACTGTTCCCAGTACTCGCGATTGCGGCGATATTGCAGCGTGCTAAAGGGCACGATGCCGGCGTCGAGCCAGGGATTGCCCACGTCGGGCACGCGGCTCATCGCCCCACCGCACTGGGGGCAGGCGATCTTGACGGCGTCGACGTAGGGGCGGTGGGGGGTGTGGCCGGCGAACGCGTCCCACCCTTCCACGGCGCGCTCCTGCAACTCCACCTCGTCGCCTACCACCTCATAGTGGTGGCAGGCGTCGCACTCCCAGATGGGCAGCGCCAGGCCCCAGTAGCGCTTTTTGCTGATCATCCAGTCGTGCATGTTGCGCAGCCAGTCCAGCTCGCGCTCCAGCCCAAAGGAGGGGATCCAGCGGATCTGGCGCGTGATGGCCATCATCTCGTCGCGCAGCGCGTCCATACTGATGAACCACTCGTCCACGAGGCGAAAGACGAGTTCCGTCTTGCAGCGCCAGCAGACGGGATAGCGGTGGGTATAGTCGTCGACGTTGTAGAGCAGCCCCTTCTCGCGAAGGGCGTCGAAAATCGGCTGCCGCACCTCGGCCACGTCCATCCCCGTCAGCCAGCCGAACCCTTCGACAAAGAACCCCTCCTCGTTCAGCGGCGCCACGAGGGGAAGATGGTGCTCCTTGCCCAGGTCAAAGTCCTCGGCGCCACACCCCGGGGCGATGTGCACGATCCCCGTGCCCTCCTCCTCGCCCACGGCATCCCACAGGATGACGCGGTGCGCCTCGGCGGCGCTCTGGGTGACGCCGCGGGTCAGCTCGCGCAGCTCCGTGTGGCCGCCCGGCTCCCGCTCGGCGGGGAGGTCATCGAAGGGGCCATCGTACGTCCACCCCTCCATGTCGGCGCCCTTGAGTTCCTCGAGCACCTCGTAGCGCCCGCGCAGCATATGCATGGTGCCCTTGGAGAGGTAGAGCACCTCGTTGCCATCGGTGACCTTGACGTAGGTCAGGTCTGGCCCCACGGCGGCGGCCACGTTGCTGGTCAGCGTCCAGGGGGTGGTGGTCCACACGAGGAGCGACTCCCCCTGGCGGCCGCGCAGCGGGAACCGCACCGTCACGCTGGGGTGGGTCAGCTCGGCGTAGCCGTCGGTGACGATCTCGTGCTGGCTGATGGCCGTGGCGCAGCGCGGGCACCAGGGCATGACGTCGGCGCCGCGATAGAGCCAGCCGTTCTGCCAGCACTTTTTGAGGAACGTCCAGATCATATAGTTGTTCTCGTTGGACAGGGTGAAATAGCTCCCGCCCAACTCGGGCAGCCCCAGCCGCCCGACGATCTGCTCGACGGTGTCGGTGACGGGCCCCTCCGGCCCCTCGACGGTGACGACCTGGGTGGGGTCCTCGACGAGGAGGTCGGCGAGCCGGCGCAGCTCGTCGGGATCGTTCCAGTCCATCCAGTAGCCCAGGCGCTCCGACTGCTCCGTCTGCACGGCGGCGTAGCGCAGCACGCGCTCCTTGCACTTGAGCACGAATCGCGCCAGCCCGTACTCTTCGATGTCGCGCTTGCTCTTGAACCCCAGGTCGCGCTCGACCTCCACCTCCACCCAGAGGCCCTGGCAGTCAAAGCCGTTCTGGTAGCGCGTCTCGTGGCCGCGCATCGTCCAGAAGCGGTGGAACAGGTCCTTGTACGTGCGCCCCCAGCCATGGTGCACGCCCATGGGGTTGTTGGCTGTGATGGGGCCGTCGATGAACGACCAGTGCGGCTGCCCCTTGTGGAGCGCCACCATCTTTTGAAAGGCGCGCGACTTTTTCCAGAAGGCGATCAGTTCGCGCTCCTGGGCGGCAAAGTCCACCTTGGCGGGCACTGCATTGAATGGCATATCGCTCCTCCTACCCCCCGGCGTCTAGCTCGATGGATTCGCTCGTTTCAAGGGCGGGAACGGAACGCGGATTTCGCGGATCGAGCGGATCAACGCGGATCAAACCGATGACCACAGAGACCGCCGAGATCACAGAGAGCACAGAGGAGTGCTAAACATTCGAACTCTGCGGCCTCTGCGTGCTCCGCGTTGAACGGTTTTATCCGTGCGAATCCGTCACATCTGCGTTCATCCGCGTTCCATCCGGTAACAAAAAGAGCCCTCGTCCCCAAGGGACGAGAGCCCGGCATCGTGCTCCCGCGGTACCACCCCGATTGGCGTGTTTCAGCCCACTCGATCGCCCACGGGAGGCCGCCGCAATGCGCCTCCGATGGGAGCGTCCCGGTAACGGGGGACGATGACGGGCAAGCCTAGTCGCGCGTGGCGCCACAGGGCTACGATCAGAAGACGATCCTGTGGCGGCGCACACCCTTTCGGTTGCCGGCTCGGGAGGGATTTTCGCTCGCGCCTGGCGTACCCGGCTCGCACCTGTCCCGGGCTCTCTGACCGCCGGCCAGCGGGCTACTCGTCTCCGTCACAGCCGATAATGCATCCAGTATAGCAGCGATGGCGTCATGTGGCAAAAGTAAACCGGCCCCAGCACCCTCTCGCCGTCACCTCGCCCAGCGCCGTTCGCTACCGTTGCCTTTTTCCCACCGTCCGCTGCAGGACGAGGATCAACACCAACAGCGCGAGAAACGTTAGCGCCGTGGGGGAGGGGTTGCCGAGCACGATCCACAGGAGCACCGCCAGGAGCACCAGCCCGATGAGCACCTGTCGCCCCAAACTGGACTGCCAGATGAGCTGCCAGCGCGCCATGAGGAGGTCGGGGCCCTTGAGCCCCTCCTCGATCGCCCGGCGGAACTGCTCGCGTGACTCGTCGCGGCGCTTTAGGCGGCCGAGGGCCATTGCGTAGGCGTAGCGCGTCGAGCCGCTCTCGCGTGGGGCGGTCTCCAGCACCTGTTCGAGAACCTCGGCGGCGCGCTCGTTGCGGTTGCGCACCAGCAGGATGCGCCCCAGCGCGCCGCCCGCCCGGTAGAAGGAGGGGTTCATGGCAAGGGCGCGCTCCAGGTACTCGATGGCCGTGTCGTAGCGCCGCGCCCGTGCGTCGAGGATGCCGAGGTTCGAGTAGGCCAGCGAAGCGGCGTGGGGGTTGTCGGCCTGCCGCGCGATCACCTCCTGGGCGCTCTCTCGCGCCTCGGCATCCTTCCCCTCCGCCAGGCGCAGGTAGGTCTGCACGTGGTAGACAAACGCCTCGTGCTGCCGGCGTTCATCGTCATCGGTGATGGTGCGGATCGCTTCGCGACCGCGCTCCAGTTCCTCGTTGGCCTCGTCAAAGCGGCGCAGGTCGGCGTACACTTGGGTCAGCGTGAGGTGGGGCTCGGGCTCCTCCGGGGCGCGCTCCACGGCCTCGGTGAGGGCGGTGATGGCCTCATCGAACTGGTCGGTGAGAAAGTAGAGCGCCCCCAGGGCGGCGTGCCCTTCGAAGCGGCTCGGGTCCAACGCCAGGCAGCGCTCGGCGTAGGCGCGTGCGCCCTCCTGGTCGCGACGCCGCGTGAGGGTGCGCGCCATCCCCAGGCAGGCGTCATAGTCGTCGGGCCGTTCCGCCAGGGCCGCCTGGTACAACTGGAGCGCCTCGTCGAGGCGCAGCGCGTGGTAGGCGGCGTGGGCCTGGGCCAGGAGGGCCTGGTACTCCGTGGGCTGGCCGTCGGTCATGGATACTGCTCCTATCGAAAAGTGAGAAGGATACCCTCTATCCCCGCAGATATCGGTGCGCCCAGCGCAGTTTCTCCTCCCACAGCGCCTCCACCACCTCGTGATTGTGGTAGGGGAACACCTTGATCTCTTTGGGCGCCGTGATCTTGTTGTAGACGGCGTACACCGACGACGGTGGGCAGATGTCGTCCTTCAGCCCCACGTCCATGAGCACCGGGCAGCGGATGCGGCCGGCGAGGTTCAGGTTGTCAAAGTAGCTCAGGGTGCGCCACACCTGCTCCTCGCGATCGGGCCAGCGCCGCAAATAGTCGGCGATCTCCAGGTAGGGGTTGCGCATGGCCATGTCGACCGCGCGCTTGTAGTGGCACAGGTAGGGCATCTCGGGCATGGCTACCACGGGACGCTCGTCCAGCGCCGCCGTGGCCAGCGTCAGCCCGCCCCCCTGACTCATCCCCATCACGCCGATGCGTTCGGCGTTCACCTCGGGGCGCGAGGCGATGGCGTCGATGGCGCGCACGCAGTCCATATAGACTCCCCGATAGTAGTACTCCTCGGGGTCCATGATCCCCTGGGTCATCCAGCCGCTGACGTGGCCGCCGGTGTAGCAGGCGGGATCGGTGCTGTTCCCTGACTGGCCGCGCACATCGACGGCCAGCACGGCGTACCCCTGGAGCGCCCACATGAGATAGTGGTAGACGTCCATCTTGGAGCCGCTGTAGCCGTGGTACTGCACCAACGCCGGGAAGGGGCCGTCGCCGGCCGGCTGCACGTACCAGCCGCAGATCTGCGCGCCGCGCCACCCCTCGTAGAACACCTCGTACACCTGGGCGCCCAGAGTGGGGTACTCGGTGGCCCGAAAGCGCGCGTTCACGGGCGTGCGAGCGCTCTCATCGAGGGTGCGCGCCCAAAAGGCGTCGAAATCGGGCTGGCGCGTCAGGGGCGGATCGTAAACGACGAGTTCCTCGAGGGGCTTGTCATAGAGCGCCATGTGGCTGGGCTCCTTCCTGGTGGGCTGAGATGCGACGACCTCGGTGAATCGTTGCGAGGATAGCCCTCACCTCTGGGCGTGTCAAGCTGAGGGGGAGGGGGAGGGGACGCGGATTCCATGGATGGGACGGATTTCCGCGGATCATCCAAGCATCCGCGTCCATCCGTTTGATCCGCGGAATCCGCGTCCCTGGGGTTCCTTTGACGGCACTCGATCTGGGGGTACAATGAGGGCGTTCGCGGATCGCCATTCACTCACTAGAGCAAGGGCTGATGCCACAGGTTCTGACCATCGAAGACGTCATTCGCGCCCTGCGCGGGCCGCTGCCCGGCGTTCCGGCGCAGGAGCGCATGGCCACTATCCCTCGCCCCACCATGGCCGAGTTCGAGCACGAGGGCCCGCCGCGCCCCGGCGCGGTGCTCGTCCTGCTCTATCCCCGCGACGGGGAGCTGTACTTGCCCCTCACGCGCCGCACCGACCGCGTGGCCACCCACAAGGGGCAAATATCGCTCCCCGGCGGTGCCCAGGAGCCGGAGGATGCCTCCCTATGGGAGACGGCGCTGCGCGAGGCGAACGAAGAGATCGCCGTCGATCCCGCCGCGGTGCGGTACATCGGCGCGCTGAGCCCGCTGCTCATCCCCGCCAGCAATTTCAACGTGTATCCCTTCGTCGGCCATATCGATGAGGCGCCCGCCTTTCGGCCCGACCCCACCGAGGTGGCGGAATTGATCCAGCTGCCGCTGCGCGGCATCCTGGAGCCCTCGGTGAAGGCGCACGAGACGTGGACGCTGCGCGGTCGTCAGGTGGAGGTATCTTTCTACCGCTACCAGCAACACGTCGTCTGGGGCGCCACGGCCATGATCCTCAGCGAATTCGAGGCCCTGCTGGAAGGGGGCTGAGGCGCGCATCGCTCGGGGCTGGGTCCCGTTGGCCGACCTGCGCCATGCGGTGCGCATAGCGCAGGTCGCGTCGCACAACCCACCCACACCACGCCCACAGGAGACCACATGCCCCCCCATCGGCTGCTCCTCAGAACCGGCCTGCTCGCCGTGCTCTGCCTCGTGCTCGCCTCGCCACAGACTCGGGCCGGAACCCCCGTCGCCTCGTCGACGGCTACGCCCCCCGCGCGTCCCGCCGTGCTGTCCCTGGCGCTGTCGCCGGACTCTCTGCCCGAGAAGGGGCGGCCCGAGGACGCCAAACTCGACGGACGGCTGATGCACCTGTCCCAGGGTGACCCGGCCCTCTCCGCAGATGACACGGGCCTGCGGATGCTGGACGGCCGCGTGCAGGTGCGCATCGTGCACGACGGCGCCTCCTCGGCGCGTGCGCAGCAGCTCGTCGAGGCCCTCGGCGGCGAGGTGACCGGCGCGCTGGCGGTCGGCGGCCTCCTCCAGGCTTGGGTGCCGCCCTCCTCCCTCGAGACGCTCGCCCGAGACGAGAGCATCGCTCGCGTCGGCCCGCCGGCGGACGCGGTGTCGTTCGGCGCACTGCAGGCGGGCGACTATACCTCGGAGGGATTGGCGGCGATCGGCGCGTCGGCCTGGCATGCCGCGGGCTATGACGGCGCCGGCGTACGCGTAGGCATCATCGAGACGGGGTTCCTGGGGTACGCAAGCCTCCTGGGGAGTGAACTGCCGAGCGCAGTCACGGCGCGCAACTTTGTGGACGGCGAGGCGCTGACGGAGGTCGAGGGCGCCTCGGCCACCGGCGCCGCCTGCGCCGAGATCGTGCACGACGTCGCCCCGGGCGCCACGCTCTACCTCGCCCGCGTGCGGACCGACGTGGACCTCGCCGAGGCGGTGCAGTGGTTGATGGGGTCGGGCGTCGACGTCATCGCGACCTCCCTGGGATGGCTCAACGCGACCCCGGGCGACGGCAGCGGCTACCTGGCGGACCTCGTGGCCGACGCGCGGGAGGCGGGCATCCTGTGGGTCTCGTCGGCGGGCGACCTGAGGTTGCACCATTGGGGAGGGACCTTTTCAGATCCCGATGGCGACGATCTGCACAACTTTGGTCCGTCCATCGAGATCTGCGACTATCTGGGTGCCATCCCCTCCGGCGTGCCCCTCGAGGCGTACCTGCGGTGGGACGACTGGACGGCCGTGACGAACGATTTCGATCTGTTCCTGTTGCGTTACGACGCCGCCTCCACGACGTGGAACATCATCGACAGCAGCATTGGGTATCAGAACGGCGGCGCCGGCCAGACGCCGACAGAAGCGGTACAGGCGGTGAGTTACGGCGAGACCACCTACTATGGGCTCGGCATCCAGCGCTGGGATGCGACGCGCGCCGTGAATTTCGAGCTGTTCGCCGGCCCCTACTACCTCTACGAGCCGGTGTACGCGCGCAGCCTGCCGAACCTGCCGGACGCACCGCTGGCCCTGTCGGTATCGGCCGTCGATGCGGCCGCCCCGTACGTGCACGAGCCATACAGCAGTGAGGGCCCGACCAACGGGCCGGGGGGCGCGGCGTCCGGCGGCCTCGCCAAGCCGGATCTCGCCGCTTACGACAACGTGTCCACCTACACCTATGGGGCGCAGGTGCCTTCGCGACCCTTCGAGGGCGCCCGAGCGGCGGCCCCACACGTGGCGGGGGCGGCGGCGTTGGTCCTGGACGCCTACCCGAGCTACTCGCCGAGCCAGATCCAGGCCTTTGTGGAGGGGCGCGCCGTCGACATGGGCGCCATCGGCGAGGACACCGTCTATGGCCACGGCCGGCTCTCCCTGGGCGCGCCGCCGTCGAATCCGCCCACCACGCCGAACGTCACCCCGAGTAGCACCGCGGTGCCGGGTCCGAGCGACACACCCCTCACCCCAACGGCCACGCGGACGCGTACACCAACGCCCACCCCGACCCCCGATCGGCGCGTACGGCTCCCGCTGGCGATGGACGACTGGTACACGGGACGGCGCTTTCCTGTGGACGACCCCTACTTTGGCTACCAGTGGGGGTTGACGCAGATCGAGGTGCAGGACGCCTGGCCGCTGGGTAGCGGGACGGGCGTCACCGTCGCCATCGTGGACTCGGGGGCCGACATGAACCACCCCGACCTGGCCGCCAAGCTGACCGGCGGGTACGACGTGGCGGATGGCGACTCCTGGCCTCAGGACAGTGTGGGACACGGCACCCACGTGGCGGGGATCGTGGCGGCCGTGTCGGGCAATGGCATCGGCGTCGCCGGCGTGGGCTGGGATACGCTGATCATGCCGGTCAAGGTCTCGGGCTCCGACGGCATGATCTGGACATCGGATGTGGCTGACGGCATCGTGGGCGCCGTCGAGACCGGCGCACGGGTGATCAACCTGAGCCTGGGATCTGAGAACCCGTCCCAAGCCCTGCAGTCAGCCACCGACTATGCCCATAGCCGGGGCGTGCTGGTGGTGGCGTCGGCGGGGAACTGCGGCGACCCGTCCACCTACGAGCTGAACGGTTGCTCCAAGCACAATCCCGTGATCTACCCCGCCGCGAACCCACACGTGCTGGCGGTGGGCGCCACAACACCCTATGGGACGCGCGGCTCTTTTTCCGAGTACGGGTCGTTTGTGGACGTCGCGGCGCCGGGCGTCGACATCTTGAGCACCATGTGGGATAACACCTACGACTATGCCTCGGGCACCTCCATGGCGTCGCCCTTTGTCGCCGGGCTGGCCTCCCTAGTGTGGAGCGGCAACCCGGCGCTGAGCGCCGACCAGGTGGCGCAGATCATCGCCGGCACCGCCACGGACCTGGGCCCCGCGGGGCGGGACGACGAGTTCGGCTGGGGCCTCATCAATGCCCGCGCCGCTGTGAGTGCAGCGTATGCCGGGCAGGCCATGGCCGCCTCGGCAGCGACGGACGCCCCGCCGGAGCCGAGCGCCGCCCGCGCCCTGGCCCAGGAGGCGCGCGAGTCCGACGCGCCGGTGCGCCCCGGCGCCGTGCTGGTGCGCCCCGGCGCTGCGACGTCCGCCGCGGCGCTTCCGGGGCTGCTCGGCCTCGCCGACGTCCAGGTAGAGTCCGAGTCGTCCCCCCTGGGGTACGTGCGGTTGCGCGTGCCTGAGGGGCAGGAGCACGCCATCGCCGCCCGCCTGATGGCGGAGGGTGCGGTGGCGTTCGCCGAGCCGGACTATTTGCTCACTCTGTGGCGGTGATGGGCCTGGGCGTCTCACCGCGCCCACCTCACGAACGTCGACGTCGCAGCAAACCCGGCATGCGTGACGGCTGCCGTGGGGGCGGCGTTCGCGAGGCGGGCGCGGTGTGGCCGTGCCACACCTACGGGCGCCCTTGAGCCTGACCCCGCGTTCGGCTAGAATGGGCGTGTAGGGATCGTGTGAACCGCAGCGCCCGGCAGTAACCCCTCCACCCTCCCGCTCCACCCTTGATCCTCGCGCCCATCGCCTGCCGAGTCGTGTGAGGCCGAACGGCGACGCCCCGAGCCTTTCTCGCACCGCGAGGCGACGGCGCGTTCGCCCTGGCCGGAAGGGAATCGTGAGCAGCGATGGATAGACAGACGGACGTGCGCGCGCGCAGCGCGGAGGAACTGCGCGAGATCTCCTGGCGGCTCTCGCGACAGATCATCGAGATCACCACCAGGGCCGGCTCCGGACACCCCTCCAGTTCCCTCTCCGAGATCGACATCCTCACGGCGCTCTATTTCGGCGGCGTGATGCGCTATGACCCGCAGCGCCCCGACTGGCCCGATCGCGACCGCTTTATTCTGAGCAAGGGGCACGGCGTGCCCGGGCTCTATGTCGTGCTCGCCGAGGCGGGGTACTTCGACCCCGGCCTCCTCCCGACGCTGCGCGAGATGGGCAGCCCCCTGGAGGGGCATCCCAACATGCGCGTCCTGCCGGGGCTCGAGGCGTCCACCGGCTCCCTGGGCCAGGGGCTGTCCATCGGCCTGGGACATGCTCTGGCGGCGCGCCTCGATGGGCGTGACTATCGCGTCTATGTCCTCATCGGCGATGGGGAGGCGGATGAGGGGCAGATCTGGGAGGCGGCCATGGCGGCGGCCAAGTACCGCGCCGACAACCTCACCGCCATCCTGGACTATAACAAGTACCAGCAGACCGGCTCGGTGGCCGAGGTGATGCCCTCCCTGGAGCCGATCGTCGACAAGTGGCAGGCCTTTGGCTGGCACACTGCCGAGATCGACGGCCACGACATGGAGGCGGTGCTCTGGGCACTGGACGATGTGCGCCGTAGCCCGGGGCGGCCGCAGATCATCGTCGCGCACACCCTCAAGGGGAAGGGGCTGTCGCCGTTCGAGAAGGACGAGACGAACCGCAAGCACGGCGTGCCGCTGGAGCCCGACGAGGCGGAGGTGGCCCTGGCCGAGCTGGACCGCCTCTACGGGCGGGCGTCAGGAGGTGGGTGATGGACATCGGCAAGGCCATCGGCCTGGAGTACGGCCCTCCCACGCGCAACGCCTTTGGCGAGGCGCTCCGCGAGCTGGGCGCCGAGAACCCGAACCTGGTGGTGGTGGACGGCGACGTGGCGAACTCGACGCGCACCGAGTACTTTTGCGAGGACTTTCCCGAGCGCTTTTTCAACGTCGGCATCGCCGAGAGCAACCTCATCGGCGTGGCCAGCGGCCTGGCCGCCTCGGGCAAGGATGTGGTGGCGGCGAGCTTTGCCGCCTTTTTGCTCAACAACGCCTACGAGCAGATACGCATGAGCATCGCCTTCCCGCGCATCGGCGTCAAGTTGGTGGGATCGCACAGTGGCATCAGCATCGGCGAGGACGGCCCCAGCCAGATGGCCATCGAGGACATCGCCCTGGCCACGTCGCTGCCCCACATGACGGTGCTCGCGCCTGCCGACGCCGCCGCCACCCGCGCCGCGACGCGCGCCATGCTGGCCCAGGACGGCCCGGCCTACCTGCGCACCGGCCGGCCGCGGGTGCCGGTGGTGTATAACGACGGCGTCGCGTTGGAGATCGGCCGCGCCAACCTGCTGCGCGACGGCGCTGACCTCACCATCGTCGCCTGCGGGCTGATGGTCGCCGCGGCGCTGGAGGCCGCCCATGTCCTCAGCGGGGAGGGCGTCGAGGCGCGGGTGCTCGACATGCACACCATCAAGCCGCTGGACGACGACGCCGTGGAGCGCGCCGCGCGCGAGACGGGCGCCATCGTCACCGCCGAGGAGCACCTGCTCGACGGCGGGCTGGGGGCGGCAGTGGCGCGGTCTGTCGTGGGGCGCCATCCGGTGCCCATCGCCATGGTCGGCATCGAGAACCGCTACGCCGAATCCGGAGCGCCACAGGATCTCTTGGAAAAGTATGGCCTCACCGCGCGTCACATCGTAGAGGCGGCGCGAGGTGTCTTGCGTCGCAAGTGACCGGCGCGTGGCCCGCGTGTGGGGGGCAATGGGAGGATGATGTGCGATGCGTCTATCGCTGATGAGCAGTGCCTTCGCCTCGGGCGGCGCCATCCCCAGGCGCCACACCTGCGAGGGGGAGAACGTCTCGCCGCCCCTGCGGTGGAGCAGGTTGAGCGAGGACGTCAAGAGTCTGACCCTGATCGTCGATGACCCCCGCGCCGCCGCGGGTGGGGTCTTTAGCCACTGGGTGCTGTACAACATCCCACCCGACATGGACGGGCTGCCCGAGGGGGTGGAGGCGGGGGGCACGTTGCCGTGGGGCGCCATGCAGGGGCGCAACAGCTTTGGCAACGCGCGCTACGAGGGGCCCTGCCCGCCCCTCGACGAGGAGCACACCTACTACTTTCGGCTCTACGCCCTGGACGCCCCCCTCGACATCTCGGCGGGCGCCACCCGCGAACAGGTGCTGCAACACATGGAGGGCCACATCCTGGACCGCAGCGAACTCATGGGGCGCTACGGGCGAGGGTAGGAGGTACGCCCACCTCCCGAAGGTCCCCCGATGTGCAGCTCGGCGCACTTGCGAGAGCGACGCTGGGGGGATCTTTGGGAAGCGGGCCGGCAGGTAGTGGTCGCGCACCGTCACGCTTGACACGCTCAGGTGTTGTCACGAATAATAGGGCCCTATGCATCCATGGGAGACGTCATGAGCGACAACACACACCGCATTGCGCTGATCACCGACAGCACCGCCGATATCCCTCCCAAGCTGGCCGAACGTCATGGCATCATCGTGCTGCCCCTCTATGTGCTCTGGGGGGGCGACACGCTGCGGGATGGTGTGGACATCAGTAATACCGCCTTCTACGAGCGTATCGGGCGCGATTCGGATCACCCCAAGACGTCGCAGCCCACGCCCGTGGATTTCGAGCGGCTCCTCTGCGACTGCGGCTGCGAGGAGGCGCTGATCATCACTATCAGTGGCGAGCTGAGCGGCACCCTCAACTCGGCGGTGCAGGCCGCCCAGTCGGCGGGGATTCCTGTGCGCATCGAGGACTCGCGCTCCGTCTCCATGGGGCTCGGGTGGCAGGTGCTGGCCGCGGCTCGCGTGCGCGAGGCGGGGGGCGACGTGGACGCCATGGTCGCCGCCGCCCGCGCCGTGCGTGGCACACAGCGCAACTTCTTTACCGTGGACACGCTCGAGTACCTGCACCGCGGCGGGCGCATCGGCGGCGCGGCCAAGTTCTTGGGCACGGTGCTCCAGCTCAAGCCGGTCCTGGCCGTCGACAGCGGCACGGGGCGCATCGAGGCGGTGGAGCGCGCGCGCACGCGCCGTAGAGCGCTCAAGCGCGTCGTAGAGATCACCCTCGAGGGGATCGACTGCTCCCGGCCGCTACGCATCGCTGTGATGCACGCAGCGGCGATGGACGATGCCCATGTGCTCCTCGAGGAGGTGATGGAGCGCTGCACCCCCACCGAGCACCTGATCGGCGAACTGGGGCCGGTCCTGGGCGTCCACGGCGGCCCCGGGCTCGTGGGGATGTGCGTGTGCATCGAGTGAGGCGACGCCATCTTGAGCGCTGCATTTGCGTCAGTGCCACATGCCAAGGCCCCCTCCAGGGCGCTCTCATAGCCCGGAGGGGGCCTCGTGCGTGCGTCCGGCGGTTCGATGCCGGGCGAACGTTCCTCTGACTCCCCGGCTCGACGTGCCCGACCAGACGCCCACGATTGAGCGCTGAGAGCCGATCGCCGACGGCCGCTCCCTACCGATCGGGTCGCGTGTACTTGGGCTTGGGAACCGACAGCATCCCGCCGTTCATGTTCCCGGCCACGGCCACGGCGGCCACCATCATCTGGATCGGGCTGAATAGCAGCAACCCGCCGATGAGGAACGGTACCGCCGCCCCCAGGCTCGCCAGGAAGGCGTGCTTGACGTGGTTTTCATCGGCGATCTTGCCCGTGACAAAGCCCGCCAGGCCGCAGAACAAAAAGACGACCACGATCATCAACGGGGCGCCAAATTGGCCGTAGAACGCCTCCGTGGCCGGGTTCGTGGAGAGATAGGCGCCGCCCAGCGAGATGAACATCGTCAGCACAAAGTTCAGGCCGAGGCCGCCGAGCAGCGTCCACCAATTGACGCCGTCAAAGCTAAAGAGGTGTCTGAACATGGGATCCCGATCCTCCTGGAGTCGCTGGACGCATTATACCACGGCTCGCGCCCCATGGCAGAACGGCGAGTGAGAGACGCGAGTTCTCGCGGGAAAAGGCAATCACCGCAGAGCACGCAGAGAGGAGATCAGCACTCCTTGTCTCTGTGATCTCTGCGGCACACGGTCTTGGTCCACGTTGTGCGCAACGCCTCACCCGCGTTCCGTGGTTCTCTCGCGCCCGATGGCGCGCCAATGGTTCAGGTAGAGTGGCACGGACACGGCGAGCAGCGCGCCGTTGCCCACCAGGCTGAGGATCGCCTGGCGCTGTGACCATTGGCGCTGCAACTCGGCCTGCTGCTCCTCCAACTCCGGGTCGCCGTTCGCCTCCTCCGGCAGGCGCGGCACGGCAAAGCGTGTCGGCTCGGGGTAGGCCAGTTCGACGGTGGAGCGCACCGCGTTCGTCAGCGCAAAGATGGTGATGACGAGCGTGATGAGGCAAACCAGGTACAGGTAGATGTTGCGCGGTGTCCAGGCGTTGCGTGCGTTCATGATGCTTCCATCCATTCGATGAGGACACTCGAGAAAGGCAAAGCTCCCTCACGCCGTGTGGCGGAGGGAGCTTTTTGGTGCGCCCGGGGCGGCTCGAACGCCCAACAGACGGTTTCGTAGACCGGCCCTCTATCCAATTGAGGTACGGGCGCATCCAGTCTTGCTCTGCCTACAACGCCGATTGTATCACAGCGGCGCTCTCGCGCCAAACCGGCTCGCAGGCCAGGCGGGGAGGCAGGGATTCGAACCCTGGGTAGGGATTTATGCCCCTACAACCACTTAGCAGGCGGCCCCGATCGTCCACTCCGGCACCTCCCCATCGGCGATTGCGTTGTCAAGGCGGAGGGAGAGGGATTCGAACCCCCGGATCTTGCGATCAGCGGTTTTCAAGACCGCCGCAATCAACCACTCTGCCATCCCTCCGAGGGCCTCGTCGGGGGCCGGCAGCCCTCCATCCGAAGCCCGAGT
>ERZ747221.1947-NODE-1947-length-19359-cov-7.623431_pt1 | contig 19359 bp, 18 predicted proteins | sample MGYA00374949_ERZ747221 | MGnify/ENA primary metagenome ERZ747221 (study PRJEB28779, sample SAMN05720172) | bioreactor metagenome | isolation source: Anaerobic biogas reactor | place: USA:Washington, USA | collected 2015-08-08 ... | reverse complement strand
CTTCTACGAAAACGCCACCAATCGCATTCTCGACGACCTGGTCGCAGCGCTCCAGCCACGGCGACTGACGCTTCAGGCCGCGTTCACACCCCGCGGCGGGATCACCACCACGGTTACTGTTGAGAGTCGAGAGTCAAGAGTCAAGAGTCAAGAGTCGGAAGGTTGAGAGCCAAGAGCCGGGGCCGACCCCCTTGCGACTCTGTCGTGTCTCGCTCGGCTTGGCTCTTGACTCTCGACTCTTGACCCTCGACTTTCAGGCATCTCCGACCTCCAACCGATCCGCCAAGAGCAGCGGCGATTGCAGCAATTCCGGACGGACCTTGCGAAGGAAAACCAGGACGGTCGACGTGATCAGCCCTTCGATCGCGGCAATCGGCAATTGGGCCAGGATCACCAGTTTCCAGACGGCTGCGAACTGCTCGCCGGCCCCGAGCAGGGCCAAGGCCACGATCATCGCTCCGAGCACAATTGCCAACGCTCCGGCGCATAATCCGCTCAAGGCAGCGATTCCGTCGTTCCGCCCCACCGCGAAACGATGGAACAACCCGTAACAGGCAACGGCCGGCAAGGCCATTGCCGTCGTATTGATCCCCAGTGTGGTCGGCCCGCCAAATCCCAGCAGCACCGCCTGAAGGAGAAGGGCGATCAGCAAAGCAGGAAAGGCCGCCCATCCCAACACCAGACCGACTAACCCGTTGAGCACGAGGTGGACGGAGGTGAAACCCAACGGAACGTGAATCAGCGATGCGACAAAGAACGCCGCACTGAGCATCGCCACTTGGGGAACCCGCTCGTAGTCGAGCTTCCGCAGGCCGATCGCCGTGCCGGCCGCCGCAACCACTGCGCCGGCGCCGAGCACGAGCATGCCTTCGGTCGAAGTCGAAAGGAGTCCTTCCGTGATATGCATGTCATTCCTCGCCGATTCTTATTCCGCCCGGATCCTCGCCGGGCGAATCACGGGGCCTTCCATATCCACTGCCTTCACCCAGATCAGCCCGCCCAGTTCCACGCTGGCCGGTTTGCCTTCCGGATCCGGGATTTTCTCATCGCCGTCGATCAGTGCGGCAAATCCCCACCAACCGGCCCGCGGGATGCTGTAAGAAAAAACGCCCGCCGCGTCGGTCTTGATCACCTGAGTGATAAAGGTGTCGTTGGGCGTCGCCACCCGGCCCCCTTCGTTGTGATACTCGACCTCGACCGTGGCAAACGGAACCGGTTGGTCGTTGTGGAGTACGATTCCGCGAAATGTGTTGCCGGTCCAGAGTCCGTAGGGCCGAACCAGCGGCTCGATTTCCACGGGCAATCCGACCCGCTGATCCCAGCCGGTTTCGGCGCCCATGAAATCGACGACAACCTTGGTGTAATGGATGATCCACTTCTCCTCGGCGAGTTCCCAATAGGGGGCAGGCTCGATGAACAGGACGTAATCGCCCGGCCGTTGGAGCTTTACCGACGCACGGTAGACCGTCTTGCCGCCCACCTTCTCCGGCTGGAGGGCTCCTCGGAGATCGACGGTTTGCCCTTGAACCATCGCGCCGAACCGCCGCGGCGTGCCCATCTCCATCACGGGCCCCTGTTGCATGGGGTGCGTGAAGGCGACGGCCATATTCACCGTCCGCGGGTCACCGGACTGAACGACATCACTCGAGGGCAAAAAGACGAGAAAATGGGCACTGGCCGATTTCACCGCCAGAGTGGCCGTCAAAGCCGACAAAACCATTACCAATGACAATTCTTTCACGATTTCCTACCCCGACCTTTCGCCAATCGCAGAGATCGCCTGAAATAATACGAACGTCACCATTTTATTACAGGGAAAACGCCGTGTCGAGCCACCAAGCCGCCGGGCTGCTGGCGATTCCGCCATCGCCAGTGATGCGTTGGCGGGTGGAGTATTCATTTTCGGCATGGTTCAGAAAATGGGGACAGGCACTTCGCCGAACCGTGTTTTTCACCCACAAAAGGCTATTGGGCCTGGAGCCAGTCCCCGTTTTTTGAACCATGCCCCATTTTCGCGGTCTCGGCGTCCGGAGCCTCGCCAGCGGGCTATATATTATTGGGGACCAGCGAACATTCGTTTTTCACGAGGGGAGGACTTCTCGCGTCAGCGCGGAGTTCAGGCGAAACCCACGCCTCGACCGAGACTTGCCAGAATATGCCCGAAAACAGCACATCATCGATTGCCCCCGAGACTTCCGCGGCTGCAAACCCGGCGGCTAGCTCCGGCCCCTCGTGGGTTGGAAGGCTGGCGGTGGTTTTATTTCTAAGTGTGGTCGTTCTGGCCGAGTGTGTGATCGCCTATTTCTATCTGCCAACCGCCGCGGAAACGGCGGTGTTGGCCGGGACGGCGGTCGCCGCCGAGCCGGCGGAGCCAGCGGTCAAACCGCTCAGCTTGGATACCGAGGAGTCTGAGAAGCACTCAGCCGATCAGGTCGAAGTCGATCTGGAGCAGTTCAGTGTTACCTCCTTCCAGCCGGTATCCAATACCACCTTGCGGATCGATTTCCACCTCTTCGGTGCTGTTGCAAGCAAGGATGAGGTCGAGTTCCAGCAGCACATGGCGAAGAACGTCCATCGATTCCGGGAGCAAGTGATTGTCATCGTTCGCGGCGCGGCGCCGACACGACGTCGCCGGTGACGGAGTGGACCCGCCACCCGGCCCACGTACCGTGGAGGCGTGTACATGCAGGACGTGCCGCATCTCGACGAGTTCGCGGCGGGGCTCGGATTCTCCCTCGACGAATTCCAGGTCCGGGCCTGCCGGGCACTCGAAGCCGGGCGCGACGTCCTCGTCTGCGCGCCCACCGGCGCGGGTAAGACCGTGGTCGGCGAATTCGCGGCACACCTCGCGCTGGCCCGCGACGGCACCCTCTTCTACACCACGCCGCTCAAGGCCCTGAGCAACCAGAAACACGGCGAGCTGGCGAGGCGGTTCGGCGACGACCGGGTCGGATTGCTCACCGGCGACATCTCGCTGCTGCCCGACGCGCCGATCGTCGTGATGACCACCGAGGTGTTGCGCAGCATGCTGCACGGGGACTCTCCGCTGCTCGTCGGACTCCGGTACGTCGTGATGGACGAGGTGCACTACCTCGCCGACCGTGAACGCGGCGCCGTCTGGGAGGAATCCATCCTGCATCTGCCCGCCGAGGTGCGACTGGTCAGCCTCTCCGCGACCGTGAGCAACGCGGAATCCTTCGGCGAATGGCTCAGCCGGGTGCGCGGTACGACCGACGTCGTCGTCGACGAACAACGCCCTGTTCCCCTCACCCAGCACATGCTCGCCGGCGGTCGACTGTTCGACCTGCTCTCCCCCGGAAGCACCTCCGTCGACGCCACCCTCGAGCGGTACATCGCACACCGGCAGCTGGTCGAGGCCGCGCCGCAACCGGGTCGACGCCGCCGACGCACCCGACACCGCGACAGCGGCCGGATCGATGTCGCCGAGGTCGTCACGCGACTCGAGGCCGAACGGTTGCTCCCCGCCGTCTGGTTCCGCTTCAGCCGCGCCGGTTGCGACGCGGCCGTCTCCGAATGTCTCTCCACCCCACTGCGTCTGACGGAGGCCGCGGACGCCGCACGCATCCGGGCGGTCGCGGAGAGACACACCGCGACGATGCCCCCGGCCGACCTCGACGCACTCGGCTTCCCCGACTGGCTCGACGGCCTCGAACGAGGATTCGCCGCGCACCACGCGGGCCTCGTACCGACCTTCCGGCACGTCGTGGAGGAGCTGTTCGCGGCGGGTCTCGTCCGCGTGGTGTTCGCGACGGAGACCCTCGCGGTCGGCGTCAACATGCCGGCGCGCACCGTCGTCCTCGAACGACTCGTCAAACACACCGCGACCGGGCCGACCCACCTCACCGCCGGTGAGTACACACAGCTCACGGGCAGGGCGGGACGCCGAGGCATCGACGACGAAGGGCACGTCGTGGTCGTGTGGAGCCGCGACGTCGCACCCGCCACCGTCGCGGGCCTCGCCTCCACCCGCACCTATCCGCTGCACAGTTCGCTGTCGGTCGGCTACAACACCACCGTCAATCTCGTCGCGCGGCACGGGCACGACGGTGCCCGCGCACTGCTGGGTCGGTCGTTCGCGCAGTTCGAGGCGGAGAGGTCCGTTGCCGCTCTCGCCGATGCGGTGCGCACCAACACCGCGGTGCTCGCCGAACTCGATGCCGAACTGGCGGATGTCGCCGGGTTCGGCGAATACCGCGAACTGAGTGACCGACTCGCGATCGCCCGACGCTCCGGCACCGCCGACACCGCCGCGGCACTCGCCCGGGCGCTCCGCTCCCACCCCGGTCATCGGCACCGCGACCGCGACGTCCTGCTCTCCGTCGCCGCGCGCCGCGCCGCGGTCGCCGCCGACACCGAGCGCATGCGGGCGCAGGTACACGCGGCCACGGCGGGCCTCACCGCGCGGTTCGACCGTGTCCTGGACCTGCTCGACGAACGCGGGTATGTGTTCGCCGATCCGGCGCGCGGATCGATCCACATCACCGACGACGGGCAGCGATTGCGTCGGATCTACTGCAGCAGCGATCTTCTCGTGGCCGAGTGTCTTCGCACCGGGGCCTGGTCGGGCCTCGATCCCGCCGAACTCGCGGCGGTTGCCTCGACCGTTCTCGGCGAGGGTCGTCGTCACACTGCGACGACGGCGGGGCGTGTCTCCCCTGCGCTCACGGCGGCGCTGGACGCGACACGGCGGTGTTGGCGCGACCTCGTCGTCGCGGAGGAACGCCACGACCTGCCGATCACCGCGGAGCCGGACCCGACGTGGGTCACCCCGATCCACCGGTGGGCGCGCGGCGACGGACTGGCCGCAGCTCTCCACGCTGCGGGCACCGTGGCGTCCACTCCGGGAGATCTGGTGCGACGGTGTCTGCGCACCCTCGATCTCCTCGACGGGACCGGGTTGTGCCGCCGCGATGCGTTGCCCACCGTCGGACCCGAGTTCCTGTGAACCCGTTTGCGCGCGTCGCGGCGCCACCGGTACGTTCGTGGACATGTCCTACCCGTTCACCTGTGCCCCCGGGCGTCTGGAGGTTGCCGACGGCTCTGCCGCCGGTAGCAGATGACCCGGCTCCGCACCGGTCGCGTCACCACCCTGTCGAGGGTCGTGTGCGCCCGGGGCACGGTCACACCATGTGAACTCTCTCCCGGTCGCGCTGCACTGTGCGCCGGGCACGGACATGATCGGACATTCCACCATGCAACCCGTCTCCGAGAAGACCCTGCGCGCCTGCTTCGCCAACGCCTCCCGCAAGGAGGTGTCCGTTCTCACCCTCCCACCGGCGTTCGACGGCCTCGACTGGGACCGGCTCGACTTCCTGGGCTGGCGCGACCCGAAGTTCAAGGGCCGCGCGTACGTCGTGGTTCCGACGCTCGAGGGCGACCCGGTGGGGTTGATCCTGCGGCGGGCGGACGCGACACCGCGCCGTCGGGCGCAGTGCTCGTGGTGCAACGACGTGACGCTGCCGAACCCGGTGGTGTTCTACAGCACCAGGAAGGTGGGGGCGGCGGGACGCAACGGCGCGACCGTCGGCCTGCTGCTCTGCGAGGACTTCGAGTGTTCGCGCAACGTACGTAGGCTCGACCCGCTTCCGTATCCCGGTTTCGATCGGGAAGCGCTGCGCGACGAACGAATCGACGCCCTGCGGCTGCGCACCGCGGGTTTCGTCGGGAACCTGTTGGCTGCCGCGACCTGATCTCACCGCGAGTGTGCAGTTGCCGATGCGTATCCCCGAAGAACACTGCGGTAACTGCACACTCGCGGGACTACGCACCCGACACACCCGAGAGCAGCACTCCGGCAAGGGCGATCGAGGCCACCCACACGGTGGCGAAGGACGCGAGCACGAACGGTTTGGCACCGACCCGGGTGAGTGCGGCGAACCGCACCCCGGTGCCCAGCGCGAACATCGCCGCGGTGAGCAGGGCGGTCTGCACCTCGGTGGTGACCGCCAGGACGGGGTCGGGGATCACCCCGGTGGACCGGACCGCCACCAGCACCGTGAACGCGACGACGAACAGGGGCACGACGGGCGGACGGCGGGTATCCGCCGCGGGTTCGGTGATCCGGCGGTGCACACCGAGGATCGCGATGACGGGGGCGAGCATCACCACGCGGGCGAGTTTCGCGACCACGGCGACGGCGAGTGCGCCGCCACCGATCACGCCTCCGGCCGCGACCACCTGCCCCACCTCGTGGACGGAGGCGCCGGCCCACAGTCCCGCGTCGACATCCGACATACCCAGGGCACCCGCGAGCAGTGGGACCGCGGGGATCATGAGGGTTCCGAACACGACGACGAGGGCCACCGAGGTGAGCACGTCGTCCTCGTCGGCGTCGACCACGCCGTTCACGGCAGCCACCGCCGCGGCACCGCAGATGGAGAATCCGCACGCGATGAGCACGCGTTGGGACCACGACAGCCCGAGTCGTGCGCCGACCAGGAGGCTGCCGCCGATGCCGAGACCGACGACGGCAACCACCGTGGCGATCATCGGCCCGCCGAGTCCGAGCACGTCACCGATCAGCAGTTGCAGGCCGAGCAGCGCGATACCGACCCGCAGGACGCGCCGCGCGGAGAAGTCCAGGCCCGGACGCCACCGGCCGGGAAGGTCCGCGACGTTGGCTGCCACGGCACCGACGACGATCGCGACGAGCAGCGGACTGACCGCCGGAACGAGGCGGTGCACCGCGAGCAACACGCCTGTCGCGACCGCGCACACGGCGAGACCCGGCACGACCCCTGCCGGTGCGGTGGCGAGGGGTCGTGCCGGGGTCCCGGGAGCCGGGTGGGTGGTGTGTCGCATGGTGCAAGCGTCCACCGGAACCACTCCGGCCGGTAGCCGCCGTTCGAACATCAGATCATATCGAAACGATATGCATCCGAGTAATCTCATACGTGTTGCGCATGAGATGGGGACTCGAGGACGCGTCCGTCCCGCACCTGCACGACCCGGTCCGTTCCGGCGAGATGGGTCAGGTCGTGGGTCACGAGCACCGTGGCACAGTCACGTTCCCTCGTCAGGTCCGTGATCAGCCGGACGATCGCCGCGCCGCGCTCGTGATCCAGGGCGCTCGTCGGTTCGTCGATCAGCAGTACCGACGGTTCGTTCATGAGTGCGCGGGCGATGTTCACCCGCTGGCGCTGGCCGCCCGACAACTGGTGCGGCCGACGATCCGCGACGTCGCCCAACCCGACCGCGTCGAGGAGTGCCAGCGCGCGGTCGCGCACGCCGGAGGGAGATCGCCCGTCGATCACCGCCATCACCTGGAGCTGCTCGACGGCGGTGAGCGACGGAAGCAGGTTCGGCTGCTGGAACACGATCCCGATGCGGCGGCGCCGCAGCTCGGCGAGCTCACCGCGACCGAGGCCGGCGATGTCGGTGCCGGCGACCACCACGGATCCCGAATCGGGAGTCACGAGGGTCGCGGCAACCGCGAGGAGACTCGACTTGCCCGACCCGGACGGTCCCACGACCGCCGTGACGCAGCCGGCGGGCACGTCGAGGTCGACGTGATCGAGTGCGACGACACGGCCGTCGCCGTCGGGGTAGGTGAGGGTGACATCGGTCAGTTTCAGGCTCATCGGGCACTTCCCAGGGCGATCAGAGGGTCGACGGACGTGACGCGGCGGACGGCGAGGGCGGCTCCGGCAGCGCCGAGCACCACCGTCACCAGCGACGGGACGACGAGGGTGGCGGGGGCGAGATCGAACGGCACCGTCCCGGACACGGCCGCGCCGATCCCGGCCGCCAGCGCGGTCCCGACGGCGGTACCGGCGACGAGCAGGACCACGGCCTGCCCGAGCGCATCCCGGAGCAACGATCCGGTGGAGGCACCGAGCGCCTTGAGCACCGCGATGTCGCCGCTGCGCTGGATCGTCCACACCGTGAAGAACGCGCCGATGACGAGTGCCGCGATGACGAACAGGAATCCCCGCATGAGCTGCAACGAGCCGTTCTCCGCCGTGAAGGAACCGATTGCCGACAACGAGTCGGTCTTCGACACCGCCAGGACACCGGTCGCCTCGCCGACGGCGTCCGCGTCGAAATCGGAGGTCGTGGTCAACGCCACCACCGAGGCTTCCGGGTCGGTGAGTTCCGTCCACACGACGGGGGTGTGCGAGAACGAATCGTCGCCGCGCACCGCGACGACCGTGAGCTCACGGTCCCCCACGAGCACGGTGTCTCCCACCGTCGCGGCCAGTTCGTCGGCCGCGGCGGTCGACAACACCGTCGTCGAGACGGTGACGGACTCCCCGCCCGGCACCAGCGCCGAACCCGACCGGACCGCGAACACCGACACCGTCGCCGTGCCGGTCGGCGCGCTCGCACGGGCCGTCGACACACCGAGGGGCTCCGCGGCGGTCACGCCCGGCATCGCACCGAGACGCTCCCACCGGTCACGTGAGACGGTGGACGTCGTGAACGACGGGTCCTGCCCGTCGGCGGGTTCGGCGAACGCGATCCTGTCGGCGGGCAGCGCCTCGATCGCAGAGATGTTCTGCTGGGCCAGTCCCGCCGTCAGGCCCGACAGGATCCCGACGAGCAGGGTGATCAGCGCGATGACGGTGCCCATCAGGGCGAATCGTCCCTTCGCGAAACTCAGGTCTCTCCAGGCAACGAACACGGCAACTGCTTTCTCGTCGGGTTTCGGGGTCGACATCCACCCTCGTCGAACCGGGCCCCGGCGACATCGCCCGCGGGTGAGCACTTCCGGCACCGAACGGTGGCGGCGTGTCTCCATCTTTCGACAGATGTGGCAGACGCCGAACACCCGTAGGCTGGGACGATCGTGCACACCCCGATCCCCCGAACCCCGCCTCCCGCTCTGCGGATCCTCGCAGCCTGCCTGCACGTGCTCGTCGCCGGGCTGCTGGCACTGACCGTGGTCCGGGCGGTGACCGCCGACGATCCGCGGGCCGGTGTGATCGCCGTCATCGCGATTGCGATGCTCGTCGCGTACGCGGCGGGACCGTCGACCCCCGCCGTCGGCACGTCACCCGTCGCGACGGGTGTGTGGTTCACGACCGTCGGTGCCCTGTGGCTGGCCCTGCTGACACTGTCCGCGGAGGCGGTGTGGCTCGCCTTCCCCCTGTACTTCGTGGCGCTGCACCTGTTGCCGCCGCGAGCGGCACTCGTCGCGGTGATCGCGACCGCGGTTGCCGCGGTCGTCGGATTCACCGCGCACCAGGGCGCATTCGCGCCGGCGACCGCGCTCGGACCGGCGCTCGGCGCGGCGGTGGCGGTGGCGGTCGTGTGGGGTTATCAGGCTCTCTATCGGGAGAGCGAGCAACGCCGCCTCCTCATCGAGGAGCTCACCGCGACGCGCGCGGATCTGGCCGCCGCACAGCACGACGCCGGTGTCGCCGCCGAGCGGGAACGTCTCGCCCGCGAGATCCACGACACCCTCGCGCAGGGACTGTCGAGCATCCAGTTGCTGCTGCGCGCCGCCGAACGTGCCCTGCCCTCACGCGTCGACGACGCCGCCGCCTACGTCGTGCAGGCCCGTACCGCGGCCACCGACAATCTCGCCGAGGCGCGCAGGTTCGTCGCGGCGCTCACCCCACCGGCACTGGACGATTCGACCCTCGCCGGTGCACTCGACCGGTTGTGCACCGATCTCTCCGCCCGGCACCGGATCGCCGCCCGATTCCACGCGACCGGTACCCCGGTGCCGCTGCCCACCCCCTACGAGGTGGCGCTGCTTCGCATCGCGCAGTCCGCGCTCGGCAACACCGTCGCGCACGCGGAGGCGACCGCGGTCGAGGTCACCCTCAGCTACCTCGACGACGAGGTCGCCGTCGACATCGTCGACAACGGCCGCGGTTTCGATCCGGTGGCGACCCCCCACCCCAGCCCCGACGCCGGCGGATTCGGTCTGGCGGCGATGCGCGCCCGCACCGTCGATCTGGGCGGTACGTTCACCATCGAGTCCACACCGGGACACGGCACCGCGCTCGCCGCGCGACTGCCGATCCCCGACGCGGAGGTCGAAGCGTGAGTGCTACCCCCATCCGGCTCCTGCTCGCCGACGACCATCCGATCGTGCGGGCCGGTCTCCGCGCGGTCCTCGACACCGAACCCGGCATGACGGTGGTCGCGGAGGCGGCGACGGCGGAGGAGGCGGTCGAGCGGTCCGCCGCCGGTGACATCGACGTCGTCGTGATGGATCTGCAGTTCGGCCGCGGGATGACCGGGGCGCAGGCCACCGCCGCGATCACCGCGCGCCCCGGGGCACCGCGTGTCCTCGTCGTCACCACATACGGCACCGACGCCGACACCCTCCCCGCCATCGAGGCCGGTGCCACCGGATATCTGCTCAAGGACGCACCACCGGAGGAACTCGCGGCCGGGATCCGGTCGGCCGCGTCGGGACGCACCACACTCGCGCCGTCGGTGGCCGATCGGCTCGTCGACCGGATGCGCAATCCGGCGGTGACCCTCACCCGCCGCGAGGTGGAGGTGCTGACGTTGGTCGCGGAGGGCCTCCCCAACCAGATGATCGGCCGTCGCCTGCACCTGACGGAGGGCACCGTCAAATCACATCTGGCGCACATCTACACCAAGCTGGACGTCACCTCGCGTACCGCCGCGGTCGCGGCGGCCGCCGAACTCGGCCTCATCCGCCGCTGACGCTCACCCGTGTCCGAGCGAACGTATCGCTCGATCGATCGAATCGATCGGGTGTACCACTCGCTCGGATGCGGGGAGGGGTGTATCGCACGCCGCACCGCGAACACAGGTCGACGGGCCACGAGTCGTCAGGCGTCAGCCGTCAGCCTCCGGGCGGGATCGGGTAGGTGACGCCGGTGAGCTTCTCCGACAACTCCCACAGTCGACGCGCGGCCCCACGGTCGCGGGCACGACGGGCGGCACGCGCCGGGTGCGGCGACCCGTACAGCAGCAGATTCGGGCCGACGAATCCCCCGGGCAGGTCGGGTTCGGTCGCCGCGAACACCACCGATTCCGCGCCCTGCGCGGGTGTGCGCTGCAGAATCGTCTTGCCGAACGTGAACAATCGGTCGAACCACGTTCCGGTGTGCCCGCCGACGCCGGTCGCGGCGTAGCCGGGGTGCGCCGCGACCGCCCGCAGCGGCGACCGCGCTGCGGCGAGCCGTCGTTCCAGTTCGAGACTGAACAGCAGGTTCGCGAGCTTCGACTGCGCATAGCCGCCCGCGCGACGGTAGCGACGATGCTCGAAGTTCGGGTCGTCGAGGTCGATGCGCCCGACGAGGTGCGCCGCGCTCGTCACCGTCACCACCCGAGTGGTGAGTCGGTCGAGGAGCAGTCCCGTGAGCGCGAAATGTCCGAGATGGTTGGTCCCGAACTGCATCTCGAAACCGTCGACGGTGCGCGTGTACGGCAACGCCATGACGCCCGCGTTGTTGACGAGCACGTCGATACGCCGGTCGCCGAGTTCTTCCGTGAATGCGCGTATCGACGCCAGGTCGGCGAGGTCGAGCCGGTGCATCGACGCGCCGGACCCGAGTTCCTCGGCGATCGCACGCCCCTTCTCGACGTTGCGGCCCGCGAGCACCACGGTGGCACCGGCCGCTCCGAGGGATCGGGCGGTTGCTTCTCCCACACCGCTGGTCGCCCCGGTCACCACGAAGGTGCGGTCGGCCAGCGGTGCGAACTCAGGCGCCAATCGACGCTTTCATCATCGGGAGCATGGCCCAGAGTTCGTCCTGCCAGTAGCCCCACGTGTGGGTGCCGCGCGCGGGGAACGAGAAGTGTGCGCTGTCGATACCCAGGGTGGCCAGCCGCACCTGGAATGCGCGGTTCTGTGCGAGCGCGAGCGCTTCGAGACCCATCGCGTTCGACGTGTTGTAGACGCCGACCAGCGAGTCCGGGTTGTCGTACTGTCCGGGCAGACCGCTGGCCGCGGACACCCACATCGGCAGGCCGCGCAGCTGCGGTGCGGCGACGAACGGGTCGTGGCGCAGCCACGCCGGATCCCACGGCGGACCCCACATCGCGTCGGAGTTGTAGCCGCCGGCGTCGAGCATCGCCAGACGGATGGCTTCGCGCATGCCGGGCGCCGACAGGTTCAGGTAGCCCGACAGCGAACCCGCGAACGTGAACTGGTCGCGGTGGTAGGCCGCGAGGATCAGGGCCGCGTTGCCGCCCATCGACAGACCGACCACGGCGTTGCTGTTGCGGTCGATGCCGTACCGGGTGAGGTGATCGGGCAGGTTCTGGGTGAGGAAGGACTCCCACTTGTAGGTGTACGGCTGACCGTTGAAGTTGCTCGGCGCGTACCAGTCGGCGTAGAAGCTCGACTGTCCTCCGACCGGCATGACGACGTTGATGCCGTTGTCGGCGAGCCACGCCGCGTTGGTCTCGTGTTCCCAGCCGCTGACGTCGTCGGTCGCGCGGAGCCCGTCGAGCAGATACACGGCCTTGTTGCTGCCGTTGTTCGCGAACCAGATGCGGACCTTGATCTCACCGACGCCGCCCGGTGCGGGCACCATGTCCTCGGTGAACCGCGTGTAGGGGTCGGCGGATGCGGTACCCGCGCCGAGACCCGTGAAGACCAGGGCGAGCGGCACGACGACGGCTGCCACCAGCAACCGGACCAGCGCGCGCGCCCCCCGACGCCTTCCAACTTCGGTCGTATTCGTCACACCGAACTCCCCTTGTGCGTCCGACACCATCAGTAACTCCAGTCACACGGTATACGCGGACACGAGCCTCAAGCAGGCTTGCACACAATCGTTATCCTGCAAAGTCGAATGGCGATCCCCGCCCGTGCGATCCACCCGCGCAGACGCCTCCGATCCGGCACGACGACTACGCTGTCGGGACGTGCCCGATGCCCCGCTGCCCGTCCGCGACGGCCTGAACCCGACCCGCCTCCGACTCCCGGAGAACTGCCCGTCGGAAACCGTCGTCGACTACCTGACCAGCAGGTTCCCCGACGACGCCGATCGGCTCACCGAAAAGATCACGGCGGGCGAAGTGGTCTGGGGCGACGGGAGCGCCGTCACCGCGACGAGCCGGTACGTCGCAGGCGCGTTCGTGTTCCTCCACCGTGATCCGCCCGTCGAGGACCGTGTCCCGTTCGAGATCGACGTGCTGTACCGGGACGACTCCGTCCTCGTCGTCGACAAACCGCATTTCCTGCCGACCACGCCGCGCGGGTCGTGGATCACCGAAACCGCGGTGGTGCGGTTGCGGCGCGAGTTCGACCTTCCCGAGTTGACTCCGGCACACCGCCTGGACCGTCTCACCGCGGGTGTTCTGATCTTCACCGTCCGGCGCGAACTGAGACGCCCGTACCAGATGTTGTTCGAGCGACGTCTCGTCACGAAGGAGTACGAGGCCGTGGCCGGTATCCGCCCCGACCTGACGTTCCCGCGCGAACTCCGCAGCCGGATCCGCAAGGATCGCGGTGTGCTGCAGGCCCGCGAGGTGCCCGGCGAACCGAATGCGGTCACGCGGATCGAGGTCGGCGACGTCGACGGCGATCGTGCCCTGTACCGGCTGCGCCCACGCACCGGGAAGACCCACCAACTGCGGGTGCACATGAATTCGCTCGGTGTCCCGATTCTCGGCGACCCGCTCTACCCCGAGGTGTACGACCTTGCGCGCGACGACTTCTCGTCGCCATTGCAGTTGCTGGCACGCTCGGTGGAATTCGACGATCCGATCACGGGTCGGCGGACCCTCTTCACAAGCCGAAGAAACCTGGCAGCATGGACAGCACCGCACCGGGACCGACGCTGACCGCGTCATTCACGTCGGGAGGATCCATGGAACTCGGCAGTATTTCCCGTACCTACGACGGGCGGGTGGCGTTGCGCTTCGAGCGTGAATTCCCACAGGCCCCGGACACCGTCTGGCAGGTCCTCACCGACCCGCAGCGCCTACGCGAATGGTTCCCGGTGAACGCCGATGTCGACCTCACCCCGGGCGCGACGGTGCGTTTCCACCTCGCCGACGACGACCTACGCCGCCGGGTACTCCCCCACGGTCACACGACGTCGGGCACCGTCCTCGTCGTGCAGACGGGGAAGATCCTCGAATTCATGTGGGATTCCGACATCCTGCACTGGGAGTTGACGCCCGACGGATCCGGCGGATGCTGGCTCACCCTCACCCACACCACCGACGACGAGGACGACGCGTACGCCCACGGCGCGGGCTGGCACGCGGGATTCGAGGTGTTCGAAGCCCAGCTGCAGGGCCGCCCCGTCGACTGGTCACCGTCGCAGCGGATGGTCGAACTGGCGGAGCACTACCGCGGCCCGGGGGCCTGAGCGTCGACGAAACGCCGACGCGTACCGCGCACGAGTCGGGGGGCGGTCAGCCGGGGTGATCGGTCGCGACCCGACCGGAGCGGCGCCGCGCCGTCTGTTCGATGATCTCGGGTGCCCACGCGCCGATGGCGTCCCAGTCGCGGAAATCGCCGATGCGTGCGCCGATGACACGCGCCACGATGCGTTCACCCGGCCCGAGGACCGACGGGTCGAGTTTGCCGGCGAACATCCGGTGTTCACGGGCGCGGAGCCGCGCGGCGACGTCGGAGATCACGTAGGGCCGGTTCACGGGATGCCCCTGCTCGGCGATCGGACCGGACGAGAAGAGGAACACCGCGCGCCCGCGCAGGTCGGTGGCGAACCTCTCGACGAACTCCCGCGCAGGCCGCAACCAGCGATTGCGGTAGACGGCGCTGCCGACGACGACAGCGTCGTACCCCTGCACCCCGGTCACCCGCTCGGGCGCCACCACGTCGACCTCGGCGCCGTGATGGCGCAGCGCCGCGGCAAGTGCCGTGGCGATCTCGGAGGTGGAGCCGTGCTTGCTGGCCGCCGCCACCAGAATCCTCATCCTCAACCCTTCGGAACTCCCCCCGCGCCCTCCATGATCACCCGCCGATCGCCCGTTTGACCAGGGCACAAGTGCCCATTGACCGGATCGCGTGGATTCCGGCCCGTGATTCACGACATTACGGACGCCGGTTCGGTGGTGGGCGCGCTCGGATCGTGACAGCCTCGACATCGAGGACACCGGGCGGTCCGGGTGTCCGGCCACGAGCAGCCCGACAGGAGCATCGATGTCATCGTCCCCGCAGCCGCCCCGCAGCACCGCAGACGAGATCGAACGCAAGTACGCGGCCACCGCGGGGCAGACGTTACCCGACCTGTCGACCGTGTCCGGCGTCGCATCGATCGACTCCGACGTGGTCGAACTGTCCGCACAGTACTTCGACACCGCGGACCTCGCTCTGCTGCGCGCGAGAATCACCGTGCGGCGTCGCGAGGGCGGCGACGACGCCGGCTGGCACGTGAAGCTGCCCGCGGGCACGGACACCCGCACGGAATTGCACGTGCCCCTCACCGACGACGATTCGGTGCCCCCGTCGCTGCTGCGACTGCTGCGGAGCGTGGTCCGCGACGAACCCGTGGCCCTGGCCGCGCTCGTCTCCACGACCCGTGCCCGACAGCGCCTTCGCGACGCGGACGGAGCGCTGCTCGCGGAGGTCGTCGTCGACGACGTGACCGCGGTCCGCGGCGCGGACGACACCGAACTGCACTGGCGTGAGATCGAGGTGGAACTCGCGACCGGCGACATCGCGTTGCTCGACGCCGTCGAGGACCGGCTCGCCGCAGCCGGAATCACCCGGTCGCCGAGCCCGTCGAAGCTCCACCGCGTCCTCGGCGACCTGATCCCTCCGGCCCCGAGGGTGAAGGGGGCGGCCGGATACCTGCGGGAATATCTCGATCACGAACGGCACGTGCTCGCGCTCGCCGACATCGCGGTGCGACGCGACGCGGTCGATGCCGTCCACAGCATGCGCAAGGCCGCACGCCGGCTGCGCAGCGCGGTCCAGACGTACTCGCACGATCTGAATCTCGACACCGCACTCGTCGGAGAACTGCGTTGGCTCGGACAGCGACTGAGCCCCGCACGTGATCTCGAGGTCCAGCACGAACGGCTCACCGGCCGGGTCGCGGAGCTTCCGGTGGTGGCGTTCCGGGAAGCGACGCGAGCCCGGATCGACGAGTACTTCACCGCCAAGGCCTCCGCCGCGCGTGTCGAGGCGATCGACACCCTCGATTCGGGGCGTTATCTCGAGCTGCTGCGGTCGCTCGACGCGCTGATCGACGGCCTCGCCGAACCCGACGGTCGCGAGCAGGGCGGGCACCGACCGAAGCCGGCGGAGCTGACCCGCTCCGCGGAGACGGTGGCGGGGAAGGTCGCGAAACGGGTCGCGAAGGTGTCGCGGACCGACGATCCGGTCGAACGGGACGAGCGGATGCACCGCGCCCGCAAGGGCGCCAAGCGGCTGCGCTACGCCATCGAGGTGATCTCCCCGCTGCATCCGAAACGCACCGCTCGGGCCCTCGACCGGTTCGACGAGTTCCAGGATCTGCTCGGTGAGTTCCAGGATTCGGTGGTCGCCCGCGACCATCTCGTCGACATGGCGTCCGAACAGGGTCATGCCGCCGAGTCCAGTTTCGGGCTGGGCATCCTGCATCGGATCGAAGCCGAGATCGGGGAGCAGCAGGCCCACCGGGTCGAGGGAGCGTGGCAGCGGGCCCACCGGGCGGCCCGCCGTCTGTGGACGTGACGTCGTGCGACGTCACCGAGCCGTGCGCACTTCCGGTAGCTCCGACTACCAGAAGTGCGCACGGGAAGGGAGGGCACCATGAGGGCGTGGCGCGTCGCCGTTCCCGGCCCGATCACGACACATCCGCTGCGGGCCGTCGACGAACCCGTGCCGGAACCGACCACCGGTGAGCTCCTCGTCCGCGTGCTCGCCTGCGGGGTGTGCCGCACCGACCTACACGTCGCCGAAGGTGATCTGGCGGTGCACCGCCCGCACGTCGTGCCCGGTCACGAGGTCGTCGGCGAGATCGTCGGGGGCGATCTCGGGTCGCACCGCATCGGTGATCGTGTGGGCGTGCCGTGGTTGCGTTCCACGTGCGGACACTGCCGGTACTGCCGACGCGGACACGAGAACCTTTGCCCCGCTTCGCTGTACACGGGTTGGGATGCGGACGGCGGCTACGCCGAGTACACGACCGTCCCCCGCGACTACGCACTCCCGTTGCCGTCCGGGTACACCTCCGAGGAACTGGCTCCGCTGCTGTGCGCGGGGATCATCGGGTACCGGTCGCTGCTGCGCGCCGAACTCCCCGACGGCGGTGTGCTGGGTCTGTACGGGTTCGGGGGCAGCGCGCACATCACGGCGCAGGTCGCGCTCGCGGGCGGCGCCCGCGTGCACGTGATGACCCGCGGCGAACAGGCGCAGCGGCTCGCACTGGAACTGGGGGCGTCGTCGGCACAGGGCGCGTACGACGAGCCGCCGGAACACCTCGATTCGGCGATCCTGTTCGCACCCGTCGGCGACCTCGTCCCCACGGCCCTGTCCGCACTCGGCTCCGGCGGCACCCTCGCGATCGCAGGGATCCATCTCACCGATGTCCCGCAGTTGAACTACCAACGGCATCTGTTCCGCGAGCGGCAGATCCGCAGCGTCACCTCCAATACTCGCGACGACGCGCACGCGTTCCTCGGCTTCGCGGCGCGGCACCGCATCCACGTGACGACGACGCCGTATCCACTCGCTCGCGCCGACCGGGCGTTGACGGATCTCGCGGCGGGCCGATTCCCCGGCGCCGCCGTCCTCGTGGCGTAACGTGACAACCGAGGCCGACACCGGCTCACCGGTTCTCGACCACCTTCAGGAAAGGACGTTCGATGAGCACACCGAGCACCCGTAAGGCCGTCGTCGCAGGCGTCGACGGCTCCGACACCGCCGCTGCGGCCGCCCGGTGGGCCGGTGCCGTCGCCGCCCGCATCGACGCACCACTGCACCTCGTGCATTCGATGCCGAGCGAGGGCATCTTCTACAGCGAGGCCGCGGTCCTGATCCAGTCGCAGATGATGGACCAGCTCCGCAAGGACGGCGAGAAGGTCCTCTCCGACGTCGCCGATCTCGTCCGCGCCGACCACCCCGACGTCGAGGTCCAGAGCTTCATCGGCCCCGGCCCCGCCGCGTCCGCGGTGCTCGAGGCCGCCGACGATGCGCGTGTCACCGTGCTCGGCGCGACCGGCGCCGGCGCGATCGAGAACTTCCTGCTGGGCTCCACCGTGGTTCGTGTCGCGAATCACGCCTCGTGCCCGGTGGTGGTGTGGCGCGGCGACACCTCGAATCCGCTTCCCGATCACCGGCCCGTCGTCGTCGGTGTCGACGGGAGCGAACTGTCCAGCACCGCAGTGCGTTACGCATTCGAGTATGCGCAGCTGTTCGGCACTCCACTCATCGCGGTGCACTCGTGGATCGGCGACGCTGCGCTCGGTGTCGGCGCCACCGCTGCACTCGTCGACTGGGACGCGGTCGCGGAATCGGAATCCGCGGTCCTCGCCGAGTCACTCGCCGGATGGCACGAGAAGTACCCGGACGTCGAGGTGCGCCGCGTGATCGATCGCGGTCCCGCCGCGAAGGTTCTGCTGTCGCACCTGCCCGATGCCCAGCTCGCGGTCGTCGGAAGTCACGGACGCAACCAGTTCACCGCGGCCCTGCTGGGTTCGACGAGCCAGAACCTGCTGCACAACGCTCCGTGCCCGGTCCTGGTGGCCCGCAAGATCTGATCCTCCGAGCGAGTTCCGCACGCCCACGCGCCCGTTCGGCGCGTGGGCGTCTCCGTGTCGACGGGATCAGATCACCACTCCGACGAGGCCACCGACGCCGTACGTGACGACCATCGCGAGCGCACCGCCGATCACCACCCGCGCGACAGCCCGCCCTCGACGGGCACCCCCGAGCCACGCGCTGATCGTTCCGGTCGCGGCGAGCGCGAGCAGCACGGCCACGAACGTCACCGGAATCCGGACGGTCTCGGTGGCGAGGACGATCACCAGGAGCGGCACGAGGGCCCCGAGCGTGAACGACACCGCCGACGACAGCGCCGCCGCCCACGGGTTCACCAGCTCGGCCGGACGGATACCCAACTCCACCTCGGCGTGGGCGGCGAGCGCGTCGTGGTCGGTGAGCTCCCGGGCAGCGACCCCGGCCGTGTCCCGGCTCATCCCTTTGCCTTCGAGCAGATCGGTGAGTTCCTCGAGCTCGGCCTCCGGCATCACCGCGAGTTCGTGTCGTTCGGTGCGCAATGCAGCCCGTTCCGTGTCGCGTTGCGTACTCACCGACACGTACTCGCCGAGCGCCATCGACACGGCGCCGGCGGCCAGTCCCGCAGCTCCCGCCGCGAGGATGGTCGGGCGGTCCGTGGTGGCGGCCGCGACACCGACGACGAGCCCCGCGGTGGACACGATGCCGTCGTTGGCGCCGAGTACCCCCGCGCGCAGCCAGTTCAGCTTCGCGGCGAGCCC
>ERZ747221.1938-NODE-1938-length-19437-cov-5.126601_pt1 | contig 19437 bp, 10 predicted proteins | sample MGYA00374949_ERZ747221 | MGnify/ENA primary metagenome ERZ747221 (study PRJEB28779, sample SAMN05720172) | bioreactor metagenome | isolation source: Anaerobic biogas reactor | place: USA:Washington, USA | collected 2015-08-08 ... | reverse complement strand
TCACCTGGAACAATCTCCGTTGGTACCCACCCAAAGCCGCAGAACGTACGCACATGACCGTCTAGGTGAGAGAACGCGGGCTGAGTCGCCGTGGAGAAGACAATTGAGCTGCCATATCTATCGGCCAATCTGCCAAGCGTGGCCAGCGTCGGGACGGCCAGGTCCTTGGGAATTGTCTGGACCTCATCGAACAGCACAACGCTCCTTGCCAGTCGGTGGAGCTTGCGACAGGCCGAAGATCTGTTGGCGAAGAGTGACTCCAAGAACTGCACGCTGGTTGTGACGATCACCGGCGCATCCCAGTTCTCGGCCAACTCGCGAGCTCTGGCCGACCCGATGCTCTGTTCATCCTCGGCCGACACACTGTCGCCCGGCGAGTCCTTCGAACCTGCCAGACTATGATCCTCCAGTACGTACTCTGTCGGGGGTGCTCCAAGCATTGCTGGAAGGAGCGCCTCGCGGTAGACCGCCACAGACTGTTCGATGATCGTGAGGTATGGAACGACAATCACGACTCGGCGTAGATTGTTCTGGAGCGCGTGAGCCAAAGCAAACGCCATCATGCTGAGAGTCTTGCCGCTACCAGTTGGGGCGGTGAGAGTAAACAGGCCGGGTCCCTGTTTGGCTGCCGCCATGCAGGCCGCCAGCAAGTCCCGCCTCAGATGTAGCACAAGAGCGCCCCCCTTGTACTCCTGTTCGATCACTGCGATATGGTCGAGAAGTGCCTGCAGCGCCGGCTCCGCTGCCAGTCTGGGCCCAGGCGCTCTGACAGGCGCTCCGGCCTCGGCGGACCCGTGGAAGTGAGCTGCCGTCTCTTCAAAATCCGCATCGACCAAGGCTGAGAACAGCATGCGAACATCGAGCATGCCAGCGGCAGGTTCCTGACACCTCGTGAGATGAGCAGCGGTGTCGTAAACCGAGCGGTCAAAACTACTCAGGCTCAGTCCGTCAGCGCTGAAGCGCTCCAGCAGCGTTTGGTGCTGACCGGTGGACGGCCGGAAGCCGTCTCTCCGGCAATCGGCGGCCTCGGCAGGGTCGAGCTGCTCAAGGACACTCTTCGATGCCTGCGTCAGTCCCAGGTGATGCCCCTGGATTGCCAGGGCCGCCGCAACTCCATTCTGCCGCAGCGTTGTCAGCGCATGCCACGCCCCGGCCGACCAATGATCGACACCCCGTTCCTTGCCCTCGAGCCGGAGTTGGAACCGCTCCCCGTATTTCCCCAGATCGTGCAGCAGACCGGCAACTCTGGCTTCTTCCGCAGCGCCGAAAGCGTCACCGTATCGAGCGGCGCGATCACCTACGCGCTTCAGATGATCCCGGACCAGATCAACGTGTCCCAACGGGCTCACCGAGTGAGCCAGATACCTTCTCCCGCCCACGTGTATACCCCCGCATTCATTGGTCGCAGGAAGGTTTGGAGCACCTTCACGCTGGCTTGCAGGGCCTTCAGTGCCGAGCAATGAAGCCAACAATCAGGCACTTGTTTACTTTAGCATCGCCGTCGGACAGGACTTCTGAGGCTCAGAGAGGGGCCACCGACATCACCGCGGCCCAGCCAGCACAGGCAGGTGGAAGGTGGGGGGCCCCTTCGGTTCCCCTTTTGGTCGGCCCCAGAGTTCTCCTGCGCGCCGGCCGCAACGCGGAGCGAGCCGGAGACTGCGAGGCGAAGCGAGCGAGCCCATGACGCGCCTATGGCGGAGCGAGCAAGGACCGTGCGCGATTTCGCTCATACTCTGAGTGGGAGACCCGCCTCACCGACCCCTCGATGAGTGGTCCCGGGCGCCCGATGGGGCTCGCCCCGGAGTTTCGCGCCCGCCGGGCGGGCCGGGGGCCGAAGCGAAGCGAGGCCCCGGCCGCGCCCGGATGCGGGCAAGACTCTGACCCTCGTGGGTGATCACCGCACGAGGGGGGCGGAGAGCCCCATCGGGCGCCCGGCCCTACCCGTAGAGACCCCGGTCAGGCAGGCCTCCCTCGCCCCCCGTGTGTTAGGCTTGAAACCTCACTTTTTAAGACCACGCGCGAGCCATGCGCTGGAGGGTAAGGGAGGACAGTTGGAACGTCTCGAAGATGCGAAGGTCCTCGTGGCCGAACTCATGGACGACGAGGCCATCACCGAGCTGTCGGACGCATGCTGCGTCGACGTCAAGTACAAGCTGAGCCGGGAGGAGATACTCGCCGTCATCCCCGAGTATCAGGGCCTCATCGTCCGCAGCGAGACCGTCGTCGACAAGGACCTGCTCGACGCCGCGGTCAACCTCAAGATCGTCGGGCGCGCCGGCTCCGGCCTCGATAACATCGACGTCCCCGCCGCCACCAAGAAGGGCGTCATAGTCTGCAACACCCCCGAGAGCAACGTCGTCTCAGCGGCCGAGCACACCATGGGCCTCCTGCTGGCGAGCAGCCGCAACATCCCGTGGGCCGACCGCTTCATCAAGAGCGGTCAGTGGGGTCGCAAGCAGTTCGAGGGTAGCGAGCTCTATGGCAAGACCTTGGGCATCATCGGACTGGGCCGCATCGGCGGGTTGGTCTCCCAGCGGGCACGCGGTTTCGCCATGCGCGTGATCGCCTACGACCCGTACATCCCCGACTCCCGTTTTGCCAATCTGAACGTGGAGAAGAAGGACACGCTCGAAGAACTGCTCGGCGAGGCCGACTTCATCACCATCCACACGCCGCGCACCAAGGAGACCATGAACATGATAAGCGACGAGCAGATCGCCCTCACTAAGCCGGGGGTGCGCGTGGTCAACTGCGCCCGTGGTGGTCTGTACAACGAGGAGGCGCTGGAGAGAGGCGTCCGCAGCGGCCACATCGCCTCCGTCGGCATCGATACCTGGATGAGCGAACCCCAAGAGACCCACCCTCTCTACGAGTTCAACAACGTGGTGGGCACGCCGCACCTGGGGGCGTCTACATTCGAGGCGTCCAGACGGGTGGGTCAAGAGGTCGTGCTCGAAGTCATCTCCGGGCTACGGGGAGAGATCGTCAAGAACGCCGTGAACATCCCCAGCATATCCGAGGATTCCTTCTCGAAACTGCAGAGCTTCATCCGCCTGGCCGAACAGATGGGCATCCTCTACCGGCAGATCCGCAAGCAGGGCGTCAAGCGTGTGGAGATCGTCTTCGCCGGCAAAGAGATCGACGAGCCTGCCGACGCCAAGATCCTCTCCCTCGTCTCGCTCAAAGGCATCCTCGAGCGGACCATGACCTCCGGCAGCGTCAACTTCGTCAACGCGGGCTTCCTTGCCGAGCAGATGGGCATCGAGGTCAGGGAGACCATCTCGCTGGAGAGCGGCGACTACCGGAACCTCATCAGCATGGTGGTCACGGAATCCGACGACACTGAGTTCGTCATCGCCGGCACGGTGCTGGAGCACAAGCATCCGCGGATCGTCCAGATCGGCGAGTTCGCCATCAGTTTCGCCCCGGGTGGGAAGGTGGCTTACGTCCCTCACCGCAATGTCCCCGGCGTCATCGGACGGGTCTGTACCATCATGGGCGATCACGACGTGAACATCTCTCGCATGGTCACCTCGAGCGGGGTCACCAACGTCCTGCGAGACTCCATCATGATCTTGGGCCTCGACAATGACGTGCCACAGGAAGCCATCGACCGGTGTCTGCAGCTGGACGAGCTCTACGACATGGAGATCGTTGACTTCGGCTGATCCCCACCGGTCATACCGCTGGAACAGAGCGACGATTAACGGTTAGAATGGCCTTGCGTTTCAGGGGGCGCCACCATGTCTCGACGCCTGCGCGGCGATGCCATGTCCCGGTGCCCGCGCGAGGAGTGAAGACGAAAGGAGGTCGTCCCGCCGCACATCAGACGGCGGTATTTCTTGTGTTGGGCTGGTAGGTGTAGTTTTCAACAAGAAGTGTGAGGTGCTCTCGATAATGTCCGCATCCCGATCACGCCGCGTCTTCATCTGCAGCGCACTCGTGGTCTTGCTCGTTCTGATTGGTCTGTTCGCCGCCGCGTGCGGGGACACGGAAGAGGAGACCACCACCACGTCGGCCGCCACCGCGACAACCGCGGGCGAGGCCACTACCACGACCGCCGCCCCGGCCACCGACACCACGGCAGCCGAGGCCACTACCACAACCGCGGCGGCCCCCGAAGAATTCGTCTTCGGCACAGTCTACGTCGGCCCCTACAACGACGGGGGCTGGAGCCAGGCCAACCATGAGGGCGGCCTCTACATAGAGGAGAAGATGCCCGGCGCCAGGATGGTCTACGTCGACAAAGCCAACACCGCAGACCGGCCGGGCACGACCATCGAACAGCTCGGCGAGTCCCTACTCGCTGAGGGTGCCCAGATGATCTTCTTCACCTCCGATGACATGAAAGACGGAGCCATCGCCTTCGCACAAGCCCACCCCGAGATCCCGGTGGTGCACACCTCCGGCGACGGCGCTTGGAAGGACGGCAAGGACTTCAAGAACCTGCCTAACCTCAGCAACGTCATGGGCAAGATGGAATACGGCAAGATGATCGCCGGTGTGGCGGCCGCTCTCACCACGCAGTCCGGCAAGATCGGCTACCTTGGCCCGCTGATCAACGACGAGACCCGCCGTTTGGCCGCCTCCGCATATCTGGGCGCCAGGTACGCCTGGACTGAGTACCTGGGCAAAGACCCGGCCGAGCTGAAGTTCACCGTCAGCTGGATCGGCTTCTGGTTCAACATCCCGGGTGTCACATCCGATCCGACCCAAGTGGCCGACAACTTCTTCAACCAGGGCTATGACGTAGTCATCTCGGGCATCGACACCACCGAAGCCATGGTCGAGGCCAAGAAGATGACCGAAGCGGGCAAGCCGGTCCACGCGATCCCGTACGATTACGTGAACGCGCTCGACCAGGCTCCCGAGATCGCGCTGGGTGTCCCCTACTTCAACTGGGGTCCTGAGTATCTCAAGGCCGCCACCTCTGTAGTCGAGGGCAATTGGTCAACCTACTGGAACTGGGTAGATCCCGACTGGGCCGATATCAACAACCTGGATTCGTCCATCGTCGGCTTCGTGAAGGGCCAGGGCCTCTCCGCTGAGGCTTCCGCGAAGGTCGACGAGTTCATCGCGGCGCTGGCCGGTGGCCTGAACCTCTGGACCGGGCCGCTGAACCTCCAAGACGGCACCGCCTACTTGGCCGACGGTGCGGCGGCTACCGACCAGGAGATCTGGTATCTGCCGCAACTGCTCGAGGGGATGGAAGGCCAGAGCGTCTCCGAATAGACATCACGGCATTGAGGAACCAAGCAGCAGCGAAAGGGGAGACCACTCCGGTCTCCCCTTTCCGTGTTCTTGACCCCGTACACTCGAGCCCCCGATAGACTCTGAGGCCCGTGGAAGTCCGACTCACCGACATCCGCAAACACTTCGGCCCCGTCAAGGCCAACGACGGCATCACACTGACGGTCCCTGCCGGCACCATCCAAGGAGTCCTTGGCGAGAACGGCGCGGGTAAGAGCACGCTCATGAAGATCCTTTCCGGCTTCCAGCCCGCCGATAGCGGCACCATCGAACTGGATGGGAAGGCCGTACGCATGCGCTCTCCGGCAGACGCCATACGCCACGGCGTAGGTATGCTGCACCAAGATCCGCTCGACTTCCCCCCGCTCCGCGTCATAGACGACCTCCTCATCGGCGCACCGGGCCGCATCATCCCCCGCAGAGCCGAGGCAGTCGCGGCCATCACCCGACTCGCGGAATCGCTTGGGCTCACGATCGACTTCAAGGCCGAGGTGGGCTCCATGACCGTCGGAGAGCGCCAGCAGTTGGAACTCCTCCGGCTGCTGTGGCTGGGCGCCCGCGTCCTCATCCTCGACGAGCCCACAACCGGCATCAGCGCGGCTCAGCGTCAGCAGCTTTTCGACACGCTGCGCCGGTTGGCCGCCCAGGACAAGACCGTCCTGTTCGTTTCACACAAGCTGGAGGAGGTGCAGGAACTCTGTACCCGTGTCGCCGTTCTCCGGCAGGGCCGTCTCGTTGGTGAGGCTCTGCCCCCCTTCCACGTGGACCGCTTGGTCTCGATGATGTTCGAGCGGGAGGTCACCCCCGGCGAGCGGACGGGGTGTTCGCCGGGAGCACCGGTACTCAGACTCTCAGGCTTGGGAGCCGAGCACGGACGCATCCGCTTCGACGGACTCGATCTGGAGGTCCACGCAGGAGAGACCATCGGCCTGGCCGGTATGGAGGGGAGTGGCCAGGGTCTTCTGTTGGAAGCATGCGCCGGTCTCACGCCGCCCACCTGCGGGCGGGTGCGCGTGAACGACGTCGACCTCACCGGCAAGACCTACCGCCAGTTCAGACGGCGCGGCGTGGCCTACGTGCCGGCCACCCGGCTGGAAGACGGCCTCGTACCAGGCCTCACTCTCACCGACCACTTTCTCCTCACCGAAAGGCGGCCCGGGCTCTTCATCAAGAGGGAGAAGGGCCGGAGACTGGCCCAGGAGCGCATCGGTGAGTTCAAGATCAAAGGCATCCCGAGCGACCGGGTCGAGTCTCTCTCGGGCGGCAACCAGCAACGTCTCCTGCTGGCCCTCGTCAAGCCGGGAGCCAAGCTCATGCTCCTCGAGCATCCCACCCGCGGCCTCGACGTGGAATCGGTCATATACCTCTGGAGCAAACTCAAAGAGCGCTGCGGCCAGGGTGAAGCCATCGTCTTCACGTCCAGCGACCTGGACGAACTGCTGCGCTACAGTGACCGGATCCTGGTCTTCTTCGCCGGCCGTGTCTTTGGACCGCTCGACGCCGCGACCACCACCGTCGACGAGCTCGGGCAACTCATAGGCGGGAGCACGGCCGATGTCTAGACTACGCTTCTCACACCGCACATTGATCAATCTGGGCGTCCAACTGGGGGCGTTGGTCCTGGCCTTTCTGCTGACCAGCATCATCTTGCTCATAGCCGGTGCGCCGCCTTTCGAGGCCTACAAAGAGATCTTCCAAGGCGCCGTCGGCTCGCTGACCAACTTCTCGGACGTCCTCGTGGCATGGGTACCCCTGCTCCTCTGCTCGGCAGGCGTGCTCGTGACCTTTGCCGCCGGGCTGTGGAACATCGGTGTGGAGGGCCAGATAGTCCTGGGAGCCGTGCTCACCACCTGGGTCCTCCGCCTGCTGCAGACCACCGGTCTCCCCCCAGCGCTCATCATCGTCCTCGGGATGCTCGCCGGCCTCATCGGCGGGATGCTGTGGGCCGTATTGGCCGGAGTACTCAAGACCTTCGGCGGGGTGAACGAGATCTTCGGTGGCTTGGGCCTCAACTACGTGGCCACAGCGTTCACGCTCTGGCTCATCTTCGGGCCCTGGAAACGCCCGGGCATCGGGTCCATGAGCGGCACCGAGCCCTTCGACCAGAGCCTTTTCCTGCCCACCGTGGGAGGATTGCGACTCAGCCTCTGGTCGCTCGCCCTGGGGATCATAGCGGTGATCTTCGTCTACATCCTGCTGGAGCACACCCACGCCGGCCTGCGGCTCAAGGCGGTGGGTCTGAACCGGCGCGCAGCCGGTCTCCTGGGCGTGCCCACCTGGCAGTACGCGCTTCTGGCCTTTGTGATCTGCGGCGCCCTGGCGGGACTGGCCGGCGCGGTGCAGGTGACCGGGGTCTATCACCGGCTCATCCCGTCTATCTCGAGCGGCTACGGGTTCCTGGGGTTGATGATCGGGATGCTCATCCGCTACCGCGCCATCTGGGTGGCCCCTGTAGCCCTCTTCTTCGCGGCGCTCAACATCGGGAGTATCCAGTTGCCGATAGTGCTCAAGCTCGACTCCACCCTTTCAGGGGTCCTGCAGGGGGCGCTGGTGCTGTTCGTCATCCTGGTCGAGGGAGCAAGACAGCGCTACCTGCGCCGCAGACGGACGGCGGTGGCGTGATGGACGGCACCACCCTCGTCATCGGTCTGGCGGGCGTCCTCACCGCCTCGGCGCCCATCGTGGTGGCCACGATCGGGGAGACGTTCGCCGAACGGGCCGGGGTCATCAACCTCTCGGTGAACGGCACCATCCTCCTCTCGGCCATGGGGAGTTTTGTCGTTGCCTTCACCACCGGGAGCCTGGTGCTGGGCTTCCTGTCAGGAGCGGTGATCGGGGCGGTGATCGCGCTCATCGTGGCCTTTGGAAGCATAACGCTGCGCCAATCGCAGGTGGCCATCGGCTTCGTCCTCACGCTCTTCTGTCGCGACCTCGCCTACTTTCTCGGCAACCCGTTCATGGGCGAACAGGGGCCCACCCTCTCGCGCGCACCGATCCCGCTCCTGGAGAAGATCCCGGTGCTCGGCACCATGTTCTTCAGGCAGGACATCATGACTTACTTCAGCTTCGTGCTCATCGCCGTGGCCTGGTGGTGGATCTACCGCACCCGGCCCGGCCTGGTGTTGAGGGCGGTGGGCGAACGCCCCGAGGCGGCGTTCGCCCGGGGAGCCAGGGTGAACCTCATCCGCTACCTCTACACCGTCCTCGGAGGCGCCCTGGTCGGGCTGGCCGGCCCCATGTTCTCGCTGAGTGTCAAGGCAGGATGGAAGGGCACCATCTCGGGACTCGACGGCCTTGGCTGGATCGTACTTGCCATCGTCATCTTCGGCGCGTGGAACCCGGTGCGCGGCGCCCTGGGAGCGTACCTCTTCGGGCTCCTGCAATGGCTGAGCGTGGTGCTACAGCCCAGCCTGCAGGGCATCCCCTCCCAGGTGCTGCAGGTGGCGCCGTTCCCGCTGATGATCCTCACTCTACTATTGGTCAACATCGGCAACGCCGAGTGGGTGGAGCGGGTCCTCGCCGCCCTGCCTGAACCCTCCCGCCGGGTGGTCGCCCGCATCTTCAGGGCCATGCGCGTGGTGCAGCCACGCGGCCTTGGCATCCCCTTCGAGCACGACTGACATCGCGCCCGCCGATAAGTCTTAGCCATCTGTACAGCCCGAGGCGGTCAATCTAGGCCATACGGATAGACCATGCCTCGAACCCCACTGTTATTCTGAGCCCGCGCGCCGGAGAACCGGCAGCGCGAGATCGACCACAGCAGGGGTGGTGTGCGTACGATGAAAGCACGGGTACATGAACAGCCCGGCGGATAGCTCCAACCATGGCCTCAGACTGGGGTTTCCCGAGCCGCAGGGTCTATACGACCCTGGCTACGAGAAGGATTCCTGTGGTGTCGGCTTCGTGTGCGACATCGCGGGCCGCGCCTCGCACGACATCATCGAGCGGGGCATAGAAGTCCTCAAGAACCTGCTTCACCGCGGAGCCGCCGGAGCCGACGCCGGCACGGGAGACGGCGCGGGCATCTTGGTCCAGACCCCCGATCGGTTCCTGCGCAGCGTCTGCGAACCACTCGGCATGTCGCTCCCCGCCATGGAAGCCTATGGCGTCGCCATGATGTTCCTCCCCCTCGAGCCGGAGGCGCAGGCGGCATGCCGGTCGGCCGTCGAAGAGGCGTTGTTGGGCGAGGGGCTCCGCACCCTCGGATGGCGCGAGGTCCCCACCGACGAGAACGCCCTGGGAGAATCGGCCCGCGAGCTCAGACCATCGGTGTGGCAGTGCTTCACCGATTCGGCAGGCCTGGATCCCGAGGCCTTGGAACGCAGGCTCTATGTCGCCCGCAGGCAGTGCGAGCGCGCCGTCGCGCGGGCTCTCGGCAAGAACGTCCGTTTCTACATCCCCAGCTTCTCCTGCCGCACCATCGTCTACAAGGGCCTCATGATGGCGTCGGAGATCCCGGCTTTCTATCAAGACCTCAACGATCCGTTGTTCGAGAGCGCCCTCGCCGTGGTGCACCAGCGTTACAGCACCAACACGTTCCCGTCCTGGGAGCTGGCGCAGCCGTTCCGCTACCTGGCGCACAACGGCGAGATCAACACCCTGCGGGGCAACCTCAACTGGATGCGCTCCCGGCAGCCCGACCTGAAGTCCGACCTCTTCGGTGACGACATCGCCAAGCTCCTGCCCATCACCGACGACACCGCCAGCGACTCGGCCTGCCTGGACAACGTGTTGGAGCTACTCACCACCGGTGGCCGCGACCTCGAACACGCGCTGCTGATGCTCATCCCGCAGGCCTGGGGAGCCAAGTACCCCATGGGCCCCGACCTGCGCGGCTTCTTCGAATACCACGCCGGCCTCATGGAACCGTGGGACGGCCCGGCCGCCGTGGCCTTCAGCGACGGGCGCGTGGTGGGCGCCATGCTGGATCGCAATGGACTGCGCCCCGCCCGCTACGCAATCACATGCGACGGATTCATGGTGCTTGCCTCGGAGGCCGGCGTCTTGGACCTCCCCGCCGAGAACATAAGCGAGAGAGGCTCGCTGCGCCCCGGGCAGATCGTCCTGGTCGACCTGGCCGCGGGCCGCGTGCTCAAGGACGTCGAGATCAAGACCCGCCTCGCCCGCCGCCAACCCTACCGGCGCTGGGTGGAGGAGAACAAAATAGCCGTCCATGGGTTCTTCGGCGCGGTGGACCCGCTACCGCCCGAGACGGGCAGTCTACTGCGGCGCCAGAAGCTCTTTGGTTACACACGCGAGGACATCAAGTCCATCCTCGACCCCATGGCCGTCACCGGCAACGAACCGGTGGGTTCCATGGGGGCCGACGAACCGCTCGCGGTGCTCTCGGAGCAGCCGCAGCTCCTCTACTGGTACTTCAAACAGCTCTTCGCACAGGTGACCAACCCGCCCATCGATTCCATCCGTGAAGAACTGGTGATGTCGCAGATGACCTTCATCGGTTCACCGGGCAACATCCTCGTGGAGGGCCCCCAACAGGCGCGGTTGGTGAAGCTCAGCCACCCCATCCTCACCAGTGACGACCTGACACGGATACGGGGCCTGAGCATACCCGGGTTCGCCTCGCGCACCCTACCCATCGGCTTTCCCGCGAACGGCAACGGGCGCGACCTCGGCGCGGCGCTCGACGATCTGGGCCGGGAGGCGGAGAGTGCGATCGCGAACGGCGAACGGATACTGGTGTTGAGCGACCGTGACCTACCCGAAGACACGCTGCCCATACCCGCACTGCTGGCAGTTTCGGCGGTCAACCGGCATCTGCTGCGCACCGCCCGGCGCACCGGCGTGGACATCGTCGTCGAGACCGGCGAGGCGCGGGAGGTCATGCACATGGCTCTCCTGCTCGGCTACGGAGCCTCCGCCATCAATCCATACCTGGCTTTTGAAACCCTGGTCGATCTGGCCCTGCGCGACCGCCTCAGTAAGGATGTGGGGGCGACTGAAGCCATGGAGCACTACATCAAAGCCCTCTGCAAGGGGCTGCTCAAGATCATGTCCAAGATGGGCATCTCCACGTTGCGCAGCTACCGCGGCGCCCAGGTCTTCGAGGCGCTGGGGCTCAACCGCGACGTCGTCAACACCTACTTCGAGGGCACCGCCTCCCGCATCGGGGGGATCGGCCTGGAGGAGATCGCGTGCGAAGCACGCGCACGGTATCAAACCGCACACGAACCGGAAGACGTGGCGCCCAAGGTGCTCGCCAGCGGCGGACACTACTCACTCCGCAAGGACGGCGAGCGCCATCTCTGGACCCCCGAGACCATCTGCCTGCTCCAACAGGCGACGCGGCAGAACGACTACGACCTGTTCTGCAAGTACGCGGCGCTCATCAACGATCAGGAGCATCGGCAGAGCACGTTACGGGGCCTGCTGAGATTCAAGCCGACCGAGCCCGTCCCTATTGATGAGGTGGAACCCGAGTCGGAGATCGTGAAGCGCTTCATGACCGGCGCCATGTCGTTCGGCTCCATCAGCCAGGAGGCCCACGAGGCGCTCGCAATAGCCATGAACCGTCTCGGAGCCATGAGCAACAGCGGCGAGGGCGGCGAAGACCCGGCGCGCTACGTGCCTCTGCCCAACGGCGACAGTCGCTGCAGCGCCATCAAGCAGATCGCCAGCGGGCGCTTCGGGGTCACGGCGGAGTACCTGGTGAACGCGCGCGAGCTGCAGATCAAGATCGCGCAGGGCGCCAAGCCCGGTGAGGGTGGGCAGTTGCCCGGAACCAAGGTCTACCCCTGGGTGGCTAAGACACGGCATTCCACGCCCTACGTCAGCCTGATCTCTCCCCCGCCACACCATGACATCTACTCCATAGAAGACATCAAGCAGCTCATCTACGACCTGCGCTGCGCCAATCCTGATGCCCGCGTCTCGGTCAAGTTGGTGTCGGAGGTGGGCGTGGGCACGGTCGCGGCGGGCGTAGTGAAGGCCCAGGCGGACGTGATACTCATCAGCGGATACGACGGCGGCACCGGCGCCGCACCCCTCTCCTCCGGACGTCACGCCGGCGCACCCTGGGAGTTGGGCCTCGCCGAGACCCAGCAGACGTTGGTGCTGAACGGGCTGCGCAGCCGGGTGCGGCTGCAGACCGACGGTCAGCTCAAGACCGGGCGAGACGTGGTCATAGCAGCCATGCTGGGGGCCGAGGAGTTCGGATTTGCCACCACCGCCCTAGTGGTGCTGGGCTGCGTCATGATGCGCGCCTGCCACAAGAACACCTGCCCGGTGGGAGTCGGGACCCAAGACCCGGAGCTCCGCAGGCTCTTCATGGGCCGGGCGGACTACGTGGTCAACTTCTTCACCATGATGGCGCGCGACATCCGGGAGCACATGGCCCGGCTGGGTGTCCGCCGCTTGGACGACCTCGTGGGACGGTCGGACCTCTTGGAGACCAACGACGCCATCACCTTCTGGAAGGCCAAGGGTCTGGACTACTCGAAGATCCTGTACCGGCCCGACGCTCAGCCGCAAGAGATGCGCAACACCACCCGTCAGGCACACGACTTCGAGGGTGCTCTGGACAACCAATTCATGGCCGATGTGGAAGAGGCCGTCGAAACACTCCGGCCGGTGAGCGTAACCCTACCCATCCGCAATGTGCACCGCACCGTGGGAACGCTCGCGTCGAGCCGGATCGCCCGTAGATTCGGTGCCGAGGGCCTGCCCGACAACACCGTCGAGCTCCGCTTTCACGGATCGGCCGGCCAGAGCTTCGCCGCCTTCTGCTCCAAGGGTATGACCTTTGTGCTCGAAGGCGAGGCGAACGACTACCTCGGCAAGGGACTCTCCGGCGCCAAGGTGATGGTCAGGCCACCGGAAGGCTCCCAGTTCGATCCGGCCGAGAACATCATCGTGGGGAACGTGGCGCTCTATGGGGCGACCTCCGGCGAGGTCTACATCTGCGGCCGGGCGGGCGAGCGCTTCGGCATCCGTAACAGCGGCGTCACCGCGGTGGTCGAAGGCGTGGGCGATCACGGCTGTGAGTACATGACCGGTGGGCACGTGGCCATCCTTGGCCCAACGGGCGTGAACTTCGCAGCCGGTATGAGCGGCGGAATCGCCTATGTCTACGACGAGACCGGCCTCTTCGACGAGCGCTGCAACCTCGGCATGGTCGACTTGGAGCTCATGACCGACCCCCAAGACCAGGCTGAACTCAAGTGCATGATCGAGCAGCACGTCAAACACACGGGGAGCGCCCGTGGGCAGCACATCTTGGATGAGTGGGATTCATGCATGCCCCACTTCGTGAAGGTCTTCCCCACCGACTACAAGCGGGCTCTGGGAGCCCTCAGCCGCGAAGACGAGGCCGTGGAACGCGAACAGGTGAGGGACTGATGCGCCATGTCTAGAGAACGCGCCTTCCTCGAACAAGACCGCAGAGATGTCTCATACAGGCCGCCCGCCGAACGGGTGCGCGACTACAAGGCCGTCGACATACCTCTGACCGAGGACGAGATCCACCAGCAGGCTGCCCGCTGCATGGACTGCGGCACCCCCTTCTGCCACGCGTCGGCCACGGGGTGCCCTCTCTCCAACACCATCCCGGAGTTCAACGAGCATGCGTACTACGGGCGCTGGCGCGAAGCCCTCGATATCCTGCTGCAGACCAACTGCTTCCCCGAGTTCACCGGACGCGTCTGCCCCGCTCCGTGCGAGACGGCCTGCGTCCTTGGCCTCATCAGGCCCCCGGTGAACATCTGCAAGATCGAGCTGGCCATTGTGGAGCACGGTTTCCAGCGCGGCTATCTCAAACCACAGCCGCCCGCCGTACGCCGGCGCGAACGCGTCGCCGTGATCGGGTCCGGGCCGGCCGGCTTGGCGACGGCGCACGTGCTCAACCGCGCCGGTTTCAACGTCACCGTGTTCGAGAAGGACTCACGGCCAGGCGGCATACTGCGGTACGGCATCCCCGACTTCAAACTCGAGAAGTGGGTAGTCGACCAACGCATCGACCTGATGTCGCAAGAGGGCGTGGTCTTCGAATGCGGCGTCAACGTGGGCGACGATGTGTCCTATCGGTTCCTCCGCGGTCGATTCGACGCCCTGGTGCTTGCCGGAGGTGCGGGCATTCCCCGCGACCTCGACGTGCCGGGCCGCGAGCTCGGCGGTATCCATTTCGCCATGGATTTCCTCACCCAGCAGAACAGGGCGAACGCCGGCGATCCGCTACCCGCAGACCGGCGCATCTCCGCCGCGGGCAAGAGTGTGGTGGTCATCGGCGGGGGCGACACGGGTTCCGACTGCATCGGCACTTCGTGGCGCCAGGGCGCCCGCCACGTGGTGCAGCTCGAGATACTCCCCGAGCCGCCGGAGACGCGCTCCGAGTCCACCCCGTGGCCCGAGTGGCCGCTCATGCGACGGGACTCGTCGAGCCACAAGGAGGGAGGCACCCGCTACTGGTCGGCAGACACCACGGCCTTCACCGGCGAAGAGGGGCTCGTGCGCCGGGTGCACTGCGCGCAGGTGGAGTGGGACTTCGACAAAGACCGCGGGCGGCCCTGCCCCACCTTGATACCGGGGTCGGCCTTCTCGCTGGACGCCGATCTGGTGCTCATCGCCATGGGCTTCGTCGGGCCCAGTCCGACCCAGCTCGTCGAGAATCTGGGCATCGCCAAGGACGAGCGCGGCTTCATCGCGTGTAGCACAGACCGCATGACCAACGTGGAGGGTGTTTTTGTGGCAGGAGACATGCGCAGAGGGGCGTCGCTCGTCGTGCACGCTATCGCGGACGGCATGCACGCCGCGCGCCAAGTGCTCCAGTACCTGAATGCGAGGAGGTGAGCCATGTCGTCCGACCAGACGATGACCACCGGACTGCCCGGTCTTGACCAGGTCCTCAAAGGCCTGCTGCCGGGAGACAATGTGGTCTGGCAGGTCGACACCGTCGAAGACTACCAAGCCATCGTCACTCCCTACTGCCAGGCCGCCATAGCCAATGGCAAGAAACTGGTCTACTTCCGCTTCGCCCGCCACGAGCCGCTTGTCACGGCGGAGGATGGAGCCGAGGTCCATGAGCTCACCTCCGAGCAGGGCTTCGAGAAGTTCATAGCCGACATCCATGCGGTCATCCAGCAGGCCGGCACCGGAGCCTTCTACGTCTTCGACTGCCTGTCGAAGCTGGCCGGCGACTGGTACTCCGACCAGATGCTGGCCAACTTCTTCATGCTCACCTGCCCCTATCTGTACGACCTGGACACGGTGGCCTACTTCGCCCTCTACCGCAACTACCACACCTCTTACGCGCTCGAGCCCATCCAAGAGACCACACAGTTGTTCTTGGATGTCTACCAACACAAAGACGAGACCTATGTGAGGCCGGTCAAGGTGCAGCATCGCTACTCCCCCACCATGAACATGCTGCACGTGTGGCGAGGTGACGAGTTCCACACCATCACCTCCAGCGTTGTGATCTCGGAGATCATGACTTCGGCTCAGTGGTCGGGGCTGGCGTACGACTGCAGCGTCGGATTCTGGGAGACCCAGTTCCTGCGGGCCCGCGAGATGCTCCAGTCGGGCGAGTACCGGCCCGACCTGCCCGGCCGCGGCAGAGATATCTACGACACACTGGTCAAGATGATCATCTCCCGCGATGCCAACATGCAAGGTCTCATCTCGCGCTACCTCAGCCTCCAAGACATCCTCGACGTGCGCAAGCGCATGATCGGCACCGGGCTGGTCGGAGGGAAGACCATAGGCATGCTCATAGCCCGCGCCATTCTCCGCAAGAGCGGGGGACGATTCTCCAACCTCCTCGAGGAGCACGACTCCTTCTACATCGGCTCAGATGTCTTCTATGACTTCCTCGTACGGAGCGGAGTCTGGTGGGTACGGCAGAACCAACGCGACCCTCAGCACTTTCTTGAAGGAGCCGAACAGGCGCGGCGCCGTCTGCTGACCGGCCAGTTTCCGCCTCACATCCTGCGACGTCTCGAGGAGATGATCGACTACTTCGGCCAGTCGCCGTTCATCGTGCGCTCCAGCTCCCTCTTGGAAGACAGCTACGGCAACTCCTTCGCCGACAAGTACGAGAGCATCTTCTGCGCCAATCAGGGACCGCGCGAGCAGCGTCTGGAGGACCTCCTCGCAGCCATCCGCCAGATCTACGCCAGTTCCATGAGCGAGGAGGCGCTCCGCTACCGGTTCGACCGCGGGGTGCTCGACCGCGACGAGCAGATGGCCCTGCTCATCATGCGCGTCTCGGGCGCCATGTACGACCGCCATTTCTACCCGCAGATGGCCGGCGTGGGCTTCTCGTTCAACCCATATGTGTGGGATCGCGCCATCGACCCCAAGGCGGGTGTGGTGCGACTGGTGTTCGGCCTCGGCACCCGGGCCGTCAATCGTTCCGATGACGATTACACCCGGGTCATCGCCCTCAACGTCCCCGAGAAGCGGCCCGAGGCGAATTTCGGCGAGATCGCGCAGTTCGCCCAGCGTCGTGTGGACTACCTCGATCTAGAGGCCAACCAACTCGCATCGAGCCACTTCCTCGACCTCATCCGGCACAAACCCGACCTGCCGCTCAACATGTTCGCTTCCACCGATCGCATGCACGCCCCCGACGACCCGGACGCCCAGGTGTTGACCTTCGACCGGTTGCTACGCGAAACCGGTCTCGTGCAGGATCTGCGGGATATGCTGCAGGTGCTCGAAACGGCGTACGACTATCCGGTCGACCTGGAATTCACGGCCAACTTCACCGAAGACGGCGACTATAAGATCAGCCTGCTTCAGTGCCGTCCGCTTCAGGTGGAGGGTGCGGCCATGGTCGAGTTGCCCAAGGTGCAGGTGAAAGACGAGGACCGCATCATCGCGGCCCGTGGCGCGGTCATCGGCCGCAGCCTCCTGGCGTCGGTCGACCGCTTCGTGTACGTCTCTCCGCAGTTGTACGCCCGCCTGCCGCAGCAGGCCAGGCACGAGGTCGCGCGCATCATCGGCGTGATCAATCACGTTGGTGGCGAAGACATCCGCACTGTGATGATGCTGGGACCCGGGCGTTGGGGCAGCACCAGCCCCCATCTGGGTCTGCCGGTGCGCTTCAGGGATATCAACCGGGTCTCGGTGCTCTGCGAGATCGTGGCCATGCACGAGAACCTGGTACCTGACGTCTCGCTGGGCACGCACTTCCTCAACGAGATCGTGGAGAGGAACATCCTGTATCTGGCCCTCTTCCCCCAGCAAGGCGACAATTTCCTAAGCACCGAGTTCTTCGAGAACGCACCGAGCCGCCTTCTGGAGTTGGTCCCGGGGGCCGAGGAGTTGGAGGGCGTAATACGGGTGATCGACTCGGCGGCAGTGACAACAGACGCCTCCATTCGCCTCATGGCCGACGCCATAGACCAGAGCGTCCTCTGCTACTACGAGCGCCCCGCATGAGCTTGGCCATCTGTATAGACGAAGGCATCAAACTCTGTCCTTTCGGACAGGGTCGTGAGAACCACTCAGAACTATCCTTCCAGAGACAGCACAGGGTCGGCGCATACAGCTACCCGGAAAGGAGCACTTCGTGGCAGATAAGTTAACCAAGGAGGATGTCCTTCGCATCGTCGAGGACAAACAGATCAAGTTCGTCCGCTTCTGGTTCACCGATGTGTTGGGCAACCTCAAGAGCTTCGCGGTGACTCCCGCCGAGTTGGAGGGCGCTTTCGAGGAGGGCATGGGCTTCGATGGCTCTTCCATCGAGGGTTTCGTGCGCATCGAAGAGTCCGACATGGTGGCCTATCCCGACCCGAGCACCTTCTCGGTGCTGCCGTGGAGAGCCGGCGCCGGCGGAGCCGCCCGCATGTTCTGCGAGATCCGTACACCGGACGGCAACCCCTTCCCCGGTGACCCCCGCAACGTGCTCAGAAGAGTGGTCGAGAAGGCGGAGTCTCTGGGCTACACGATGAACGTGGGCCCCGAGCTCGAGTTCTTCTACTTCAAGGACAGCTGCAGCACTGAGGTGCTCGACCAGGGAGGGTACTTCGACCTGACCACCCTGGACGCGGGTAGCGACCTGCGCCGCGACACCATCAATGCGCTACACGCCTTCGGTATCCAGGTGGAGTACTCCCACCACGAGGTCGCTCCCTCGCAGCACGAGATCGATCTCCGCTACAAGGACGTTCTGACCATGGCCGACCAGGTCATGACCTACCGCCTCACCGTCAAAGAGATCGCCCAGCAGAAGGGCCTCTACGCCACCTTCATGCCCAAGCCCATCTTCGGAGTGAACGGCTCGGGCATGCACGTCCACCAGTCGCTGTTCAAGGGCAAGAGCAACGCCTTCTTCGATGCTAACGACGAGTACAACCTCTCCAAAATCGGTAAGTCCTACATCGCCGGCCTGCTGGCCCACATCAAAGAGATCGCCCTGGTCACCAACCAGTGGGTCAACTCCTACAAGAGGCTAGTGCCGGGCTACGAAGCGCCGGTCTACATATGCTGGTCGCGTAGAAACCGCTCGGCAATGGTGCGGGTGCCGCTCTATAAGCCAGGCAAGGAGAACGCCACCCGCGTCGAACTCCGCAACCCCGACCCGGCCTGCAACCCCTACCTGGCCTTCGCGGCCATGCTGGCGGCGGGCCTAGACGGCATCGAGAAGGGTCTGGAACTGCCACCCGAGGCCAGCAACAACATCTATCACATGACCGACGAGGAACGCGCGGCGGCCGGCATCGACTCCCTGCCCGAAGACCTCTACCAGGCCATCCAGGAATTCCAGAAGTCCACCTTCGTACGCGAGGCCCTGGGCGATCACGTCTGCGACTACCTCATCCGCAACAAATGGGCCGAGTGGAACGACTACAAGATGCTCGTCACCCCATACGAGCTCTCGCGCTACCTGCCCATCCTGTAGCACCCGGCCTCAACAGCCACCCTGCTGTCCGCCCGGCGGCTCCGGCCGCCGGGCGGTGTGTCTCAACAGAGAGATGAGTGCCGGCGAGCGAAAGCGAGGCCGGCAGAGAGATGAGCGCCGGCGAGCGAAGCGAGGCCGGAGGAGCGAAGGCGAGCGAAGCGAGGCCGGCAGAGAGATGAGTGCCGGCGAGCGAAAGCGAGGCCGGAGGAGCGAAGGCGAGCGAAGCGAGGCCGACCCACCTGTGAGGGCCTGCAACCGCGGACCGGTCGCACGCGGAAATCCCCCCAGAACTGACAGTGAGGTGTAGGCTGTGCGCATGCGTATCG
>ERZ747221.1933-NODE-1933-length-19459-cov-4.545970_pt1 | contig 19459 bp, 11 predicted proteins | sample MGYA00374949_ERZ747221 | MGnify/ENA primary metagenome ERZ747221 (study PRJEB28779, sample SAMN05720172) | bioreactor metagenome | isolation source: Anaerobic biogas reactor | place: USA:Washington, USA | collected 2015-08-08 ... | reverse complement strand
ACGTGAACTACCGATACACCGAGGCCGAACTGGAGTACATCTTCTCGAACTCCGATTCGGCGGCGATCATCGTCGAGCTTCCCGAGCACCAGCGGCGGCTGGCAGCGCTGCGTTCCCGCCACTTCCGGAGCAACCGGCGCGCCGGGTGCCGATTTCGACGGCTCCGGCAAATGTTTCGTCACCGACAATCGCACGCCCAACTTCGACGTGGACGGCGGACCCACCGTCCTGACCTCACCAATCATCGACCTGAGCGGTTGGTCGGAACCCTATGTGCGCTATGCCGGCTGGTTGTACTGCGATGATTACCTGCCGCCCGCGCAGGACTTCCTGGACGTGGAAGTCTCCTCCGACGGCGGCGAAACGTGGATCTTGGCTCAACATCTGGCGGCCACCGGCGGCTGGCGCGTAAGAGAGATCAGGGTGCGCGATTTCGCCGTACCCAGCGCGCAGTTCAGGATGCGCTTCTCGATCGCGGATCAGCCGAACAACTCGATGACCGAGGCCGGCCTGGACGCACTGTTGATCGAGGACCGCACCTGCGCCGCGGCCGGCGACTTGAACTGCGACGGCACCGTCAACGTCTTCGATATAGATCCGTTCGTGCTTGCGCTGACGGATGCGGCCGGTTATGCCTTGCTGTTTCCCGCCTGTGACTACCTGCTGGCCGACGCTAACGGCGACGGGATGGTGAATGTGTTCGATATAGATCCGTTTGTGGCGTTGCTGACCAGCGACTAAGCGAATGACAAACGCTGAATGACATATGCTCGCATTCTGCATTTGGCATTCAGCACCTGGCTACTAGCATTCTGCAGCGTCGCAGACGCGCGGCGGCCCGTCCCGCCCCTGTTCAAACAGCAAAGCCATGGCATTCTCTAGCTGCTTCAGCTCGATCGGCTTGGTCAGGTGCGCCACAAAGCCCGCCTCGCGCGTGCGGCGCAGATCCTCGTCCTGGCCGTAGCCGGTTATGGCGATGGCCGGAATGACGTTGCCGCGGGCGCGCAGCTCGCGCAGCAGATCCAGGCCGCTGCCGTCCGGCAGCCCGAGGTCGCTGATCAACAGGTCGAACTCGCGGCGCTGGGCAGCTTCGGAAATCGCGCTGGCAATGTCGCCCGCCAGGGCCACTTCGTGCCCCGCGCGCTTCAGCAGCCGGCAGAGAATGCGCGCCGTGTCCGAGTGGTCTTCGACCAGCAATACGCGCAGCCGCCCGGCCGAGCCACGATCGGCGGCCCACCCCGCAGAGCCCGCCGGGTCGCCCGGCTCGGTCGCCTGCTGGTCCGTATGGATCGGCAAGCGCACCGTGAAGGTCGCCCCTTGATTTCGCCCGCCGCTGTGGGCCGTAATGGTTCCGCCGTGCAGTTGAACGAGTGCCTTGCTGATCGCCAGTCCCAATCCCAGCCCGCCGAATTTGCCGGTCGTGCCCGGTTCGCCCTGTTCGAAGGGCTCGAAAATCTGGGTCAACAAAGCCGGCTCGATGCCGATGCCCGTGTCGCAGACCTCGACGGCCACCTGGCTGCCCTCGCCCCAGGCGCGCACCCCAATCCGGCCGCTGGGCGGCGTAAACTTGATGGCATTCTTGAGCAGATTCCAGAACACCTGCTGCAGGCGGGCCGGATCGGCCTCGACCACCTGAGAGGCATTCTCAAAGTCCAAGTCCAGGTGCACTTGCGCGGCCGTCAGGTCCGGCCCGCAAACCTCGACCGCACGCCGCAGGATGCCGCGGAGCTCGACCGGCCGCCGCTTGAGCTGCAACTTGCCGCGCGTGATGCGCGATACGTCCAGGAGATCGTCGATCAGACGGACTTGGAGCTTGACGTTGCGAGCGATGATGTCCAGAGACTCGCGCGTCTCCGCGTCGAACTCGCCGCTCCCTTCGAGCATGGACGCCGCAGCCAGGACCGGTGTCAGCGGCGTGCGCAGCTCGTGCGATAGGACCGCCAGGAAGTGGTCCTTGGCCTTGTTGGCCCGTTCCGCCGCGGCTTGGGCGCGCTCCGCGCTGAGCTTGGCGGCGGCCAACTCGTGCTCGACCCGTTTCTGTTCAGTGATATCGCGATTGCTGCCGCGGATGCCCAGGTATTTGCCATCCACGTCGTACACCGGCTGGCAGGCGTGACCGACCCAGCGCACCGCTCCGTCGCGGCGAACAATCCGGAATTCGACTTCATCTGTGGCGCAGCCTTCGAGCGCCTCGCCGCGGTGATCGCGATAGGCCGGGCGATCCTCCGGGTGAATGATACGGGGCAACAAGTCCGGGTCGGCCACGAACGCCTCAGGTTCGTAGCCGGTAATTTCCCGGCACGATGGCGAGTTGTATAGGAATCGTCCGTCCGGCGCGAGCCAGAACTCCCAGTGGTAAGTGTGGTCGGCGACCGTGCGGTATTTTCGTTCTGAGTCGCGCAAGGCCTCTTCCGCGGCTTTACGCTGGCTGATGTCCTCGACCGTGCCGATGGACCGCAGGTGCCGTCCCTGCTCGTCGCGGATGGACGAAACCGTCACATGTACCCAGACGCGCGAGCCATCGCGCCGCAGGTAGCGCTTGTCATAATCCAGCCGCTCGCGGGCCCCGGCGTGCAGCTCGGCGTTCAGTTGATCGCTGAGCGAACGATCCTCCGGCGCGGTCAATTCGTGCACGCTCAGGCCGATCAACTCCTCCCGGGCGTAGCCCAGCAGCTCACACACGCGCCGGTTCGCCGTGATGACGCGATCCTGCTCGTCCACCTCCAGAATGCCCAAGGCCGCGTTGTCGAAGCTAGCCTGCAGGCGCTGCTCATTTTCACGCAGACTCGCCTGGATGCGCTTCTGTTCGGTGACGTCGATGTTCACCTTCAGAATCGCCGGCGCCGCCCGCCCCTCGCCGCGGTGCAGCGCCCAGACGGCGACCACCGTTACCGGGCGGCCGTCGCTGCGATGGTGGATTATCTCACCCTCCCAGCGGCCGTCGCGGTACAACGCAGCTTGGATTTCTGCCAACGGCCGGGGAAACTGGGCCCGGAGCAATTCGTAACTGACGCGCCCAACCGCCTGCTCCGACGTAAACCCGTAAAGCTCAGCGCACCCCGCGCTCCAGCGCGTGATGCGACTTTGCTCGTCACAAATGAACAGTTGACCGAGATCGGTGAGCTCAACCAGCTCCTCCAACTCACGCGCCTGCCGCCGCTCACGTTCCTGAATGGACCATTTCACCCCCGCGATGAGACTCGTTCCGACCCCGCCCAACACGAATATGAGCACCCGGCTCGCCGAGACGGGGTCGCCCAGGTCGAACCCCGGCGCTTGATCGAAAAACAGATCAACGCATACGGCCGATACGACCGTGGCGACAATCCCTGGGCCCAACCCGCCAAGCCCAGCCGAAACCACGACGGCGGGATAGAACGCCAAGTACGGGGTTTTGGCCAGCACGCCCGGCAGCCCCCACCGCAACAGGACGGCGACCGCGGTGGCGGCCAGGGCCAGGGCATAGCCCCACGGCGGGCCGAGCCATTTTGCCGCCTTTCGACCACCTCTCAAACCTGACATACGCGCGCCACGGCTCGCCTACAACAACGGCACGAGAGGACGCCCTCCGGCCCGGCCCAACGCCTGCCCAGAGGCAACTCCAACTCGCATCTCGGCCAGATGATAGGCGCGTAATCTCAGGGAGGCATTAATTTCTGCGGCGGGAATTAACCCCCTTACCCGGCTGCGACGGCCGCTTCGGCCACGGTGCGTTGGAGCTGGTCAAAATCGATTGGTTTGGTCAGGTGGGTGTGGAAACCGGCCTCGCGCGTGCGACGCATGTCCTCCTCCCGGCCATAACCGGTCAGCGCGATAGCCGGCAGGTCATTGCCGCCGGCTCGTACATTTTGCAGCAGTTCGACGCCGCTGCCGTCGGGCAGACCCAGATCGCTGATCAGCAGGTCAAACTCCCCTTTGCCGGCCTCGTGCAGCGCCGCCGACACGGTGCCCACGGTGGTTACGCAATGACCGGCAGCTCTCAAAAGCTGCGAAATGATGCGCGCCGTATCGGCGTGGTCCTCTACCAGCAGAATTTGCAGGCCGCGCTTCTCTTTCGCGGAGGGACGCGCGGGTCGAGCGGCCTGGGCTCCGCGCACGGTGTCAGCCCCGACCGGCAATGTAACGCTGAACGTCGCGCCCCGGCCCCTTCCCGGGCTGCCGGCCGCGATCGTCCCGCCGTGCATTTCGACCAGCGCCTTGCTGATCGCCAGCCCCAAGCCCAGTCCGCCGAACTGGCGTGTGGTATGCCGTTCGGCCTGTTCGAAGGCGGTGAACAGGCGAGGCAGCAGGTCCGGTTCGATGCCGATGCCGCTATCGCTCACCTCAGTAACGAGCCGGCTGTCCGTGCGGCGGCAGCGGATGCCGATGCGACCGCCCGCGGGCGTGAACTTGATGGCGTTACTCAGCAAGTTCCAGAATACCTGCTGCAGGCGCGTCGCATCGGCATCAATCGTGCAGATGCCGGCCTCGCCCAGGTCCAAACAAAATTCCAGCCGCCGGCTCTGAATCTCGGGCATGCACACCTCTACTGCCTGGCGGATAACATCACCCAATTGCACCGGCCGGCGGTGCATTTCCAGCTTGCCCCGCGCAATGCGCGTCACGTCCAGCAGGTCATCGATTAGCCGGGCTTCCAGCTTGACGTTGCGCAAAACGATGTCCAGCTTGTCGCGCAGCTCCGCGCTGAGCCGGGTGTCCCTTGCCAGCATGGATACCGCACCCAGTACCGGCGTCAGCGGCGTGCGCAGCTCGTGGCTGAGCACGGCCAGAAACTGATCCTTGGCGTGGCTGGCGGCCTCGGCGATGGCCATTGCCCGCTCCGCGCTAAGCTTGGCGGCGGCCAACGCCTTCTCGGCCCGCCTTTGTTCGGTGATGTCGCGGACGGCGGCGAAACGAACTGTCCGGTTCTGGTACCTGACGGGTGTAACGCGGACTTCCGCGGTCACTCGGCCCCCGGTTTTGCACAGCAGCGAGGGCTCGAGGTGCGCCCGGCGGGCGGCAACGACGGTTCGCCGCACGAGCTCACGATCTTCCGGCGGAACCAGAGCCTCCACTTCCATGCCGATCAGCTCGTCGCGGCTGTAGCCGAGCATGTTCAGGAACTGCTCGTTGGCGTCGACGAGCCGCCCGCCTTCCTCGATGACAATGCCTTCAAAAGTGGCGGCCGCCAAAGCTTTGAACCGTTCTTCACTCTCGCGCAGGGTCAGCTCGGCCCGCTTGCGCTCGGTAATGTCCTCGTAGGTGCCCAGCACGCCAAAGACCTTGCCGTCCGGACCGCGCAGAGGAATTTTGCTGGTCCGCAGCCACAACAACTGGCCGTTTGGCGCGGTCTGCGGCTCTTCATATCCCAGCTTGGCCTGCCCCGATTGCATGATGGCTTGGTCGTCCGCTCGGTACAGACGCGCCTGGTCGCGCCAGCCCATGGCGTAGTCATCCCGGCCAATGATCTCGTCCGGCGACTCCAGTCCGGCGTCACGCGCGAAGTGCTGGTTACAGCCAAGGAAAACGCCGTTCAGGTCTTTCCAGAATACGCGAACCGGAACTGTGTCCAGCACCAGGCGCAACATCTCTTTCGACTGACGCAGTGCCTGCTCGGCGCGCTTGTGCCTTGTAATGTCGCTGCTCACTCCGATCGCGCGCAAAGGCTTGCCCGATTCATCTCTGATCGCCAGGTAGTCGTCCTGAATCCATCTCTCCTCGCCATCCGGCCTCCTGATGCGGTACTCGGCCCCCCAATGGTCTTCGTTTGACTCAAGCCACTTCAGGAACTGCGGTAAGAGATGAACCGCGTCCTCGGGGTGCAGGAATTCCTGCACGTAGCGCTCCATCGTCAGGCGCTCTCCGGGCTTGATGCCCAACATGCGCGCTGTCAGCTCGTCCAGGCGTGCCTCGCCCGTCGCCAGGTCGATCTCCTGCACCCCGATTTGCCCGGATTGAGTCGCCAGACGCAAACGCTGCTCGCTGGCCGCCAGGGACTCGCGCAGCATGTCCTGCGAGCTGCGCAACGCCTCCGCCGCTCGGGCCAACTCCGCCTGCGCGCTCAGTTCACTATCGCGCAGTGCGCGGTCGCGCCTGCGGCGGTATAACTCGGCGACGATGCAGATGAACAGGCCTACGCCGGAAAATAGAGCCAAGCTGACCGCGCCGCCTGCAACCGGCAGTATCAGCCAGCCGGCCAACAGGGCTGCGACTCCGGTGGCCAGCAATCCCGGTCCCAAGCCGCCCTGTAGCGCTGCAATCATCAGGGCAGGATAAAAGGCGATGTATGGTGGCGGTTCGCCGGGTAACCGCTGCATCGCGAGCTGCGCAGCACACGCCAGCAGCGTCGCGCCTACCGCAAGGCCGTAATCAGTGAGGCTCCTGCGGAGCCGAACATTTTGCATCGTCCGCTCCCGAACCTCTCGGCAAAACAAAATGACGCTGTCTCTTAAAATAGTGTAGGAGGGTTATGTTGGAATTCAGCGCCCCCTTTTTCCACAGCTCACAGACTCTTCAGAAATCGGCCCGCCGACCAGGCTCAAGCCGCACCGGACGGCCGAGAATCTGAGCATCAACAGGCCGGTCACCGCGGTGCTCCACGCTGATCCGGCCATGCTCGATAGTTATAGAGAGTGGTTGACCGCGCCACACGAACGGGAAGCGCAGAGCGGTCCAGTTCCGCGGCAGGTGCGGATCGATCCACAACACTTGTGATTGCATCAGCGTGCGAAGGCCCGCAAAGCCGAAAATGACGGCCTGCCAGTTGAGGGCCGCCGCGGCGGCCGCGACGCCTTCAGCTGCGCCCGGTGGATCGAGGTTCCGGGATGCGGATTCGCCCCACAAACGCAGGGCCTCGTCCGTGCGACCCAGCCACGCAGCCACGAGAGCGAACACGCCCCGGCTGACGCTGGAATCATGGGCGGTCAGCGGCGCGTAGGTATTGAAGGCGGTCTGCATCTGCTCGACAGCGAATTCTTGCGGGAACAGCGCAATGAGCTGGAGCGCGTCCGCTTGCTTGATCACCTGGCTGCGGAAAAGGCGTTCCTGGGGCACGCCGGCGGCCAGCGGCCGCGCGCGGTCGGTCCAGTGCCGGTCCAGGTCAAAGGGCTCCTGCTCGAAAAAACCGTCGCATTGCACGACCAACTTGCGAGCTTCATCGTACGGGAATCGCAGCTTGCCGGCCGTTTCGGTGAACTGCTCCAGTTCCGAAGCTTGCAGTGCCAGCCGCGCACTCAGCTCAACCGCGGCCGCCTGATCGCGCGACTCCAGCTCTCGCCATGCGGTCACCGCCAGGTTCAAAGCGCACGCCACGAGCCGGTTCGTGTACGCGTTATTCCGGCTGAAGGGCGTGTACTGGTCCGGGCCGGTGACCATCAGCAGTTCGTATTCTCCGCGAGCCGCGTTGTAAGTGACGCGCTGTAGCCAGAAGCGGGCAATTTCGGTCAGCGCCTCGACCACGCCGGCCAAAAAGTTCACGTCGGCGGTGTTGGCGAGGTAGGCGTGCCAGAGTCCGTAGGCGACATCCGCGCTGACATGGACGTCGTGGTCAGCCTGCTGCCAGGCCGGGCATTGCTCATGCCCTTCCGGGTCGCTTTCCCACGCATAACGCGCGCCCGGGTAGCCGTAACGCCGGGCGTTCGCACGTGCCCCCGGCAACGACCTAAGGCGAAAACCGGCCAGCGTGCGGCCGACCTCCGGGCGGGCGTACAGGAAAAGGGGCAGCATGAAGATGTCGGTATCCCAGGTGAAGCGCCCGCAACACGCCTCATTCGTGGCCGCGCAGGGGTCGATCGCCAGTCGCGTGTCCCCCTCGCCGGCCGCTCGCATGAGGTGATACAGCCCGCAGCGCAAAGCGAGCTGGCTGCGCGGATCGCCCTCGATGACGACATCGGTCTGCTCCCATCTCCGCTGCCAGACCGCGTCCGATTCAGCCGCCAGCCGCTCGTAGCCCAGGCCCGCCGCGGACCAAACAAGGTTACGCGCGGCGTCCAGCGGGCGGCCCTGCACCTGCCGGGAGGAGATCAGCACCGCGTACTTGCAGAGCGTCACCTGCTGGCCGGGTTCGAGCAGGCGCATGCCGCCGATGCCCGCCCAGCGCGGCTCGGTTTCAACCGTCCACACTACGCCCGGTTCGCAGGTCATCAGGGCGGCGGCCGCCACGGTGTCGCCGCCGTTGGTGCGCACCTCGATGGTGATCGGCTCGTGTTCGCCGGTGAGCGCGATGTGCTCGAAGTGATCAAAACCGTTCGTGGGAACGTCGGCATCCAGCGTGCCCACCATGCGCAGCTCGACCGCGGGCCCGCTGAGGTGGCGCAAATGACAGCGCAACGCCATCACATGCCGGCGCGCCGCGCTGATGAAACGCTCGAACCGCACGGCGACGGCGCCGCCACGCTGCGTGTGCCAGGTAAACTCGCGGCTGAGTCGCCCGGTGCGTAAGTCGAGCCGGCGGCGGTAGCCCTCGGTGCGGCTGCGCTCCATGTCGAGGCGTTCGTGCCCGGCATAGAGGGTTAGGCCGTGAATCGCCGGCAGGTTGATCATTTCGTCGCCGCAAGTCGGGTGCGGCCCGGTTACGCCGGGCAGGAACGTGCCGAACCGGCTCTTGGAACTCGGCGAGTTGTGTGGCCGGCGCCCCGCCGATGGTCCCGCACCTTGGGGGAGGTGCAGGTACTCACGATCCTGCGGGTCATCGCTCAAACCGCCCTCGAGCGAGGCGCGCTGCTGTAGCGGGCCGCTGCCGATGGCCATGAGGGCCTCATAGTGGCGGTTGTTGCGTACATCAAAATCGGTTTCGACGATGGCCCAGGTATCGACAGTCGAAGTGTCCAGAGGTTCGGTCAAGCGTTCTCTCCGAGCAGAGCCGGCTCATGCCGAGCCGGGATTCCCCATTATGCCGAATCCTGCATCGTCGGCTACCTGGAGACCCTCCGTCGCCACAACGAGCCGATCCCGCCCTCGACTGGGCAAACCACGGTCGAGGTTTGAACTGTGGACGCCTTCCCGCAGGCTGCTGTAGCAGGGCGCAACCTAAGGGGCCCGCCGGTCTCCCAAACCGTTATCGCGGGCCCTCAGCTCGTTCCCCTAATTGAACGATTGAGCCGCTGCTATCCCAGTGCCTCCACGACCTCCTCGCTCGGCGCAAAACCGCGACGCAGCGTGTTTTCAGTCACCGTGCGCGGATCGCAGAACTGCACCAGGTAATCCGGACCGCCCACGCGTGCCCCAAAGCCGGACATCTTGAGGCCGCCGAACGGCTGCAGATCCGGACGCGAGCCGGTTACCTTGCGATTGATGTAGAAATTGCCGCACTCGCATTCGGCGCGAGCCTTCTCAATATTGCCCGGGCTGCGGGAGAAAATGCCGCCGGTCAGGGCGTAGTCGGTTCCATTGAAGATCTCGATGGCCTCTTCGATCGAGTGCGCGCGAATTACCACCAGCACCGGCCCGAAGATTTCTTCCTGGGCGATACGGGCCTGCGGCGGAACATCGTCGAAAATCACCGGACCGATGTAATAGCCCCCGTGCTCCTTCGTCGGCCCGCTCGCATCCACTTCGAGTACACAGCGGGCTTCCTTCTTACCCTGCTCTATGTAGCCGCGGATTGAATCGAATGCCTTGCGATCGATCACCGGTGGAATCGACGTGGCCGGGTTATCCGCCGGACCGACGCCGGCCGAGCGCACGCTTTCGATCAAACGTTCCATGAACCGATCATGCGCCGCATCCAGCACGATCACCCGCGAACAGGCCGAGCACTTCTGGCCCGCGTAGCCAAAGGCGCCGTGCATGACCGCCTTGATGGCTTCATCCAGGTCCGCGTCGGAATCAATGATGATCGCGTTCTTGCCGCCCATTTCCGGAATGAAGCGCTTCAACGCCGGCCGCGACGCAGGCGCTTCCGCAATCAGCCGGTATATGCGCAGCCCCACCTCGCGCGAGCCGGTGAATGCGACCGTCATCACTTGCGGATGCTTCGCCAGCAGTTCACCCACCACGTTGCCCGGACCGGCCAGGAAGTTGACCACCCCGCGCGGTATACCGGCCTCGCCACACATTTCCGCCAGCTTGGCGCCGACCACTTCCGCCGGGCCGGCCGGCTTGAAGACCACCGTATTACCCGTCACGACCGAAGCCGCGATCAGCCCGGCCGGAATGGCCAGCGGAAAATTCCACGGACTTATCACCGCCACCACGCCGCGCGGCGCGTAGAAATACTCGTTCTGCTCGCCGGGAATAGCGCGGCTGCGCGGACGGGCCGCCAGGCGCACCATTTCCTTGCCATAGTAATTGCAGTAATCAATGGCTTCCGAGACATCGGCGTCGGCCTCGCGCCAGGGCTTGCCGCATTCGAGCGCCTGCCACGCCGCCAGCTCAAAGCGGCGCTTTTCCAACACGCCGGCCAACCGGAAAAGCGCCTGTGCTCGCTCGTCAGGCGGCACGCGGCGCCAGCTCGTAAACGCCTCCGCCGCCGCTTTCACCGCGCGATCCACCGCCGCCGCGTCGGCCTGAACCACCCGCGCGACCACTTCCTTCGGCCGCGACGGGTTGAGCGATTCCTTCCACTGTCCGGTCGTAACGCGCTCGCCGTTTATCAAGAGCGGAATGTCGCGCCCCAGCGCAGCGCGAGCCTGCTCCAAGGCCGCAGTCATCTGCCGCCGGTTCGGCTCGCGCGAAAAGTCGGTATTTGGTACGTTCTCAAAGGAATTCATTAGTGGTTCCTCGAACTCGTAGCGGACGATCGTGGGCTTCTTAAATGCCGGCGTGCGGCGGCCGGTTTCCTGCGGGTCGCGCAGCAACTCGGCCGCGGGCGTGTCGGCCGTGCGGCGCAAGAACGATTCGTTGGCCGTATTCTCCAGCAGCCGGCGGATGAAATACGCCATGCCGGCCAGCAGCGGGCCGTACGGAGTGTAGATGCGGCAGCGTTGCCCCATGTCGACCACCGCCCGCTTGATGGGGTCGCCCATGCCGTACAGCATCTGCAGCTCGAACGCCGTACCCGGCGCCTCGTACAGCTCGCGCAACGCCATGGCATGCGCCAGGCTGCGGATATTATGGCTGGCGAACGCGCTGTGAATGTGGCGGTGGTTCTCGACCAGGAGCTGCGAGCAGCGCTCGTAGCACGCATCGGACTGCCACTTCTGCTCCCATACCGGCCAAGGCCAGTGCGCCTGGTCCGCCCATACGGTCTCCGAATCCCAGTAGGCGCCTTTGACCAGACGAACCCAGAAGGGCGTGCCGCGTTTCTTGGCGTATTCAATAGCCCGCGGAATATCCTGGTCGGTGTCCTTCAGATACGCTTGCAGCACTATGCCAACATGCGGATAGTCGCGGAACTCGTCCTCCATGAACAGCTCTTCGAACAGCTCCAGCGTCAAGTCCTTTATGGCATACTGCTCCATGTCAACATGGATGAAGACTCCCCCGGACATCGCTTTCCGCAGTAGCGGCCGCATCAGCTCCTTAACCCGCCGTTTCGCCGCCTCGGGCGCGATCGCATCGAACCCGGGGTGCAGCGAGGTCAGCTTCACCGACACGTTGACGCGCGGTACCTCGTCGATCAGCGGCACGGCCGGCCAGCTTGCGGCATGACCGGGCAACTGATCGATCAGGTCCATGTACGTGGCGTGATAAGCCTCCGCCTCGGCTCGCGACAATGCCGCTTCGCCCAGCACGTCGATCGTAAACGCAAGCTTGCGTTCCCGCAGCGTGCGGATGGTGCGCAGCGCCTCCTCCACGTTCGAGCCGGCAATGAAGTTGCCCGCCATGGCGATCGAGGCGGCGCGGGCAAACCGGGCCGTCTGCTGGGCACGAAAAGAGTCCGGCCGCTGCCAGTTCATCCAGCGACTGGCCCCGCGGACGAACCACTCGCGCGTCGGCGAGGGGCCATGCTGCCCGTTTTCGCGGCGCTGCCGGCTGTGCTCGGGCAGGACGAAGTACTCACGCAAATGGCGGGCTAGCTCAACGTCATCGCTGAGCATTGGCAGAGCGTCGATGAACCGGAAAGATTGCACCTTGAACCACTCATTTACCATGCACTGGTTCAGCAGGCGCTCCAGCCACCACTCCTTGCTGAGCACCCAGGGCTGTTGGCCGCGGATGCGATCGAACATCTCCTGGCCGAGCCGCTGGGTCCGCAGTTCAATCTGTTCAGGAGTCAGAGAGGCGGGCATCTTTTTCAACCCTTGGTGAGCGTTCCGGGCGGGCCTAAACCCCGCCCCGCATTAGCCATGCAACCACCGTGCCGTGCCGGCTGCTTCATGCCGGCCCGCGCGGCGCGGTCGAAAGCCGTATATGGCGGTCACCGCGACGCAACCGCACGTCGAATTCCACATTCCGATCCAAAAAAATCATGCTAACAAGCGCCATGACAACGGGCAAACAGATCCGCTGGTGCGCGTCGCCACGCTACGTTCCGGTGCAGTTACCACAACGAGGCGGGGCGATCGGAGTGACCCGCTTTGTCTCCATGCCGCCTGGAAGTGCCGTTAGGGCAATCGGCTCTTCATCGGAAGTGGCCATTCCGCTTAACCGGACCCACGACGTCGCCGGCGGGTAGTCGATCGCCACACGTACGAGCCATATAGCGGCGTGCTAACACACAGTTTTCGGACCTAACCACGGGTTCAAGCAATCTATCGTTGGGGATTTCCCCCTACCTCGGGCTTAGTTACAATGCCTTTATGCCGTGTGGGTAATCGCGCGGTCATAGATTGAGGACGCCTGCCCCAAACGGATAGCCGATATAGAGCCGCGGCACGATAGACAAGGGCCAGATTATGCAACTATCTCCGCAGGAGGCGCAATCGAGCCGCGTCCCTGGGACGGACCTCGCCGCGGGCCGCAGGCCGCGGATGCTGCCCGCTTCGTCCGGCCTCTTGCTGGCCGGCGCTGCCTTATTGCTGAACGTAGGTTGCTCGGTCCCGCAGCCGCGCGGCCAAGGCACGTTGCAACGCATCGTCGAGCCGACCCGCCAAGCCGCCTACTGGCTGTACTTGCCGGAGGACTACGTTCAGGCCAACGAGGCGGCCCGGCAGCAGCGGCGCTGGCCGGTAGTGGTTTCGTTCCACGGCATGAAGCCGTTCGACACCGCTCATGCCCAGGCGCGCGAGTGGGAGCAGGAAGCAGATCGCTACGGTTTCATCGTGATCGCCCCGGAGCTTAAGGCCCCGGACGTCTTGCGAGAATTCCCGATCCGCAGGATGAGCCGCAGCATTGAGTCGGACGAACGCAACACGCTGGCCGCGGTTGAGCACGTTTTCAGCACCACGCATGCCGATCGCGGCAACGTGCTGGCCACAAGCTGGTCGTCGGGCGGCTACCTGGCGCACTTCATGCTGAACCGTCATCCCGAGCGTTTTACCTGCTTGGCAGTGCGGCAGTCGAATTTCTCGTCGCAGATTCTCGACCCCTACCAGGTGCCGCGCTCGCGCGATTACCCGGTCCTGATCCTTACAACCCAAAATGACCTCGGAGGCGTGAAGCAGGAAACCAAAGACGCCATCCAATGGTACGACCAGCATGCCTACGCGAACCTGGCCTGGGTCGAAATGAAAGCCCTGGGTCACGAGCGCACACCCGACATGGCGGCGGCTTTCTTCGCGCAGGTTGCGGGCGTCCAGCCTAATCACCCGCCGACCGTCCTGGTCAACCGCCAGGCAATCGCGGGAAATCCGCGCGGAATTGCCGTCCTGGCCGGACGCATGGACTCGATCAGGCCCAGCCAGCCGGCGCTCGCCACCGCGGTTCCGTCGCGCTCCGCTACCCCCGCACGCAGCGCTCCGGGCGGGAACTGGTCCAATTCCGAATCCCCGCCCCTGCTGGCTGTCCGATCGCTGCCGCGAACCGAGCCCGCCGCGCCGCCGCAACCCAGCAGCAGCGCGGCCATGATGCCTTCGCGCGCCACCGAAAAGCCCACCGCCCTGCCGCGGGCCCCGGTTACGATTCGTGTATCCTCAGCCATCGGCACCGAGCCGCTGGTTTTGGCCTTTTCCGCTGATTGCCCGGCCGACTGGCAGCGCAGTGCCGATTTCCTCTGGACCCTTAACGGCGACCCGATCTGCAACGGAGTTAACGGGCAGAAGACAATCACCGAGCCCGGGGAGCATACGCTGGGGCTGCTTGTGGTTACGCCCGGCGGAGAGGAAAACCGCGCGTATCGTCTGATCCGGGTACTGCCAAGCGCAGAATCGGGGCGGCAAGCGGCCGCGCTGGGCGGCAACTAAACCGCCTTCCGCCCGGGCCGGAAGCATCCCGGCCGGCCCCCCGCGCCGCAGTTCCCTGGTGCTTGAAGGAACGCCTCACATGGCCGAATTCAATCGTGACGTTTGGGCGCCCTGGCGGATGCAGTACATCGAATCGCTCAGCGAGCGTGATGCCGGCGGCTGCTTTCTTTGCCGCCACGTCGCGACGCCCCAGGATGACGGCAAAAACCACGTTCTATGGCGCAGCCCCAAGTCGCTGGTCGTGCTCAACCGCTACCCGTACAACACCGGCCACCTCCTGGTGGCTCCCACTGAGCACCGCGCAGAGCTCGAAGACCTCTCAGACGAGGTGCTCTGCGAAATGGTCTGGCGAATCCGCGACGCAACACGGGTCCTGCAACGTACTATGCACCCGCAGGGGTTCAACATCGGCATGAATCTGGGACGCTGCGCGGGAGCCGGCGTGCCGGATCACCTGCACTGGCACATCGTGCCGCGTTGGGGAGGCGATACGAATTTCATGCCGGTCATCGCGGACGTAAAAGTGATTCCCGAAGCGCTCGACCGTACGTACGAAAAGCTGCTGCAAGCCGCGCGCGAACTGGGCCTCTAGAACGCGTCAATTTTTCCCCGTGTTCATTCCCCCCCGCAAGGCGCCGCATTAGCGCCGCCGGGTCCGCTTCGGCCCGAGAAAGCCGCGTGATTGCGCTTGCCCGCCGCGCGTGCGCTTTGAAGCTCAGCGACCCGTTTGCGCCGCCTCCGCCTGCGAAGCAAAAAGAGCGCGCCGAGGACGCCCACTAAGCCCACCGTAATTAGCACCTGCACGACCTCGGTGAACGTCCGCAGCTTGGGCACAATCTCCGCAAACCAGTAACCCAGCCCAATGAACAGCGGTACAGATAGCAGCGCCCCTGCGAAGTCCGCCAGGAAAAAACGCCAGTACGGAAACCCGGTCGCCCCGGCCGTCAGGCACATCGCCGCCCGCACCCCCACAAAGAACCGCCCAAAGAAACAGAACCACGTCCCCCAACGGTTGAATCGCTGCGTAGCCTTGCGGAATAACGCCGGCGTCAGAAGCCAGCTCACCGAGCGATGGCTCACCACGCCCGGTCCCCAGCGCCGCCCCAGCCGGTAAAGAACCAGGTCGCCGGTCATGATTCCAACCAGGGCGACCAACAGCGTGCCCGGCCAGCTTGCGATGCCTGGGTGCGTGTGCAGCAATACCCCGGCGGCGATCAGCGGAACATCCTCAGGTATCGGGATTCCGAGACTGGCCAGCGCCAGCAGGCCAAAAAGCACCGGGTAAAAAGCCGCCTGCATCGACTCCTGGATTTGAGCAGGTGCGGCCAACGATAGCACGGAAGCCAGTTGCATCAGGTGTTGCACTAGAAGCTCGGTCGTTGGATGCAGCCGGGCTCGACGCTCGCCGGCCGGGGGCCTACAGGCAAGTTCTCTTCTGCCTCAAGGTGGAACAGTTTAGCCAAATCTCCGCTGGTGACCAGCGCGTAATCTGTAACGTCTGTAATCTCCGTTAAGCGCGCTCCACCTTTTGCCGCTCCGCGCGCGTCCCCCCCAAATCCCGAAGCTTTCCTGCCGGGTGGGCTGAGCCGGCCCGTGTGGAGCATTAATCCACGTTTCTATAACGAACGCGGGCGGACTTCCTTTTGCCGGGCGGCCCGCGCGATACAATGTTGCGCGAATATTGGCGCCAAGGTACTCGCCTAGTTAGGTCCGCTGAATGGGACGTTACGCGGAGACGAGAAAAACGAAAAACGCGTTCATCAGATTCCGCTCGCTGGCCCTGCTGGTCGGCTGTGCCACCATCACCCTGGCCGGCTGTTCGCGCCAGGAACTCTCGCCGCCCTATCAGGCGCTCAGCGGCGTGGTGCGGGCGATCGATTGCGAAACCGGCGAGTTGCTCATCCGGGCCGAACGCCCGGCGGACCGTAACCTGGTGTGTGTCGTCACGAAAGACTCCGAGCTCTATGTCAACGACCGCTTCAGCGATTTGCGCGAAGTACGGATCGACGACGCGCTGGACGCCATCGCGTACCGCGACCGGGATCGCTTCGTGCTGAGCCTGGTCAATATCCGCCGTCGTGAACCTGCGCCTCCCGCGCCGGCGTTCCTATTTAAGGTGACAACCCAACCCACTTCCTCCGACAAGCACGAGGATTAGCATGCTATTTGATGAAATGCGCATTGAGCATGTGGCCGCGCGTGAAGTTTTGGACTCACGCGGAAATCCGACCGTCGCCGCCGACGTAATACTTTCCGACGGCACCTTCGCTACCGCCGCCGTTCCCAGCGGGGCCTCCACCGGCGAGAACGAGGCGGTCGAACTGCGCGACGGCGACAAAAACCGTTACCTCGGCCGCGGCGTCCTGAAGGCCGTCGAGAATGTCAATCGCTCGATCGCCCAGGCGCTGATCGGAATGGATCCTTTCGACCAGGAACTGATCGACGCCCGCATGATCGAGCTCGACGGCACGCCCAATAAAGGCAAACTCGGGGCCAACGCCATCCTGGCCGTCTCGGTCGCCGTCGCCAAGGCCACCGCGGCCGCGGCCGGCCTGCCGCTCTATCGCTATCTCGGCGGCGCGAGCGCCCACGTGTTGCCCGTACCCATGATGAACATCCTCAACGGCGGAAAGCACGCGGACAACAACGTCGATTTCCAGGAATTCATGATCCAGCCCTGGGGAGCGCCCACCTTCCGTGAGGCCCTGCGCATGGGGGCCGAAATATTCCATTCTCTCAAAGCCGTGCTCAAACAGCGCGGCTACAACACGGCCGTCGGAGATGAAGGCGGCTTTGCCCCGAGCCTCAAGAGCAATGAAGAGGCGTTGGAGGTCATCGCGCTGGCCGTCGACGGCGCCGGTTACAAGCTGGGCAAAGACGTATTCATCGCGCTCGACCCAGCCGCCTCGGAGATGTGGGACGAGGCCACCGGAAAGTACCGCTTTTTCAAATCGCAGCCGGACCGCCTCGCTACCAGTGACGAGATGATCGACCTCTGGAAATGCTGGTGCCAGAAATACCCCATCCGCAGTCTGGAAGACGGTCTGGCCGAGAAGGATTGGGACGGCTGGGCCAAGCTCACCCGCACGCTGGGCGACAAGGTGCAGCTCGTGGGCGACGACCTCTTCGTAACCAACGTCCACTATCTCGAGCGTGGCATCCGTGAGCGCAGCGCCAACGCCATCCTGATCAAAATCAACCAGATCGGGACCCTGACCGAAACCTTCGCCGCCGTTAACCTGGCCATGCGCAACGGCTTCGCCGCCGTGATCAGTCACCGCAGCGGCGAAACCGAGGATACGACCATCGCGGATTTCGCGGTGGCCACTAATGCCGGCCAGATCAAGAGCGGCAGCGCCTCACGCACCGACCGCGTCGCCAAATACAACCGCCTGCTGGTCATCGAAGAAGAACTGGGCGATGCCGCCGTCTATGGAGCGCGCTTCTGGCGCGGCGCCTGACACCGGCCATGAGCACCCAACGCCACGCTGGAAACTTCCTGTTCTGGTTCATGCTGATCTCGGGCGGCCTGATTCTGGCGCCCGCCATGATTCTGCCGGCCTGGGTGGAATACCAGGCCGCGCTGGACCTGCGCGCCCGGCACGCCGAACAGGTAGCCCGCTGGGAAGCTGAAATCACCCGGCTGCGAAAACAGCGCGAATACCTCGAGAACGACGATTCGTACGCGCTGCGATTGGCTTATGAAGACTTGAACGTCAACGTTCCCGGGATTGAACGCATCCCCGTCGCGCCCGTCGAGGACGCCGATGAACCTCCGGCCGATGACGCGGAACAGTTGTTCATCCAACCGCCCGAGGAGTTGGCGCCGGAGCTGTCGGCGCTGGTGGAAACCGTGCTCGACCGCTATCCGCTGGCCGGCATGTTCCTCTGGCAGCGAACGCGCCCGTCGCTGCTGTTCATCGGCGCGGGGCTGGTCTTCACAGCCATAGTTCTGGTCGGTGAGCCCGTGCGCAAAACGGACCCGCAAGGCGTTGAAGCGTAGCAGAGCCGGGGCGTATCGCCTAGGCGAGCAGAGCCGGGGCGTGCCGCCCCGGAATGATGCCAACGCGTCGCAGCTCGGCTTTGTGCGAGCAGAGCCGGGGCCTGTCGCCCCGGAATCCGACCACTGGCGCCCCGACCTCGCCGCCAACATGATGAACCCCGACGGCCGCCACCATGATAATGCGTCACGCGCCGGGAACCCGACCATTGTTGCCCCGATTTCGCCGCCAACGTGATAATACATCGTACGCTCATTGCATTGGCAGAGGCCGCCGTGGGCGACGGAGTACCTGATTGAACGCCGCCTTCCGCTGGGAACAACCGGACTACCTCGTCTTGGTACTCGCGGCGGCGTGTGCGCTAGCGGCTTACGGCTGGAGCGGGCGCGCCCGCCGGTCGCGTGCGCACCAATCCAATCGCTCGGCAACGCATCAGCTAGCGCGTCTGACCGTCGCTCTGATAGCCGGCTCGGCGGCAGCCCTTGTCGGCACGGCCCTGATCAACCTGCGAACACCAAATAGTACCCTCGCCCTCACCGTGACAGCCGCCGTGTCCGCGGCATGGCTTGCCGCACGCCTCTACCGCCGGCGGAACGAATCAACTGCCGGCGGTGCATTCCGCCTGCTGATCGCTCTCCGCGTCCTGGCCGCGCTGACCACGTCCGTCGGGCTGGGTTCGCTGATGACCAGCGCGATCGTGCCGATTTACCAGTTTGGCGCTTACTCGGCGATCGGCGTGGCGCTGAGCATCGCCGTGCAGTTGCTGCTCGTGCCCGCGATGCTGACCCTTTGGCCGGCCCGCGGGCTCGCCGCGGAACCCCAGGCCGCCAAGGAGGCGGAAGGTCGGCCGCGAAACGGTCTGGCACGCGTCACGGCATTGATCTGCCGCTACCACTGGCCGCTCACCGCGGCCGGCCTGATCGTGATGGCGGCCCTCGGCGGCGGCCTGGCGCGGCTCAAGTCGACGGTCAAATTGCAGCACCGCTTCGCCGAGGAGAGCAAGATCATCGGCGACTACCGCTGGATGGAGGAGCACCTGGGACCGCTGATCCCGCTGGAGATCGTCGTCGGATTCGACGCATCGACCGCGCTCGGTTTCTTCGAACAGATGGAGACGGTTGCCGGCCTGGAGCGCCGCCTCGCGGAGCTTGACGACGTCGGGGCGACGATGTCGGCCGCCACGTTCGCCCCGCCGCTGCCCGGCGGAGGCTCGATCCGCGACGCCGGGCGGCGCGCGGTGATGGCCTCGCGCATCGA
>ERZ747221.1932-NODE-1932-length-19462-cov-5.052360_pt1 | contig 19462 bp, 9 predicted proteins | sample MGYA00374949_ERZ747221 | MGnify/ENA primary metagenome ERZ747221 (study PRJEB28779, sample SAMN05720172) | bioreactor metagenome | isolation source: Anaerobic biogas reactor | place: USA:Washington, USA | collected 2015-08-08 ... | reverse complement strand
GAACTGCGCTGGTTCTCGCCGACTACCGAGGTGAGCTCGCCGCACGGTCCGCGTTCATCATCGAACTCACCGGCAAACAGGACACCAGCGACCTCGTGTCCGCGCTCCTCGACCCCAGCGACCTGCAGAGCGCACTCGACGCGACCGGGATGCGTCAGCCCGCGGTCGCGGCGATGGACCTCCTCGCCGTGTACGAAGGCCTGGTCTGGGAGCGCACCATGGGTCGGCTGGCAGGCCAGGAGGTCGACCGCGACCACGATTCCGAACTCCTCAGCGCCGCCCTCGCCCGGCACGAGCACCGCGGCCCCCGAAATCTCTTCGGCCTGCGGCGGTAGGGCTGAGCCGGTACACCTGCGGAGCTGACTCCTGCGACACGGCAACGGCCGGGCCTGGTCTCCTGACCACGGCCCGGCCGTTCGCTATCGGGGTCCCGCTACCCCTACTCCGCAATCGCCTCGAGCGGGTCCGTCTTGGCGGCACGGTGCGCGGGCCACAGGGACGCGAGCACTCCGACGACCGCCGAGCAGAACGCATGGTCGACCGACGTCGGCTGGCCGGGCAACGGCGCACCGGACCGGCAGCACTGGGCGGCGCACGTCACGTTCCAGGCTGCCACGCCCGGGCGCAGCGCGTCGGTGACGGTGAACCGGCCCGCCCCGACCTCCACCCCGACCACGGTCACGGTCCCTCCGGCCGACCCGCCTGTGCCGGAGGTCTCTCCCCCGCCGGACTGGTTCCGCAGCGTCCGCGCCAAGGTGCGGGTAGTCGACAGCCAGCTCATCGCCGGTCAGCTCGACCTCGAGGTCGACTTCCAGACGATGGCCGAGGACAAGCTCGCCGGCAACATGGGCTCGGCGTCCGGCGCCCAGCTGCCGCGCGGGAAGACGCTCGAGGGTGGCACACCCGTCGGGCCGGACAACCCGGCGGACGGCATCACCCTCTTCCGCGCGCTGCTGCAGAGCGACCCCTCCACCGGACGGATCGACTTCCTGCTCTCGGCGGGCGCAGACCCAGCGGACAAGGACGGTCTGTATGCGTTCGGCTGGCTCCCGCAGATCGATCCGATGCCGGCCAACAAGGACGTCGCGCTGACCGTCCTCGGCTCCTACCTCAGCTTCTGGCCGCTCCTGGCCGCGGCACCGCCGGTCGACGCCGTCCGCGACGCGGTCGAGGGTCGTGACGGCGCCGTCGTCGAGGCGGTCCTCGCCGGCGCCGCGCTTGCCGTGCCCGCCGCCGTCGCCGCCCTCCCGTGGTTCCGCATCGAACGCGTGATCCTCTTCGGCGCCGAGTACCTGCAGACGACTCGCAACGGCGCCTACACCGGCACCGTCCTCGTCGACGTCGAGATGGACTGGTCGATGGACATCCTCGGCATCGTCAAGGTCGCCCGGGACAAGCCGCTCAAGGTCAGGTACAAGGCGATCGGCATCCGGCTCACCAACCGGGACATCCCGCCAGGCGCCTCGGCGGACTACATCGCGAACGAGCGGTGGGACCTGCTGCCGGTGTTCGACTCCTCCCGGGGCTACACCATCGACCTCGCCGGGGGTGGCGGTGGCCTGGAGATCGGCGATCCGCTGGGGCAGATCCTGCGCATCGCCGGGGCCCGACTCTCCCAGTCGAACCCGCTGACCCTCGAGGTCGACATCGCGCTCGGGGTGGACCTGGGCGTGGTCTCCGTCGACCAGGCGTCGGTGCGCGCATACCTCGACGGCTCCCGGCCACCCGAGCTGACCGCCCTCGCCGCGTCGGTCGACATCCCCGGCGCACTCCTCGGCTCGGGGTACATGCGCATCGGGGAGTCCAACGGGCAGAAGGTCATCGGCGGACAGCTCGATCTCACCATCCGACCCGTCAGCGTGCGGGTCGCGGCAGCCGTCGAGATCGCCAACATCGTCGCCGGCGGGAGGACCGCGACCGGCGTCTATGTGGGGCTCAATGTCGTTCTCCCGGCAGGGATCCCACTCGGCTCGACCGGCATCGGCATCTTCGGCTTCCGGGGCATCTTCGGCATGCACTACCGGCGCGCCGAGCTCTCCCACCCCCAGACGAACGTGCCTGCCCTCGCCTGGCTCAAGCACGCCGAGGGTCAGCCACACCTGCTCAAGGCCCCCGGGAGTGGTCCGGTGCTCTGGGAGCCCGAGATCGACAACTGGGCCTTCGGGATCGGCATCCTCATCGGCACGATGGAGGGCGGCGTCATCCTCAACCTGGACGGCACCTTCCTCCTCGAGCTGCCCGGGCCGCGCGTGCTGATCATGATGAACGCCCGCATCATCTCGCCGCCGCCGAGTGTCGGCGAGCTCGGCATGAAGGGCGGGGTGCTCGCCGTCATCGAGATCACCCCGGACCACTTCATGGTGGGCATCATCGTCTCCTGGGAGATCGAGGAGCTCGTCAAGATCACCATCCCCATCGAGGCGGTCTTCCCGTTCGGGGCGAACGCGCACAAGTGGCACATCTATCTGGGTGCCCGCAAGGACTACGGGCCGTCCGTCGAGGTCGATGTCCTCGGGATCGTCAAGGGCACCGGGTACCTGATGTTCCGCGGCAACGGCATCAACGCCTTCGACAACGGTCATGGGCAGCTGCCGGCCATCACCGGCTTCGGGATCGGGCTCGGCCTCGCCGCCGGCTTCGAGTGGGGAGACAAGTCCTCCGGCCTCTACCTCACCCTCGGCGGCGGGATGGACGCCGTCCTCGGCTTCGACCCGTTCACCCTCGCCGGCAACATCTGGGTCGCTGGTGAGCTCCGGTTGTGGATCGTCTCGATCGGCGCCAACGCGAGCCTCACCGTCATCGTCTCCGAGCAGCGACCGTCGGGCGACCTCGCGCTCTACGTGCACGGCAAGGCGTGCGGGCACGTCGACTTCTTCTTCTTCTCGGTCTCCGGGTGCGTCGAGATCACGATCTCCGGCCCGGAGCGCCCGGCGCCCATCCCCGCCCTCGTCGAGAAGGTGTCCCTGCAGGCCCGGTCACCCGCGCTGGTCCAGGGATCCGGTGTCGACCGCGGCATCGACACCTCGCTCGGGACGGCCGTCGAGGCCACCGCATACCCCGGCAACGACAGCCAGGTCCCGGTCGTCCCGACCGACTCGATCCCGGTGATCTCGTTCGTCCTGCCCCCCTCCCCCGACGGAGCGGTGACGATCGAGGGTCTCGGGACCGCACTCACCGCTGCACCGGGCGTGGGCGCCGATGGATATGCCGAGCGCTCGGCGGACCGCTACGCCTACAAGATCACCCGCGTCGCCCTCGAGCGGGTCCGCCCCAACGGCACCGTCGACCCGGTGACCCTCGCCGGAGGCGACGCCCCGGCGACCTGGTGGACGATCGGCGGCGCGACCGACGCCAACCCGGCCGCCCAGCTCGCTCTGCTCACCTGGCAGGTCGACCCGGCGACCAAGGCGCTGGAGTGGACCGAGCGCCGCACCGAGCACATCACCGAACGGTGGGGCACCGTCTGCGACGAGGCCGCTCCTGCCGCCGAGGTGCTGTGGACCTTCAAGCTCGAGCCGGTCGGCACCTCGCCGTCCGGCTGGGACCTGGAGGGAATCGCCTGGCCGGACCCCGGGGACGTGCAACGCTCGAGCGGTCCTGAGACGACGCTGCGGGTGTCCGAGCCCTGGCGCACCGGTGATCCACGGGTGGACATGCTGCGGGGCGTCATCCCTGCCTTCGTCCTCGGTGGCGTCGTCGAGTGCTCCCGCCGCAAGCCGTCGGAGGACCGGCTGCGGCTACTCGGTGACGTCCGCCGGGAGGTCGGCGAGGTGCCGGTCCTCGTCCGGGGCGGGGTCGGCCGGCTCACCCCCGGTCGCGGGGAGCTGCTGCCCGAGACCGACCCGGTCCGCTCCGTGGTCATGCGCGACCCGGAGTCCCAGTCGTTGCGGATCAGCGAGGCGCTGCACACCAAGGCGACCTTCGCCGTGCCGGGTCTGCTCGACCTGACCACCCGCGGTCCGGTCAGCCTGGACCGCCTCCACACCGAGGTCCTCGCCGGCAAGCCGCTGCTCCGCGACACCATCAGCGCCTCCGTCGTCGGCGCGTTCCACGACCTCGTCACGGCCGCCGGGAAGGACAAGGAGACCAAGGTCCCGGTCACTGCCTGCCCCGTCAAGGTGCTCATCTCCCCCGACTTCGACTTCGGCAAGGCGACGAACTTCGCCGACAAGGCGGCACAGCTGGCCATGGACGAGGCAGAGGTCCTCGACGAGTCCCGCAAGTACGCCAATCTGGTCCGCCTCCACACACCGGGCGGTTTCCGCGACCTGAGCATCCTCCTCATCGTCCCCCGGCTGCGCCAACGCCTCTTCTCCCCGGTGACCGCGCGCATCCTCGATGCCGACCTCAACGAGATCGACAGCGTCACGCTCCAGGCGAGTGACTTCCTCGACACCGGCGGGACGCTCCCCAGCCGCTGGACCGACCTCTCCGGCCCCTGGGGGTCGGACGTCGACGACCTCGTGCGCTTCGCCGCGGCGATGAACCAGTCTCCCGCGATCCTGCACGTCCCGGACTCGGACGCCGCCGCATACGTCGACCTCGGCCAGCCCTTCGACCAGGACCAGGTCCTGGAGCAGCTCGCCTCCGGGGAGCCGGTCAAGGGCGTGGACCGCTTCGCGCTGGCGGCCGTGTCGATGGTGACCGGCGCCGAGCTGCGGCGCTGGGAGTGGGACGAGCAGCAGATCAGCGAGGAGAAGGAACGGTTGATCAAGGCCACCGGTCCGGACGCCAGCTCCGTCGCACTGCTCAAGCCGGACTCCCGCTACCGGATCACCGTGCAGTGGAGCACCGACCGCAAGCGCAAGAGCGACGGCACGGCGACCGGGAGCCACAGCGGGACCCAGACCTTCTGGTTCCGCACCGACCGGATCGGCACCGACCCGACCGACCCGACGGCACGCGTCTTCCTCGACCGGACAGGAACCCCGGTCCAGGACGAGCCGGTCGCGGTCAGGCTCGACTCGTGGCTCCTGATGACCCTGCCCGAGGACACCGAGAAGGCGGTCTTCGGCGCCGAGCCGTTGCGGCTGGTCTTCAACACCCCGGACGTCGACCGGATCTTCGCCGAGTACGGCAAGGAGCTCCGGCTGCGGCTGGAGGCCGCGAACGGCCGGCACCCCCAGGACGATCCGGACAGCCCGATCCAGATGCCGCTGCCCCTCGTCAGCGGTGTGGGCGGCTCCATCGTCCCCCAGCCGGCGACGGTGCTCTCGCCCTGGCTGAGCAGCGTGCTCGAGATGAAGGACCTGGGTCTGCCCGACGGACGACCGGCCGCGGAGTGCGTCGAGGTGGATGCGTCCGCCGAGTCACACGGCGTCGTCGACATCCCGCTCCCCCTGCATCCCCTGATGGACTACCTCCTCGACGTCGAGATGGTCGACCAGGGTGCGGGGGCGGACGCCCGCGGCCCGCGCGTGCTGCGCCGTCACTTCACCACCGGCCGCTACACGACCCTCGAGGGCCTGGCGTCCTCGGTGATGGGCGCCCTGCCAACCGCGCAGTTCTGCACGGCAGGCACGTTCTCCTCGATGCTCGCCTCCCTCGGCTCACGGCCGACCGGCGCCCAGATCGACGAGCACCTCCGGTCCTACGGCCTCGAGCCGTGGAGCGTGCCGAACGAGCCGCGGGTCGTCGCCTTCTGGGAGCAGGCCGGTGCCGCGCTCCCGCAGCCGGTCGCCGTCCTCGTCGATGCCGGCGAACCGCTGTCCCGGTTCCGCGACTACCCCAAGCTCGTCACCGACACCTCCGCCGACGAGACCGCCAAGCGGTGGGTCCTCGCCCAGCGCGAGTGGCTCACGGTGCAGACGGGCGGTGACGCGGGACTGGTCAAGGGGATCGTGTATGCGCCCGGCTGCCAGCGAGCGGTCATCGTGCTCCAGCCCGGCGCTCGCGGAAAGCACCTGACGGCCGACCTCGTCGCGCTCGGCATGAGCGACCTGCCCTTCGTCGGGCAGACCCAGCGGCAGGCGAGGCTCCTCGACCTCACCTTCAGCAGGGCGCCGTGGGAGGAACAGCCATGAGCTACGTCGTCGATCCGCAGGTCTTCGACGCCAAGGGCGGCCTCATCGACTGGGTCGCTGTGTCCCGCCTCCACCAGAAGGTCGCCAGCGCCGACGAGATCGCGGAGAAGCGCGGCCTCGAGGCGACCTGGTCGATCCAGCTCCGCTGGGGCTTCCACCCTGCGTTGGGTTATCCGATCGCGCCCTTCATCGTGTGGGCCAAGCCGCCGGGCCAGGCCGAGGCCCGGGTCAGGCACGTGCGCACGCCCTTCGGCGTCATCCTGGACGAGCCGTGCGAGGAGGTCGTCCTCGAGATCACTGCCCCGGTCGCCGGGACGATCATCGCCTATCCCGGCATGCCCCTGGCCAGCACCCCGGTCGCCGTCGTCCAGGTCGCCGCGGGCTCGACCTGGGCGCGCATCACCGGCAGCGCCATCCGTGCGCTCGTCATCCCCGCCTCGATGTCCATCGTGGACATCAGGACGCCCGTGTCCCCGCAGGACGACCCGAACTGGGTGGAGATCGAGTATGTCGGTCTGCCGTCGCACTCGCTCACGTCGGTGCACAGCGACCTCCTGGCGGACCAGGGGATGCTCTCCACCGGGCTCGTGCCACCGCCGGACGCCGCGCTCGACCGATTCCGTCGAGGAGCCCCGTTCTACGGGTGGGCCGACCAGATCACCGCGGGCGTCGGGGTGACGCCGTGGCAGCTGGCCGACCCCATGGCCATGGTCAAGGTCTTCAACGACGAGATGCTCCCCGACTTCGTCGACATGGCGGACGCCGCGATCGGTAGCGCCCAGATGGACCGGGAGTACCGGCGGCCCATGCAGGTCCCGACCGGCACCCAGACCGCGGAGGCGTCGTTCAACCCGCTGCGGTCGGTGCTCTACAGCGGACTGTCCGACCCGCTCGCCGCACTGATCCTCGGACTCGGCACCGCATACCCCTGGCAGCTGCGAGGGAGGATCGGCCTGACGACCCACGTCTCCCAGTCGGTGGTGCCGGACTTCATGATCACCGGCACCTTCCTCGACGACGGCGGCAACAAGGTGGAGCGGGCGTGCTTCGTCCTCGGCCCGCGACCCCTGACTCCACCTCCCGCCCCAGGCGGTCTGACGTCGTCGAGTCCCGGCGTACAGTCGCCGACCTCTCTGGACGGCCCCTACCGCGCCGTCGTGACGACCACGTGGAACCACCTGCCTCCGCTGCTCGACTTCGCGATCGGGAGCCACGCGTTCGCCCGTTGGGGTCTGAACCCTGCCCAGGCGACGCAGATGCTCCTGCAGACCCGGGTCAACGACACCGCGCTGCAACCCGTCGGCGCCGCGCAGAACGAGGCCACGCCGCACCTGCGCAGCCTCTCGGACACGGTCTGGGAGATCGACCCGACGATCACGCCGAACTCCCTGCGGTATGCGGTTGCCCACCAGGACGTCTTCGGGCTCTGGTCGGGGTGGGCCGACACCGGCGCCACCGTGACCGTGCCGCCGCTCAGCAAGGTCGCCCTGACCGCGGCCCGCCTCGACTGTCCCCCGTCGGGCGTCCCTGTGCCACAGGGGCCAGTCCCGGCGTCTATCCAGTTCGACCTGGCCTGGGACTGGACCAGCCGCAGCCCGCGCACGATCACGGTGGTCGGCCGTCGCTACCCGCAGACGAAGGCCACCGACCAGCCGGCGAACACCACTCCGCCCACGACCGACACGTTTGTCGGGAGCGGGGCGGGCACCCTCGTCACCCTGGAGTTCAACCAGGCAGGGGCGATCACCGCCGTCACGGCGGGTGCCGGGCTCACCGCGTCAGCCGCACACCTCGCCGTCGACGGGCAGCAGACGTCGTCAGTCCCGTTGCAGGACAGGGCGACTCGGCGCTACCGGATATCGCTGAGCGGCTTCAGTCTCGACTTCTCCGGCGCGGGCCGTTGGGGGGTCGCGCTCTGGGCGCGTGGGCAGGAGCGGGTGGCTCCCCAACGGACGACGGCATGGAACACCCTCACGGTGCTCTCGACCGCAGACCCGCGGCCGCCGGTCCTGACCACCGTCTTCGACAACGTCACGCTCGCCTCGATGCGGGATGGACAGGGCCTGCACCACGCGCGGCTGTCGTGGAGCGCGATGGCCGGGGCCGTGGCCTACCAGGTCTACACGGCGTCGGAGGCGACTCTCCGGGCGTACCACGGGCTGCCCGAGCCACGGGCCTCGGACACCCTCACCCAACGGCTCGCCGCGCTGCAGGCCGCGTTCGGTGCCGACCCGGACCGCCGCTGCTGGACGCGCACCAGCAAGGACCCGGTGATCGGGACCTCGACCCCGCTGGTCCTCCCGCGCGGCACCAAGGAGATCCACTGCTACCTCGTCATCGGGGTGAGCGCCGGCAACGTCGAGTCGGAGTGGCCCACGACCGCCGACCCGCAGTGTGGCAAGCGGTTCGTCGGCTTCGCGGCGCCGGTCGTCGTCACCCCGCCTGCGCCGTCGCTCGAGGTGAGCCAGGACGTGGACCGCGCGGTCGAGCCCGCGTCCTACTTCGCCCGACTGCGCGTCGGGTGCGACGGTGGGGCGCGGGTCACCCGCGTCGACCTCTACCGCACCCGGGTGCCCGACGCGGCGGTGCAGGTGGAGTCCATGGGGCCGCCGCACGCGAGCATCACGACCAGCGGGAGTGCCTACACGGTCGTCGGCGACGCCGAGCACCCGATCTTGCGCGTGACCGGCGCCGACACCGTCGACCAGGGGTCATGGCGGCCGGTGATCTACCGCGCCGTCGCGTGGACCAGCGACGATCCGACCCGCGGGCAGTATGCGGGGCGGTCCGCACCGAGTGTCCCGCGATCCGTCGTCGTGCCGCCGGCCGGTCCACCGCCCCTGGAGTCGCTCGTCGTGGTGTCCCCGACTGCCGGATCATCTCTGGTGCGAGTCGATTTCGCCACGAACGCGCCCGTCGCCGACACCGTGCTCGGTCCGCACATCATCGGGGCCACTGCCCAGCTCGTCGCCGCCGACGGGACGCTCACCCCGATGGAGCTCGAACCGGTGACCGGCCCGCTCAGCGCACTGCCCCTCGCCCAGCCCGGGGCGGGTACGTCCGGCCTGTGGCGGGATGAGTCGGCGGCGGGCCAGACGGGCCTGCACCTGCTCCTGCGGCGCACGGATCCCAGCCACCGCATACGCGTGCGGGTGAGGCTCACCGACCCCCTGGGTCGGATGACCGAGCGGTCGCTGGAGGTGCCGCCGGTGCCGCCCACCGTGCCGCCGGACATCACCGGCCCCCAGGTGGACGCGATCTCGGGAGGGTGGGTCCTCACCTTCACGACAGCCGTCCCGGACCAGACGGCGGAGGGGCCGTACGAGCTGAGGGTGCTGCTCAAGCGCGGAGGCATCGCACGAGCCGACAGGCTGACCGTCACGCTCGGCGACCTCCCGTTGCCGCCGCGTCCGCCGAAGACCTTGTTCACCGCGACCACCGCTCGGATCCCCGCCGCTGCCACCAGACGGGTCAGGGGCGAGCGCACCATCGGCATCGGCTTCCGCAGTGCCGGGACCGCCACCGTCACCCTGGTCGCGCCGTCGGGCGAGACCACGACGCTCACACGACAGATCGGGACGCCATGACCATCGCCACGCAGCAGGTGCTCACCCCGGCGGACGTCAGCGAGCAGATCAATGAGCACGGGCTCGACGTGCTCGGCATCACCGTGCCCGCTCTGTCGATGACCTGGCAGTCGAGCACCCCGGCCGCACCTGATGACAGCACCCTGCGGCTCGCGCTGAACAACGTCCCGGTCGCGCCCTTCACAGGCACGTATGAGGTGGTCGCCTCTCCCGTTCGCTACTCCTCGGTCTCCGGAGACCCGATCTCGACGTCCGCGGGGATTCTCAGCCTGCACCCCGAGGCCATCCACCGACTGGAGACCCTGGTCCGCACCCGCCTGGGTGCCTTGGACCGGCCCGTGCCCGTCGCGATGCTCGTGCACGGGGCGACCCCGCCCGGCCAACCGCTGATGCACTGGTTCCGGGCGGGTGAGCCGATCCCGGACGCCGGGGAGGTCTCCTTCCACGACCGCCGCGGCCTCATCGTGGACCCTGTGGCCGTCGCGGCCCTGTTCGCCGAGCTGCTGACGTGGCGCAACGCGCTCAGTCCGACCGCCTTCTCTGAGGCGACGATGACCGGCGCCGGCGGGGTGCGGGCGATCGCCGCCCTCGGTGGCACTGTCGCGACGCGGGTCCACGTCGTCACCCCGCACGGGACGGCCTACCGTCCTCGGCGCACGGGCGCAGGCGCGGTGGACACCGCGCTGAAGGTGCTCGACTCCACGGACACGGTGGTGCAGGACGTGCCTGCGAGCGGGCTGGTCGATCTCGCCGCCGGTCAGCAGCTGGGGTATCCCGTGCCACCCGCTGCGGCCGGTGACCCGCCCCCGCCGCCGGCGCCGATCCTGTGGGGGCAGTCGCCGGGCGGGACGCTCGACACGGTGGCCTGGGCTCCGCCGACGCCGCCGACCGGCGTATCGCTGCCGCGCCAGTTCTTCCGGGTGATGGCCGTCGACGTGGACTGGCACGTGCTCGGCAACCGCGCGCTCGCCCCCGGGGACGCCGACGTGCCGGCAGAGGAGGACATGCCCGCCAACGCCCCTCTGCCGGTCGTGCGGCGCACGCTTGCGAACCCGGCGCTCCTCATCGACGGGAACGACGTCGCGGGGGCGATGGGTGCCGCCCTCGACGCCTGGCCGGAGGTTGACGACAGGATTGGATTGATCGTGTCCCCCGCCATCGACGTGGGGTTGCGTTTGCCGCTCTCCACCGGTGTGGCAGCCCACTGGCCGGGACTGCCGGGTGCGCCCGCGGCACCATCGGGCGCGGCGGCCGCGATCTCCACCTTCGACCCCTCGTCCGCCGGGCTCACCGCCCACTGGCGCGTTCCGCCTGCGGGGTCTCCGCAATGGGACGTCATCGTCACGTTCCCGGCGGGCTCGGTGCCCGCAGGGACGTTCGTGCGGGCCTACCCCCGCACGTTCCAGCTGATCCGCGAGATCGGCGAGGACCCGAGCTTCGTGCGCGGGGACGGTGGGTCAGCCGTCGTCCAAGCGAGCGGGGACACCTCGGTCCTGCTCGTCAACCCCTTCGGTTTCGCGACCGGGGACACACCCGGCGACCCGGTGCTGCGGATCGACGTCCTCCTCCTGGGTCAGGACGGCACCCGCCGGCTCGCCTCGGCCATCGAGCTCCCGATCGGTGCCGCCCAGCCGTGGACGGACAACACGGCCACCTTCGGCGGCGCCGTCGCACCGCTCATCAGCGGGTTCGTCTCCGGACAGGGGCTCTCCTCGATCGCGCCGTCGCAGGTCTTCGGCATCCCGGAGCTGACCCCGACGTCGTCACCCCCGTCGGACCTGGTGGACTTCGTCCGGTTCTTCTCCAACGAGGGGACGTGGCCGCGGATCGGGCCGAGGCTGCCCTCGCAGTCCCGCTTCGAGTCTGTCCTGGCGCTCGGCGCGCAGCTTGCCGCCGGCGCGCCCTATGTCTGGGACGCCGTGCTGTCCGGCGGCCGCTACACGTGGGAGAGCCGGAGCGCCTCACCGGAGCTGGGCTCCCCCGGGAACCCGGCCGGCCCCGACGCCCACATCTGCGGGCTGCGGGTCGGCGGACAGCTCGCCTACGACCTCGCCTTCCACGCGCTCAAGCGCTGCCAGTCCGTCGTGCCGACCGGCAGCAGCTCGCCAGGGTGGCTCGTGCAGAGCGCGGGCGACAACTGGAACGTGCCACCGTTGGACCCCGCGCCAGCGGCAGGGGCACCCTTCCTGGCAGGGGCGATGCTGGAGACGATCTCGGCGGTGACCGACTCCCCCGAGCTGTCCCTGCTGCCCGTGCCCGCCGACACGGACACCATCCAGTCGTTGGCCGACGCCATCGTCAGCGCCCTTGGGCTGTCCGCCGGCTCGCTCACGGTCGCGCTCCACAACGAGGAGCGTCTCCGCCGACAGCTGCAGCGGGAGATCGCGACCGCCAAGCGCGGCCAGCGCGATGCGATGTGGTCACTGGCCCGGGCGATCTCCGAGGCCCGCGAGTATGTGTGGGTCGAGTCCCCGACCTTCCTCCAGACCGCCTACGGCTCGGGATCGAGCGCGGACGCGAACCTCGTCGACCTCACGGCACTGCTCAAGGCGCGCCTGTTGGCCAACCCGCTGCTCAAGGTCATGATCTGTGTGCCCCGCCAGCCCGACTTCGCCCCGGGGAAACCGCCGCTGGTGCGCGCCGCATACCGTGACCGCAAGGCGGCCCTGGAGTCGCTGATCTCCGCGGACCCCGACCGGGTCGCGGCGTTCCACCCCATCGGCTTCCCCGGGCGGGACAGCGTCGGGCGGTCCACGATCGTGCTGGTCGACGACGGGTACGCGCTGCTCGGCACCTCCCACTGGCGCCGCCGCGGCATGACCTTCGACGGTGGCTGCGACGTCGCCATGCTCGACCGTCGACTGAACGACCGGGGTGCGGGAGCGACGCTGTCACGGTTCCGGCAGTCGCTGATGGCTGCTCGTCTCGGGATCCCGGCCGCGACGACCCCGGCCAACGCCTCAGCGCTGTGGACCCGCCTGGCCGAGCCGGAGTCGGCGTTCGACGTCGTGCGCGACCTGCTCCAGCAGGGCGGGCTCGGTCGGTGCACCCCCGTCTATGCGGGGCCGACGGACACCTCTGTCATCCCGGAGTCGACGGACAAGATCGACCCGAACGGTCTTGCCGGTCCGAGTCTGATCGGTCTCCTTTCCGGGCTGATCCCGAGCTGAGTCGCCCTGTCCGAGACGAGGCGGCTAACGGTTCGGCCCGCTCCCCGAGTCCTCGTGCGGGAGGTGCTGCTCGAGCAACTCGACAGGCTCGTCGGGCGGCGCAGGGGTGGCGGTTGTAGGGGTCGGCGCCGACGTAGTGGTCTGCGTCGTCGTCGACGGCGCTGTCCCACCCGCGGCGGTCACGTCGTTCTGAGCGCTTGCAGGGTTCTGCACCTCACCAGCGCCTTGAGCGCCGTCGCCGGCTTGAGCGTCGTCACCGCCTTGAGCGCCGCCACCGGCTTGAGCGTCGTCGCCGCCCGGTCCAGGCTCGCCACCGTCCGGGGTCTGGTGGGGCTCGATCCCGGCCTCTCCCGAGGCCGCGGCACCGGCAGCCTCGGCCTCGCTCTCACGCTTGGCGACGGCTCCGAGGCCGTCGATGGCGTTGCCGGCGACGTTGTCCAGGAGGCGCTCGACGAAGCCGAAGAGGAAGGCTGCTGCCATTGTCGGGACGTTGGCATGCTCGCCTCCGAAGTCGACGCCGGCGAAGGTCTCACCGAGCAGACCCCAGGTCCGCATTGCGTCAATGAGCAGGACCCCGCCATAAGCCGACAGCCCACCGACGATCGGGACGAGGAAGAGGATCACCCAGTTGTACTTCTGGTCCGTGTCGGTGGAGGCGCGGAAGAACGCGATGAGCCGGCTGACCATCGCACCGAGCACCCCAAAGGCGACGATGGCCGGATTGCCGAACATGATGACGAGGAGGACGAGAAGGAGCAGACCCGCCACACCTAGTGACTGCGACTTGCGGATGCGCCGAAGCGCCAGGCGGGTCTCGGTCAGCATCCTCTTCGCCTTCGCGGTGCTGACGACCGCGAGTGCGCATCGCAGATCCTCCGCGTCGGAGTCGGACAGTGTTGCCTTCTCGAGGTACGCCAGGGCGGGTGGGTGGAGCGAGCCCTTGACCGCGGCGGCCGAGGCGATGAGGGCGCTGGTCGTCAGCTCACTGAGCTCCCTGAGCCGCGCAGCCGTGGCGAGGTCGCCCTTCAAGGTGAGCCCGGCGATAATGGCCTCCTCCTGCCCCGCCACTCCAGGAGCCGGTGTCGTCAGTGCCTTGATCACGTCGTCCAGATCGTGTGCGCCCTCCACCCCCAGCCGGCCAATCGACGTCAGCTCCTGCGCGACGACCGTCCTCATCGGAGTGAGAATGAGCCGGTCCTGTGCCCGCTTCGCCAGCCAGTAGTACAGACCCGCCGCTATCACGACGACGACGGCGTCACGGACCCGCTCGACGGTCAGGAAGTCCGTGATCCCCCGACCCATGGTCTGCCACCACCCCGGTCGTTGCGAGGGGTCAGCCTCCTGGAACGGGAGCAGGGAAACGAGAACCGCCTGAGGGACTGCCATGACGCACCTTCCCTGATGAGGGGATGACGCTGTCGTTGGGGCCAACCCTCCTCTCTCAGCTTGCCCTGCACCATCGGCCGTTCGACCGATCGCCGACGAGTCACGTCCTTGCGAAGACGATTGAGTCCCGTTGTTGAGCAGCAAGATTGGCAGGCCCCAACGTGGTCAACCCGTCTCATGGATCGTCGGGGGTGGTCTCGCTCGGAGAGCCGGCCCTGCCCGGCGTCGCTCAATCCACCTAGCGTGGCCTGATGGACAGCCCCTCGCCTTCGAGTCCGACGACGTACACCCACGGCCACCATGGCAGCGTGCTGGCCTCGCACGCGGCGCGGACTGCTGCGAACAGCTGCGCCTACTTCCTCGACCGGCTACGCGAGGGCGACTCGGTCCTCGACATCGGCTGCGGTCCGGGGTCCATCACCTTGGACCTCGCTGAGATCGTCGGCCCGAGCGGCCGCGTCGTCGGAGTGGACCCCGCCGCCGATGCGATCAGCGCGGCCCAGGAGGCAGCATCTCGACGTGGTGACACCCGCACGGAGTTCGTGCGCGGCGATGTCCACCACCTCGATCTGCCGCCGGCTTCCTTCGATGTCGTCCATGCCCATCAAGTCCTCCAGCACCTGAGAGATCCAGTCGGTGCTTTGCAGGCGATGGCGCGCTATTGCAGGCCGGGCGGGTTCGTGGCAGCGCGCGACGCGGACTACTCCGCCATGTTCTGGTTCCCCGAGTCACCGGGCATGGATCGCTGGCGTGCCGTCCACACCGTTGCGGCGTGGTCCAACGGTGCCCAGCCCGACGCGGCGCGACGGCTGCGGTCATGGGCACGGGCCGCCGGCTTCGAGAACGCCATCATCAGCTCCTCCACCTGGACCTACGCCACCGCGGAGGCGACCAGCTGGTGGGGCAACAGCCAGGCCGCCCGCGTCCGCCACTCGAACTTCGCGAGCCAAGCCGTGGACCAAGGGCTCGGCCCTCAGGAGGTCGAGGACATCGCTGTGGCGTGGGAGACCTGGGGTGAGGACCCCGACGCCTGGTTCACCATCGTGCACGGCGAAGTCCTCATCACGCGTCCTGCGGGGTGAGCCGCCGCCCGAGGTGGACGTGGCGGTCACGGATGTAGCCGGTGGGCTCATCTAGGCCGACAAGAGGTGCATGATCGCGGCCGACGCAGCGACCTGACCGGCGGCCATAGCGGTGGCGACCGAGGCCATCGGCATCGGGAGCGCCGGCATGTGAGCCATGTCCCCGGCGGCCAGGACGCCAGGCACGCTCGTGCGCTGGAGCTCGTCGACCCGCACACAGCCCGACTCGTTGAGCTCGAGGCCGAGCTGCTCCGGAATCGTAGACCGTTGCCGCAACGTCGTCGGGACAAAGGCGACGTCCACCGTCTCCACCGAGCCATCGGCCAGGGTGAGGTCGAGAGCAGAGCCGGTGTCGCGCATACCGACGACGTGTGATCCGGCGACGCGGACGCCATCGGGTCCCTCCGCAGAGTCGCCCTCGAGTGGCAGGACGAGGAGCGAGCCGGCGACGGGAGCGAGCAGTGGGCCGAGGTGTCCTGCCCGCGCGGTCCCGATGATCCCGATCCGTCCCCCGGCGAACTCGTGCGCGTGGCAGAACGGACAGTGCGCAGCCCGTCCGCCCCACACCTCGGCCAGCCCCGGGATCTCCGGCAGCTCGTCGCTCACGCCGGTCGCGAGGATCACTGTGCCGGCGGAGAGCCCTGTGCCGTCGGCGAGGTCGGCGACGAAGCCGCCTCCCGGATCGGACCGGACCGCGGTGGCCGAGACCGGTCGGACGCTGACGGTGTCGTATGCGGTGAGCTCGTCACGCACACGCGCTCGGAACTGGTGGGGCGGGTTGCCGTCGGCGCCGATGACGTTGTGCATGTGCGCGACCGAGGCGTTGCGGTAGCGGCCGTCGTCGAGGATGACGGCCTGGCGGTGAACCCGGGCGGCGGTGAGCGCGGCCTGCAGACCGGCCGGGCCGCCACCGATGATGAGGATGTCTGTCATGTCCATGCTGGACATGCTGGACCTTCAGGTTGACCTGAAGGCAAGTCCCTCCTCGGCGTTGTCACTCCCCCATGAGGTAGCTCACCGCGGAGGACGCAGCGACCTCTCCCGACGCGATGGCGGCTGCGACCGATGAGGTCGACGCCGACAGAGCAGCCAGATGCGCCATGTCGCCGGCGGCGAAGACACCCTGCACATTCGTGTGCTGGAACTCGTCGACCCGCACTCCGCCGGAGTCGTTCAGCTCCAGGCCGAGCTGCTCCGGAAGCTTCGAGTTCTGCCGCTGGGGAGGTGCGATGAATGCGACGGCGATCGACGCCCGCGAGCCGTCGGCGAGGAAGAGCTCCAGTGCGGAACCGGTGTCGCGCATACCGACGACATGCGATTCGGCGACCTCCATGCCGTCGGGTGCGTCGGCGGTGTCGTCTTCGAGCGGGAACACCGTCAGTGAGCCTGCGATCGGGCCGAGCAGGCCACCGAGATGTTCCGCAGGCTCGGTGCCGAGGATCGCGAACCACCCACCGGCGAACTCGTGCGCGTGACAGAACGGGCAGTGCGCCACGCGTCCGCCCCAGACCTCCTCGAGTCCGGGGATCCGCGGCAGCTCGTCGCGCACTCCGGTGGCGAGGATGACCGCGCGGGCGGCCAGCGACGAGCCATCGGACAGGTCTGCGACGAAACCCGTTTGGGTCGGCCGGATCTCGGTCGCCCCGAGCGGTCGGCACTCCACGGTGTCGTATGCGCCCAGCTCACCCAGGGCGCGGGCCCGGAACTCCTCGGGTGCGGCGCCGTCGGCTCCGATGAGGTTGTGCATGTGCCGGACCGGTGCATTGCGATACCGGCCGTCATCGAGCAGGACGGCCTGGCGGTGGACCCTCGCCGTGGTGAGCGCCGCCTGCAGGCCAGCCGGTCCGCCACCGACGATGAGGATGTCTGTCGTGTCCATGAGTGAAGTATTGAGGGCTGACAGGGTGCGGGTGCTGCGGCGGCGCGCTGCCTCGGTGCATTGGTGTACCTTCAGGTTGACATGAAGGCGAGTGCTGAGGACCTGTCCATCGGCGCGACCGCCGACCGCTTCGGGATCGCGACCCACGTCCTGCGCTACTGGGAGGACGAAGGGCTGATCGCGCCGGCTCGGGACGCCTCCGGATACCGGCGCTACGGCCCGGATGATCTCGTGCGCATCGCGGTGATCCTGCGCAACCAGCTCGCGGGAATGACGCTCGACCAGATCGGCGCGTTGCTCGACGCCGACCGACCCGGGCGACACTCGGTGCTCGAGGAGCACCTGCGCAGCATCGACGAACGGGAGCGCGAGCTGGCGCGGTCGCGGGCGATGACGGAGCACGCGTTGCGGTGCGAGGCGCACGACATCGTGGCGTGTCCGCGCTTCGCCCGGATGGTCGATGACGTGGTGCACGGTGGGGCGTGGTCGACGGACGGGGCTGAGTGAGTCGGGCTGCGCCTAGGTGTGAGGAGTGTGTCGCCATGGCGGCCCTTTCCTCACGTGCAATGGAGGGCGGGGCACAGCGTTCTGGCGGGGCATCTCGGAGAGCATGCCAAGATGTCGCCCTGGTAGCCGCGCGAGCGCAACGCCAGGAAGATGTCGATGGCCAGGTCGCAGCGGCCGAAACGTATCTCGGCATGGCCGGCCCGGAGGGTGACGCGACCGGTGCGTGCGGCGTACCGGTCCCTCCGACGGTCGGTCTGCAGTGAGGCCCCCGAGTGGAAGAGGCGTCCGTCCGACTCCAGCACCACTCCATAGGGCTCCCACTCCGCATCTCTGCGGATCTCGCCGTGCGGACCCTGCCCGCGGGCCTGGAGCGTCGGTCGAGGGAGACCATGCCGAAGGATCACTCCTTCGAGGGAGTCCAGCTCGAGAATGCTCTCGATCCCCGCGGCGATGGGCTCGAGCGCCGTCGTGACGAGCGATCTCCGTGGGTACCGCCCTCTCTCAGCCAGAGCCTCGAGCACTTCATCGGCACTGACCTTTCCGCTGTGGACCCAACGCGCCATGAGATGCACCGCGTCGCGCCACTGACTCTGCGGGAGTTGAGCGACCAGGTCGAGCACCGTTGATGCCGCTGAGGTCACCGGCAGTCCTTGACGGGTCACGATGTCGAGGGCGCGACGTCGCGTGACGCGGGTACCGGCCAGTCGCTGAACCTGCCGGGACACGACTGCGCCACTGAGGACCTGTGGCGCTCGCGTCTCGATGCCGTGCAGGTGCGCGGCCGTTTCCGTGGTCAGTGCGCCGCCTGGACCGAGGCGGAGCGCCAGTGCGTGAGCTCGGGCCATCCAAGTCAGCGGACCGGTGTGGGCGTAGTAGATGCCGTGCGCCATCCGGCTCCACCTCTCACCCCGAACGCGCCATCGGATGGCGCTGACGGTGAGACCACACTGCAACGCCTGGGCACGAGTGACGACACCGTGTTGGCGCCGGATGAGTGTGTCGAGGTCCACCGCTCAACTATGAGACGTTCGGGCTCCGTTGGTCGCCCGCTATCCACATCGCGCCAAAGCCCTTGCCGCACAGACTCATTGGTCGCTGGGCCTCTGGCGCTGCGTGTGACAAGTGTGTCGTCATGGCAGCACTTTCGTCACACGTTGCCGCACGTGCTCGCCACCGGGCAGCAGCGCCTCACCCAGCGTGTGAGAAATGTGTCGTCATGGCGGCACTTCCTTCACACGCTGCGCGGGCGGGGCGGGCCGCGCTATTCGGCGTCGATGACGCGCAGCGTCTCGTGGATGCTCCGAGCGACGGGCACGGCGGCCTCCGAGCCGAGTCCTGCCTGGGTGATCGCCACGGCGACGACGTAGCGCGGTGAGGTGGCCGGCGCATACGAGATGAACCAGGAGACGTCGTTGCCGTGACCGCTCTCGGCGGACCCGGTCTTCCCCGCGACCGGCCACTCATCGAGCGGGAAGCCGGCGAAACCCGGTGCTGCGGTGCCGGTCTCGACGACGGCGGCGAGCGAGTTCCGCAGGTAGGCGCTGACATCCGCGGCGAGCGGCACCTGGACGCCTGGTGTCGGCTCGAGCTCGGCCACCTCGCCCGTGCGCACGTCGATGAGCGCGTCGGCGAGCCGCGGGGTCATGGTGGGGCCGCCGGTGGCGACCGCCGCATACACCTGGGCCATCTGGAGCGGGGTGGTGAGGACATCGCCCTGGCCGATGCTGAAGTTGGCCGCGTCGCCGCCGCGGTAGAGGTATCCGTGCTCGCAGTTCTCGCGGGCGATCGCGGTGAGGAGGTCGCGACGCTCGAGGTCGGCGATCTCGGG
>ERZ747221.1887-NODE-1887-length-19825-cov-9.819020_pt1 | contig 19825 bp, 18 predicted proteins | sample MGYA00374949_ERZ747221 | MGnify/ENA primary metagenome ERZ747221 (study PRJEB28779, sample SAMN05720172) | bioreactor metagenome | isolation source: Anaerobic biogas reactor | place: USA:Washington, USA | collected 2015-08-08 ... | reverse complement strand
TCGTTGATCGTTTGCCTGGGAAACCTTATTGAAAACGCAACTGAAGCAGTTCTGGAGTCTGAATCGCAGCATAAAAGAGTTGATGTTTTGATAACCCATGACGCCAGAGAGCTTGTTATCGAAGTTACAGACACGGGGAATGGAATCCCTGAAGAAATTATTGCACAGGTTTTCGAAAAATCCTTTTCTACTAAACCTGGAGGGAAAAGGGGTTACGGGCTTTTCCTCGTGAAATCTGTTGTAGATACTTATAAGGGCCATATAGACCTAGAATCAACAGAAGGGAAAGGATCACGTTTCAGATTGGTCTTCCCTGAAGGAGGCAACCGTGACAAACAGGATAACCAGGTTATTGATAGTGGAGGACGACCCTCTCGTTCTTGACCTTCACAAAAGATTGATCTCTACAATGGAAGGTTTCGAGGTTGTCGGAACATCCGCAAATGGAAGCATCGCCCTGGAGTTCCTTCAACACAACAAGGTCGATTGCGTATTGCTGGATATATTTGTGCCAGGAATAGATGGTCTGGAGCTATTGAAAAAAATAAGGGATATCGGTGCTGATACGGATGCGATAATAATTTCCGCCGCCCAGGAGGGCAACAAGATAAAGGAAGCTCTCCGGCTTGGAGCTTATGGGTACATTCTTAAACCCTTCAAGTATGAGAGATTGAGAGCAACTCTATGCTCTTTGAGAAACCATCAACGAAATATCCGACAACAGGAAGTGTTAAATACTCAAGAGCTGATCGACAAGTCTTTTGATACTGTATCAAATTCAGTCAACACAGGAAACAGTTTTCCAAAAGGAATACAGGAAGGCACTCTTCAACTTGTCGAGTGTGCGATCAAGGATGAAAATGCACCCATTTCAGCCGGAGACCTTGCAAAAAAACTGGAAATATCAAGAGTAACCGTCCAAAGGTATATCAATTTTCTTAAAGAATCAGGAAGAATAATGGAAGAGATCGATTATCGCCAAAAGGGGAGACCGGTGAAACGGTTCACATATATTTCTTAGCGCCCCGGTAATCGATCCTGGAATATTCATGATCAAATCTCGATCCTGGTGCCCGCACCGGCCCATGAAACGTCTTCGGCCCGCCTTGAAAAAGCACAGAGGGCCTTTAGTCCGGTGCAGTGGCATGGACGCCACTTTTCGACGGTGAACCTCGTTGTCAGTTCCGTTGTAATACGATCTATGAAATCGTGAGACTGATCACCGATATGCATTCCCCCCAGTACCATGTGGAAGCTCCGGGTGCCAAAACGGGCTGAGACTTCTTCAAGAATGTTGACCACTCCGGCATGGGCACATCCAAGGAGGACGCTTAAACCTTTCTCCCCCTTCACCACCAGTGAGATGTCATCAGGAAAGGGGTCAAACTCCCACTCACCCCGGGAAGGGACAACAAGGTGTTCGGGACGGTTTACTAACGCCGTATCACGGTGGTCCATAGGGACCTCCAGAGCCCAGACGTTTGGTGTTACCTGAGATACCCCGGTTATGGGCCTGAAATCTATGCCCTTCAGGTTGATATGGCAACCGATGAACCTGGCTTTTCCTTCCTTGAGGCTTGTATGCCTGATCTCGATCTCAGGGTGGGCCCAGACTGGGATATTCTCCGAATGGAGAAGGAGTTTTTGAAGTCCTCCTGTGTGATCAAAATGCCCATGGCTCAGAACCAGGTGTTCGATCGTACGCGGGTCGATCTCCAGCGACTGCATGTTGGGAAAGAGAACCTTTCCCTGGCCTGTATCAACCAGAACCCTGTGCCCCATATCCTCAACAAGCACGCTGAGACCATACTCTCCAAGCACATTTTTGTCTTCGGCAAAATTCTCTACAACAACGGTTATCTTCATGATCTCCTCCATCGGTCAAGTTTTCTCGTTTGCAAAAACAAATTGCACAAAAGCCCATCAAGACGACTTCAATAGATGCCCAGTTCGCTTTCAAGCATAGACCGTAACTTTTCCCCTGTCATCTCCACGTAGATCCTACCCCTGAATTCGATCACGGGAGGTTCGGCACAAGCCCCCAGACAGGAACTTCTCCTTACCGTCACCATATCGGCCACTCCCATATTTTCCACCACAGTTCTGGCCTCTTCAATAAAGAAAGAACTGCAGGGCCCGCATACGTAAAGTTTTTCAGACTGGGCAGCAAACAACTGGCCTTGGGGGATCAAAACCGACAGGCCGCAGGCCGCAAAAAGCGAGATCATGATCGCGATCCTTTTCATTCAGGCACCACTCCCTCGACAAGTAATACCTCTGTGGGTATACCGGGAGTCTATACCCGGATGATGAAGAACAAATGAGTAGGATTGCTGAGATCAGGGGTTTGAAAAAAAGATCGCCCCCTGGCAGGGGGCGATCCGGTCCTGTTCACGATACTGTAACTTGCCTTTCCTGTCGCGGTTTGAGGTCTTTCGCCTATCTTTTATGTACACAATTGCTGCAATTCAAGGTCTGACCCCAATTACTTGTTATCCTTGGGTTTCCAGAATTTCCAGACGTTGGCGACCAGGTCCGGGCCGGGCTTGAGGGTTGTCTTTCCGGGCTGCCACCCCGAGGGTGTGACCTCTTTCCCCTTGGTCTCGCGGACAAGCTGGAAGGCCTTGATCTGGCGGATGGTCTCTTCAACGTTTCTTCCAACGGGAGGAGTCAGAACCTCCATACCCTGGATAACACCGTCGGGGTCGATTATGAAACGGCCGCGGACATTGACTCCGGCCTTCTCGTCATAGACACCGTAGATCTTTCCAAGGTTTCCGCCGCCATCGGAGATCATCGGGAAGGGCACTCCACCTTCTACCATCTTGGAGAGTTCGTTGTCGTTCCAAACCTTGTGTACGAACTGACTGTCAACACTGCAGGAATAAACATCCACTCCAAGTTCCTGGAATACGGGGTATTTGTCGGCGACCGCCGACACTTCAGTAGCTCAGACGAAGGTGAAATCACCTGGATAGAAACAGAGGACTACCCATTTCCCAAGTGAATCAGACAGCTTCACGCTGCCGAACTTGCCCTTGTGATATACCGGTGCCTCAAAATCAGGGGCCTTTCTTCCTACCATTATCGACATTCCCTGGACCTCCTTTTTTTCTGGTGCAGCCTTCTCTTCCGGAGCCGGTTCCGGCTCTCCGACAAGGGCTCCTGTCGGGCGGGCACAACCGATCTCTTTCTCCTCCAACGAACACACCTCCCGATGGTATTTACCTCAAAATGAAATAATTTTGGATATCATTTCCCGGTAACATGATAGCATATTCTTCATGTTTAATGTGAGAGAATATTTTATACAGAACCAGATCTTCGGGGTGCCGGAAAGATCCCGCCCCCCTACGGAGGTGCATGGAACTGAGCTCATCTCTGGCATCGGAAAGGCTTTACGCGGAAGAACTCGACAGGAAGGATGACCTGGCCTCTTTCCGGGAGAGGTTCTCCCTTATCCCCGGAGCCGTATACATGGACGGCAACTCTCTTGGACTATGCCCCAGGGATGCGGAGAAGGCCATCGCGGGTACCGTTGAAGAGTGGAAAGGACTGGGCATTCGTGGTTGGATGGAGGGCAACCCCCCGTGGTTCGAGATGGCAGAGAGGGTCGGGGGTGATGCTGCGCCTCTAGTGGGAGCGGACCCTGATGAGGTGGTTCTGGCAGGAACGACGACGGTCAACCTTCACGCCCTGGTATCCACCTTCTACGAACCGACGCCGGAGAGGAGCGTTATTCTCGCTGATGAACTGAATTTCCCATCGGACCTCTACGCCCTTGGGAGCCAGGTGGCCCTGAGAGGCTTCGACCCGGATAAATCCCTGAGGCTTGCAGGGTCCCCGGACGAAAGGACCCTTGACGAGGAGAAGGTCATCGGGGAGATGAAGCCCGATGTGTGCCTGGTAGTCCTGCCGTCGGTCCTCTACAGGAGCGGGCAGCTGCTCGACATGGAGAGGCTTGCCATGGCAGCCCATGATAGGGGCATACCGATAGGGTTTGACTGCGCCCATTCAGCAGGGGCCATCCCCCACAGGCTGAGCGAATGGGGAGTCGACTTCGCCTTCTGGTGCAGCTACAAGTACATGAACTCGGGACCCGGATCCCCTGCCTTCCTCTACGTGAACCGGAGGCATTTCGGCAGGATGCCGGCTCTGGCAGGGTGGTTCGGCTACGACAAGGCGCGCCAGTTCGATATGAACATCGAGTTCGTACCGGCAGGGACAGCCGGCGCCTGGCAGATATCATCCCCGTCGATCCTCGGGTCGGCCTCGGTCAGGGGTGCCCTGCGGGTCACGCTCGAGGCGGGCATAGACAGCATAAGGGCAAAATCTCTGGCCATGACTTCCTTCTTTATGAGGCTTGTCGACGAATTCCTTTCCAGAGAACCCTACAACTTCCGAATAGGCACTCCAAGGGAACCGGAGAGAAGGGGGGGCCATGTAGCCCTGGAGCACCCGACGGAGGCTCTCAGGATAAACGAGGCCCTCATTGCCCGCGGAGTGATACCCGATTTCAGACCACCACAGGTGATCAGGATCGCTCCGATAGCCCTCTACAACACCTTCACCGAGGTCTGGCAGGTGGCGATGCATCTGAAGGGGATAATCGACAACAGGGAGTACGAGAAGTTCTCGAAGGTCCGCAAGGCGGTATCTTAGGCGGCAAAGCCGCCTCGATTGGTGTAAACACACAAATCAAAGACAGACCGTTGCACCACAGACAAGGTGCCCGACGCTGACGCTCCGTCAGCGTCAGGTAGGACACAGAGGGCCGCAGAGGAAACCTTTATTTGTGAGAGGCAAAGGCCAAGACTAAGGTGACAGGACACAGGCATAAGGAAAACCGAACCCTTTTAACCTTCATAAACTGTAATCATCATCCATACCAGTATTGAATTCAGGTTTGGCTCCTGAACACGAACCAGTTTTTGCATTTCTCTGTGCAACTCTGCGTTCTCTGCGGTGCAAAGGTTTAGCATTTGATCTTTCCGTTCACTGTTTATAGTATTTACTTAGCCACTCCAGGCAGGTGCGGACGCCGAAGCCGGTGGCACCCTTGCGGTAGTATCCGTACTCTTCGTCTGAGGAGTCTACCCCCGCTATGTCCACGTGCAGCCACTTGATCCCCTCGCCGACGAACTCCCTGAGGAACATGGCAGCCGTTATTGCCCCGCCGTACCTTCCCCCGTTGTTGGCCACATCGGCCACTTCCGAGCGGATCTTCTTCTTCAGCCGTTCGTCGTCCATGGGAAGTTCCCATACCCTCTCGCCTGTCATTATCGAAGCATCCCTGAAGGAGGCGGCCAGTCCGGCGTTGTTGCCGAAGATCCCTGCCGTGTAAGGTCCAAGGGCCACTACACATGCACCCGTAAGGGTCGCCATATCCACTATTACCGAAGGTTCCTGCCTGGAGGCATAGGCCAGAACGTCACCCAGCACTATGCGCCCCTCGGCATCGGTGTTGTCCACCTCTACGGTCTTCCCGTTGAACATTCTGATGATGTCGTCGGGCCTGTACGCACCGCCGCCGGGCATGTTCTCAGCTACACCGGCAAAACCGTGGACTTCCATATCAGGTTTGAGCTCGGATACTGCCTTCATGATAGCAATTACGTTGCAGGCACCTGTCTTGTCGCCCTTCATGCTCCTCATGAATTCACCGGTCTTGATGTTGAGACCCCCGCTGTCAAAGGTAAGCCCCTTTCCGACAAAAGCGATCTTTCCTGAAGGGTTGCCGGAGGGCCTGTACACCATGTGTATCATCCTTGGGGGGTTATGGGAACCCCCGCCGACACTGATTATTCCGTTCATACCCAGGTCTTTCATTTTCTTTTCGTCCAGTAGGGTGAACTCTATTCCTGAATCTTCAGCCATTTTCCTTGCCTTTTCGGCAAGGGTCGAAGGATTGATGACGTTTCCGGGTTCGTTCGCAAGGTCCCTCGCAAAGTTCTGTGCCCTGGCTATAACGCTCCCTCTTGAAACGGAACCCTCGTCGCCCTTGTTAATAAAAAGTTTTTCAAGGGGTGTCGTGGTTTCAGATGGATCGTCCTTGCTCTTGTATTTTTCAAAACGGTAATCGCCAAGCAATGCCCCTTCTGCAAGGGCCGATGAAACTTCCGGGGTAAAAGGTTCTGCGCAAAAGGCCATCAGGTGCTTGTTCCTGTCTTTTTCTGCCAGTCTGGCGGCGACAGCGATCCCCCTGCGCCAGGAGTCCATATTTGCGGCTTTCCTGGAGCCCAGGCCCAGAAGAAAGACGCTGCCCAGCCTGCCCCCGGGGAAGCTTACCGAAAGGACGCTGTCGGTTCTTCCCTTGAAGCCGGCTTTTGCCATCCTTTCCCTGACAACAGGCGCCACGTCATCACCAAGGATCCCTGCAGGGTCTTCCTCTCCCTCGAAAAGGAACAGGGCTGCCGCATCTCCTGTCCATTCCGACGGTTCGATATTTGTTATCTCTATAAGCATTCCCGCACCTCCGATGTTCATATTCCTACGACGGGCCCACAATACCATAATAATGATCCCCGGTGGAAAGTTACCGGCGTATTCTTCTGGGGTATAATTGTCTGACTGAGCGAGCCTCGACCTGCGTCAGGGGTTAGAGACGCTTCTGGGGGAGGTGGCGGCCATAAGCAGGGTGTTTTTCGCCGGGTTCGATATAGGATCGGCAGCCATTCACTGTGTAGTGGTGAACGACGGTAATTCTGTCGTCTTTTCGCCTCCTCCGAACCTTCACCAGGGTAGCCCCCTCCACTCCCTCAGAAGATCCCTGAGAGAGATACTTGACCTGTTCCCGGGAGGTTCACTAGTCTCGACGGCCTTCACTGGTATAGGCTCACTGCACTTTCCTGAAGCCTTCCCGGGGATCCTCAGGGAGTTCGACAGCGTCTGCGTAGTCCGGGGCGCAAGGTTCGTGGAGCCTGAGTGCGAAGCCATTCTCCACCTGGGGGCCAGGGACGCATGCTTCTTCCATGTTACCGGAGACAGGTTCAACCCCGTGATCCTCGACTGGAGTACCAGCAGCAAGTGCGGGGCCGGTTCGGGGACCCTGCTTGAAAAACAGGTCCGAAGGCTCTTCCCGTCCTGCGGAGAGAGACCCGGTTCCCTGGAAGGAACTCTGGAAATGGCAGCATCCGAAGCCTCGAGGCACCCTGAAGCGCCTCCATACAACGCCAGGTGCGGTGTAGTTCTACAGTCGGACCTTATTCACGACCAGAACGAAGGTCTCCCCAGAGACCTGATCATGGCGAGGCTCTTCAGGACCATTGCGTCGAACATCGTTCAGGACGTTATCGGCAACCGGGATATCAGACAGGGCACAAGATCGGTACTGACCGGTTGGCCGGCAGGCTGTGCACCTCTTTTCGAAAACATCAAGAACCTGACATCCCTGGACCTGGTACGACCCGATAATTTCGCCAACGTTGGGGCCATCGGGGCGGCGCTGCTGGCCCACGAAAAAGACAACCGCTTTGTGATAGAAGAGAACAGGATCGACGAGGCCGCAAGGATAGCCCGCTCCAAAAGACAGTACCTCCCCCCTCTAAGGGAATCACTGGAAAGGGTTCATATCCACGGTTTCGCCCCTTCTCCCCTGAGTGATCGCGAAGGAGCTTCCGGCGGACCCGAGGTGGTGATAGGAGTCGACGGCGGCTCCACAACCACAAAGGCAGTAGCCCTTTCGCTGGCAGACCGTCGGATCCTCGGAAGCAGGTATATACCCACTCATGGAGACCCTCTGGGTGCCCTCGCCGAAATCATGGGACACCTTTCAAAGACCCTGGGAGAGTTGCCCGTGTCCGGGGTATGCACCACCGGTTCGGCCAGGCAGCTCTACGAGAGGGTCCTTTCTAGCCCTTCCCTCCGAAAAACCCTGGAAAGCAGGGGGTGTCTCGTCCCCGACGGGGCCGTCGACGAGATAACCTGTCACGCCGTGGGAATAAGGTCCATGGATGACAGGATCGACACCATCTTCGAGATCGGTGGACAGGATATGAAATTCACCACCTTCAGGCGTGAGGAAGACAGTGTCACCGATCAGGTGGACGAGGCCAGGATGAACTACTCCTGTCAGGCAGGAGCCGGCCAGACGCTGGAGAACATGTCCACTATCCTGGGGCTGGATGTCCGTGATTCGCTCCAGGAACTGGCCATGGAGGCGGACCGCGTCCCGGTGATCGACGCAACTTGCGGCGTATTCATGGAACTCGAGGAGCAGCGGCTGATCGCTGAGAACCACTCGACCGGGGAGATAGCCGCCGCAATAACGAGGGCGACGGCTTCGAGCTATTTCAACAAGTTCGTGGGGGGCACAAGGCACGTGGGCGAAAGATGTTCCTGCCAGGGCGGCCCATCGCTTGGGAAAGCCTTCCTGGCAGCCATGGCGGACGTAACAGGCCGGGATATCCATGCCTACCCCGGCAGGGAGCTCATGGGAGCCCTCGGGGCTGCCCTTTTCATAAGGGAAAGGATCCTTTCGGCCAGGGGGGAAGGGCAAGAGACTGCCTCCGCCTTCAGAGGGTGGGGCGCCGCCTCCGAGAGTTTCAGCCATCTGGATACGACCTGCCCGGAGCACTTCGGAGCAAGGTCCTGCGGTAAACGGGAGTGCAAACTGAGGATATATTCCATTGCCGGAGAGGAGATCGTGACGGGAGGTTTCTGCCCACTGGGGAACAGCGAAGGATCAGGATCCGCAAGACCAGATCACGTGGGGATCTTTCACTCCATCCTGGAAAAACACTTCCAGGGAGCCCAGTTTGACGCCCTGGAAAGAGAGGCGCGCGACACCAGGCCCCGGATAGGGATCCGGCGATGCACGACCACCATAGGCGGGAGGGCGATCTGGTCTTCAGCCCTCTTTTCGTCGCTGGGGTTTTTGCCGGTGCTCTCGCCCATCTCGGATGAGAGGATCTCAAGACTTGGATTAAGGAACTCCCCCACGGATTTCTGCGTAGCCATGAAGCTTTCGGCGGGTCACACGGCGCTTCTGGCAGCCGACCCGGGAATAGAACACATTTTCATCCCGAGCCTGATAAGGCGGACAAGGAAGACAGGTCCCTCACACATGTTCTGCATCTACACCGAGGCCGAGGGTTTCCTCCCCGAGGACGACCTTGGTCTTCCGGAGGGAAAGGTCATACGCCCCGTCTGGCACCTCGGGAACAGGAAACAGATGGCAAGATCACTGGAAAGAGAGCTTTTCAGGGTGGGTTACCACTTCACAATGCAGGAGATACAGGATGCGTTTCGCAAGGCCGACACCTTCGAGGAGGCTTTCAACAAGGATATCGCCCGGCTGGGGGACGCCTTCCTGGAGACCCTCTCCCGAAACGGAGAAAGGGGGTACGTTGGAATAGGCAGGGATTACGTCGTCCTGGATCCGGCCGCTTCATCCTCTACGGGGAGGATGTTCGCCACCGTCAGGGGGATGCCCTTCATCCCACAGGTCTTCCTGAGACATCTCTTTTCGGATATTCCCATCGACGACCTGGTGGAGAACGAATACTGGGAGCACAGCTCCGAGATCCTCAAGGCCTCCATCTTCACCGCGAGGCATGAAAGGCTTTTCCCTGTCAGACAAATGAACTTTGCCTGCGGTCCGGACTCCATCAAATTCATCATGGAGGACGCTATCTTCAGAAGGGCGGGAAAACCCTTCCTGCACTTGCTGACCGATGCCCAGACCAACAACGCTCCCTTTGTAACGAGGGCCGAGGCTTTTGAAAGGGTGGCCTCCCGGTGGCAGCCGAAGGAGACACCTCTGGAAAGGTTCTCCTTCGTCCGGAGATCGCCTGACGGGATCGAGGGAAGAAGATGGCTGGTACCCTGGATGGGCAACGCCAGCACCCTCGGAGCGGCCGCTGCAAAATACTGGGGGATAGATGCCATAGTGGCCCCCACCGATACGCCCGGATCCAGGGAGACCGCCGAAAGGCTCATCTCTACCGAGACCTGTTTCCCACTTAGGGGTGTGATCGGTGATCTGATATCCTTCCTGGAGCGGGAGGCCAGAGAGAAGGGTCAGGAGAGGGTATGCAGCGAGTATCTCGTCTTCATGCCCACCACGAGCGGACCCTGCCGGTTCGGGAAGTACGCAGAAGTGCTGGCCCTGAGTCTGGACAGCCTGGGATTCGGGAGCATTCCCATTGTCTCGCCTACGACAGAGAAGGGCTACCTCGACCCGAAGATCCTCGGCATAACCTGGCCTTTAATGACAAGGACCGGTTTTTTCCGCGACATCTACAACGCCATAAGGGCCGCGGACCTCTTCGACGACCTGGTTCTCCGCTTCCGCCCCTACTCTTTCGACAGGGGATCCTTCAACAAGACAGCCCGGGAAAGGCTAAGTCTTCTTGAAGAGACCTTCCGCCGGGAAGGGGCCTCTCTCAAGGGCATTGTTGAGTGGGGGAGGAGAACAGCTGAGGTCTTCAGCTCTCTCTGCCCTGAAAGCCATGAAAGATCCCCACTGGTCCTCTACCTGGGCGAGATCTACATGAGACAGCACGATCCTTACACTGGGCAAGTAGTCGAGCTGCTCGAGAGGGAGGGGCTGGAGATGGTCCGGGGACCGGTCACCGAGTGGCTGCGGTATGTCATCCATATAGCATCAAGGAAGAGTCCCGGACTGGAGTTGAAGGCCGCGGCCCTGTACATGAACTTCGCCGAGAAAATGATAGAAAGGGGCATGAACGACATCCTCGGCGACAGGAAGGTGCTGCCTCATCCCGAGGACACCCTTCCGGAAGTGGAGCGCGAGGGGATCTATCACTCCGATATAACCGGAGAATCATCAATATCCATCGGACTGTTCAACGCCTTCCTCTCGGGAAGGCTCAAAGAGGATCCGGAGAACCCCGTATGCGGGGTCTTCCACGTGGGGCCCTTCACGTGCATGCAGGAAGGGGTCGCCACTGCAAGGATAAAGGGAATGCTCAAGGCGAGAAGGAGGGTCGACCCTGGACTTGTCGCACCGGTCATGCACGCCTCTTTCGGGGAGTCCCCCAACCCGAACCTGGAGGCCGAAGTGGCCGCCTTCAGGGACCAGTGCCTTATCATGAGGAGGTCTTTGAAAGGGTCCCTGGCAAAAGCCCTCTAGGCCTCAGAGAGAGCCAAAGGAAGAGAGGGTGACAACCGCTGCCCCGACAACCTGTATCGAGAGGTTGTCGAACTCCCCCGGGGAGTACCTTTCTGCCGCTGTCATCGCCACCGAGGCCAGCAATGTCTGCTGCAGCGAGATGCCAGCCCGGGGGAAGAGGACGGCGAAGGAAAGACCGGTCATCGATGATACCAGCAGGCAGGTCAAACTGCCGACCCAGGTCTTTCCCAGAGAGGATCCTTGTCCTCCCCAGGCGGTACCGGCCATGGATGCCCAGGGATCGCAGAGTGTGGCCATGGCCGTCACGGCAGGACCTGTTCCGCCCGGTGCAAGGGATGCAAGTGCCGATCCCCAGAAATATGTGGAGAACCCGAAAAAACCTCTCCCCTCCCCCTCCTTTGCTATTGGTGACAGGAGTCGGCCCAGCGTCGACCTGTCACGGCGACCGGAGAACCTGGCCGCTTCAAGGAGGGCCAGAACGGCAGCCGGAAGGATAACACAGGTCCTGTAAACGCCGATCCCCCACAACGGGAAGACAACCAGGGGAAAGACTAGGCCCATTAACCTGAGCATCTTGCGGCCTATCTGTCCGGGGCCCCTGACAAGGAGGAGGACCGCCGCTACGCTTGCCATTATCACCAGGACCAAGGGGTACGCCTCTTTGGACATTGTTCAAATACCTCCTTGCCTGAAGGTGGCGCCAGATGGTACAAGGGAAGCCCAGGGGCATTAGAGCGAAGACGGACTGCCCGACAGGGCGTGGAGGTGAGCTATGTCTTTCCTTGATCTGGCAAGGGAACGAAGAAGCGTAAGATCCTACAGGACCGACCCGGTCGCCAGGGATGCCATAGACAGGTGTCTTGAGGCTGCCAGGCTGGCCCCGTCGGCCTGCAACTCGCAGCCATGGCGCTTTGTTGTGGTTGACACTCCGGAGTTTCTGGAGAAGTTCGTCGAGGCCGCCTATTCGGGGATCCACACCATGAACGCCTTCGCCAGGACAGCCCCCGTCCAGATAGCTGTCGTTCGCGAGAACGCCAGAACGGCCGCCCGTTTGGGCGGTTTCATCAGGGGCGTGGACTTCACCCTGATAGATATCGGTATAGCCTGCGAACACCTCGTCCTCCAGGCGGCGGAAGAGGGAATAGGAAGCTGCATCCTCGGGTGGTTCAACGAAAGATCCGTAAGGAAGATACTCGGGCTGCCCCGCAGCGCAAGGGTCGACCTCCTGATATGTATGGGGTACGCAAAGACGCCAGGCCCCGCCCTGAAACACAGAAAGACCCTGGAAGATATTCGGAGCTACCTTTGAACCAACCTGCTCTCCCCTTGCACAAGGTCGGCACAGACGAAAGCTTCCGATTCCTCCCCAAGGGCGGAACGGGCCATCCTTCCGATATGGAAGGACGCAGCAGTATGTGAACTCGAAGGACCGTGCATAACGGGACCCATTACGTGGTTGAATATGCTCGATGGACCCATGGAAGCTCCCCTTTCATGATCCGAAAACCTGCCAGTCCACATCCAACAGTATAAGGTATCGAAAGCAACCTGGACCTTACCGAGGGTTTGTATCGTATAATCCATGGTATAAAACCTGAGACAGGAGGAGACGTCATGCCTAAGAAGATCCTTGTCTGTGTCGATATGGGCAGGATGGCCGACCACCTTGTTGAATACGGACACAGTCTTGCTCACCGCCTGGAAGCGGAGGTGGCCTTCATCAACGTTCTTCCAAGTCCGCACCTCTGGAAGGGCTACGGCACCTGGATCAACCCCGACGTGACCAGGGAGGCGGAAGAGAGCGCCCGCAAGAAGATCCAGTATCTGATAAGGATAGCCGAAGAGAAACACCCCGAGTTCTCGTATCAGGAACACGCTCATGACCGCCCTCACGAACACGAGATCTTCATCGGACAGGGCGACTCGGCCGAAGTGATCATCGATACAGCAAGGAGACTGGACTTCAACCTGATCATCATAGGATTCAAGGGTGTCAGCGGCATCCAGCAGATGATGGTCGGAAGCACCACTACGAACGTCTCCAGGTACGCCCACTGCTCGGTACTGATCTACCGGCCCGGTTTCGACCCGTTCTAGGACCTGTCCAGGTGATCGCTTGATCCGCTGCAGCAGCATCTCCCTCACCCTGGGGGGGAAGAAGATATTCGACAACCTGACCCTGGCGGTCCCGACCTCCTCCCGAATGGGGGTTGTAGGCGACAACGGGGCTGGCAAGACAACCCTTTTCCGAATGATAGCAGGGGAGATCCCCCCCGACAGGGGGGAGATCTCCTTTCCTTTGCGCTGGCGCCTGGGTTACCTCCCCCAGGACCTTGTAGAGATAGGAAACGCCCCCCTTATGGAACTCCTCAAGGAAAAGACCGGATTGACCCACGTCGAGAAAGATCTCAATGAGGTCCGCAACAGGCTTTCGGGACTGAAACCCCATTCCGCGGAGAGGAGCTCTCTCCTTGACCGTCATGACAGGCTGGTCTTCTCCTATGAAGCCCTGGACGGGTACGGATTCGAGGCGATGGCTGCGAAGATACTTAAAGGACTGGGGTTCAGGAGCGGCGACAGGGATCGAATGTCGGGAGAGTTCTCCGGTGGATGGAAGATGCGCATATCCCTGGCGTCACTTTTGCTTTCAGGACCTGACGTCCTCCTTCTCGACGAACCAACCAACCATCTCGATACGGAGAGCATGGAGTGGCTGGAGGGATACCTCGCATCCTTCCGGGGCACCCTGCTGGCCATATCCCACGACAGACGCTTCCTTGACAAACTGACCGGGACCACCGTGGAGATATCCGGCGGGAGGGCACGTTCCTACCCTGGCAACTTCTCGGAGTACGTCACGAAGAGGTCCCGGGAGCTGGAAGAAGCAGAAAAGCTGGCAAAGAGGCAGGAGAAGGAGGTTGCAAGGACGGTCAGTTTTATCGAGCGCTTCCGATACAAGGCATCAAAGGCGGCCCAGGTACAGAGCCGCATCAGGGCGCTGGACAAGATCGACAGGATCGAGACCGCCAAAGCCTCGAGGAGAGTCTCAATGAGATTCCCTCCATGTCCCAGGAGTGGTCTTGAGGTTATCAGCGCCATCGAAGTTGAACACTCCTACGGAGATAACAGGGTCTTCTCCGGGGTCAACCTCTCCATCAGGCGGGGCGAGCGGGTGGCCCTGGTCGGGGTGAACGGCGCAGGGAAATCGACCCTTACAAGACTCCTCAGCGGGGAGGAGAGACCGACCCGGGGAAGTATCTCCCTGGGGCACAACGTAAAAAGCGCCTTCTTCTCCCAGGAGAGCTCGAAAAATCTCAATTACGGCAACTCAGTATGGGACGAGATAAGGAACGCCCCTTCCCCCTGCACGGAACCCCAGCGCAGGAACCTCCTAGGATGCTTCCTCTTTTCGGGGAGCGACATCGAAAAACCGGTCCGGGTACTCTCCGGCGGGGAAAGATCCAGGCTGGCCCTGCTCAAGATCCTTCTCAGGCAGACCAACCTGCTCATCCTGGACGAACCCACCAACCACCTTGACATGGTCACCAGGGACCTCTTCCAGGAAGCCCTCCTCGGCTACGGCGGAACTATCGTTATCGTCTCCCACGACAGGGACTTCCTGGACAACCTGGTCACCAGGGTCATTGAGGTCAGGGATGGGGGTATATTCGACTACCCGGGGAACTACTCCTACTTCATCGAAAAGAGGGCGGAGAAACCGGCCCAAAGCGGACCGCAGACAGCAGGAAGAGCCTCCGCTGACAACCCGGTCAGGATAAACCTCAGGGAGGAGAAGAGGGCCGATGCAGAACGCAGGAACCGGCTTTACAGGAACAGGAAGAAGTTCCTCGAAGAGCTGGAACCTCTCGAAACAAAGATCGACAGGACCGAGGAGAGGATCGGTGAGATAGACCTTTCTCTCTCCGCCCCCTCTACACTGTCAGACTCCGGAAAAGTCAAAGAACTTCTTCTGGAGAGAGCTGACCTTGAAAGGACGCTCTTGCCCCTGATGAAAAGATGGGAGGAACTGATGAGATCGCTGGAGGATGCGGGTCAGGAGATCCACTGACTCCGGATCCCTGCTAACTCTCGAGAAGGGGCTCGGGATCCACCATCATTCCCTGAAGGCTAAGGCCAAAGTGCAGATGGGGTCCGGTCACCCTCCCACTCCTGCCGGCAAGCCCGATAATATCCCCGGCCGACAGGGTCTCTCCCTCCTCTGCAAATCTGCTGGAAAGGTGCATGTAGACCGATACCACACCTCCCCCGTGGTCAAGATATATGCATTGACCGGCGTAGTAGTGTTCAGCCGAAAGGACCACCGTACCGTCAGCGGCGGCCCTGACGGGATCGCCTTCGGCAGCCCGGTAGTCCACTCCCCGGTGGGGAGCGCGGGGCTGGTCGTTGAGGATCCTCCGGAAACCGTATGGACTGGTAATTTTACCCGGGACGGGACGGACAAAAGGGATAGCCCACACCCTCGACCTGGTGAACGTGGAGAGGGCTCTGGCCGTCTCCTTGCGCTCCCTGGCGATCCGCTCCAGTACCTCCCTGGGAGGGTCCACCATCTCCTGGGGGAGGGATAGTTTCTGCACGGGGAAGTCCACGTGGCGGACGTTGACCTGCCTGGTGACCGACACCGGTTTGCCTCCGACGGAGGACCGGACCTCCAGGGTCTTTGCCCCCGGCTTCGAGCTCCCCACATCGGTCCCGAGGAGGGTCATGGCCTCACTGGTCTGACCGGATCGCTCCACCGCAAGGGGTATCTCCTTCCCCTCCCAGAAGATCACCACCTCCTCCAGCGGCCTCTTGGACGAAACAAAAACAAGGAATGGCCTTCCGATGGAGGTTTCCACGGGGGCTATCACGTTGACCGCCAGAGAAGGACGGGCTGCCGCAGACCCAAGGAACAGGAACGTCGCGGCAGCGACCAGTAACCTGAACACCGTCATCGAGGGCGATCGCGGCCAGGCCATCATTTCTCCGCCAGCCCCTGATCGCAGGCATCGCCTCCGTCAACGAAGGATACGCTTGCGAGGGGCTTCTCATTAACCACAAGAGCGAGGACATCGGATCGAGCGTAGTGACCGGTCACATCAAGATCGAAGCGGCTTTCCGCTATGGCCCCAGGGTCGAGGTCCGCAAAGAGGATCTCCTCCCTGTCCCTGACAGGCCCCGCAAGGTATTGACCCATAGGACCGATGATCGCGCTTCCGCCGGGGCACATGATATCCGGCTGGTCCTTCAGGTCGGTGAAACAGGCAAGGTCTTCGGGATACATAGACTTGTGAACATACTGGTTCACGGAGAGGACGAAACATCTGCCCTCAAGGGCAATGTGACGGATCGTAGCCTGCCACTCCTCGCGGGAATCCGCCGTCGGTGCAAGGTAGATAGTTGTACTCTTGCCGTATATCGCCGCCCTGGCGAGAGGCATGTAGTTCTCCCAGCAGATAAGTCCGCCCATCTTGCCGTAGGGGGTATCGATCACGGTCATGGTGCTGCCGTCCCCCTCACCCCACAGGATCCTCTCCGATCCCGTTGGTTTTAGTTTGCGGTGTTTCCCAAGAAGTCTCCCGTCGGGGCCGAAGTAGAGGATGGTGCAGTACAGGGTCCCGCCATCCCGTTCAATGACGCCCATCACCAGGTAGGCCCCGTTCTTCCTGGCAGCCTCCCCCAAAGCGGCGGTGGTCTCTGATGGCACCTCCACGCTGTTCTCGAAGTACCTCCGGAAATCTTTCCTGCCCCCGGGAGATCGGCTACCCACCACTGTCCCGAAGGTCAAACCCCGGGGGTAGGCAGGGATAAAGGCCTCGGGGAAGACCACGATCCTGGCGTTCTCCCGGCCACAGACATCCATCAGATCCAATGCCTTCTGGACCGTGCCCTCCCTGTTCATGATCACGGGGGCAGCCTGGACTACGGCTACCCTTACTGTATCTGCCCCCGGGTCCATCTTCATTCTACTGTTCTCTTCCCCTCGATTACCGACAAGGCCTCATCCAGTGCTGCACCGGTATCATTGGAGAACCCTTCACCGGACAGGATCTCGCCCAGCGCCGAAAGGAAGAGGACAATGTTCCTCCGGTTGGAGCCACTACCCATAAGCCCGATCCTTATGATCTTGCCCTTGAGGTCCCCAAGCCCGGACCCGACCTCTATGGAGTACTCATCCATGAGCCTTCTTCTGACGAGGGCCTCGTCCACCCCCTGAGGCATCTTCACGGAGGTAAGGCTCGGAAGCCTGTAGGCCGGTTCGACCAGAAGTTCCAGGCCCATTGCCTCCAGTCCTGCCCATAGCGCTTCTGCGTTATACCTGTGACGGGCAAACCTGTTCTCGAGCCCCTCCTCGGCGATAACCCTCAAACCCTCGTTCAGCCCGTAAATCATGTTCACAGGGGCTGTATGGTGGTAGAACCTCTCCTCGCCCCAGTAGCGCATGATCATGGTCAGGTCGAGGTACCAGCTCTGCACCTTGGTCTTACGACCCTTGATATGCTCCACGGCTTTCGGCCCTACTGTTACAGGTGCAAGTCCCGGGGGGCAGGCAAGGCACTTCTGGCTTCCGCTGTAGACCATGTCCAGACCGAGGCGTTCCACGGGTACCTCCATTCCTCCCAGGGACGTCACGGCATCGACTAGCATAAACATGCCTGCCTCATGTACCAGGGATGCGATCTCATCCAGCGGCTGAAGAACCCCGGTGGAGGTCTCGGCTTGGACTATCCCCAGGAGTTTTGCGTCAGGATTGGCCCTGATGGCCTTTTCGACTTCCCCGGGATCCACGGGCCTGCCCATCGGGGCGTTGACCTCCACCACCCCGGCGCCGCACCTTCCCGCAACGTCCTGCATCCTTGACCCGAATACCCCGTGGGAGCAGACAATGACCTTGTCGCCCCTCTCGATCATGTTCACACAGGCCGTCTCCATCCCGGCGCTCCCCGTGCCGGACATGGCCACCGTCAGATCGTTACCGGTCTGGAATACCATCCTCAGCAGATCCCGGGTCTCGTCCATTATGGCGACGAAATCCCTGTCCAGATGGCCGAGGGTCGGTTCAGACATTGCCCTGAGGACCCTCCCCTCTACCGGTGTGGGTCCGGGACCCAGGAGGATCTTTTCAGGCACCTTTCTCACGCGTTTCGCTGGATCCATTTCAAGCCCTCCCTGTCGTGGAAAAAATAATGCCCCTTGTCCTATCTTTTTATCCCGGTACCTGGGTCTGATACCGTCGCCAAAGCACCCTGCTCTCTCCGGGAAGCGGCGAAACTCCCCCAGGAGTAGAGCCCCAGAGCGACCCAGATGCAGACAAATGTTACCACCTTCGGCATATCCAGTGGTTCGCGGAATACAGACACCCCGAGGAAAAAGGTAAGGGTGGGGGCGATGTACTGCAGGAAGCCCAGGGTGGTCAGCTTCAGCCTCCGGGCACCGTAGGCGAACCATAGCAGGGGAAGCGAAGTAACGGCCCCTGTAGATACCAGGAGAATGTCCTGCACGGGGTTCCCCGCAAGGAAAGCCCCACGATACCGGACCCCGGCGACAAGAAGGAAGAGGAGAGCCGGGATAGAGAGGAAGGCCGTTTCGGCGAAAAGACCCGGCAGGGAGTCGATCACTACCTTCTTCCTGATCAGGCCGTAGAAGGCAAAACTAAGCGCCAGTCCCAGGGCCACCCAGGGAAATCTTCCGTAACGGATGACCTGGAAGAGCACCCCGACAGAGGCGATCGATATGGCCAGCCACTGGACCCTCTCCATCTTTTCCCGAAAAAAGACAAAGCCGAAGAAAACCGTTACCAGAGGGTTGATGTAGTACCCAAGGCTAGTCTCGAGCACTTTATCGGCGTTGACGGCCCAGATGTAGATCAGCCAGTTGGCCGCTATGAAAAGGCTGCTTAATGAAAGCAAGGCAGCCCTGCGGGGGCTTCTAAAGGCGACGGCCATGTCCCTTCGGCGCCCCTGGAAGATCATTATCATCGCCACGAAAACCAGCGACCAGATTATCCTGTGGGAAAGAATGCCCAGGGAGGGGACGTTCACCATCAGTTTCCAGTAGACCGGGAGCAGTCCCCAGGCCGTATATGCGGCGATGGCCGCCTTCAACCCCGATCCGGTCTCTTCCCTGGACAGATCCGATGCTTCCATTCTGTTTCATCCTCCCGAATCCTCTTTGAAACTGTTACTATTAGACTTCAAGATGGCGACCGCCAGGAGAAAAAAAGGAGGCTCAAGGGATGGGACGTAAAAGCATTGCTACGCTTCTTCTGCCACCGTTGGTCATCTTTTCGGCGATCACCGTTTACCACCTGTTGTGGATACCCTCTCCCAACCCCGTCTACGCCACCATCAGGGCCTCGGGCATATTGGCCTACGCTTTTTCCTTCCTGGCGATAGTAGCTTCTGCGTTCCCCAGGGAGATCACACGGCTTACCGGAGACCCCTTCATCAGGGCACACCACATCTTCGCTGCAGGAGGGCTTGTCTTGATGGCCATCCACGGACTCTCGGTCCTTTTATTCTTCAGAACCCTCTCGGTGTTCGTGCCGGACCTTGGAAGTCTTCGCGATTTTCTCATGTTCGGAGGGAGGGTGGCACTCCCCCTTTTCATATTAACGGCTGCCACGGCAAGGTTCAGCCGCTCCGTCCCCTTCTGGGGAAGATACACATCCTCAACTACGCCGCATTCTTTCTTGTGACCGCCCACGCGCTGATGATAGGAACCGACTTCGAC
>ERZ747221.1860-NODE-1860-length-19968-cov-4.438641_pt1 | contig 19968 bp, 19 predicted proteins | sample MGYA00374949_ERZ747221 | MGnify/ENA primary metagenome ERZ747221 (study PRJEB28779, sample SAMN05720172) | bioreactor metagenome | isolation source: Anaerobic biogas reactor | place: USA:Washington, USA | collected 2015-08-08 ... | reverse complement strand
GGCGGAGCGTGGAGCGTGGAGCGTGAAGAAGGGGGAACATGAAGCAGATATTGACGGACTCGATCCGGATTGACGGGGAAACGCAGAGCCGGGTGCAGATTGACCAGGACGCGGTGCAGGAGTACGCGGACGCGATGGCCGGGGGGACGGCGTTTCCGCCGGTGACGGTGTTCTTCGACGGCACGGACTACTGGTGCGCCGACGGCTTCCACCGGGTGCTGGCGGCGCTGCGGGCTGGGGTGAAGCACCTGGCGGCGGAAGTGAAGCGCGGCGGCCGCGCGGAAGCCGCCTGGGCCGCCTGCGGGGCCAACCTGACGCACGGCATCCGGCGCACGAACGCCGACAAGCGGAAGGCCGTCACCCTGGCGCTCAGGATGCATCCGGAAATGAGCGATTCTGCGCTCGCGGCGCATTGTGGCGTGAGGCATCCATACGTCGCAGAAGTCAGGCGTCAGGTTGTAACGGTTACAACCTGCCCGCCCCCGCCGACCCGGACCGGCCGCGACGGCAAGCAGTACCCGGCCCCGCCGCAAAGGCCTTTGCCGTCGCGGTTTGGGCCGCCGCCGGCCGGGCGCGGGCTGGCGGGGAACCCACCCCCCGCTGCGCGGACCCCTCCGGGGAGGGGACCTGGAGAGGAGGCCGGAGGGCGGACGCCGGAGGCCAGAAGCCGGACGCCGGAGGCCAGAAGCCGGACGCCGGAGGCCAGAAGCCGGACGCCGGAGGCCGGAGGGCGGAAGGCGGAGGCCGGAGGGCGGAAGGCAGGGGGGAGCGGGCCGGTGGATGACATGGGGCGGCGGCTGCCGGAGCGGGTGGTTCCGCTGTGGGAGCGATGCGAGGAGGTGCAGGGGATGCTGACGGCGCTGTCGCGCATCCGGGTGGCGCTGAAGGAGGCGCAATCGCTCCGGGATCCGCTGTTTGGGGAGGTGCCGTATTCGGCGACGCTGGCGCACCTGGACCAGGCGTACAGCGGGGTGCAGGTGGCGAGGCCCTACGTGGTGTGCCCGTTCTGCCAGGGGCACGGGTGCCGGGCGTGCAAGGACCGCGGGCTGATCAGCAAGCATCGCTTGGACGCGACGGTGCCGCGTGAGCTGAAGGAGCAGGTGGCCAAGCTGATCGAGGAGGAGCGCCGGGGGGCGGCGGAGTGAAGCTGCGTCCGTATCAGCAGGAGGCGGTGGCGGCGATCCGGCGCGAGTTTTCTTCGGTGGATTCGACACTGCTGGTCTTGCCGACAGGCACGGGCAAAACCATCGTCTTTGCCGACGTCATCCGCCGCGCCTTCCCGCGCCGCGCCCTTGTCCTGGCGCACCGCGAGGAACTGATCTTCCAGGCGGCCGAGAAGATTCACCGCGTCACCGGCTTCCGCTGCGACGTGGAAATGGCCGACTACCGCGCCCACCTGGACGACCTCCTCGGCGGCCCCCAGGTCATCGTTTCAACCATCCAGACCCAGACCGCCGGCGCTGACGGCGCCGGCCGCATGTCCCGGTTCGACCCCTCCATGTTCGGCCTGCTGATCGTGGATGAGGGCCACCACGGCACGGCCAAGTCCTATCGCCGCTGCCTGGACTATTACCGCCAGAACCCGGCCTTGAAGGTGCTGGGGGTGACGGCCACGCCGGACCGCGCCGACGAGGAGGCGCTGGGGCAGGTCGAGCTTTCCGGCCTCGATTTTCGAGAGGTCCAGGATATCATTGATCAAGTCCAGAAGGTACTGTCCGTTTCGTTGGATCGTTCGAATGGCTTCGATATGCTCGGGCGGCGCGTGATCGACGTTTGCCTCTTCGAGGAGTATGTCGGAGAATCCCAGGATGGCCGTCATGGGCGTTCGAATCTCGTGGCTCATATTGGCCAGGAACTCGCTCTTCGCCTTGTTGGCCAGTTCCGCTCGCCGCTGGGATTCGGCCAACGCTTCTTCGGCCCGTTTTCGCGCGGTGATGTCTTCGACCGTTTCGACGGCGCCCACGACAACGCCTTTTCCGTCCTTGATGATGGCGGCAATGAAACTGAGCCATCGGCCGCCATTACCACTGTTCGGGAAGAACCCGCTGCCCTCGTAGGCGCCTTCGACAAGCGAGGACTTCTGGAGCTGAGCACTGTAGTACTCTTGGATGGCGGCGGTCTGATTATCCACGAGCAGGTCGGCAAGGCACGGTCTGGGACTGGAGTAGAAGGCCTGCCAGTGGTTCCGCGTCCCGATCATCTTTTCGACGGGGAGTCCGGAGAACTGCTCGAGTGCCCTGTTCCAGTGGATCACCCGATGGTCCTTGTCGATCACGAACTGGGCGATGGGCGTTCCTTGGAGAATGTCGCGCAGCTTCTGGTCGCGATCCTCCACGGCTTCCTGGGCACTTCTGCGATCCGCCATTTCCCGTCGCAGCTTCTCGTTGGCATCTCGGAGTTCGGCCGTGCGGCGCGCCACCATTTCCTCGAGATGCGTTTGGTACTCCGTCACCTGGGCCCGGGCTCGTTCCCGCTCTCGTATCAGGCAGTGATAGCAGTTCTCCGGACGATTCAGACCGTTGTGGATGGCCAGGACCATCATCTCGCAAGACTGGTATCCGCACGAGCAACAGTTGAACAGGTCCTTGGCAGAATACTTGTGCATCGAGCGAAGGATCTGCGTCCGCTGCTCGGCGGTTGGATGGTTCACCCGTGCGTTTCCCGACCGATCCCGAAAAACGCGCGTCTCACCCGATCCGTCCCAGTAGCGTTCGATTGTGCGGCGAATCTCTCCGTCGCGGGCTGTAGCGTCGCGAGCCTCCGTTGCCGACTCGCGTTCTCGGAACCGTTCGCGAAGAAACGCCTCCGATACGTCCGGAGCCTGGTTTCGCAGCGCCGAGGCGGGACCCAGGTTGCATCCGTGTTTGCAGTTGAGGCAGTCGATCAGCATCGGCAGTGACGATTCGCCCGATGCGATCACCGTATCGAGCGTCTCCAGATACGAATAGAGCGTTTCCTGGCCTTCAATTCGGCGAGTGTTGCTGCAAAGGTCTGGGATCCATCGTTCCGCGGTCCGCAACAGGCCGCCAGGGGCGGGAAAGAACAGAGCGGTGTTGGGCGAAGGACCGTCGTAGGGTGCGGCCGCGAAATCGTCCAGGTCCAAGCCGCTGCCGCGAAAATGGCGAGCGATCGAGGCGAAGGTAATATGAATCGATTGGATCCGGGCGGCCTCAAACTCCCGCGGTTTCGCCGGACACGGAGAAAAAACCGCAATCCGGTGATCGAGAAACTGTGGGTAATGATTGCGGATCATCTTGACCGTGTGGACCATGGGGCTGTCCACCGGCGCGAGATAGGGCAACAAGGCCGGGCGATATTGTTCCACATAGGATACAACCGCTGGGCAGGGCGACGCGATCAAAGGCCGCCGCGCGTCGGTATTCAGACACTCCGCCAGACTCCTCGCCGCCAACTCGGCGCCGAACCCCACGTCGAAAACCGCCGATACCCCCAGACTCTTCAACCAGCCGTTCAAGTGGAGATAGCGGCCCGGGAAATTCGCGACTACGGAAGGGGCTACAATGGCCACGATCGGCTGTCCGTCCCGGCACGCCTCGAAGAAATCCTCGATGTGATCCTGGAGATAGCGGGCATCGTGAGTGCATGCTTCGAGGCACCGACCGCAGCCGATACAGCGATCGGGATCGACGTTGACGTAGTCGCCCGAACCGTCGTTACAGATCTTGACGGGGCAGACGGCGATACAAGCATGGCAATTGACGCACTTCTCGCCGTCGACCTGCACGACCGGCGACAGGCTCGATCGAGTGTCGTCTGTACCCTGTACGTTCATTGAACGGATGCTCCGGCATGCCCCGGCAAACACGGACTGCCGCTCTTTGCCCCGATACGGGGGCGCGGCGAGAGAGTCGGCGTTCGCTAGTGAAAAGTTAGGTCCGGCGAGACCACGGAGCAAACCGGGTGCTGTTTCTGTGTCGGCCTGTCTCGGAGATTATCCCCCGCTCTCCCGTCGCCGCCCCCATACAGTCGGCACGATCCGCAATGGCTCTACGATCACTCGGCTCGCATCGAACCGTTGTGCCCGCAAAGAGCGACGCCCGCTCGGCACTGAGTTGAGGTGCCGGCGGGCGCAACCAGATGTCGGAGAAGACACGCGGGGCTACTTGCCCATTTTGCGGAGGTTCTTCAGGCAGGCGTCGACGCTTCCCAGCGGGTCGTCGCCGCTCTCGTGCTCGACGACGTACCACTTGGTGCCGCCCACCGACTCGCAGATTTCAAACACCTGCTTCCAGTCGACTTCCCCTTCGCCGACCGGAGCGTCGCCGCCGTATTCCTTGAGGTGGACGGTGAGCGAGCGGCCGGGGAACTTCTTCAACGTGGCGTAAGGATCGCCGCCGCCGCCGATGCAGTTGCCGATGTCCATCTGCATGACGACGCGCGCCGAAGAGTTCTCGAACAACAGGTCCCACTGGGTCGTATCGCCGATCTTGGTGAAGTCGCCGCCGTGGGCATGGTAGCCGACATAGGCGCCGGCGTTTCGGACGCGCTCGGCCAGGGTGTCGAGCAACGCAGCGGTCTTCTTGCAGGCTTCGGCCGAGTTGCGCATTTCGTCGGGCATCCACGGGAAAATCAGGAACGGATTTCCAAGCACCTGGTTGAATTCGACTTCCTTGTCGAACTCGTCGTATTTCCCGTCCGTGAGCGTGTTGATTCGCGTGATCAGGTGCGTGCCGCAGCACTTCAGGCCGTTGTCGTCGAGGAGCTTCTTGAGTTCCTCCGCCGTGCGGTCGTAGTAGCCGGCGAACTCGACTCCCACGTACCCCATGGCGGCAACCGCCTTGAGCACTCCGGGAAGGTCCTTCTCGCACAGCTTCCGCACCGAGTAGAGCTGCAGCCCGATCGGGATCTTCTTGTCGGCCGCGGCAAAGAGGTTGGTTCCGGCGGCGCCCACGGCATACGCAGCGGCGGTTCCAGCAGTCATTCTGAGAAGTTGGCGTCTTGAGAGGTTCATGGTTTCTCCAAGTCAGGGAGGGGGTCCGCAGAGAGGGTTTCTTGAGCCCGAAAACGAATTTCCAGTCTAGGCTCCGGAAACGACGGCCGCAAGCGACCGGACGGGAGCGCAAGTGCTAGAGGAGAACTGGCGATGCGCCGTGCCGGCTGCTATGCTGACACGCTGAGAATCCCCTCCCCGTCAAAGAAAAATGGTCCCCATTGAGGAGTCTGCCATGTCCTCGTTCACCCGACGCACATTCTTGTCGGCCTCTGCCGGCGGCCTGGCGGCCTCTGCCTTGGCCATGCGATCCGTGCACGCCGCTCCGTCGGCGGTCGCCGGACCGACGGTCGAGGACGCCTTCGCGCTCCGCAAGGCCGGCAAGAAGATCCCCGTTGTCTTCGATACCGACATCGGCGGCGATATCGACGACACCTGGGCCTTGCTGATGCTGCTAAATTCGCCCGAGTTGGACGTCAAGCTGGTCGTCTCCGACTACAAGAACGGCACTTATCGGGCGAAGGTCCTGGCCAAGATGCTGGAGGTGTGCGGGCGGACCGACATTCCGGTCGGTATCGGCTTGGACAAAGGCGACCGGGGCGAGGACCAGGCCGATTGGGTTGCCGATTACGATCTCGGCAAGTACCCCGGCCGGGTGTACGAAGACGGCGCCGACGCAATCATCCAAACGATTCGCCAGTCGAAGGATCCCGTGACGCTGATTGCCGTGGGGCCGGTTCCCAATCTCCCCGAGGTACTGCGGCGAGCGCCGGACGTGGCCGAGAAGGCTCGCTTCGTGGGAATGCACGGCAGCGTTCGCAAAGGCTACGGCGGCAGTGAGGAGATTTCAGCCGAGTGGAACGTCCGCGCCGATCCGGCAGCCCTGCGGGCCGTCTTCAAGGCTCGCTGGGAGAAGACCGTCACGCCGCTGGATACCTGCGGGATCGTCCACCTTGCCGGCCCACGTTACGCCCGCATTCACGGGTGTCAGACGCCGGGCGCCAAGGCCCTGATGGAGAACTACCGCGTCTGGACAGAAGCGCAGGAGAAACGGGGCAACAAGATGCCCGACCCGGCCCAGCGTAGTTCGACGCTCTTCGACACTGTGGCCGCGTATCTCGGCTACTCGGAAGACCTGCTCGAGATGGAGACGATCAATCTGGTCGTCACGGACAACGGTTTCACCCGGATCGACGATGGGGGCTCGCCGGTTCGCTGCGCCATGGCCTGGAAGGACCTCGATGCGTTCGAGGAGCATCTGACGGAGAGGATTGTCAGGTCTGGTTGAGCGGCAACGGCAATCAACGGCAGAGTTGCCTCTTGTGCGAAGCACCCGAGAAAACGCCGCGGCATCGGGTGGTTGTCACCCTCTTCCTCCTGGGATCACGTAATTCAGAGAGGCAGATAGACGATTCGGTCTCGCCACTCGTCGAAATCTGACGCGGACCAGATCAACAGAAGGCTTTCAGCCACCGGCCTCGCTGGACGGCTCTGCGGGACGAGGAAAAGGCCGTGAATGGATCGCCCGTCAGAAATCCGTTCTTCGGCCCAGCTTTTCATCGTGTTGACGTCGTGCGAAACGACAAGCCAATGCTGCTCCCACGCGTATTGCAGGACATCTTCGTCGGAGGTGCCTGACAGGCCTTCCTGGAAAACGGTCGTGATAACAACAGCCGGCTCCAACCGACGGACTGCCCGCACAATGTTCCCCCGGAGGTCCTCGTCGGCGAGAAATTGTGGGCGGCTCACTACGGATGTTCCTCCGCTGACTTCGGCTTCCGAGCGGCCCGAAGCCGATCGAGCAACGGCCCGTGCTGTGCCTCACTTGCCTGGCGAAGCTGATTCCATCGCGTTTCCTGTTCCTGCAGGTACCGGTCGATTTCACTGCGATGGCGCAGATAGAAAGCCACGGTTCCGTAGACCTGCTCGGGCATAAGGGCAGGGAACTCCTCCACGATGGCCTCGGGGCTCTTGCCTTCCCAGTACGCATAAATGACGGAATCGAGGGAGACGCGGGTACCTGAGATCCGCCACCCCCCCGCATCAGTCCTGCAAACGTACTCAACGGATGTTTGGCTCATCTGTTTCTATCCCAACGCTTAGAGCAGGTACAGTGGTGATCGGGCCAGGAGTGTTTTGTCACAACAGCCACCCGAGTGCAGGTGTGGCGAATGTGCACTGCCCGGCACATGGCGGGGCAAACGTGCCTACTTCGTAACATGCTCCCGGATCCACGTGCGAAACGAACGAATCAGCATGTTCTCCCGGACGTCTCCCACTTGCCCCATCAGGCGTTGAACCTCCGAGAGCGGCAGTCGAGGGAAACTCGCGCTTGACGGCCGCGGTTCATATTGCCCCGCCGAATTAAGTTCGTAGACTTCGAGGGTCTGCCCGTCGTATCGCCACAGCTCGGGCACGCCGAAGGCGGCGCAAAGGGGCATCTTCTTGAACGTTTCGCCCGAAAGATCGATCTCAATCGCCAAATCGGGCGGCGGGTCTACGGAAAGATCCAATTCCATCTTCTGCCAGACCTGCGGCTCGTGCTTGACGTAATAGGAGTTGTCGGGCTCGAAGCCCCGCTCGAGATCCTCACGCCGGCAGGTCATGGCGCGGCAACTCTGGATATCGATGTGGAGTTCCTCCGACCATGCCTCGATCAGCCGTCCCAGCAGGTGTGCGCAGACCTCATGCCGTTTGGACGGCGAAATCATCTCCAGTTCCCCCCGATTGTAAGTCATTCGAACGTTCCGGCTTTGCGGCACATCCCGCAGGGCGACGTAGGTCGCCCAAGGGACGCCGTGCAAGACCACTCGCTGCCCGCTCAGAGCTTGCTCAGCGATTGCCATGACGCGTTCTCCGAAGATGTTCAACGCAACTGAAGTGGCCATTACTTTCTCAAGTCCGCAATTCGACTGTGCGGAAAGAGAGGGGTACGACCGATCCATTCCCATTATAGCTGTTGCTCCTCTCCATCCTCCACCCCCAGTTGAGGAGTATCCATGGATCGAGGGTGCACGATTCAGCAGAGACGCGGCAGATCAGTCCGAGCGTTGTTCTTTTCTCTTGCGGCAATCGCGGCAGAGGCCGCTGACGAAGAGGCGATGGCTGAAGACCTCGAAGTCGTGCTGGCGGGCGACCGAATCGCGAACGCGCTCGATCTCGTCGCTGTGGAACTCGATCAGCTTGTTACAGACTTCGCAGTGCAGATGGTCGTGACTGGGATAGCCGTATTCGTGCTCGTAGACGCTTCGCCCGCCCAGGGTCATCTTGCGGATCAGGCCGGCCTCGGTCAGCTCGCTGAGGGTGCGGTAGACCGTAGGGCGGCTCACCTTGCGCTCGGCGATCAACTCCTGCAGATGGTCCATCAACTCGTCGGCGTCGAAGTGGTCGTGATGGCTGAAGACCTGCTCGACGATGAGGCGGCGCTGCTGAGTGATCCGCTTCCCCCGCGACTTGAGAAACTGCACGAACCGATCCTCGGGCGGCTGGGGTGGTTCGATGGCACGGAGCGAATAGTCGCGCGTCATGAGGCAAGCGGATCTGAGGAAGAGGGTTTGCCCCGAGTGGCCCGATCCCGCGTACGGCCCGGACCACCTGCCCGAACCGGCGGGACGCTAGCCGATCTCGTCGAGAAGCCGTCCCAGGGCAATCTCCAGCTTATCGTCAGTTTCGTAGGTGCCGTCGGCAATCTGAGCCCTGATCTGGTCCACCCGATCCTGGCGGATCTCGGGCAGGTCGCGCACCTTGTCGATGAGCTGTCCTGCGTCGGACAACTGCAGTTCGTCCTGGATGGGACTTGCCTCGCCGACCGACTGCCGGTTCGTGATCCGAGAAGAGTGCGGGGGACCGATGGGTTGGGCTCCGTGCAAATGGGCCGGACCGTAAATGTGCATTTGTCAACTCCCAAACGGACGCCGCTCGAAGAGGGGTGCGGCGTGTCCTCCTAATTATAACTCACGTTGCTGCGTCGTCGGCTTCGGTTACTACTGCGGGAGGCCTGGCAAGGACGAGAGAACTCTCGTCGCACACCTGTCTTCGACCTGCGAACAGGGCCCGCCCCATCAAATCCCGGGAGAGCCCGTTCGGACCGAATCGCGTCTTCGCACGCCCTGTAGCACCTTTGACGAATCGCCCTCCGCCAACGACAACGGTCACTTCAACGGCCACGTCAGGTCGCTGCGATTAGGCCACACGTGTCGTTTTCACACGACCTTGTCGACCGAACGCAACACGTCCCAACTCGCATCAACGGCCATTATCGCTCCGGACGGCAAAACCGCCAAGACGCATTTCTCTGTCTCCGGACGATCGCCCTGTCACTCCCTCTCCAAGTCGCCTGCGGCTCTCGTCCACGATTTATGGTACGGATGTTCAGTTTGGATGGTTCGCCATTTTCTTGGTGCGGATTATAGGAAGATGCCGCAATCCAGGCAAGATCGACCACGAGCACCCCGGAAGGCCCGTTTCGAGAAATCGGGCGAAACTCAACCCCGTTCTCGTGGTTTACCAAATTGGAAGACACGCCGGTCCCACCAGAATCAGGCGAAAGGAGAGAAGTATGAGGTTTTGGATTGTGATCCTCGCCGGGGCGTCGGTCCTGGCCCTGGGAGCGGCGACCGGTGCCGCCCAGGAGGGGCGGCGGGGCTCGCCCCCCGACCAACCACGGTTCTTCGAGCGGCTGGATGCCGACAAGGACGGAAAGATCAGCCTCAGCGAAGTCCCCGAACGTGTGCCCGAACAAGTCAAGGAGATGTTGAGCCGAGCCGATCGCGACGGCGACAAGATCCTCACGAAAGACGAGCTTGAGCCCGTCATGCGCAGGCTGCAGGCAGGTTGGGCGGGGCCGGAAAGAAGCGGCAGTCCGCGATCCGGCGAGCGCACCGGCCCACCGTCGCGCAACCGGGACGCCCGCGGTCCAGATGCCCACCGAGGGCCGTTTCCCGGCTGGGGTGAGCGACGCTTTGCTGGGATTGACAAGGACAAAGACGGGACGATCGACAAAGATGAAGCTGCCTCGCGCATGAGGGAGCATTTCGACCGAGTCGACGCCAGCAAAGACGGCAATATCGATCGTGAAGAAGGCCGCCGCGCCATGATGGCCATGGCGAGAATGCGAATGGAAGGTCGTGGGCCACACATGCGACGCGGCATGCGAGGCCCGGGCGGCCCGCAGTTCGGCCGTTCGCCTATGGCACGTGGTTTCAAAGGTCCGATGATGGGACATCGCGGCCTGTGGGGCGGCCCCAAGATGGGACGCGGCATGCAAGGCCCAGGCGGGCCGCAGTTTGGCCGTTCGGCCATGGCACGCGGTTTCAAGGGGCCGATGATGGGGCACCGCGGCCCGTGGGGCGGTCCCAAGATGGGTCGCGGCATGCGCGGCCCGGGCGGGCCGCATTTCGGCCGTTCGCCCATGGCGCGTGGTTTCAAAGGTCCGATGATGGGACGTCGTGGCCCGTCGCTTGGCCCCGAGATGGGACGCGGCATGCGAGGCCCGGACGGTCCGCAGTTCGGCCGTTCGGCCATGGATCGTGGTCCCAAGGGGCCGGCGATGTGGCATCGCGGACCATGGGGCGGTGCGGAGACGGGTCGCGGGATGCGAGGCCCGGGCGGTCCCCAGTTCGATCGTTCGCCGATGGGTCGCGGTCCTGAGGGATCGATGACCTCGCATCACGGCTCGCGGCGCGGCCCCGAGGCGGGTCGCAAAACGGAAGGTCCGCAGGAGCCGCGTGTGGACCGAGGGCATGATCGGCCCGATCGAGCAGCGCCGGATGCCAAGACGCCGGACCGACCCCGCAAGCCGATCGAGAAGAAAGCCAAGCCTGAGAAGGATGAGGTCGAGAAGAAGGAGTAATTCCTGGTGGCTGGAACGCGTTGCGGTTCGTGTCGCGAGGAAAGGTATAGCCCGGCGGGGATCGTGTTCATCAGGTCCTCGCCGGGTTTTTTGTGCGATCCCCCTGTTCGTGGAGTGTGAACCGAAACAATGCGAAATTGTCCTACGTAGAGAATTTCGTACGAAGGATCAGAGTTTGGAGGCTTTGAGGAAACCGGCAGGGATCGTCGCGCATCCAAGACATAGAATGGGACGTCGTTCAACGAAGCGTTCTTCAACCGGGAATTTCTGCAAGACAAGTTTGCCGAAAACGAATAGACTGCAGGAAGAGAAAGTTCTCGAAACGAGGAGAGGCGTCCTTCAACCCACGGGGGTGCATTATGGAGAAACCCAATACCGCGGTCGTCCAAGCAATTCCTGATCTCCGCTCCAGCGACTTCCCGCTCGATTGCGAGAGCCGCGCATTTCATCGGTTCTCACTCAAGATGGACCGACAACTCCGCAAGCTGGTTGCCGAGTGGATCCACCTGGCCGCTCCCAACGCCTTTCGTTTGCAGCGGCGTTTCACGGAACCATCGTCGCTTCCGAAGAAGTAACTGCCAGAGGCCCTCAGGCCAGTCCAACCGAGTATCTCACTCCCACCCCGACCGGGAACCTTCCGGCCGGGGTGGTTTCGTGAAGGAATGCCTCAGTGCGGCTCGCACCCGGGGCGGCTCACTTCTCTTGCACCTCCACCTCAATCAACAGACGTTTCACCTGGTCTGCCAACAGTTCTCTCGCCGGCGTCTCTTCGGCAAACTGAAACGACTTGACGGTCTCCGTCCAGGACTCGCCGGCATTGCATCCGGCAAGAACCTTGTCCCACTGTTCGGCTTCCTTCTCGGAGAGCGATTCGCACCACATGGCGTACTCCGCCAGTTTCTCTCCTCTCAACAGAGTCCGGCCAAAGCGCCTTTTCTGCTCTTCCTCATCCGGCACGGCCCATGTTGCGGCGCAGACGATTGGCAGGCCCACGCTGCCTCCAAGTTGCTCTTTCCAAGTCACAGTCTTTTCCGCCTCATTCCAGGTGCCGTTCGTTGAAATCGGCTCCACTTCCGCATCAAGCGTTACTTCGAGCAGGTCGTCCCTCGCCATTTCAAAGTGAATGAATGCGTCACTCAATAGGTCGCCGACGGCCTCGGCTGGAGAAGGCCTATCTGCATTGGCTAGGATGGGCGTCTTCTCATCGTAGTCGTCGCCGGACCTTTCTGCTCGTCTCTTTTCCATCTCGCGGACTAAGTTGGAAACAAGTTCAGGTACCTCTGCTGGCTCTGGCTGCAGATCTCCGTATTTGTTGCGGACATACTGCAAAAAGTACTCGGAGCCGCGAACATGCTCGTTCCACGAGGCCGCCAACCGATCCTGGTCGCGAAAGATTGCCAAGGTGTCACTCGCCGGATCGATTTCGAGTTCTCGGGCGACCAATCGAGCCAGAATCTCCAGTATCGGCGTCGGATCGGTGGTCTTCAGGGTCCGTAGGATTGCCGCTACATCGTGAAGGGTCAGGTAATCCCGCTCGCGTCCGAATAGCCACAAACGCTCAACGAACCCGCCCTGCACCGATTCCTCGGTGCCGCTGTTCTCTTGAACCCAAACGTGTACGGCCACGTTCTTCAGATCGTGGCGAACTATCCGGTCAACGAAGCGTTCCAGGCGTGGGAAGTTGGCTTCGTTGCCAAATTGCTTGCGCAGCCAGCCAAGGGTCAGATCCGCCAACGTATCCACGGCCTCACGCCGCTTGGCCAACTCAGCCTCCAGATCGTCGCTACCCCGAAACCTCTCTGTGTAGCTCCAGACCGTTCCAAGAGGAGTGGCGATGCGTTCCAGCGTTCCTGCCCCGCCCACGTCCTGCGGCGTCTCCACGCCGAACTTGCCGCGGAACGAGTTCTTCCCTTCGTCGCCGGGCTCCGGCTTCGAACCGTAACTCTCTTCGATCCTCGCCAATTCTCCGGCATCCAGCGCCTGGGAATGTGGCGGATCGCCCGAAACGACGGTCCAGCAGGTCAACGTCCGATCAAAACCCGAGTCCGTCGGTGTTATTCGAATCTGGTAGTGATTCTTCGAGCACCCGACCGCCACCAGGCAGCCAATTGCCAGAAAGCCGAGAAGCATTTGTCGCATGACATCCCCCTTTGCCACCGCCGTGGCACACCAAAGGTCTCAACGCAACCAACCGTAGAGGAAGAGCCGTCTTCCGGGGAGATTATTCCACAGAAGCATCCGTGTGTCTTGCCTCTGCCGACAGATCTGAATCTAAGTCGATGCAATCCACTTCCCCGTCACCGTGGCCGGCACCAGCAGCAACACGATTGCCGCGGCCGGACCCAAGCCCTGCGTCACGAAGCAAATCGCCGCATCCAGCACGATGAGCGACAGGATCGCGTGCCGAACGGCCGTCTGCACCAAGCGGGGCGACGGATCTGCAGTCGCGCGAATCAGCCGAAACCCGATCAAGGCCCCCAAGGCGGTGAGCAGCAACGTCCAGCGGGCCGGTTCGAGTTGTAGCAGGACAACCGTGTCGGACGTCCAACGGGGCAGCGGCTCCAGGAGCAGGATCCCGGCGAGAATCATCAATGCAGCGAGCGACAGTTGCCCACGGCGGCTCTGCTCGGCTTCGGTTCGGGCGAACCAGGTGATCCCCGTTACGTAGACGGTGACGGCCGCGACGATCAAGTAGTGCGGCACCGACCAGGGGACGGCCGAAAGGCTCATTCCCAGCAGCAGGTTCAGCCCGCGGCAGGCCCCCATCGCCGGCGGGCCGAGCGGCGTTTTTTTCAGGAAACCGTCGTAGCAGGCGATCGTCGCCGCCAGGGCCAGGGCAACCAGCGCAGGACGCACGTCGCCCGCTGAGGCCGCGGCAGCGCCGGCCGCCACGATGCCCAACACCAGCAGTCCCCAGCCGGCGAGTCTGGCGGTCCCAAGCGGGATCCGTCCCGAGGGCAAAGGCCGCTCCGGCCGCTCGCGGCAGTCGAGCTGGTAGTCGAACACGTCGTTCAACACCACGCCGCCCGCGTACAGCACAACCGACGCCCCGATGAGCAACGACATGGACAGCCGGTCGCCGGGGCTGAAAACCGCGTGGGTGAAGAGAAACCCGGTCGCTGCGTCGGCTGCCGCGGTGAACAGGTTCGGCAGCCTGACCAACTGGAGCCAGGCCGGCGTGCTCCCGCCACTGGATTTTTGTTCCGGCTGGTTCACGAGACCGCCTCCATCGCAAGTCACGTTGGGCTGTCGGCAAAGCTATTCTTCGGTCGCCCGTTGCAGCGTTCGTTCCAGGTAGGCCTTCGCCTTGCGGCCTGCGTCGTCGGGGTTGTCGATGTAGGGGTACAACTCGACGGTGACCCAGCCATCATAGCCGGTTTCCTGGATGGCTCGCAGCACCGGCGCGAAATCGATCGCCCCTTCGCCGGGGATCATGTGGGCGTGGACGCGCGAGCCGGCGATGTCTTCGATATGATAGTGCCGCGTGTGCTCGGCCATCCGCGGAATCCAATCCTCGGGTTGCTGCCCCACACAAAAGGCGTGGCCAATGTCGAAATTGAGTCCCACCGCAGGCGAGTTGATGCAACCGACGAACTCGAGGTACTGCTCGAAGGTTTCGATCATCAGGCCCGGTTCGGGTTCGATGAGCAGGTAGATGCCTTCGTCCTCGGCCACCTCGATGCAGGGCATGAGTTCCTCGTAGAAGACCTCGGCGGCCTGACGCCATGTCTGCCCCGGGTTGAGCGGCCCGCCCGGCTCGGTCTGAATGCAGGACGCTCCCAGTTCGCCTGCAAGCTGTATGGTCCGCTTGGTGTGCTCGCGGCGGATGGCGCGATAGTGGGCGTCCGGCTCGATCCACGACGGGTGCCAGTAAGGCTGCCGCGGATCGGCCACGGCGTTCATCATGAACCCGTTGACGTTTGAGATGGCCAGTCCATTGTCGGCCAGACAATCGCGAATGGCCTGCTTCCGCTCTTCCAGCAACCCGGCCGGCCAGGCGTGGGGCACGTCGGCCAGCAATTCGAGCCCGGCAAAACCGAGGGCAGCAATGCGGCGGATCGTCTCCTCCACGGAGAAGTTCATGTAGGCGTTGGAGCTGTAGGCGAGTTTGAACATGGGTGGGCCTTGAGCTTTGAGCTTTGAGCTGTGAGCGGTGTTTTAACTGCTGGCGCTACGGTAACTCAGCAGCGACCGGTTGAAGACCCAGCGACTTCCCACCAGGCTTGCAACGGTTGCGACGAAGGCGAAGACCGGCAGCAGCAGGTCCATGGGCGTCTGGGGGACCAAGGGTCGAACGAGGAACCGGGCCGGCACGTTGACGACCACCAGCACCGGGATGATGAACGTGAAGAACATGCGGAGCGGCGTGCCGTACGTTCCGCGGTAGATTTCCATGGGGTAGCGCGAGAAGTTGGTGATGTAGAACCAGAAGTTGTAGAGCGACTGGTTCCGCCCCAGCCAGATGCTCGTGGCGGCCAGGGCGATCATCAGGCTATACATGATGGCCACGCCGCAAATCACGAACAGCATGAACAGAAGCACCTGCCAGACCGAGGGCACCCAGCCGATCTTGTGGAGCGAGAAGACGGCCAGCCCGATGCCGACGACCAGGTTGCCCAGCGACGACCAGTCGATACGCTGTAGCGAGATCAGAAACTGGGTGTCGATCGGCTTGAGCAGGGCGAAGTCGAGCGTGCCGGTGCGGATCATCTCGCCGAATTCGGAGGCGTTCTCCATGAACAGGGCCTGCACGAGGCTGTTCACCATCAAGGTCGTCGACAGGAACAGGAAGAACTCGTACTTGCCCCAGGCGAAGCTGTACTCGCCCCAATTGCTCACGTCGCCGATGCGGGGCGTGTGCTGGAACACGAGGATGTAGAAGCCCAGGTTCATGAACACCCACGACATCGACGAGAACGTCTCGATCAGGAAATTCCCGCGGAACGTCATGTTCCGGACGAGGCTGTTCCGGGCGAACGTGAGGAAGACACGGAGGTAGGAAGGTCCGGAGGGCATAGTCTAACCTCCAAACCCACTGTATCGCCGGACGCCCAGGTGGAACGCCGCGCGGCTGGTGAACATGAACAGCACGACCCAGGCGAACTGGATCCACAACCCCTGGATCAGCTCCGGTCCCTCGACCTTGCCCAAGAAGACGGCCGCGGGAAAGTAGGCCAGGTACTGCAGCGGAATGATCCGAACCACCTCGCCCCAGAAGCCGGGCAGCATGTCGATTGGGAACATGTGTCCCGAAAAGAAGAAGTTGAAGAGCATGTAGACGAACAGCAGCGAACTGACCTCCAGGAACCAGAACCCGATCATGCCGATGGTCGCTTCGAGGAAGAACCCCAGCAGGAAGGCCATCAGGAGCGAGGCGACATAGGCCGCCATCACCTGGGGTTCGGGCCATCCGTTCGGGAAGAAGTCTCCGCACAGATAGAATACGAAGGCGAACGGCAGGGTCGCCACGGTGTAGTAGACCACCTTGTGGGCCATGCGGTTCAGGAGCAGGAACGACAGCATGTCGATCGGCTGAATCAGGTACTTCTTGACGGTCCCGTCGCGAATATCGCGGGCGATTCCCGACGCCAGGCCGGGCATGCTCGAAAAAGCCCGGCTCACCATGGTCAACAGGTAATAGGCGATGAAGTCGTGATAGGAGTAGCCAACGATCCGCGTCTGATCGATGCTCTGCCCGGTACTCGCGGCCGTGAAGACCGCCCACCACAGGAAGACCTGGGTGAGAATCGGCAGGAATCGCATGAGCGTGCCGAGGGCAAAATCGCCCCGGTAAACCAGACGCTCTTCGAGGCTGATGCGGAGGATGGTCCACCAGACGGCGGTGCGTGCCGGCATCTCACCCTCCCCGGCCCACGACCAACTCGCCGTCCTTCCCGGCCGACTCATCCACCTGCGAGAAGACCTCTGCGATCATCTCTTCCAGCGGCGGATCTTCGACGTTCACATCGACGACCGGATGCTGCTGCAGGATTCGTCCGAGGGTTGCCGTCACGTCGCCGCGATCGACGCGTACCTTCGCTCGCGGCGGCTCTTCCGAAATCACCTCGCCGTAGACGCCCAGATCGCCGGGGATATGGCCGTCGGCGAACAGCAGGGTGATGACCTTGTGGCCGCCGAACCGGTCGACGATCTGCGCGAGCGAGCCGTCGAACATGATGCGGCCGTGGGTGATGATCACCACGCGCCGGCAGAGGGCGGCCACGTCCTTCATGTAGTGGCTTGTCAGCAGCGTGGTGATACCCCGCTCGCGCTGATAGTGTTTGAGGAAGTCCTGGATCTTGTACTGGGCGACCACGTCGAGCCCGATCGTCGGCTCGTCGAGGAACAGCACGTCGGGTTTGTGGAGCAAGGCAGCCGTCAGTTCCATCTTCATCCGCTCGCCCAGCGACAGTTCGCGAACCGGCTGGGAGAGCAGGTTCCGGATGGCCAGCATCCCGGTCAGTTCGTCCCGGGTGCGGTCGAACTCGGCCGGATCGATGCGATAGATCTGCTGATGGAGCCGAAACGACTCGGCGGCCGGAAGGTCCCACCAGAGCTGGTTTTTCTGTCCCATCACCAGGGCGAACCGCCGCCGGTAGGCGTTCTCCCGCCGCCAGGGGACGTGGCCCAGGACCCTGGCGGTGCCCGAAGTCGGGTTGATGACGCCGGAGAGCAGTTTCAGGGTCGTCGTCTTGCCCGCCCCGTTTGGCCCCAAAAAGGCCACGAACTCCCCCGCCTCGACCGTCAGATCGATCCCGCGGACGGCCTCGACGGTGCGGTACTTTCGGTGGAACAAGCCGGCCACCGAAGCAGCCAGCCCCTCCGCCTTCTGGTAGACGCGATAGGATTTTGCCAGGGATTCGATTTCGACGACAGCCATAGTCATCGATTATAGGCCCCACTCCCGGCGGGGGAAAGGTGCGCTGTTTTGCCCTGTCACATGGTGTCAGACTGCTTCGATGGAATGGGTGCCATCCGCTTGCGCCCAGAACGTCCCACTGCAGCCAGCCGTATGCCACGGGCGTGCCGCCCGTGCCAACCGGAAACGGCCCTTCTCAGTGGTTCATGAGTTCAACCACTGCGGAATCTCCCCTTCAGCCTGCTACGGGCACTGCTTGCCGTAGGAGTTCATCAGCGGATCCTCCGAGTAGTTGACGTTCTTGTTCGGCGCCCGACGGCGATGCTGAGCGAGGATGCGGGGCATCGTCAACCGAGGGATCGTTGCCTGAAATTCTACTGAACGCCACAATTTCGTTGAACCGGGGCCGACAGCGCAGGCTCGGTTTTCCTGGGTTTCATTCTGCCGTTGCCTTCTCGCAGAATGCAAACATCGATAGAGCACCTGAATACGAAAAAACCCGCATCAGACGATACTGACACGGGCTTGCGATTGATCTTGTGCGACTTGAAGCGGCTAGGCGGTCTTACGGCGGCGACGGGCGGCGATCATGCCGAGACCTCCGAGGGCTGACCAGATGGCGAGGGCGGTAGGCTCGGGGACATTTGCTCCTTCAAATTCCGTTACCAAACCAAAAGACTCGAAGCCACTGTCAAAATCATGGGCGCGGCTCGATATGTTGCCAAAGGTGCCGTTATGCGCTTTTGCATATCCGTCATAAAGATGATAATTGACCGACCCACCAGGAATAAGGATTTCGACTAATAGATTGCCTTTGGTCGGATCATAAAGGAAATCAGTTCCATCGAAGGTGAATTTGTCGGGAATCGTACCATTCGGAGACATCGAGGCGAACAGGGTGTCATCTGGCCCGACATTGTTGGCGAGGCTTACGGTATCGAGGCCGTTCACCGCCTTTGATGTTGTAGACAACCGCATAATGAAAGTCCGATCCGGCTGGAAGGGCCCACTGTGCCCAAAGAACGAGATCTTGTCGATCGTAAATGATTTTGGGAAAAGACTGGCGTTGTAGACCTGCTGATACCGAGTGCCGGGTTCCGCGAAAGCTTTTCCGCCAAATGGAAATGCGTTCATTTCTATTGTGTTCGGGTCACCGGCGAGTATTACAGTTGCGTCGGCGGGAGTTGTCAACATGAAGAGCAACGTGACGGACACTGGCGCAAAGAACCATCCCGACTGGGCAGTGCAAATGCGCAGAAGAACTCTTGTAAGTGAAAACGGAAACCGATCATCTTGCATCACCGATAATCGCATCGTCGTACTCCCAAAGCGGGACGGGCCCGCAACCCAACCTCTACAAAGACCTGCGCGCACCGCGCACACAAACCCAGAATCAAGACTCAGAAGTAACAATCCCTGTGCAAACAACAGAACACTCGGACGAATGCCGATACCGACTGATTTCAGGTGGATCGCCACGAGCAGTTTTGCTCAAATGCACATATGCGCAAGTATGGGAACAACTTCCTGTAGGCCTATAGGCCGCCGCCCACGGATTCCTGACATTCAGACTTGAGGATTCACTAAAATCCCGTCCGAAGAGGGGGTAAATGCGTCTGCCAGACCACGCGAACAAGCGGTGGATCGCCCAACCTCAGTTTCGACTTCAAATGTTCCTCGAGTTCGAGTGCCCGTTTCGTTCGGACCTGCAATGAGCGATGCGATAGGCTCCGCAGTTGTCGCGGCAGCCCCATGCCTTGATGACGTTGGTTGTCCGCCCTCCCGCGTTCTGGATTCTCAGCCAGATGGCAAACCGTCTGTTGCGCCGTCAGGGTCTTCCTGCCGTGAGCGGAAAATCCACCTTCCGGGTAGACAATCGCGCTGCTCGTGTGGTGTTCCACATTGGACTACGGTAGTTCCCTCAGACGTTCGAGGGTCTCCCACGAACGCCGCTGACAACGAAGCTTCCGATGCCCCCCGACAGGGATGAATAACCAAAACCATCACATCATGTGGCCCTGGTAGAATCCAATTATATCCGATTCCACCCTTATGGCGGGCGAGTAATGTCGTATGTTTTCATAAACGCTCTTTCACGGCATTCTTGTTGCAGCAGTCAGTTCAAGGGCAGGAGACGCATGCAGTGACAATCGCCACGGCACCAAGTCGGCCGTCTTCCAGGAACGAATGCTCGGGGTTTCTTCCCATCGGGGTCGATACCATCACCGTCTCGACGGAGTTGCCGTTCAATCTCTATCTGCGAGTCAATCCGGCGGCGCCCCCCGTTCTCTACAGGGAGCGTCACCT
>ERZ747221.1858-NODE-1858-length-19970-cov-5.571407_pt1 | contig 19970 bp, 20 predicted proteins | sample MGYA00374949_ERZ747221 | MGnify/ENA primary metagenome ERZ747221 (study PRJEB28779, sample SAMN05720172) | bioreactor metagenome | isolation source: Anaerobic biogas reactor | place: USA:Washington, USA | collected 2015-08-08 ... | reverse complement strand
GAAGCGCCTCACGAGCGGGATTAGGTTAGCGCCGGGTCGGTTTTCTGTTGACCGCCCGGCGGGAGCGAGACTAGGATGAATTCGGTGCAGGCCGGTCCGGGGGAGCAGGGTGGAAGCGCCCGGGTCGTGAACGGTGATCCCCAAAGGGTAGTTGGCACTGGTTGGTAGGCTCCGCGAGGCCCAGCGAGGGCAGTCCCTGGTGGAGTTCGCCCTGGGGGCCATTCTCCTCTTCACCCTCGTCTTCGGCATTGTTGAGATGGGCCGCCTCATGTACTCCTACAGCGTCGTTGCTAGTGCTGCCCGTGAGGGGGCGCGGAAGGGGGCGATCGAGTACTCGCAGTCGGCGGTCGAGGCGGCGGTACGCGATCGGGCCGTGGCAATGGATCTCAGCCGGCTTGAGATCGCCCCCATCCAGCAGGAAAGTGGTCAAGTCGTGGTCGTCGTCACCTACGAATTCGTTCCGGTCACTCCTCTCATCTCGGCTCTGGCGCCAAGTGTGTCCCTAGGTAGTGAGGCACGTCAGTTCCAGGAGGTGATGCCATGAGACTCGAGCGTGGGCAGACTCTCGTCTTGGTAGCTCTGGCGATGGCGGTCCTGCTGGGTATCATCGGGTTGGCGCTCGATGGCGGGAACGCCTATCTGCAGCGCCGCAAGATGCAGACTGCCGCGGACGCGGGGGCTCTGGCGGCTGCTAAGGCCCTCTGCGAAGGACGCACAGACTGGGTGACAGTCGGCGAGATCGTGTGCGAGAGGGCGGCCGAGGCAGGCCGACCCGGGAACGAGGCCGAGAAGTGCACGATAACCAGCCCGTCCAGCAAGAAGGCAGCGGCGCTTGCCGAGGGGCCGGTGACCCTCCTCTTCGGCCAGATTGTGGGCTTCGAGGGCTTCACGGCGCGAGCCTACTCCGAGGCCGGCTGCAGTCCGGCTCTTGCCGTGGGCAACCTGCTACCTTTCGCCCTCACGCTTGGCGGCTCCTTTGAGACGGGCAAGAGCTACTCCTTCTACGACCAGGAGAAGGAAGGGGCCGGGATGTTCGGGATGGTAGGCTGGGGAAACTACTTCGGTGAGGGCGCCACCTACCAGTACTACGATTGGGACGACAGTGCCGACTTTCCGCCGGACTGCAGCCTGAAGGGCGCGGACGGCTCCATCGTCAACCCCGACCTATGCTCCCCCATCGTCATGATCGGGGACACGATACCGAAGGATAGAGCGAACAGCCTGAACGCGGTGTTTGAGGAGCTGTGGGGTGGCAAGCACGGCAATGAGACCTACCCTGGGTGGGCTTGTCAGGAGGTGGTGATTCCCCTCGTGGCCCCGGATCCGGACGACCAGAGCAAGCTGTACACGGTGGTCGGCTTCGGCAGTTTTGTGCTCACGGGGATGTGCCCGACAGGGCAGAACAGTGAGGTCACGTGCGTGGCAGACGAAACGCTGGACGATCCGAACTTGACGTGCGATTCGAGCGAGAAGATCGTCCGAGGGCGGTTCGTGGACTATGTTACCGGCCCTCTTGGCGGCGGCGAGGCGGACACGGGCGTCTACGTCGTCAACTTGACGCAGTAGGGGGAGGCCTTAGGTCATGGCATCGAGACGGCGGGGATGGTTGTGGTTGCTGGTGGGCCTAGTGTTCGCGCTGCTGGCCGCCTTCGTCGGCATGGCGGTGGTGGAGCTGCGCGTGCAGCAGTCGGTCACCGCGGCGGGGCCGGCGCCGGAGCGGCAGGCCACCGTGGCGGCCGAGGCGGTGGCGCCGGTGGTGGTGGCGAGCAGCCAGATCAGCAGCACGCGCGCCATTACCGAGGCCGATGTCTCGCTGCAGGAGTGGCCGGTAGGCATCATCCCCGAGGGCGCCGCCTCGACGGTTGAGGAGGTCGTCGGCAAGATCGCCATGGCCGACGTCTACCCTGGTGAGGCGGTGATGACCATTCGCCTGGCCGATCCGGACGTCGCCACGGACAACGTCGCCTTCACCATGGACCCGGAGATGGTGGTGTTCGCCCTGCCCCCCGAGGACCTGATGAGCAAAATCAACCTGCTCCGGCCCGGGGACCTGATCGACATCCTCTTCTCCATGCAGCCCAAGCAGGAGGTCAAGGCCACGCCCGGGGTGCCGGTGCCGCAGGGGGAGGCGGTGCCTCTGGGCGACCCCATGTTCACCACCGACGTGATCCAGGCGCAGCGCATCACCGCCATCGTGGTGGAGTCGCCCCAGGTGGCGCGGCAGGTGACGGACGATGCGGCGGTGCAGCCGACGGCCGTCCCGCCGACGCAGGCGCTGCTGCTGGCCATGCCGCCGCAGGACGCGCTCCTCCTCAAGTACTTCCAGGATGCCGGCGGCATCATGACCATCGTGCTGCGGCATCGCACCAACGAAGTGCTGTTCGACGTCGAGGCGGTGAACTACGACTACATCAAGGACCGCTATGGCCTTCCCACCGAGGACCTGCTGCCGGTCCAATGAACCTAACCCCCTCGTGGTTCCGCTTCGCGGAACCACTCGGCCCCTCTCCGCATCGGAGAGGGGATCGGCGAAGCGGTAAGCCGTTTCGCCTGGGGAGAGGTTCCTTCCGGCAAGCGGCACGATTTGCCCATACCTAGAGGATGGCGCGAGTGGATAGAGAGCGAGGCAAGCAGGTCATAGTCCTGACGCGGGACGAGGGGCTGCAGAGGCGGGTGGCCGAGGCTTTGGCGGGATCGCCGGCCTATCGGGTGCTGCAACGCGCCACCGGCATCGAGCCCATCTACGACCTGGGCGTGCAGGGGGCGCTGGACGCCATCCTGCTCGACTACCGCCTGCATCCGGAAGACCCGCTCGTACCGGTGAGGCTGCTGCACCAGCGGGTGCCGGACGTGCCCGTCGTCGTGCTGGTGGAAAGCGGCGACGATGAGTTCACCCGGCGGGCGCTCCTTGCGGGCGCGAAGACCTTCCTCCCCCTGGGGTTGCCTCCCGCCGACCTGGTGCACACGCTCGACGACCTCACGGCGTCGGCGGGCGGGGCCGGAGCCGGGGGGCGCGGCCGCCTGGTGACGGTGTTCAGCCTCAAGGGGGGCGTCGGCCGCACGCTGGTGGCGGTGAACCTGGCGGTGGCCCTGCGCGCGCGAATCGGCGCTCCGGTGGCCCTGGTGGACGGAGACCTCGCCTACGGGGACGTCGAACTCGCCCTCAACCTCAAGCCGCAGCACACCATTGCCGACCTGGTGAGCCAGGTGGACACGCTCGAGCCGGACGTCATGGACCACGCCCTGGCGCGGCACGCGTCCGGGGTGCGGGTGCTCGCCGCCGCCGATAACGCCGCCGCCGCCGATCGGGTGCAGCCGCGGCACCTCTCCACCGTCGTGCAGGTGCTTCGCTCGCAGTACCCCTGGGTCCTGGTCGACACCGGCGCCTGGGCCGATCCGCGCCTCGAGCCAATCCTTGAGTCCAGCGATGTCATCCTGCTCGTGACCACCCCCGAGATCGCCTCCCTGCGGGCCACGCGCGTGTTCCTGCAGATGGCGCGCGAGCAGAACTACCCGCCCGACAAGATCCGCCTGGTGGTCAACCGAGCCGACATGACGGCCGCCATTCCGGAGAAGCAGATCCGCAGCAGCCTGGGGTTGGTCCCCTTTGCCGTCCTCTCCGACGATCCTGCCCTGGCCACCTTCTCCTTGAACCGGGGCATCCCGGTGGTGCAGAGCCACGGCCGCAAGCCGCTCGCGCGCGGCCTGACGCAGATGGCCGAGGCGCTGGTCAGTGAGGTGGCGGCCAAGGCGGGCGCCCAGGGGCGCGGCGGCCTGTTCGGCCAGCGTAGGCGAGCCTGATGGTGGACCTGCTGGCGATGGCGGGGCTGACCGCGCTCGGTGGGGCACTGGCAGCACTGGTCGATTGGGGCGCCGACGTTCTGCCGCCCGCTCGGTCCGACGCGGGCCCGGTCCCGGCGGCACCCGATGCGGCGCCCGGGTCGCGGGGCTCTCTGCGGCTCGATCGGCGGCTGGCGGTGATCCTGGTCGGGCTGTTGGGCGGGGCGGCCGTCGGCTACCGCTTCGGCGCCACCGTTACCGGCCTGTGGGTCCTCGGCTGGGGAGCGCTCTTCCTGCTCATCACCGTGATCGACTTCGAGCACCGGCTGGTGCTCAACAAGGTGCTGCTCGCTGCGTCCGGGGTGGCCCTGGCGGCCAGCCTCCTGGGGCTTGCGGTGGCGGTGCCGCTTAAGGGGGCGCTGCTGGGGGCCGGGGCCGGGCTGGCGCTCTTCTTCTTCATCGGCCTCGTTGGTCGCGGCGCCATGGGCATGGGGGACGTCAAGTTGGCCGGCCTCATCGGTCTGCTGTCAGGCTTCCCGGCGGTGTTCAGCGCCCTGCTGTTGGGAGTGGTGTTCGGTGGCGTCGCCGCCCTGGCTGCCATCCTGATGGGCAAGGGCCGCAAGTCCACCATTGCCTACGCGCCCTGGCTGTCCCTGGGGGCACTGGTGACAATAGTGCAGGCGGCTCTGTGATCGGCTTCGGAGGGTTGAGCCTTGCTTGAGGCATGGGTTGACTGGTTGGCGACGCAGCTCTCCGGCGCGGAGAACCCGACCGGCACCCTGTTGCTCGTCACGGGCGTGGTGGCGGGCCTGGCGGTGTTCTGCCTGTTCCTGGCGCTGCGCCAATTCATCGGCGTCTACAGCCAGACGGCGGACCGGCTCGAGGACATTGTGGCCATGGACGAGGCCGAGGCAGCGGAAGTGGCCTCGCGCCGCAAGCGCCCCGGCTTCCTCAGCCGCCTGGTCATGCGCCTGTCCGTTGCCCCCGGCATCGCGCAGGACCTGGACCGCGCCGACCTTGCTCTATCGGTGCCCGAGTACGTGCTGATGATGGCGGTGGCGGCGGCGCTTGGGTTCGTCTTCGGGCTGCTGCGCGGTTCGCTGGTGCTGGGGCTGCTGCTGGCGATGACGGCGCTGATGGTGCTGCGGATGTGGGTCAGCCGTCGCGCCCGCCTGCGACGCCGAGCCTTCGCCCGCCAACTCAACGACATCATCAACCTGGTGGTGGGCGCTCTGCGCGCCGGATACGGGCCCGTCCAGGCGCTGACCATCGTGACGCGGGAGATGCCGGCGCCGGCCTCGCGCGAGATGGGCCGAGTGGTGCGCGAGGTTCAGTTGGGTCTGTCGCTGCCGCGTGCCCTGGATAACTCCGCCGAGCGATTGGACAACGACGACTGGGGCCTAGTCGTCACCTCAATCAAGATCCAGTCCGAGGTCGGCGGTAACCTCGCCGAGATCCTGGACACCGTCGGCCACACCATCCGCGAGCGGGTGCGCATCCTGGGGGAGATCCGGGTGCTCACCACGCAGCAGCGGCTGACGGGCTGGCTCCTTACCCTGCTGCCCGTGGGGCTGGCGGTGATCCTGTACGTCATCAACCCGGAGTACATGAGCGGGCTGCTGGAACCGGGGCTACCGCTGATGCTGGCCATCATGGGGGTAGTCGGCATCGTGCTTGGCGCCATCGTGATTCGTCGCATCGTCGCCATCGATGTGTAGGGGGGAAGGTCCTTGTCCCAGGAAGTGCTAGCCACCTATGGCACGCTGATAGTGGGAGCGCTGACGCTCCTGAGCGTGATGGCGATAGTCGTCTCCCTGCGGCCGCGGCGCAGCCCCATCACCGAGCGTCTGCAGTCGCATGCTGGGCTGTCCGACTTGGCCGACGAGGAGCTGACGCGCTCGTTCTGGGATCGGGCCGTCCTGCCCGCTCTACGGGCGCTGGTCGGCTTTGTCGGTCGCCTCTCGCCCAAGGGAAACGTGGAGGCACAGCGGCACCAGATCCTGCTGGCGGGGAACCCGGGCGGGCTATCGGTGGTGGACCTGCTGGGCATCAAGTTGCTGCTGGCCGGGCTCTTCTTCGGCCTCGCGCTGCTCTACGTCCGCAACGTGAGCGAGTTGTCGATGCGGTCGCTGGCCATGCTGGTGGTGGCACCGGCGCTGGGGTACTACCTGCCCGGCTTCTTCCTGAAGCGCCGCATCAAGGAGCGGCAGCACCAGATCGAGCGGGCTCTACCCGACGTGCTGGACATGCTCACCATCTGCGTGGAGTCGGGCCTGGGATTGGAGGCGGCCATGCTCCGCGTGGGCGACCAGTGGGACAACGTGCTCACGCGGGAGATGGGCCGGGCGGTGCGCGAGATGCGCATGGGCATCTCCCGGGCGGAAGCCTTGCGCCACATGGTGCAGCGCACCGAGACCTCGGACCTGGCCGCGTTCGTGGCGGTGGTGGTGCAGGCGGAGCAGTTGGGGGTGAGCATCGCCAACGTCCTGCGCACTCAGAGCGATCAGATGCGCGTGGTGCGCTGGCAGCGCGCCGAGGAGCAGGCCCGAGGAGCGCCCTTCAAGATGGTGTTCGCCATGGTGTTCCTCATTTTCCCATCATTATTCATTGTTATCCTGGGACCGTCCATTCCTCGGTTTCAGGAGTTCCTGCAAGGTATGACTCGCTGACGAGGTGACGATGGCGGATTCGACGCGAGCTTGGTTGCGCGACCCCCTGTTCTACCAGGGCTTACAGGCCTCTCAGACCGGCGAATTGCAGAAGGCGGTTGAGGCCTACGAGCGTCTGCTACAGCAGTACGGTGGCGACGCTGAGGCCCGGGCGGAACTAGAGCCGCTGCTGGAGGAGGCCCGCCTGCGGCTGAGCCTGGACCAGCAGTACGGCGCCAAGGTGGCCAAGCGCCAACGCAAGCCGATCCAGTTGGGCCGGTTGTTGGTGTGGACGGCCATCGTCGTCCTGATGGCGGGAACTGTGTACCTGTTGGCCACGCGTGAGACGGCGCCGAGCCTGGCCACGCCAACGGTGAACCTCACCTCGACCGTGGAGGCGCAGCGGAGCGGCTTGGTGCAGCAGGCACGCTCGGCGGTGGCGGCCGGTCGTTACGCCGAGGCCATCGCCGGCTTGCAGGACCTTCTGGCGCGTTTCCCATCGGACACCGAGGTCGCCGAGGTGCTCCAGTGGGCAAACCAGCGCTGGCAACTGGCCAACCTCTACCAGCAGGCACAGGAACTCGTCGCCCAGCAGGACTGGGAGGCGGCGACTGTGGTGCTGGAGGAGATCCAGGCCCAGGACGCGGACTATCGCGACGTGGCGAGCCTGCTGGACCAGGTGCGCCTGGGCGAGGACATGGCCGTGTTGTGGGCTCAGGCTGAGGAAGTGTACGGCCGGGGCGAGTGGCAACAGGCAGCAGACTTGTACGACGATATCCGGCGCACCTACCCTAACTACCGCGCTGATGAGGTGAGTGCCAAGCTGTATCACAGCTACATGAGCCTGGGCCTGCAGGCGGTGGAGTCGGCGGAGGGTCAGCCGGAACCCATGGCGGTGTCGGTCGCGTATTTCACCAAGGCTCTCACCTACCGGCCGGGGGATGATCGTGCCGCTGGCGAGCGGCGCCTGGCCCAGTCCTTCTTGCCGGCGCAGGAGGCCTTCGCGGCGGAGGACCTGGACCGCGCCATCCCGTTGCTCCAAACGGTGTACGATGCCCGCTTCGACTACATGCGGGGCGCGGTGGCACAGATGCTCTACGATTCCTTCATGGCACGGGCCATCCGCCACGAGCTGAATGGGGACCTCTACCTGGCCTTGGTGGACTACCAGTCGGCGGAGCGGATCACCGGCCCCAACACCGCCGAGGCGGCCCAGAAGGCGCTGTCGTTGGCGATCTATCTCACGCCCACGCCTGCCCCGCCGACCGCTACTCCCTTTGTGTGGAACCCGGACCTGATCCCCACCCAGGCCCCGGAGCCGACGGCGGAGCCACTGTCCACCTTCAAGGGGCAGATTGCCTTCTGGACGGATCGCGAGGGCGTGACGCAGATCTTCCTCATGAACCCGGACGGCACCAACCAGCGGCCCGCCAACCTGGCTCGCTGGGGGGCCACCGAGTTCGACGATCTTCGTAAGGCGGAGATGATCTCGCCCGACGGCAACTGGCAGCTCTACGTGGCCCGGGGCAACAACCGCATCGCTCAGGTCTGGGTGCAGGAACTGGAGAACGGCGTCGCTACGAACCGTAACCGGCAACTTACGTCGTTGGACAACGTCAGCTACGATCCCGTCTGGAGCCCGGACGGATGGCATGTGGCGTTCGTATCGGAGCACACGGGCAGCGACGATATCTGGGCCATGACGGCCGACGGCCAGAACTTGAGCCAGTTGACCAAGAACGACTGGGAGTGGGAGAAGCACCCCTCTTGGTCTCCGGATGGGCAGAGCATCGTGTATTGGTCCAACAAGGACACCGGCCGGCAGCAGATCTGGATCATGAACGCGGACGGCTCCGGCCAGGAGAACCTGAGCAACAACGAGTTCAACGACTGGAACCCGATCTGGATCAAGTGAGTCCAGCGCATTCCATTGAGACGGCAGCCGGGTCGCCGAGAGGGGAGTAGCATGGCCCTGTTTAGACGTTCACCAGCCAAGACCGAGTCCGGAGCGACGCCGGAGGCCGTGCCCCGGGGTGCTGACGCGCGTGCTGGGGCCGGTGGCCAGACGCAGTACAGCTATCTGGAGGAGCCCTACGTCAGCCTGAAGAACCGGGTGCAGGCGCAGCTGATCTCCCAGCAGTCGGCGCGCCGGGGGAACGGTGACCCGACCGCCCTCAACGCCACCGAACTTCAGGATGAGATTCGGGCGCTGTACGAGCAGGCGGTGGCGGAGACCGGGCTGATCATCAACCGGTCGCAGAAAGAGCAGTTGCTGGAGCAGATCGTGGCCGAGATCCTGGGCTACGGTCCCATCGACGCCTTCTTGCACGACGACGATGTCACCGAGGTCATGGTCAACGGATCCAAGCAGGTGTACGTCGAGCGCCGGGGCAAGATCGTCGAGACCAATGTAAGCTTCCAGGACGACGAGCACGTGGTCCGCATCATTCAGCGCATCATCGCTCCCCTGGGCCGGCGTATAGACGAGTCCTCGCCCATGGTGGATGCGCGCCTCCCGGATGGGTCTCGCGTCAACGCCGTGATCCCACCGCTGGCCATCGACGGGCCGACGATCAACATCCGCAAGTTCGCCCGCATACCGTACACCACCCAGGACCTGATCCTGTTCGGTACCTTGACCCCCGAACTGGTGCAGTTCTTGGACGGGTGCGTGAAGTCACGGCTCAACATCATCATCTCCGGCGGCACCGGCACGGGCAAGACGACTCTCCTCAACGTGGTCAGTGGCTTCCTGCCGGAGAGCGAGCGTATCGTGACCATCGAGGACGCAGCCGAGCTGCAGCTACGTCAGCGTCACGTGGTGCGGCTCGAGGCTCGCCCGCCCAACATAGAGGGCAAGGGACAGATCACTATCCGCCAACTGGTGATCAACGCCCTGCGCATGCGCCCCGACCGCATGATCGTGGGCGAGGCGCGCGGCGGCGAGGCGCTGGATATGCTGCAGGCCATGAACACCGGTCACGACGGCTCCATGACGACGATCCACTCCAGCAACCCGCGGGACACGCTGCGCCGCATCGAGACCATGGTGCTGATGGCGGGAATGGACCTGCCGCTGCGGGCGATACGCGAGCAGGTGGCCTCCGCCATCGACCTGATTGTGCACCTGCAGCGCATGGCAGACGGCGTTCGCCGTGTTACCCAGGTGAGCGAGGTGCAGGGCATGGAGGGCGACACCATAGTGATGCAGGACATCTTCCAGTGGAAGCAGGCCGGCATCGAGGACGGGCGCGTCCTCGGCCGACTGCAGCCCAGTGGCATCCGGCCGGGCTTCACCAACAAGCTCGAACTGGCCGGAGTCTCGCTACCTCCGGAGATCTTCGGGTACCACGGGCGATGAAGCAGGTGAAGGTAGTCAACCAGACCCGCGGCCTAGCGCTGGCTAAGGAAGCCGGGTTGGCCGACAACACCTGGACCCGGCTGCGGGGCTTGCTGGGTCGGCCGCCGCTGCAGCCCGGCCAGGGCTTGGTGATCAAGCCATCCACCGGGATCCACACCTGGTTCATGTCCTATCCCATGGACGCGGTCTACGTGGCGAAGGATGGCGAGGTGCTGGCCTGCCTGGAGGACATGGCGCCCTTCCGGTTCGGTCCGGTGAGGCGACAGTGTCACCTGGTGGTGGAACTGCCGGCCGGGACCATCCGCCACACGGGAACGGCTGTTGGGGACCGCATTGCCCTCCAGTGACGCCATGGAGAGGGGGAGCGCCGGCCGTGCCCTTCTGGAGCCGAGCACCCCGACTCGGTCTCGCTTCGGGCAGGCCTTGGCGGTGGCCCTGGGCTTCTACTGTAGCGGTCACCTGATGGACCTGGTGGCTACCATTGGCCGGCTGGGCCTGGGCTACGAACCCGGGGGCCTGCTGCCGGGGTGGGCCTGGCAGCAGGCGGGGATGCTGGGGCTGGTGGCCGTCAAGGTGCTGGGGGCCGCTATGACCGGGTGGGTGTTCTGGCGGCTGCGAGTGCACCTGTTGAGCCTGGTGCTGGTGTGTGCCCTGGCGGTGCTACTGCTCTACACCGGGTCACTCAACCTGCTGGCTCTGCTGGAGGCCTTAGGCGGCGCCTAGCCCGTCAACTGCTTAGTAGGGAGCCCATGAAGAAGGCGCCCTTGGCCATGAAGTAGACACCGAAGCCGGGTAGCAGCAGCATCAGGGTGGCGTTGCCGGCGGCGAATCCGAAGAACACTAGGAACAGACCACCCAAGAGGAAGATCAGCCGGCTAAGCAGGGGAATGAGACGTGCCACTGTTCGGCTCCCATCAGTCATGTCTGTTGCAGTTATCGGCAGGGCAGTGAGCGAGCTTTAGCAGCGGCTGAGCCTACTTCCGTCTGAGCAGGACTAGAGGCGTTAGGTGGACCCATGAGGCTAACGAGGCAATCATCTGCGGGGCTGCTGTCGGTGGCCCTTGTCGTGGCGTTGATGCTCGCGGTGAGCGTTCCGGCATCGCCGCTATGGGCCCAGGCGCAGCGGACTCCGACCGTCGGCGCCACGCCGGCGGCTATCCCGTTGGAACACGTGGTGCAGCGGGGCGAGACGCTTAGCCGCATTGCCGCCGCCTATGGCGTGACGGTCGCCGACTTGATGGCGGCCAACGGCATTACCAACGCCAACCTGATCTACATCGGCCAGCGCCTCATCATTCCGGGCTCGGTGGCCGCCACCGCCACCGCACCGGCAGGGACGCCTTCGGCTACGACTGCCCCCCAGGGCACGCCGACGCCAACGCGCCGTCCCACCGCCAGCCCCACGCCGACGCTGCGGCCCATTCAGGCGACGCGTACTGCCCTCGCCCGCGCTCGGTCGGCGACCGCCACGCCGTCCCCGAGCCCGGCGCCGAGCGCGTCGAATTGTGGAGACACGTTGGCTCAGCTCCTGGCGGGACTGGAGCAGCGTGAGCTGCCCTCCGGCGCCACCGTGCTCGTCCCGGAGGACTGGTCAGCCCGCGAGGTGGCCGGCCTTGGCGGATCCCGGCCCTACCTGTCGGACAAGCGGATGTCGGCTGTCGTCTACCTGGTCAGCCCAGGGGCGGGCTCGCTCGACGATCGATTGGGACTCGTGCCGACCCTGACGGGCGTGACCGGTGCGGTGGAGCTCCTGCGCCAGGTGGCGTCCGAGAGCGGCCTAGCGGTGTGGGATGCCCGTGTGGGCGTGGCGCACCGGCTGGTGGCCGGGTACGTGACGGCGGACTACACCGCCGTGTTCAGCGGCAGTACCACCTTCTGCGCCTCCAACTCCACGCACAATGAGACGGAGGCGGAGCTGGTGGCGGACCTGCTGCAGACGATAGCCCAGTCCTATCGTGTGGGGTCGTAGCGCGGTAGCAGGCGGCGCCATGAGCGCAATTGAGCTCGAGAACGCCAGGACCCCCGGACAAGCGTCCGGGGGTCCTTAGCCGCAGCTCTTCGATCCTGGTCTAGAAGAAAACCTTGGCGGTCTCGAGCAGGCTCATGTCCACCGTGCGGTTGACGCGAAGGGCGTCTTCCAGGCGGACGTCCACGATCTGCGAGCACTTGAAGGCGGGCATGTAGCCGAACTTGCCCTCCTTCACCATGTCGGCCGCCCGCACGCCCAGGCGCAGGCCGAGCACGCGGTCGAAGGCGGAGGGGGTGCCGCCGCGCTGCAGGTGGCCCAACTGGACGGCGCGGACTTCGTAGCCGGTGGCCGCTTCCAGTTGCTCGGCCAGGGTCTGCCCCACGGCCCGCTTGGCCAGGATGACGTGTCCGAAGGAATCGCGCTCCTCGACCTGCTTCATGCCCTCAATCTCAGCGCCTTCAGCCACCACGATGACGGAGAAGCACTTGCCGATCTCGTAGCGGTGCTTGAGGTTGTCGACGATCTCCTGCAGGTTGACCGGCTGCTCGGGGATGGCGATGTAGTCGGCGCCGCCGGCCATGCCACCGTAGACGGCCACCCAACCGGCGTGCCGGCCCATCACCTCGACCACGAGGACGCGGTGGTGCGAGCAGGCAGTGGTGTGCAGCCGGTCAATGGCGTCGGTCACGATGCCGATACTGGTGTCGAAGCCGATGCAGAACTCGGTCTCGCCGACGTCATTGTCCATGGTCTTGGGAACGCCCACGCAGGGAATGCCGTGCTCGGCGTGGAGCCGCATGGCCACGCTCATGGTGTCGTCGCCGCCGATAGCCACGATGGCGTCGAGCCCCAGCTTGGACACGTTCTCCAGTGCCTTCTTGAGGTCGGCTTCCTTCTTGAAGGGGTTGGTGCGCGAGGAGCCGAGGATGGTGCCTCCGACGTGGAGGATGCCAGAGACGCGCTCGTGGTCAAGTTCGACCACATCCGCGTCCACGAGGCCGCGCCAGCCGTCGAGAATTCCGGTGACGCTGAAGCCGTGCTGGAAGCTGCGACGAGCGACGCCGCGGATGGCGGGATTGAGGCCGGGGACATCGCCTCCACCGGTGAGAACGCCTACGTTCATCTATCCACCTCCTGGGTGTTTGTCAGTGCGGCCGATATCACTCTACGGCGGCGAAGTCGGGCCCGGCAAACTCACCGGCCGGTACAGCCTGCGCCTTGCCCGAGGAGCCAAAGAGCCGGATCTTCTCGCGCACCCGGGCGCGCACCTCGTCTCGGGCGGGGCCTAGGAGCTTGCGCATGTCGTGCTCCTGCGGTCGGGCGGCCGAGGCAGTGCGCAGCGCTTCGCAGAAGCCGGCGGTCAGGTAGGTGCCCACGTTCACCTTGGCTATGCCCCCGGCGATGGCCTGCCGGATGCTCTCCTCCGTCACGCCGGAGGAGCCGTGAAGAACGAGGGGCACGGAGACGGCGGCGGCGCAAGCGCGGATGCGCTCCTGGTCTAGTTCCGCTTCTTGGGATTGCATGGCGTGTACCGAGCCGACGGCGATGGCCAGGGTGTCGCAACCGGTGAGTTCCAGGAAGCGGCCGGCCATGTCCGGGTCGGTCATGTGGCTGGAGACCTGCTTAGCGGTGACCTGGTCGCGGCTCTGGAGGACCTGTCCCAGTTCCGCCTCCACGGGAATGCCGCAGGCGTGGGCGGCGCGGGCGATGAGAGTAGTGGTGGCGACGTTCTCCTCCCAGGGCTTGGCGCTACCATCGAACATGAGCGAGGTGAAGCCGGCCTGGAGGGCGCGCACGTTGGTCTCGAATCCGCTTCCGTGGTCGAGGTGCAGCACCACGGGGACGGAGGCTTCGCCGGCACCGGCTCGAACGACCTCGGCCAGGTAGGTGAGCCCACCGTAGCGGATAGCGCCCTCGGATATCTGGACGATGACCGGCGACTGCTCGTCCTCCGCTGCCTCAATGATCGCCTGAATCATCTCCAGGTTGTTGGCGTTGAAGGCACCCACGGCGTAGCCGTCCTGCCGGGCGCGCTGTAGCAGTGCTTTGCTGGTTACAAGAGCCATGCTTGACCCCCTCGCGGCGTGCAAAAGGGGCCCCCAACCCCGTCTTTGGGCCCCGCTGCTCCTAGATTAGCAGCGGGGCCCATGGCAGTCAACTGACGTCGGGCGGTCGCTCGCCCGCGGGCCCTAGTCGCCGCGCAACGCGCTGCGGAGACTGGCCACGCTCACCGGCTGGCCGGAGAGCAGAGTCTGCGTGCGGAAGAGACGGGCTGCCAAGCGGATGCTGCCGTACGCGGTGAGCAGGAGCAGGGCAACGGACAGCGCCACCTGCCAGGCGGGCGGCGCGACTCGAACCACGCGGGCGAGCATGGTGACGGGTGCGGTGAAGGGCACCAGGCTCATGATGACTGCGGGAAGGCCGTTGGGCTGGTTCACGATGCTGTTGATGAACCAAAGTGGGATGAACAGGGGCGCGTAGATGATGATGGTAGCCTGGCTGGCATCGCGCAGGCTGGGAGCGAGGGCGCCCAGCCCGGCCACAAGCGAGGCGTACAGCACGTAGCCCAGGGCGAAGAAGAGCAGCCCCAGGAGGAGCTTGTCGAGACCGAGGGAGTAGCCCTCCGGGATGTTCAGGCCGCGGCCTCCGACTGCCAGCGCGAGGCCGGCCGTGCCTAGCCAGGCGACCACCTGCAGGATACCGGCCGCCCCCAGCCCGATAGTCTTGCCGGCCAGCATCTCCGTCGGCGCCACGCTGGAGAGCATCACCTCCAACATGCGGCTGTCCTTCTCATCGCTCAGGCTCTGGAGCAGCCAGCCGGTGGCAAAGGTTAGTGACATGAAGAGCAGCATCAGGAGGGCGTAGGGCAGCCAGTACGAGACCGCTTCCGTGGAGGCCTCGGTCTGCTCACCCTGGACGGCGACCTCCTCCAGTCGGAACGGCTCCCACAACAGCGAGGCCAACTCCTCGCTGCCGGCCACGTTGGCCATAAGCACGTAGCGGAAGGCGGTGACTTGGTTCTGCGCGCCTATGGGGTTGAAGTCGCGCGAGTAGGAGATGACGGTCCCGCTGTCCAGGTAGTCGGAAGGCACCACGTAGAAGTCGGTGATCTCTCCGGCGGCAACGGCGCGGCGTGCGTCGTCCACGCTGGGATAGGACACGAACGCGGGCGCGAGTGCCTCGGGCACCCGGCTGACAACGCCGGCCTCATCGACGTAGCCCTGAGCCTGATCGGGGGCGGAGGGCAGAAGCAGGGCCATCATGTCCTCTTCCGTGGGCGCGCTCACGTTCAGAATGGCGACCATCACCATGGCGAGCAGAGGGAGCCCAAACACCATGAGGAGGAAGGACTTCCGCCGGACCAGGGTGACGAACTCGTGTCGCGCGATGGTCAGCATATTCCTCATCGCGACCCTCCCTGGACCGCCTGACGGATCTCCTGCCACGACAGTCGCTGGCCGAAACGCAGCATGCCCGCCTGGAATACCCGCGCCGCCAGGAGGATTGAGCCCACCGCCGAGGCCACCAGGATCACGAAGCTGGCGACCAGCTGCCAGATGGGAATCGATGTGAAGGCCCAGCGCATGCTGACGGTAAGCGGTGCTGTGAGCGGGAACAGCGTCATGATGGTGGAGGCGAGGCCGTTCGGGTTCGTGAGGATGACGAAGGACAGGATGGCGGGCAGCATCGAGGGCAGCGTGACGAAGGTGGCCAGCTGCTGCGCCTCGCGCAGCTCGGTGGTGGCGGCCCCGGCGGCGGCCAGCAAGCCGGCGGTGATCATGTAGGCGGGCAGGAACATGGCCAGGACGAGGATCAGGAAGGACCAGTTCATCTGGAAGTGGCTCAGCTCGGGTATGTTCATCTTGGCTACGATAAGGGCCACTGCCGCCGCGACGCCCCAAGCCGCCATCTGCGTCATGCCGACGGCGAAAAGGGCGAGGATCTTGCCTCCCATCAGCTCATTGGGGGAAATGGAGGTGACCAGTATCTCCATGGTGCGAGACTCTTTCTCGTCCACCACCGCTCGAACGGCGTCGGAGGCGCTGCCGATGACGGTGATGAAGAAGAGCATGGCCGCGATGAAGGGGATGACCACATTGGGCCAGGTGCTCTCGCTGAACTCCCGGGTGCCGTCGAGCGAGCGAGCGACGAGGTCCATCTCATCGGACGCGCGCGCTCGGAGGTCTTCTGGGAGACCGGCGGCGAGATTCCAGCGCATGTAGCGGCGAAAGCCATCTTGTGCCCCACGCTGGAGGTCTCCGGCGGAGTAGGCCGTCACTTTCCTCGTGGTGGCGTAGTCCGGCGCCAGCACGAAGGCGGCGTCGACGGTCCCGTCGTTCACAGCGGCAATGGCCGCCTCTTCGTCGGGGTAGGCGACGAACTGGACGTCGTTGGGGTTGGGTAGGTTCTCGGCGCTGGATAGGGCTCCGGCCTGGTCCACTACGGCGATGGGCTTGGTTACGGTCTCTGCCGAGGCGCCGAGGAAGCCGGCGATGGCGACGCCGACGATGATGATGAGCGGAACCAAGAGCGCCGACAGCAAGTAGCCGCGCCGCTTTACCCGCCGAAGGTACTCGGACTTGAGGACTACCCAGACCAAGCGCAGTCTCATGTGATAGCCTCCTGCGCGGCCGCGTGCAGGTCGGGTACTTCCCCGCTGGCGTCGGTGACCACGGAGATGAAGATGTCGTCGAGGGAAGGAGTGGCGACCTCGAAGCCCAGGACCTTAAGGTCCGGCCGGCCACAGAGGGACGCCAGGACGGCCTGAGGCGACGTGTGCTCATCGAGGGTCAGCCGCTGAGCGCCGTTCTCCGGGTGCATGGCCAGCACGCCGGGCACCGGGCCCAGTTCTCCCTCCACCTGCACCCGGATGGCGTTGCCGGCGAAGGATGACTGTATGTCGGCTAACCGGCCATAGAGCACGCCCTCGCCCCGGTTGACGAGGAGAATGCGGTCGCACAGGGCCTCCACCTGGTTCATCTGGTGGGTCGACATAATGATTGCTTTCCCGGACGCCCGCTGCTCCTCCATCAGGTCCTTCACGCGCCGGACGTTGACCGGGTCCAGCCCCTGGAACGGTTCGTCGTAGATGAGCAGCTCGGGCTCGTGGGCGACGGTGGCGATGATCTGGGCCTTCTGTTGCATGCCGCGGCTCAGGTCCTTGACCTTCTTGTTGGCGCTCTCCGCGAGGTCAAGCTGCTCGAGGTAGTGGCGCACGCTCTTCTCGGCGGCCGCCTTCTCCACGCCCTTGAGTTGGGCGAGGTAGACCAGGCACTCCAGTAGAGGCAGTTCGCGATAGAGCCCACGTTCCTCGGGCAGGTAGCCGATGCGCGCCTTCTTGTCCTCGTTCATGGGGCCGCCCATCATGATGATGGTGCCCGAGTCGGGGCGGAAGATGTTGAGCATCATGCGGATCGTGGTGGTCTTACCAGCGCCGTTCGGGCCGAGCAGGCCGAAGATCTCTCCCTGGTCTACCTCAAGGGAGACGTCTCTGACGGCCTGCATCTGCCCGAAGCGTTTACTGACGTGCTGAACCTCTACCAGAGCCATTGCGAGTTACCTCCGCGCGCGATGATGGCGGTGACCTCCGGCTGGGGGACCCACCCATTCTATCACTTCTGGGCGAGGCGGGGTACCGGCTACTCGAGGCCGTTCAGATCCTTGCGGTTCTGGATGGCCGCGCGGGAGTTCTGGCCGCGCCGACCACTGGTACAGGGGCTGGTAAGGTGGGGCGCCTGCGGACTACACCTAACCCCCCATCCCCCTTCCCTGCGAAGGAAGGGGGGCCGGGATGGCCTTCCACCTGCGATGGGGCACTTTCCGGTTCCCCCTGCCCGCGTGGTGAAGGGTGGCCAGCCAGGCGAGTGAAGCGCCTGGCGAGCAGGAGGTTTGGTCAGTCGCCCGAAGCCAGGTACGGCCAGCTTGCGCTGAAGCTGCCGGAGCGGATGGACCTTCTTCCTCCGGCTAAGGGCGACCACTGGTGCCGCCGCCTCAGGCCCGGGTCAGCTGGTCGGCTCGAACACGTACTCGGCGGCGCCGCCACCCAGGACCACGGTCGGTCGTCCATCTTCGGCCAGCAGTAGCTCCAGCTCGAGGGCAAGGCCGCTGCTGATGGACCAGTAGGCGTCCACCTCCCCGTCGTCGCCCACGTGCGGAACCAGCTCGACCACGAACTCGCCGGCGTCGGCCAACAGGCTCTCTCCCTCGAGCGCCAAGGTGAGGGAGCCAAGTGCCGGATTGGTGTAGGTGCCCAGGAAGGGCGTAACCACCGCCACGTCCACGCTATCCAGCAGGTTGGCGCGGAGCTCGACCAGAGCCTTCTCCGTCTGCTCGACGCTGAAGCGGACGAGTGCGTCATGCTCCTTGGGCTGATCAAAAAGCAACTCCAGGAGCCGCACGCGCAAAGCGTCGTTCAGGAGGGAACCGTACTGGTTGCTGAGAACGGTGATCCCGGTGTTGATATCCGGCAGGAAGGCGAGGGCGGAACTGAAGCCCAGGGTCGATCCGTCGTGGTGAATCACCGTGAGGCCCTTGTACTCGTCGATGATCCAGCCCAACCCGTAGCTGGCCTCGGCACTGATGGGCACCTGTGGTTCCCAGGTCACGGCGAGGTTCACCGCCGAGACTACGCGCGTGCCGTCGGGAGCCACACCCTGATCCAGTTCGGTGGTCAGGTAGCGTCCCATGTCGAGCACGGTGGACCAGGGACTGGCGGCGGAGCCCTTCCGGTGGAGCGCTATATCAGGCAGCAGCCAATGAAGGACAAGAGCCGAGATGGTGGAAAACTGCCAACTTGGTGCGACAGGAGGCCTGCGGACTAGCTGGAGCGCGGCCGCTCTTACCCCGGCGGCACGAAGGGCTTGATGTCCAGCACGGGGGTGCCGTCCAGGGCATCGAGGTCGGTCACGTGCAGGATATTGCCCTCCCGACGTAGGAGGAGGGGGAAGCTTACGCCGAGGTGGTTGGGGCGGCGGGGGGAGCAGATAGTGAAGACACCGCGGCGGGGACGGGTCTGGTCCCCACGCGGGTGCTGCTTGAGCTCGTAGCCTTCGGCGCGGTCGAAGTGGAAGACGACGGTCAGGCGCTGCCCGGGCTCGAGCCCATCCAGTCCCGGGACGAACTCCTGGTCGACTACCAGGCGGGAGCGAGTGGCGCGGATGGCTTCGGGCGGAGCCGACTCCCGCCACTCGTTCTCCACGTGTCCTATGGGATGGCAGAGCACCGCTGTGTCGGCCACGCGACTAGGTGTTGAGGACCGGAGCAGGGCGCTGTTCCTTGGGCAAGCGGGCCAGGACGCTCTCGGCCACGGGCAGGAACCACTCGGCCCGGTACTCCTCTAGGCGTCCGGTGTCGGCAAGGGTGGCCAACTCCGGCTCAACGGGCAGTTGTCCCAGAAGCTCGGTATCCAGAGCGGCGGCCAGTTCAGGGGAGTGGCTGGGGCCGAAGAGCTCGATGCGCTCCTTGGAGCCGGGGCACTGCACGTAGGACAGGTTCTCCACCACGCCGACGATGGGCACCTGGAGTTGGCGGGCCATGGAAGCAGCCTTGCGCACCACCATGGCGGCCAGGGCTTGGGGAGAGGTGACGAGCAGGATGCCGTTGAGGGGCATCGTCTGCAGGACGGTGAGGGAGGCGTCGGAGGTGCCGGGAGGTAGGTCTACCAGGAGGTAGTCCAGCTCGCCCCAGGCGACGTCCTGCCAGAACTGGCGGATGGCCCCGGAGATAAGGGGGCCGCGCCAGACGACGGCGTCGTCCTCGTTGCGGAGTAGCAGGTTGATGCTCATGACGCGGATGCCGGTGGACGTCTGAGGCGGCAGCAGCCCCAAGCCACCCATCTGGGCGCGCGCCGGGCTGGGGAAGAGCAGCCGCGGAATGCTGGGCCCGGTGATGTCGGCGTCGAGGATGCCCACGGTGTGACCCATCCGCCGCAAGGCGACGGCGAGCATGGCAGTGACGCTTGACTTGCCCACGCCGCCCTTGCCGCTCATGACGGCGAGGGTGTGGCGTATGTTGTTGGCCGGGTGCGGCCGATCGTCGGCGCCCCGGCTGAGCAAACGCTGCTTCTCAGCGGCGCTCATCTCGCCGATGGTGACCTCTGCCTTGCTGACGCCGGGCAGGGCAAGGACGGCCTCGCGGGCCTGGCGGGACAGCTGGCCACGCAGTGGGCAGGCGGCGGTGGTGAGGGCGAGGGTGAAGCGGACGTTGCCGCCGC
>ERZ747221.1845-NODE-1845-length-20084-cov-4.129505_pt1 | contig 20084 bp, 12 predicted proteins | sample MGYA00374949_ERZ747221 | MGnify/ENA primary metagenome ERZ747221 (study PRJEB28779, sample SAMN05720172) | bioreactor metagenome | isolation source: Anaerobic biogas reactor | place: USA:Washington, USA | collected 2015-08-08 ... | reverse complement strand
CTCGGCTGGCCGGGCCAGCCCGACTTTTTGCCCATCTTTGGCGAGGGGATCGGGGGGCTGGTGCTGGCGCTCTTTTTGGGTGGCGTGGTGGCGCCCATCGCCGAGGAGGTGTTCTTTCGCGGCTATCTCTATGCCGGCGCCCGACGCGTGTGGGGCGTGGTATGGGGCGCCGTGGCCTCATCCATCATCTTTGCCGTGGTGCACGTCGTGCCCGGCGTGCTGCCGCCCATCTTTGCCATGGCGCTCGTCTTTGTCGTCATCTATGAGCGCACCCGCTCCATCTGGCCCTGTATCATCCTCCACGGCGCGGTGAACTCGTTGGCGTTCATCGGCGCCTTTCTCGCGGAGCGCTTTCCCGAGATGATGGGGTAGGGGCGCTCGGATCGCCGGGACGTCTGGATCGCGCAAGCAAGAAAGCTCGCGAAAGGCGCGAAAGGGGGCATCCGCAGAGGTGGTGTCGTCGCAAGGGCGACAACCTGCTGCAGAGCGAACCCCTTTCGCGCCTCTCGTTCGTTTCGCGCTATCGCGATCCAGACGTCCCGCGAGTCCTACTCTCCCACGCTGAACGCCGATCCCGCGCTGCGGCCGAAGACGTCCGCGGTGTACATCTCGTAGGCGGTCGCCGGCATCACCACGTACTCGCCGGGGGTGGTGCAGCGCACGCTGTAGCTGTACTCGTACGTGCCACGCGCGAGATAGCTGGCAAAGAGCGCCACCTTTTCGTCGCGCAACTCGGTATGGGTGGCCCACCAGCCGCCCCACCACCACGCCTCGCGCCCCTCCTCCTCGGGCACCTTGCCCAACTCGGGGCCCTCGGCGTAGCGGCTGGTCGTCTGCAGGCTGGTGTCGATCGCCTCGCAGCCGGCCGGCAGTGGGTCCTCGAGCACCAGGTAGTGCAGGTCGTTGGGGGCGACCATGGTCAGCTTGACGTTGACCACATCGTTCACCTGCGCCTCGCTCACGGGCCGCTCGGGGTCGTCCTCCAGCGTGTACTCGCGATTCACGATGATGCCGCGGTTGAGCGCCGGGATGCGGTCGCCGGGCAGGTAGTAGTGCAAGAAGGCGCTGTAGTAGAGCTGTCCGGGGCCCTCGCTACGCTCCAGGATCACGCTGTTATTCTCCCCGCGCTGTAGCGCGCCCACCGGCAGCCGCACGGCCACCGGCTCGCCGACGCTGTTCGAGTCGACCGATCCGCCGGCCTCGTTGATGCCATTCACCCACAGGTCAAAGTCGTACTCGGCGATGAGTTCGCCCGTCGAGGCCATATAGTCGGTAAGCGCCAGGACGGACCACACGTTCTCCTGGGTGGTCTCCCACCGGCCGCTGGTGCGCGCCAGCATCAGCCAACGCGTCGCGTTGGAGACGATGGCGTTGTCGGGGGTCAGGTGCACCAGCGCCTTCAGCACGATGGCGGTGGTGCGGGTGTCGGTGTTCATCGCCCAGGGGCTGCGCTCGACCTCCTCCCAGTGGGCGCCCGTGGCCGTCACGATCGCCTGGCCCATCAACTCGCTCGCCAGCGTGTCCAGTCGCGTCGTCTCCTCGGGGTCGAGGAGCTGCAGCGTCATGGCGAGGTACGCCTTGGCGTAGAGCGACATCCCCTCGCGCCGGTCAAAGAGCGCCACGGTGCGGCCCAGGTCGCCGCGGTCCGCCACCGCCAGGGCATGGAGCACCGTCGCCCGGCGGTCGCGCTCCTGCAACGTGTCGCTCCGGGAGCGGTTCAGCCACTCGTAGAGATACTCCGCGGCGCGATCCATCGCGCCGGCGTCCACCGCATAGTCGGCGGCGCGCGCCTCGGCCATACCCAGCAGGACGTAGGCCGTCAGGTCGGGGGAGCTGGGCTCGTTGGTCCACCATCCCCAGCCGCCGTCGAGGTTCTGCAGGGCATAGATGCGCTGCAGCCCCACGCCCACCTGCTCGCTGAGGTTCACGTCCAGGAGCGGCCTCGAGATGCCCAGCTCACGCAGGGCGCGGTAGGTGACCACGTTGGGCAGGAAGCGACTCACCGCCTGCTCGATGCAGTCGTAGGGATAGGTGCGCAGGTATTCCAGCCCCTCGCGCATACCCGCGGCGAGGGACGGCTCCATGGTGATGGCCAGCTCGCCCAGGGCCGGGTCGGCCTCATCGGGCAGGCGCACCAGTTCGATGGTGCGGTCGTCCACGGAACCCGACGTGCCCACCGTCTCGGGCGTGCTGGGATGGTACACCGGCAACCGGAGCTGCACGGCGTCCGAGTAGGCGCCGGCGTCGACGCTGAAGGCGAGCACCGCATCGAGCGTGTTACCGACTTCGGACGGCCAACGCACCGTCGCGCGGCCATGAGCGGGCACCGCGACCGTCTGTTGGCCCTGGCTCACCGTCACGCCCTCGCCCTCCAGGCGCGCCACCATCGACAGATCCTCGTCGGTGTTGTTGTGCAGCACCGCGCCCAGCACGGGCTGGTCGCCGATCACCATAAAGCGCGGCACGATGGGCCGCACGAGCACGTCGAGGTTCGTCACGATGTCGGCCTGCGCCTTGCCCACCTTGGTATCCGCCGTGACGGCCTGCCCGCGCATGCGCCACGTCGTGAGGTTGTCGGGCAACTCCACGGTAACCCGCGCCCGGCCGTCGGCATCGGTGCGCACCACCGGATCCCAGAAGGCGGTATCCGGAAAGTCCTGGCGCACCATATCGGCGTCTACACCCGCGCCGCCGCCTCCCTTGCCCTCACGGGCGCGCTCCAGGGTCAGGCGATCGGCCGAGGTTACCAGCGTGGCGGCGGTGTTCACCCCCAGGCCGCGCTCGGCATAGAACACCTGCACGATGTCGCGGGGGTCGGCGCCGGTGAGCGACTCTACCGCCAGGTCGACGAGCTGCAGCGAGACCTCAGCCTCGACCCCCTCGCCGGCATAGTCGGTCACCCGCACGTCGTACGTGGCGCGCTCCCGCGGTTTGTAGTCGTCACCCCGGTCGGGGGTGATGGTGACCGACAGTTCCTGCTGCTCGACAGAGACGGGCAGCATCACGTACCCCATCTTGAACCCTGCCATGGGGTAGGTGTCGTCGGCGCCCTTGGAGATCAGGATCGAGATATAGACGTTCGGCGCATACTCTGGTTCGATGGGCAGGCGCAGGACCTCGCTGTTCCCCTCGAGCTCCAGGATGCGGTGCTCCAGGACGTGCCCGCGCTCGATGGTCAGGAGCGCCAGCGTCGCTCCCTGGTAGGGCGAGGGGATGAGGATCTCGGCGGTGTCGCCGGGGCGGTATGCCTTTTTGTCCGCGATGAGTTCGATGCGGTCGGTATCCTCCTGGCCCCAGTTGATGAACGCGCGATCGCTCACCCACACGTACGTGGCGCTGCGCACGACGTTCTCGAACTCGTCCATGCCCGTGGCTAGCACCTTGTAGGTGCCGCCCTTCTCGGGGACAAAGCGCACCAACGCCTGTCCCTGGTCGTCGGTGGTCACCGTCTGTGTCGCGACGGCGGTGTCGCGCACCTTGTTCACCCAGTAAAAGTTGCCGTCGTCCGCCCGCTCGCGGACGCTGTACCACTCGTGCTCATAGATGACGACCTCGAGCGCCTGCTGCGTGACGGTGATCCCGTCGGTATCGACGGTGATGGCGCGCACCGACATCTCTTCACCGGCGGCGCCGACGTACGACACGGGCGCCAGCCCGATGTAGAAGGTGCCCTTGTGGATGATGGCCGTGGCGCGGGTGCTCACCGTCTGGTTGTTGAGATCGGTGATGGTCGCCTCGATGGTGTAGCGCTGGCTCTGCTTCCGCTCGCTGATGTCGGCGGGGAGCGCGATCACAAAGCGCCCATCGGCGTCGGTCATGCCCGATCCCTGGCTCAGGAACTCGCCGAACCGGCCCAGCTGGCGCTCCTCATACTCCCAGTCGGCCCAGTCGTAGTACCCCGTGCCCTCCCAGCGGTCAAAGTAGTAGGGATCGCTAGTGACGGTCCAGTTGACCTCCGAGTTGGCCACCGGGCCCCCAAAGAAGTAGCTGGCCTCGACCACGGCGTTGATCTCGTCGCCGTGGATATAGTCGTCCCGGTCGAGCGTCATCTGCGCCTGGAACTCGGGCTTGCGATACTCGGCCACCTGGAGATCGGTGCTGAAGGACTGCTCGCCGTACACGGCCTGGAGCTGATAGTACCCCAGGCTGGCGCCCTCGCTCAGCTCGAACTCGCCATGCACCGTGCCCATGTCGTTGACGGCCAGGGCGTCGCGCCACACCTCGCGCCCCTCGGCGTCGTACACCGTCACGGGGATCTCGGTCCCCTCGGGGACGGGGTTGTAGCGGGCGTCGTCGTCCTCCCGCAGGATCCCCTTAAAGTATACCCTTTGCCCGGGCCGGTAGATGCGGCGATCGGTGTAAAAGTAGCCGCGATAGCGCTCCTGGTAGGGGTACCCGTCCAAGCCAAACTCCCATGGACTGATCCCTTGAGACCAGTCGCGCATCACCACCGCCACGGCGCCGTCGCGCTCGCCGACGGCCGTCAATTGCGCCCAGGGCTCCTGCCGGGGCAGATCGGTCACCGCGACGCCATCGGCATCGGTGCTCGTGTCGGCAATGGCGCGGCCGTTAGCGTCATAGACGGTGAGGGCGACGTCCGCCACCGGCTGCCCGTCCTGCAGGTCGGTGGCCCAGATCAGCGCCTCGGTCTGCGTGTTCTTGAGCGTCAGGTTCGTGTCAGTCACCACCAGCAACTGCCGCGAGGTGTTCCGCGAATCGGGCGACGACATCTCGAGGTAGTAGAACCCCGAAGCGAGGCTGCCGCCCCGCGGCCCGGCGAGCGGGCTCGCCGTCAGGGCGTCGTCGTTCAAGGGCGCCTCGAGGGGCTGCACCCAGCGGCGGACCAGCGCCTCGGCATCCGGGCGATAGTCCTGCCACTGACGCCAATTGTCGGGGCCGGTGAGGGTGATAAAGGTCTCGCGATCCAGTTCATACAGCGCCAGGTCGGCGCGCGAGGCGTTGACGTGCCGCACGTGGACGGTGGGCGTCAGGTAGGTGCTGTAGGTCGTGACCATGTGCGGCCCATCGAGGTACACCGACGGGTCGAGGGCGCGCGTGCGGAAGCGGAGGGTGACGGCCTCCTGCAGCGGGTCACCGTAGCGCCCCACGACAGTGGTGGGGATGGTCACGGTATAGTCCGCCGACGGTTTGAGGTATGCCGAGACATTCGCCACCGTGTCGCTGTCGCTCCAGTAGGTGTACAGCTCGGTGGTGGGCGAGATCACGATCTGCTCTTCAAAGCTCGTGGGGCTGATGGGGCTCGAGAAGACGATCTGCAGCCCGTCATAGACCCCCAGCGAGGTGTCGTTGTTCCTGGGTTTGGTCGAGACCACCTCGGGCACCGGCGCCACGGTGAACGTCCAGCGCATCTCGTCGGCCATGGACACCTCGCCCGTGGACGCCAGCGCCCCCTCCCCAAGGGTCGCGACGTACTCGACGCCCTCGACGAGGGGCTGCGTCGGCGTGTACACCATCGTGGCGCCCTCGGGCCATGAGAAGCGGCCCGGGAGCGACGACTGCGCCCCTCTGGCGACCAGCGTAAAGCGCTCCTGCACGGAACGCCGGTCCATGGGCTGGTTGAAGGCGATGGTGATGCCGGTCTTGGCCGACACAAAGCGCTCGCCCTCTTCCGGCGAGACGCTCACCACGGCCGGCATCTCGGTGGTAAAGCTCCAGGCATAGTCCTCGGGCAGGACGCCGCCCGTGGTGTCCGCCAGGCCCGCCGGGATGTAGGCCGTGTAGCGGGTGCCGGCGAGCAGCGGCTCGCTCGGCTCAAAGGTATAGATGGAGGTGTTCGTCCACGATCCCTGCCCCTCGATGGAGGGGGTGAAGGTCAACGGGTCGGGCAGGTCGCCCATCTGGTCGATTCCCGTGAGGGGCACCACCGGCCGATTGAACACCACGCGGATCGGCTCGTCGACGGCGACGCCCTCGCTGTCGGGCATCGGGAAGGCGTTGGCGACCTCCAGGTATCCCACGGTGCGGAACTCGAAGGCGATGGGCTGCTCCATCGCCAACCCGACGGCGCTCTCGGCCTCGGAAAAGACGCTCACCCGATAGGTCGTGTCGCGCTCCCACCCCTCGCCCGCCGGCTGATAGCGCAGCACCGCCCCCTCGGCATCCCACGTAAAGGTGCCGGGGACCGGCGGCTCGATGGCAAAGGCCTCCTCCACCGTCGACGTGGCCATCGCCTGATCGAAGCGCAGCTCTAGCGGCGCGTCGGGGCGCTGCTCCTCGCCCCTCGCTGGGGCGCGGCCGAGCAGCCGCGGCGGCTGTGGCGGGAGCGGCGTGGACGTCGGCGTCGGCTGGGGGCTGGCGGTGCGCGTCGGCGCCGGCGTCATCTCGGGCACCGGCGTGACGATGGGGCGACCGCTGCAGCCCGCCAGGGCGCCGCCAACGGCGGTCGCCAGCGTGACGACGGCAAGGAGCACGCGCAACACGGTGGCTATCGGGCGTCGCATTCTCATGGGGAGGTCCTTTCTCGCGTTGGTTCGCCATGCACGGTAATGTGAACCGGCGTACTGCTCACGATATCGCCCTGCGGATCCACCCCCTGCAGCACAAACTCGTGGACGCCCGGCGTGAGGGGCCAGAGGGCCCGGTAGGGCGGGTGGTTCCACGAGCGCCAGGAAGCGTCATCGACGTACAGGGTCACCTCGCGCAGGTGCGCGCCGGCTGAACTTGCTCCAACGATCTCGATGCGCTGCATCGCGGCCGGAATCTCGGCCGTGATGGCATAGCTGCCGTTCTGCGGCGGGCTCGACATAAAAAGGATGTCGCCCGAATCGGCGGCGAGCGTCACGCGCGCGTCGCGCCCCGGCGCCGCCGAGGCGCCGGATGCGCCGGCGCCGCTGGACGGCCGCGAGGCGGGGGGCAGTGGCAGCCCCTGCTCTTGCGCCCATGCCAGCGTCTCCGGCGGCCAGTAGGTAACGCGCCGCACGAGGCGCCGCTCCTGCGGCGTGTCCTCGTCGGCCGGCTCGCCGGAGGCTGCGTCAACCTCCAGCAGGCCATGGAGCGCGCACGTCTCGGTGGGCGTGTTCTCTTCCAAGAACAGCTCGCGACGGCGATGGACGCAGGCGGGCCCCGGCAGCTGCCCCGAGTCCGCGCACACCTCGACCTCCGCCAGCCCCTCGGGTCGCGCAAAACCGGCGGGGCGAACGGGATGGAGATCGCGCATCACGCCACGCCAGATGGGCGCGGCGCCGTCGACGCCCGATATCCCCCGCATCGGCTCGTTGTCGGCGTTTCCCACCCACACCCCCACCACGTAGCGGGTGGTGTACCCCATCGTCCAGTTGTCGCGCCACTCGGTAGTGGTACCGGTCTTGACGGCGGCCGGCAGGCCCGGGTCGAGCGCGCTCCCCTCGCCGAACGCCGGCGCGCGCGCCACGGGATCGGCCAGGATGTCGGTGATCAGGTAGGCGATGCGTTCGTCGATGACGCGCCCCCGCCTGGGGGCGGGCGCCTGGTAGAGCACCGTCCCGTCCTCCGTCGTCACCTCCGCGATGAGGTACGGCCCGACGGGGTAGCCGCCGGTGGCCAGCGCGCCGTAGGCGGCGGTGAGTTCCAGCAGTCGCACCTCGCCGCTGCCCAGTGTGAGGGCCAGGCCGGTGCTCTCGGCTCGCTTCAGGCTGGTGATCCCCACCTCGCTGGCCAGGCCCGTCAGCGCGGGAACGCCGATGCGGTCCAGGACCTTGACGGCGACGACATTATAGGAGCACGCCAGCGCCTGCCGCAAGAGCACCGGCCCGTGAAAGCGATAGTCATAGTTCACCGGCACGTACGGCTCGCCCTCGCGCGTAGTGAACGCCGTCTCGACGTCGGTCATCATCGTGGCGGGCGTGAGGCCCTGGGCAAAGGCGGCCGCATACGTGAAGGGCTTGAGGGCCGAGCCGGGCTGTCGCAGCGCCACCGCGGCGTTGACGGCGCCGTCGATGCGCGCGTCAAAGTAGTCGGGGCTGCCCACCATGGCGACGACGGCGCCGTCGGCGTGGTCGATGACTACTACCGCGGCGTTGCGCACGTTGTGGCCGGCGTAGCTCTCGCTTTCCTCGTTCAGGCGCTGCAGGTGCAGCCTGACCTGCGCTTCGGCGGCGCGCTGCGTATCGAGGTCCAGGGTGGTGCGTACACGTAGCCCGCCGCGCACCAGCGCCTCCTCACCGACGAGCGCGGTGAGCTGTTCGCGCACCAGCATGGTAAAGTGGGGCGCCTCGATGGCCAGGTGGCCCCCGCCGAGGTGCAGAGGCTCACGGGCGGCCAGCTCGGCCTGGTCGGGGGACAGGTAGCCCGCCTTGACCATCAGCCTCAGCACCACCTTCTGGCGCGCCTTGGCCGCTTCCAGGTTGGTCAGGGGGTTGTACCCCTCGGGGGACTGGGGCAGCCCCGCCAACAGCGCGCACTCGGCGAGGTCGAGTTCGGCCACGGGCTTGCCGAAATACCCGCGCGCCGCCGCCTCGACCCCGTAGGCCAGGTTGCCAAAGTAGGTCTCGTTCAGATAGAGCGCGAGGATCTCGTCCTTTTCCAGGGTGCGCGTCATGTGGAACGCCAGGATCGCCTCGCGCACCTTGCGGCTCCAGGTCTGCTCGTAGCGCTCGTCGGCGCTCATGAGCAGGTTGTGGGCCAGCTGCTGCGTGATGGTGCTGGCGCCGGACCGAATCTCGCCGTACCGGAGGTTGGTCCACAGGGCGCGCGCGATGGCCAGGGGATCGAACCCCGGGTTCCGAAAGAAGGTCGCGTCCTCGGTGGCCACCACCCCCTGCCACAGCGCCGCCGGGATCTCGTCCAGGGGGAGGGGCCGGTGCGAGCCGGCGTGCGGGTCGATGATCTCGTACAGCACCCGCCCGTCGCGATCGAGGATCAGGCTGGTCGGCGCCATGGCGCGCGAGCGCACGGCATCGGGCGAGGGGAGAGCCGCGCAGGCGCTCTGGACGAACGCCACGACGCCCCCCACGAGCGCCAAGCTCGTGAGGAGCAGGCAGCACCATAGGATTCGACGGCGGCCTCGGGGCCGGAGCATGGGGGCCTCGCTATCATCTCGGACGGTGGACGCACGCGTGTCACCGCATAGACGCTACAGTAGCGGGTAGGGTTCCATCACACCATGGCGACGTGGGGGCATCGACGGCGCGGCGCCAGGGCGCCGCGCAGAGGGGCGCCGCGATCAAGTCGCTCGGCCCACCAACGAGAGCGCCAACCCGCGTAACCCCTCGTGAGCGGGGCCGCTCCCGCCCGACTCTACCAGGTGTCGGAGGGTGCGCTCGATGTGGGCCCCCGCCCGCTCCTCAGCAAAGGCGCGCGCGCCCGCCTCGTCTAGCAGCTGCAGAACCCGGGGGACGTCGCCCTCAGCCAGCGAGGGCTGGGCGTAGAGCCGTGCCAAGGCGTCGCCGCCGCGGTCGTGCTCCCACGCGAGGGCGTGCAGGGTGGGCAGCGTCTTTTTGCGGGCCAGGATGTCGCTGGCCGCCGACTTGCCCGTCACCGCCGGGTCGCCCCAAATCCCGAGGATGTCGTCCGTGATCTGGAACGCCAGCCCCAGCTCGCGGCCAAAGGCCTGGTACGAGGCGACGGCGCCATCGGGCGCCCCCGCCAGGATCGCCCCCGCCCCGAGGGAGGCCGAGAGGAGCGCGGCCGTTTTGCCGCCGATCATGCGCATATAGTCGTTCAGCGATACCTCTCGCTGCTCCTCGAAGGCCAGGTCGAGGTACTGGCCGGCGCACAGCGCCACGCAGGCCTCGTCGAGGGTGGCCATCACGCGCAGCACGCGTTCGGCGGGATGCCCCAGCGTCCCCAGCCGGTGGCACGTCAGCCGCGCCACCGCCCACATGGCGTCGCCGGTGTTGATCGCCTGGGGGATGCCCCACAAGCTCCACACCGTGGGGCGATGGCGGCGCGTGTCGCTGTCATCCTCGATGTCGTCGTGGATGAGGGAAAAGTTGTGCACCAGCTCCACGGCGCTGGCAGCCGGCAGGGCCGATCGCCAGTCGCCGCCGGCCGCCTCGCAGGCCAGCAGGCACATGAGGGGGCGCAGCCGCTTGCCGCGCGGCGCCTCGGCGGGCGCCAGCGTGGCATCCAGCCAGCCCACGTGATACTGCATCATACGGTAGAGGGGGGCGACGGGCCCTTCATCCGTGGCCAGGGTGGCACGCAGGTCGGCCTCGATGGCGTCGAGGTAGGGTTCAGGATCCAGGCTCATGGCGATGTATCGCTCCAGGGTGCGAGGTGAGAGGCGTCGAGATCGGCGAGCGTGCGGGCGCCGGTACAGAACATGGCCACGCGCAACTGCCGGATGATCACCTGCAGGCGCCGCACCACCGCATCGACGGAATCGGCGGCGGGGCGCAGCAGCGTGGCGGCCATCCCCGCGAGGTCGGCCCCCAGCGCGAGGCAGACGGCGGCCTCGACGCCGTCGAGCACGCCTCCGCTGGCGATGACGGGCAGGCCCGGGCAGGCTTCGCGCACCTGGCGCAGCGACTCGGCGGTCGGCAGGCCCCAGGCGACGAACGCCTCGGCCACGGCGATCTCTTCTTGCGTGGCGCCGCGGCGGCGCTCGACCTCGCTCCACGAGGTGCCGCCGGCGCCGGCCACGTCCAGCGCTGCCACGCCCGCGTCACAGAGACGGGCGGCCACCTCCGCGGAGAGACCCCAGCCCACCTCCTTGACGATCACCGGTACCTCCAGCCCCCGGCAGACGGCCGCGATGCGCTCCAGCAGCCCGCCAAAATCCGTGTTGCCCCCCGGCTGCAGCGCCTCCTGGAGGGGGTTCAGATGGAGCACCAGGGCGTCGGCTCCGACCGCCTCCACGGCGCGCCGGCAGTGGTCGACGCCGTAGCCATAGTTCAGCTGCACGGCGCCGAGGTTGGCCAAGAGGAGCACGTCCGGCGCCACATCGCGCACCTGGTAAGTGCGCATGAGGGACGGGTCCTCCAGCGCGGCACGCTGTGAGCCCAGCCCCATGGCGACCCCCAGCTCCTGTGCGGCCGTCGCGAGTCGCCGGTTGATGTCGCGCGCCTCGGAGGTGCCGCCGGTCATGGCGGAGATGAGCAGCGGCGCCCCAAGGCCGCGCCCGAGAAAGGTCGTCGCCGTACTCACGCCATCGAGCGCCATCTCGGGCAGGGCGTGGTGCACGAGGCGATAGCGCTCCAGGCGATTCGTGACGCCGGAACGCACATCGTCGTCCAGACAGATACGCAGGTGTTCCTGCTTGCGTTGCTCGTGCACCGCCAACTCCAGTTCCTTCCACTCAGCTTCGGGGGAGTGTATCCGGCGCGCCGGTGAGTGTCAAGATGCCACGGGGCCGCGGAGCACAGACTGCGAAGGAGTCGCCCTCCGGCCCGTAACTCGGAACTCGTAACCCGCAACTATCCGGTGCCGGTCGCCTTCGTTCACGGGCGCAACTCTACGCGTGGGCGGGTGTTCTACCATCGCAGACGCGGCACTGCCGCTGCCGACCGGCCCATGCGCCGATCCATGATTGACGAGGGGCAGCTGCAACGCTATAATGCGCACCGATCCGGCGACGGCACGATGCCGCGGCGACGCCATACCGCACACGAGGAGGAACGGCACAGTGAGCACCTTTGATCGCGTGAAGAAGATCATCGTGGATCAGTTGGGCGTTGACGAGGACGCCGTCGTCATGGAGGCGAGCTTTCGGGAGGACCTGGAGGCCGACTCGCTGGACCTGGTCGAGTTGATCATGGCCTTCGAGGAAGAGTTTGGCGGCTCCATCTCGGACGAGGACGCCCAAAAGATCAACACCGTCGCGGACGCGGTGCGTTACCTCGACAGCAACTCCTAATCAGGGTTGTCACGCCGGGGCGCCGGCCGGTCGATGCCGGCACCCGGCGGCACGGTATGGCGATTGCACGGTCTGCGCTGGGCGTCGGGGCCTGATCGGGCCCACGGGCGGGCGTTAGCCCCTCGGCGGTGGCGCCGGATAGGAGGCCCCGATGTCGCGTGTGGCCATTGTAACCGATAGCACGGCCAGCCTGCCCGGGCCGATGTACGAGCAGTACCAGATCGCCAAGGTGCCGTACTATGTCCACGTCGCCGACCAGGTGCTGCGTGACACCGTGGACGTGTCGACGGCCGAGTTCTGCGAGTACCTGTCCGGCCTACCGGACGACGGCCGCTTGCCGACCACGGCGTGCCCCGGACCGGGTGACTATCTTGAGGCGTTCGTGGCGGCCGCGCGCCGGGCGCGCGCGATCGTCTCTCTCCACATGACGTCCATCGGCAGCGGCGCCTACCAGGCGGCGCAACTGGGCCGGGAGATGGCACTGGAGCGGCTGCGCGACGTCGACATCACGGTCATTGACACGCGCAACGTCTCCATGTGCCAGGGTTGGCTCTCGCTACAGGCCGCGCGCGCGGCGTTGGATGGCGCCTCCCTGACCGATGTCGTGGAACTCGTGCGGCGGCTCATGCCACGCACCCGCATGTTGCAGACCGCCGACACGCTGCGCTACCTCTATATGGGCGGACGCATCGGCCGCGCCAAGCACTTGGTGGCGTCGGTGCTGAACATCCGCCCCATCGTGAGTATGGAGGACGGCGAGATCACGGCCCCCGGCATCGCGCGGTCGCGATCGGCGAGCCTGCAACGCATCGCGACGCTCGTCGAAAAGGCGGTCGGGCTGGGGCAGCGGGCGCGTATTGCCCTGACGCATGCGGCGGCCCTGGCGGACGCCGAGGACCTCCGCGCCAGGCTCGCCCGGGTGATCGAGCCCGTGGAAGTGTTGATGTGCGAACTCTCGCCCGCGCTCACCGTGCACAGTGGCCCCGGGACGGTGGGGGTGTGCTACCTGGCCGAGCGCGACTGAGGACCGAGGGTCGGGGTGCGTCCCGGCCACCTGTCGTGCATTTACCGGGGGCCTCGCGGCCCCCGTCTTGCTGTACGGGGAGGAGTTGTGGACGAAGCGCGAGCGCCCGCGAGCGCGGTGGTGCTGGCCGGCGGCCGGGGAAAGCGATTGGGGGGCGACAAGGCCGCCGTCGAACTCGCGCCCGGCGAGACGCTGTTGCAGCGGGCGCTCACGCTGGTGGCGCCCCTGTCAGATGACGTGATCGTCGTGCGACGCCCGGACCAGCGCCTCGCGACGCAGGGCGCCCGCATCGTTACCGACCAGCCCCCGTTCGAGGGCCCCCTGGCGGGCATCCTGGCCGGGCTCGAGGCGGCCCGTCACGAGTGGTCGCTCGTGGTGGCCTGCGACATGCCCTTCCTCAGTGCCCCCGTGGTGCGCTACCTGATGGCCCTGCGTCCCGGCCACGACATCGTGGTGCCGCGTTTGGAGGTGGGCATGGAGCCGCTGCACGCCCTATACCACCGCCGGGCGGCCGCGGCCATCCGCGGCGCGCTGGAGCGGGGCGAGCATCGCTTGATCAGCTTTTACCGCGCGCTGCGCGTGCGCGCCGTGACCTCCGACGAGTTGGCCCCGTTCGACCGCGAGGGACGCACCTTCTTTAACATCAACACGCCGGAGGACTTGCAGCAGGCCCGCGCCTGGCTAAAGGCGGAGGAACCCTCACCCTGACCCGCGCCCGTCAGAGGGGCTCTTCGGCCAGGGCTTGGATGATGGTGGAGGTCTCGCGCCAGGAGATGCGCGACAAGCCGAGGCGCTTGCGCAGGCGCTCGGGGTCCATGCCGGCGCGGTGGCAGCGCACCGCCGAAGTCCAGCGCAGCATCTCAAAGGTGAGGGGCTCGGGTAGGCCCGTCACTACCGTGAGGTTGTGGAGCACGTACTCGAGGTTGCGCGGCGTGCACTCAAAGAGGCGCTCGCGAGGCTGGTAGCGCTGCAGGTAGGCCTGCATGGTGGGCGACCAATCGGACGGCAGGGCCAGGCGCCGCGCCTTGAAGCGCTGGCGTGGCCGCTCATAGTGCACATAGAGCACCGGATGCTCCGGGTCACTGTAGTTGATGTGGTCCAGCGCGATGCGCATGCATTCGGCCTTTTTGATGCCCGTGGCCAGCAACAGCGTCACCAGGAGGTGGGGCCGGGCATCGGGCGCCTCGTCCGCGTCGCGCATGGAGCGCGTCACGGTCAGAAGGCGCTCGACCTGCGCATCGCTCAGGATGTGGGGCAGGGGCGAGGTGGCCCCGCGGTGCACCAGCGGCGCCGCCGGGTCGCTCTCCAGGACGCCCTTCTCGGTCAGCCACCCAAAGAACACCTTCAGGGTGGTGATGCGGCGGTCGAGCGATTTGGCGGAGCAGGGCACCCCGCGCCCGTGCTGCAGGTGCTCGGTGAACTGGCGCAGCTTGTGCGTCGAGCACTCTTGCAGCGGGGTCTTGCCCCCGGCGAACTCGATGAACAGCTTCAGGTCGTTGAGGAACGACTTGACGGTGTTCTCGGCGAACTCTTTTTGGCGCATATACTCGGTAAAGGGCTCGAGGGCGCCCTCCAGAGGATCGCCGGCCGCCAACGCCGGCTTGGGCGGCGGCTCGGGCGCCGGATAGCCTCCTGTGGGAAACAGCTCCAGTTGGTGTCCCGCCACGTCTCGCTCCGTTCCTCCATTGCCGATCAGCCCACAGGCTAACACCCTGCTGACGGAGTGTCAAGGCAGCCGCCGCCGGCCTCCTGGTCGCCGGCTCCCGCGCCTGCCGACGTCAAAGCCGGGCGCGGCCGGCGAGATGGGGAGGATGAAGCGGAACCGCGTCCCTTGCGCGTCGTTCTCGGGCATCCACAGGTGCCCGCCGTGCGCCTCGACGATCTTGCGGCAAAGGTAGAGCCACAGCCCCGTGCCGACCGGATCATCTGGCGAGGCGCCGTTGGCGCGATAGGCCCCCTGAAAGATGCGCGCACGCGCCTCCATGGGGATGGCTGTGCCGTCGTCGGCCACCGTCAGCGTCAGCTCCTGGGCGTCGGCCTCTCCCGTGATGGTGATCGACCCGCCGGGCAGCGCGCGATGGATGGCGTTCTCCCCCAGGTTCAGCAGTACGTGGCGCACGCGCTCGCGGTCCAGAGGTGCCCCCGGCAGACGCACCGGGACCCGGATGGACATCGCGGCGCCCTTGCGCGCGGCCGCCGGCGCCAACTCGGCCGCCACCTCGTCGAGCAAGGCGCCCACGTCGACCGCCTCGGTGGACGTCTCGAGGGTGTTGAGGTCCGCGGTGCAGATGTCCGCCAGGTCGGCTACCAGGCGCAGCAGGCGGGCACTCTGTTCGTGAATGTGAGACACCCAGTCGCCCACCGGCGGCGTCAGCAGTTCCGGGCGGCTCATGAGCAGCGTGGCATAGCCACGGATCGATTCCAGCGGGGGGCGCAGCTCGTGCGAGGCGGCCGAGATAAAGCTCGTGCGCGCCCGAACGAGGTCCGACTCTTCGGTCTCGTCGTGCAGCACGGCGATCTGGCCCCAGTTGCCCTCCTGGTCGAGTACCGGCGAAACTTGCACGCGGAGGATGGCGTGGATCGGCTCATCGATCTCGACCTCGCGTTCATAGCTCTGTCGCAGGTCGCCGGGTCGCTCGCCCAACAGACGCGCCAGCAGGCGCAGCCCCTCCACAGCACTGCGGGCATCCACCTTGCGGCCGATGATGCGTGCCGGGTCCACGCCCAGGATGTGGGCCAGGGAGGGGTTGTAGCGCAGCACGCGGCCCTCCGCGTCCAGCACCACCAGGCCGTCAGCCAGGTTATCGATGATCGCCTCCACGTGGTGCGTCTCGCGCTGTGAGGCGGCGTAGAGCTGCGACTGGTAGATGGCGGCGGAGGCTTGCGCGGCCAGGGCGGTGACCAGCATTTCGTCGCGTCGCGAGAAGGCGCTCGGGCGCTTGCTGTTGAGGCTGATGGTGCCCAGCGCCTTGCCGTGGGCGTGCAGCGGGGCCACCATCAGGGCGCGCAGATCGGGGCTGGAGTGGAGCGGCAGGAAATCGCGCTCCCGGCGGACGTCGTTCACCACCACGGTGCGGCTTTCGGCGAGCGCCTGTCCGGCAATACCGCGATTGGCCGGCATCCCCAGGGTGCGCTCCCAGTCGGGGCGCGACGAGTAGCGCGGGAACAGCCGGCGTCCACGCTCGTCGAGCAGGTGGATGACGCACTTGTCGGCCAGTGGCACCGACTGCAGGATGGTGCGCACGATGTGGTCGAGCAAGTCGCCGAGTTCCAGCCGCGTAGCGAGCCCCTCGCTGATGGTGAGGAGGATGTGGTCCTGCTCGATCATGCGTTGTGACTCGCGGTACAGCAACAGCGAGACGGCGCCGATGAGCAGCGCGGCGCCGAGGGGCGCCAGGGCGACCAACAGGTAGCCGCGGGCCAGCGTTACGAGTACACCAGCGGTCAGTAGGCAGAGTGCCGCGCCGGTGAGGAGGTACCAGTGGATGCGCTCGATGCGTGCCATGGGGAAGCCTCGATGCATGTCGTGAGCGTCGCGCGGCCGGTGGGGCCACGCGTCCCGTCGGCGAGTATACCGCGGGTGGTTGGATGCGACAAGGATCGTTTGCGACGACCTCGCGGCTATGGTACAGTCGGATCGACACCATGCGCCGCCGAGGCAGAGTGAGGGACGAATGCGCCGTAGCGATGTGCCCGATGTCGTGATTCGAAGGCTGCCGCTCTACCTGCGGTGCCTGACCTATATGGCCGAGCGCAACCAACGCGTCGTCTCGTCGCAAGAGTTGGGCGCCTGGGTCGGGGTGAGTTCCGCCCAGATCCGCAAGGACCTCTCCTACTTTGGCGAGTTTGGCCGCCAGGGGCTGGGGTACGAGGTGGCCTATCTGCGCGACCAACTGCGCAGCATCCTGCAGGTGGACAGAGAGTGGCCCATCGTGCTGGTGGGCGCGGGCGCCCTCGGCCACGCCCTCGTCAACTATCGCGCGTTCGAGTCATGGAACTATTACCTGAGCGCGGTGCTGGATAACGACCCGGGCAAAGTGGGGCAGCCCATCGGCCACCTGCGCGTGCGCCCCATGGACGACCTACCCGCGGCGGTGCGCGACACGGGAGCCGAGATCGCCATCCTGGCGGTGCCCGCGGAAGCCGCCCAGGAGGTGGCCGAGGACCTCGTGGAGGCGGGCGTTCGCGCCATCCTCAACTATGCGCCCATGAACCTCGTCCTGCCGCCCGAGATCCATGTCGCCTACATCGACCCCATCGCTAGCTTGCAGAGTACCACCTATTACCTCTAGCGAGTGTGTAGAGAGAAGAGGGCCGCGCTATCGCGCGATAGCACGGCCCTTCGATGTCTCGGTCACATATGGCGCGCAGCGGGCCGAACAGCGTTCGGCCCCTACAGTGGTGAGAAGCACCACGCGTCGGGCGATGTAGGGCGCGCACGCCGGTGCGCGCCGCCCCCCCATCGCGCGGATGGGCGCCAAACGGGGCGGGCCGAACGCCGTTCGGCCCCTACAACGTCGCGAAACACCACGCGTCGGGCGATGTAGGGCGCGCACGCCGGTGCGCGCCGTTCCGTTATCCCGAGCGGAGCGAGGGATCTCGACTCTCGTCGGCGGCGACCCCTATGTATTCTCCACGGCGCGCCGCAACAGCGGCAGCTGCTCGATGCCGCGCCCCGCGCCCAGCGAGGTGCACAACATGGGCTCCTCGGCCACGTGGCACGGCACGCCCGTCTCCTTGGTGAGGAAGCGGTCCATGTTGCGCAGCAAGGCCCCGCCACCGGCCATCACCATGCCGCGATCGATGATGTCCGAGGCCAGTTCGGGCGGCGTCTTTTCCAGCACCGCCTTGACGGTGCCCGCGATCATCGACAGTGGCTCCGCCAGGGCCTCGGTGATCTCGGATGAGGTCACGGTGATGATGCGCGGCAGGCCGGCGACCTGGTCGCGTCCACGCACCTCCATGGTGAGGTCCTCGTCGAGGGGTAGGGCGCTGCCGACGGTGACCTTGATCTGCTCGGCGGTGTGCTCGCCGATGATCAGGTTGTACTTGCGCCGCACGTACGCGGTGATGGCCTCATCCAACTTGTTGCCGGCCACACGGACCGAGTTCGAGACCACCACGCCGTACATCGAGACGACGGCCGCCTCCGCTGAGCCCCCGCCGATGTCGACGATCATGTTCCCCGTGGGGGTGTCGATGGGCAGGTTGGCGCCCAGCGCGGCCGCCAGGGGTTCGGGAATGAGGTACGCCGTCCGCGCGCCGGCCTGGATGGCGGCGTCGCGCACCGCGCGGCTCTCTACGCTGGTGACGCCCACCGGCACGCTGATCATCACCTCGGGCCGCCGCTCGAAGCGGTTGCACACCTTGGAGATGAAATAGCGCAGCATCGCCTCGGTGACGACGTAATCGGCGATGACGCCATCGCGCATGGGGCGCGCGACCTCGATGGTCTCGGGGGTGCGCCCCAGCATGGCGTGCGCTTCGTTGCCGACGGCGAGAATGCGGTTGTCTACGAGAGAGATGGCCACGACCGAGGGCTCGTTCAGCACGATTCCTTTGCCGCGGACATAGACGATGACGTTGACGGTGCCTAGATCGATGCCAATCTGCTTGCCGAACATCCGCCCTCCGGATGGTGAATCAGCGATGCGCGTGAGCGCCATAATAGCATAAACAAGCTGAGCACACAACTGGGGGATTCTGGGGCTGTGGCGGCCCGGCGCCGCGAACACCTCCCCACGGCCACCCATAGCATACCTTGCGCATCCGTGGCTCACCGCGGGTGGCCTTGGAGGCGTTCCCGGAGACTCCCCAGTCTCCTGAGCTGGCCCTCCCGCGCGACACGTCGGGCGGCCTGTGCTATACTGCGGGAAGCGGACTGTGCCTGTCCGCTATACCATGCCACCCGTCCGGGAGGAGCGCGCGTGAACCATCGGCCCATGGCCCTCGTGACGCTCTGTCTGCTGCTGTTCATCGCCGGCTGCGCCCGCGTCTCCCCCGCCTCCCCAGCGGCTGCCCGCGCAACGGTGCCCCCGACGCGTGAGGGGGCGGGAGCGCGTGCGTCGGCGGAGCCACCGGCCGCGTCGTCTCCGTCGCCTGCCGCCGGGGACACCGATACGCCGGCTCTCACCGGTACTCCGGTGCCTACCGCTACCGCGACAGCCACCGCGACCGCGACGCGCACCGCCACGGCCACCGCCACGCCGACCCCCGACCCCTACACCGGGCTGACCATCGACGACCTGACGGCGCGGCCGTACGGCCAGGGCGAGATCACGGTGATACAAGAACTCGCGGCGGAGGCCGCCTTCAGGCGCTACCTGATCACCTACCCGAGTGACGGGCTGACCATCCATGGGTTCATGAACGTGCCCGCCGGCGAGGGGCCGTTCCCGGTGGTGGTGGTGCTCCACGGCTACATCCCGCCGGAGCAGTACAGCACCCTGGCCTACACCACGCGCTACGCCGATGCCCTGGCGAGGGCCGGCTATGTGGCGCTCCATCCCAACCTGCGCAACTTTCCCCCTTCCGATGAGGCCCTCGATCGCTTCCGGGTGGGCGGCGCCATCGACGCCCTGAACCTGGTGGGCCTGGTGCGCCGGCATGGCGGACAGCCCGGGCCTCTGAAGCAAGCGGACGCCGAGCGTATCGGGATGTGGGGGCACAGCATGGGGGGCGGCATCACCATCCGCGCCATCACGGTGGACGCGGGAATCAAGGCGGCGGTGCTGTACGGCTCGATGAACGCCGACGAGCGGACCAACTATGAGCAGCGCCGCGTGTGGTCGGGCGGGAGCCACATCGAGGAGCTGGCCGTGCCGGACGCCGATCTGGCGCGCATCTCGCCGGCGACGTACCTCGACCGCATCGTCGCGCCGGTGAGCATCCACCACAGCGAGGACGATGGCACGGTGCCGGTGGAGTGGTCGGAGGAGCTATGCGCGCGCCTGGAGGAGTTGGGCAAGGAAGTGGAGTGCTTTTTCTACTCTGGCGTGCCCCACACCTTCAACGGTCCGCTGGACCGCACCTTCATGGAGCGCTACGTGGCCTTTTTCGACCGCCACCTGAAGCCGGCCGAGACGTCCTAGACGCGCGAAGGGGCTGCCTCACGTGAGGCAGCCCCTCAGGGGAAACGGGAGAACGCGGGCGGTCAGCGACGCACCAACCCCACCAGGAGAAGCAGGACGACGGAGCCGAGCACGGCCACGATGAAACTCCGCAGGTTAAAGCCAATGTCGAACCCCGTCCCCGACAGAAGCTGTA
>ERZ747221.1833-NODE-1833-length-20212-cov-3.603477_pt1 | contig 20212 bp, 29 predicted proteins | sample MGYA00374949_ERZ747221 | MGnify/ENA primary metagenome ERZ747221 (study PRJEB28779, sample SAMN05720172) | bioreactor metagenome | isolation source: Anaerobic biogas reactor | place: USA:Washington, USA | collected 2015-08-08 ... | reverse complement strand
ATTTGTAGGCAATCCGTGGATTCCAAGCAGAATAAGAGTTGAAATTGCAACGCCGTCATTTGCTTCTGGAAAAATGATATTGCCAATATCCAGAATCGCAACGTGGCTGTCTACCGATATTCAAAACATATCGCCATACATCGAACAGCAGCAGCGCAAAGAATGGCAAAAGGCGTTCGATGCGAACAGTAACCGGCGCGTGACCAAGACCGCTCTCTCTGGCGATATGATAAAAGCGTCGTCTATGTCTACTGACTCAAGAGCAGTTCAGCTACAGAGAAGAGACGGACAGCAAGAGCTGGTGTGGTTGTCTAACAGAGAAGATGGCGATATGCGAGTAACCGCTCCGGTTGAAAAACTTACAGATGAGCAGATGGAAAATCCCCCTGCGTTTATGACTTCTATGGATTCTGGACAAAGTGTTCAGATAGCAGACTGGCAACCAGAGACAACTTATCCGTGGCAAAAGCAGCCGGCTAAGAAACATTGGCGACCAGCGCCTACTGGCGAGAACTACGATATCAGAATCCGATACAGTTCTCCGATCCGCAACGTAATATTGCGAGATCAAAAACTTGCCGAACTTCTGGACCCCAGAGAGCAAGATCCGTTTATAAAAGAAACTCTCGAAAGAAACGCTAATTACATGGTGCTGAAAAACACCATTCCTAAGAAGGATATGCAGCCAATACTTAAACGGCTGTCGGAGATCCTCAACGAAAATGGCAGCGGTCTTACAGTGGCCGGAGTCGGGCGAGAAATAGACGCAGACACCACCACCGACCGCCGAGGCATATCAGGCCGAACCGGTTCAGCCGGTCCGCTCGATGCATTTACCCGATGGGCTGGCGAGGGCTTGGCTGACGTTTTGGAGTCGGCATATAAATTCGTTGTCCGGGGCAGTGGCTCTTTCCTTGAGTGGCTTAAAACAGTCCCGGCTACAGCTCGTCGCGTCGCCACAAAGATATGGTCAGATGCTCGTAAGATTGCTGACTATCTCCGCAACAGCCTCAAGAGCCGTCGTGGTGGTATTATAAGTCCTGCCGAACTAATCAGGATGTATCAGGAAGCAGCCCGGCAGGCAACAGAAGAAGGACCACTACCCCAGGCAGCGGCGATGGAAATGGCCGAGTCTATGACCGAGGGCGGTATCAAACTTGGTGAGGCGAAGGCTACTGAGACTGCGAAGAAAGTTGCCCGGTATCGCAAGAAACAGGCAGACGCGAAACTTAATATAGCCCGGAAAAAACTATTTGATCTGCGCCAGAAAACGTCATGGAACTATGACGAGAAAAGGTTCCTGCTCGATTACGCTCAGAAGCTTGTCACTGAGGACAAGGCTAAGATGTTGCGAGATATTACGCTGGCAACTACTCCGCGCAAGGTCGATGACGCTATCAAGAAGATTACTGACCTTATCGACAAGAGACTTTACAAGAACGCCATGCTCCGGTTCCAGAAAACCGTTAAGATGGCCGTTAAATTACGCCCGGAGTTCCAGAGAATAGCAAGACTGGCTCCGCGCAAGGTTGCCAACAGGGCGTTGTTTTACGAAACTCTTAATGCGATGAATAACTTCATCGAAGAAACCGAGTCGGCGATCCTGCCGCCAGAGGTTCAGACTGAGATAGATATACTTCTCAGAGACAGACCGAGTAAAATATCAGCCAGAGCGCTTGATGTTGTTTCAGATGCTTTGGTTGCCGTTAAGACAGTATCCGACTCTATCAATAAGCAGCAGTTCGGCGACAAGGCTATGACTCTGGCCGCCACGGTTAAAGATGTTTCTGAACACGTTCAGACCGAGGACAAGATAGCAGACGAAGAAGGCAACGTATCTGGCGCGAAATGGTTTTTCAATATCGGTTCTCTTCAGTTCTCTGACATTACCGACATGCTTGGTAAGGTTGGCAAGGACGCGATATATGGCGCTATCCGCAGGGGCGAACAAATAACCAAAAAACTATGGTTTCAGGGGCGCGACTCAGTACATGCCGTTATGAAGAAACATGGCAAGGATCCAGACGATGCAGCAACCCGGCGCTGGTATGAAGAGAAAACCAAACTGCTCACTAACGAGGGCGAGATAGAAGTTGATCGGCGGTTCAAGATGGATTTGATAGCTGGCCTTCTGGACCCGGAAACCAGAAAACAGGTATTGGACTCTACCTACAAAAAAGGCAAGCGCAAAGGGCAGGTTAATCCCGGCGCTGGTTTTGTTGTCGAGAAGAAAGGCACCAAGGCTTATCGCCTCGATAAGGATATGTTCAGACAGATGCTCAATGGCCTTACCGCAGCAGAACAGGCGATAATAAACGAAATGAGATCGAACCTGAACGGCGTTTACCGCAGCGAGGCCAACAAGGTTTTTGTTCAGCTTACCGGTTATGAGAAACTGATACAAACCGGATATTGGCCGCGCATACGAGACATAGACGCTACCGGACTGAACGAAGGGTTCAAGAACTTTACGCCGAAAACCGCGCTTGAAGCGCTTGGGATATTCAAGGAACGCACCGGCACAAAGTCACCTATTGTTATCAGAGACATTAACCTCGTCTACCAGAACCATATCAAAAAAATGTCTACGTTTATCGGGCTGGCGGTCCCGGCCAGAAACATCGAGATCATGCTTGGCGCTGGCAAGCTTGGGCGCGTTCTGGAAGATCGGTTCGGAAAACAATACGTCCAGAGAATCAAAGACCAGATTCAGGCTATCGCTGACCTTGGCACGCCTGGCGGCGGTGAACTTAATAAGATGCTGTCTGGTGTGTTGCGGAACGTGGCGGCGGGATTCCTTGGCTTCAATCCGAGATCCATGGTTAAGCAGTTCGGCGGATTATTCACTGCTGCGACTGAGATAAGCGCAGGTCTATTATTTCAGTCTATAGGCGCTGCGACTGACAGTAAGATAACCGAAGAGATGTATAAATACTCTCCGATTCTCAGGGATAGATACGACTCTACCGGTTCGGCGTTGGTATCTCCGACTTTCGATCAGGAGCGCGGATTACTCGGAACCGACTCTAAGCTGGAGATGCTCAGGGAAAAATCTCTTTCATGGTTACAGGCTGGTGACAGGATGGTATCGCAGGTTATCTGGGCCGCTGCCAAGCTGGAAATTGCAAAGAAACAGCCAGACCTCAAGGGCGATGAATTTATGCAGGCCGTTGCCGACAGGACAGAGCAGGTTGTCTCAGCAACCCAGAACGTAACATCTGTTGTCGATATGTCTGGCGTGGCTATCGAGAGCCGGAAGAATCAGGCTTACAAACTGGCTACGATGTTCCAGTCTCAGGGCAACAGTATCTATAACATTGTCCGGCGAACGATCCGCAGGTTCAGGCGCGGCGACATTGAACTGCCAGAGATGCTCTGGTCTTTGGCGCTCGCGTCTCTGGGCAACGCGCTATGGTCTGCTATGATCGGCAGACTGGTAACGCTTCGCGGCTGGACGGATAGAGACGAAGGCAAGAAAGCCTCTCTGGTGGGGGATGTGGCCTGGGACGTTGCCAGAGAAAACGTAAACATGATCTACGGCGGCTCGCTGCTATCTTCAACAATGAGAAACCTGGAAAGGATCTCAAAAGACGAATATGTGTTCCAGCCTGGCCGGGTTGAGAATGCTCTGGAGTCTGTGCTTAACAGCGGGTTGAAAGGCGTGGAAAACGCTTATCGTGCTGTCAAGGCTGACGAAGAAAAATTCAAGTCTGGTCCGAGAAAAGGACAGAAAAAAGCCGATGCTTTTGCAAAAGAAGCGGCGTGGGATCTGGCAAGAGCCACTGCCCCGCTGGCGGGTGTGCCTGTTGTTCCGTTTAATGAGTTTAAGAATTTACTTGAGAGCAGGAAATAAGTTATATTGCATCAGATGTTACCAGGAGGTTTACGCATGAAAAAACTGTTGTTAATTCTATTCGTGTTACTGGCTACGGTCGGCTACTCTCAGGACTTGATTTATTACCAGGACTCAACGGCGACAGACTCGCTTAAACTGATCCCGGTATCAGATGCTACCCCGCTGCCAACGTCGGCGCTGGTTACAATTGGTAGCGTTACGGTAGATCCGGCAGCTCCCGTCAGTCAGAACTCTACCACAGTAGTGTCGGCTACTTCTGTTGCGACCGATGTAGCAAGTCTGGCCAACAGGAAATCAGTTAACTTCGTAAACCATTCGTCGTCAGTTACGTGTTGGCTGACCATGGACACGGAAACGGCTTCCGCTGCTGTCGGAGTCGGAATACCTTTGTTCCCCTACGGATTCTGGGGCGTTGAGCTGGACAGTTCTAAGACAGTCGGCGTGCTGGCTGATGGCGTGGCCAGCGTAACAGTTTATCAGGATGGTTATTGATATGAATAAAAATATTAGACTTATTGTAATTGTTTTCTCGATATGGGCGCTGACTGCGGTGGCTTTCGGACAGGCTAACCAGTGGGGACCATTTGACCCCGGCGCAGCCCGCAGCACTCTCAGTAATGTTGACCCCGCCACTGGCCGCGCTGCTCTTGAACTTGGCACGATGGCCGTTGCTACAGCTACCGATTACGTTGCTACAAGCTCGTTGGCAGCTCGTGTTGACACGATCAACGCCAGCTTCACCGGCGACATCGACGTGACCGGCGATGTGGGCGCGGCTACTATCAACGACATCACACCCGGCACAATGTTAGGCGCTGCAACCACTGACTACGTTGCAACCGACACATTCACCGACCACACTGATGCAACAGGCGCGTCTGTGCATGGGCTTGGCACGATCTCAACCAAGGCCGATACCGATTACGTTGCTACAAGCTCTTTAGCTGCCCGCCTCGACACAATCAACGCCTCATTCACCGGCGACATAGACGTTACCGGCGACGTGGGTGCGGCGAAGGTATCCGCCGCCGCATACGACACCGAGGACGGTGACTTGCTTGATATGATGGCTATGATTAACGGCTTTAACCCAAAGAGATGGGGCATAAGAATTGAAAAAGCCAATTCTAATCCTGATACCCGCGTAACGTATCTCTATGACGCGGTTGGCATGACCCCCGCTGCAATGAACTTTGCCAGCGGCACCTTCAACTACGGCGACTGGAAGCCTTTTTGCGATGCCATAAACCGCCCGGTTATGCTTGATGCCGCAGGAACCGTGGTCGAAGTGCTCGACCCGAACGACCAGACCAAAACTATCGACGGTATAGACAGTAGCATTAGTTCGGCTTCTAGCGGTCTTAATGCAATGGCTGAGTTTAAGCGCTTATGGCTGAAACAGTATGAAGATGCGAGTTACGAGTATATCATCTTTTCGAACGTGCAGTATGACCCGGATTACCGCGCTGATGCGTTTACTAACGCAAATGGCACTATTCGAGATCGCATGTATTATGCTATGTTTGAGGGCAGCTATGTCGCGCCACGCCTGCGATCTATCGCTGCGGGCGAGGGCATGGTGGGGCAGACTGGGCAGACCGAAATCGAGCGCGCCGAGGCGAACGGAGCCGGCTGGCATATCAACTACAAATCGCAGCGCGATCTGATCACATATCTGCTTTGGCTGATAAGCAAAAGCACTTATGATATGCAAAAATTCGGTAACGGCAACAGCGGCGGCGCATCTTACCTGGCGCCCGGCACACTGAAGTCGGCGGGTCAGTTCATGGGCTACAACACCACGACGCAGGCGGTGAAAACCTTTTTCATTGAGAACTACTGGGGCAACTATTGGAAGCGAATGAGCGGCCTGCTGTTGGCAACCAACGGCGAAATTAGAACGAAGCTCACGCCACCATATACTCAGCCGCCGTTACCTGATGAGAACTTTATGCCGGCCGGCTACGCAACTACCGGCATCACGCCAAGCGGAACCAGTGGAGCGCATCTGAAGAATGCTGTTGTTTCTCCGACGAGCGGATTTCTGCCGGCAATCAACGGCGGCGCCGAGAACACATACTATACATGCGGCATGTGGTATGCGGCTGGAACTACGATCAAGTGGGCTCGTGTCGGTGGCGCTCTTAGTTCTGCCGGTCGTTGCGGGGCCGGGGCGGTGGCTCTGGACAATCCTCTGTCGCATGCGAATTCGAGCATTGGGGCCGCGCTCTCGTTTCTCAAGCCATGATCTACTTGCTACTAACTTACGTTGTATGCGCTGCTGTGTTTGCACTTGCTCTGTGCAAGGCAGCTGGTCGTGATAAGGAGAATTTATGAACCCACAACCACTAATCGACAATCTCCACTGGATAATCGCAGCCTTCGGGCTGCTGCTCTGGGCTGCTGCGTGGTTCGTCGGCAAGAAAGCTGCCGCCGACCCGAAGCATGATAAATGGGATGAATGGGCCCCGAAGCTTCAATGGGCCTCTGCCATGTATTCGCAGGCTATTGACTGGCTCTGTGACAGCGGGCACCTGAAATTCAAGGGGCAGGACAAGCTCAAAGAGCTGAACCGGCTCACTCATGAATTTGAAGAAGCCATACTCACCGGCAAATACCGCGAAGCTATCGACGCGGTAATTGGCTACTACACTGCTGCAAAGATGAAGAAGCTGGAGAAGATAAGTGCAAACCCTTCAACAGAAGCGCTGACGGCCAACACGCCAGCGCAGGAATGAGGTTTAACTTTCCGGTCTATCATCGTCAGATCGGCGATGATGTGACCGTATGGTCTGGCGCTGATGGCCGTGAATGGGCGGCGGGCATTGATTGGAGATTCTGATGCTGATAGGCGAATTAGTCGGCGGCGCGATTGTGCTGCTGATACTGATGATAACGAGGTGTGATAAATGATAGAACCAAAGATTGCCTACACCTATATCAATGCAGAAGGAAATCGCTTGCAGCGCACATTCACCCTGTCTGAGATCAAGGCCGGCGAAGATGACGCGCATTTGGCGATTATTCCGGGGTATGAGCTGGAGCGGGTCGAAGACGCAGATTTCGCAGAGCTTATAACTGAAATAGCTGATTCCTTTAAGGAATGGCACGCAAAAGACGTTGAAAAATCGCCAGTTTCGACGGAAGCAAAAGAGTTCGTCGGCAAATGGGCTTTCAGGATTTTCCGCGTTGTGTCTGGAACGCATGGGCAGCCGTTTCATTTTAGAATGTGGGACGTGATAAAAGAACTCAGCGGCTGGCGCAAAGCTGTGTGCGAAATCACCAGCGATCTTTATATCTGGAGCACAGAAAAATGAACATATTTAAAAACCTGTGGAACTCGCTGATCAGGCTGGCCCGCACAATCGTAGGCTGGCCGCCAGCGCCATCACCGGAACAGGTGAACGAAGTGCTAATCACAATGCGCGAAGACCGAGACTGTCACAACGCGGCAGGCGCAACAGCGGCAGGCGTGGCGCTTGGCCGGCGGGTAAGCTATGAGGAAGCCAGTCGGGCGTTTAACCATTGGAACCTGCCTTGGTTCTTTGAATCGCCGCTGCTCAGTAACCCGTTGATGTTACAACGTGGCATGAAGCGGCTCGGCTGCAAGGTTCGCAGTGTAAAAATCTCTGAACTACTGCGCGGCGAACTGAGGCCGGGCGCGGTTATTTGTCTCATGCACGACCCAAGCGGCGATATTGCAGGCACCATCGGCCAGCACTGGGTGGTTTGGTTCGGCAAAGATACCGCCGGGCATCTGTTTCACTGGGGTAAAAAGCAGCAGCTACGCACTTATTCAGAGGCCGATACCGTCGATATGCTGACTTCTGGTTTCCCAAACGCGTTGTATGAGGTGTCTGCTTGACGGCAAATTCAGTAGCGGGTATTATGGAGTTGAGGTGAAACAATGACAGATTTATTTGTCCTTGGCATCATTTTATATGCGTTGAACAAATTCCCTACCGGAGATCTTCTTAATGCCGGACGTAGATTTAATGAAGTGGTTGCTGTCGAACGCGCCGAGCCTTGTGATTGCTGTCGGAGTAGCGAAAATATATTACAAGGTATTGAAGTTTGCCGAGAAGATCGAGCATCAGGTCAGCCAGAACTCCGAGGATATAGCGCTGATAATCAAAACTCACACAAAACTGCACAAGGACGATCTGCCGAAGTTCTACAGAAGGAAAAATTCAGATAATGGATAACACCAGGTTCGCGAGAAAAATGTTTGAAATTGCTACCAGAGTAGCGGAAACCAGAAAAGTAAATCCGGTCATTATGGCATGTCAGGGAATACTTGAATCTGGCTATGGTAGATCTCTGCTCAGCACGAAGGCCAACAACCTGTTCGGGATCAAGGCTGGCCGTTCATGGAAGGGCCTTGTTTACAATATTAAAACCAGAGAGTTCGATAGCGAAAAGGGCTGGTATGTCATTCTTGCCCCGTTCAGGATGTACAAAGATTGGGAAGAGTGCTTCAACGATTACGCCAGCATAATCGAAAGATTGAGCTGGTATCGGGATGCAGCCGAAAACTGCCACGACCCCATAAAATATCTGGACGGGATCTTGCCGACAAACCGAGAACCTGGTTGGGCGACAGATCCGAGTTACCGGGAGAAAATCTTGAACATAGCGAAGCGTTTCGGCTGGCTCGAAAAGTAATTAAAGGAGTATTATCATGCAAAAAAGTAACCTGTATCTTGTCACTGTTCTGTTTCTGTTCTCTCTGGTTCTGACTGTATATTCTGGTTCTGGTTCTTTTTATTGGGATGACGGCGAAATCGTTCGCGGCACGAAGATAAATGCCGCTCTTGACCAGAAAATGAATCAGTCTGGCGAGACGTATTTTCAACTGACGCCGACTGCCGGCTTCGCCACATCTGCCGCCGAGATCGGGACGTTCTATATGAATGCTTCCGGCGCGATAAACTACCTGTCAACAGGCACAACTTGGATGACGCTGTTAGCAACGACTACCGGTCTTGAATGGTAAAACCCCACTGAAACCCCGGCTAAATGCCGGGTTATTTTTTTTGTCAAAAATATTCTTGACTTTATTAGATTTAATATTATTATTCATAATATAAGCGGAGATCGGAAGTGGCTCCGAAGATCATTGAAAAAATATTGCGAAGCGGCAGGAACCCGGCGGAGCCGGAGTCTGTCGTCGAGAGCGCCTGGTATCTGGCCGGGGCGGTGGCCGAGAGATAATATCAAAGGCGGCCTAGACAACTTGCGGGTTCGATTCCTGCGGCTCTCACTGAAGGGAGGTTTTATAACCTTATGGCAACAAAAGTAATTATTTCGCTGAGTGTCAGTCAGGACGTAGCAAACTGGCTGGCGGAGAAAAAGAAAAACAATTCTGCAAACATATCCAGCCTGGTAAACTCAATCATCGAGGAACGCATGATTAAAGAAATGGAGGAATCGCTTAATGAAGACTCTTAACGGCTACCCTGTAAATGAACTGACCACAATCCTCGACCAGCCACTACCCCGAACAGCATACAAAAAGATCCCTGCCGGGGCGTTGAATCTCACGGACATTGACGCCGGCTGGCAGCGCCGGGCGTTCAACAAGGTGTTCGGACTCTACGGTATCGGATGGGGTTTCGACTTCAACCGCGAGGACATCGACCTTCGCCATGAGGCAAACGCAAAAGACAAAGTTCTCCCATTCGTCAGAGTCTACGGCAAGTTCTGGTATGCCTACATTGACAAAGACGGTCAGGTCTGCCGCGCAGTATTCCCCGTAACTGGCGCAAACAGTTCTCAGTCTGGCAATGAAGCCTACGCACTCAAGGGTGCGATAACCAACGCTATCGGGTTCGGCGCTTCGATGATTGGCTGGCAGGAGTCGGTATATCTGGGCGCTAGATCGCACGATAATACTGAAGGTTTCGCAGAGGGTAAAGACTGGTCAGATATTACACCTGAAGATGCGGTTGCCAAGGAACAAGATCTGACACCGACACAACCAGCGCCGACGCCGACACCGCCGCCAGCTCCTCAGCCGGAACCAATCGAACCCGCAGCGAAACCAGTGGATCCCGACAAATCTCTTGCCGAGAAACTTGGTTTCGAGTCTATTAAACACGCGGTCTGTACTCAGTGTGGATATGCTGAACCGGTGAACGCTCTGCCGGAAGCCTGCCCGAAGTGTGGCGTAACAGATCCGTGGTCAGTGGCGCCGAGTCACAAAACCATGATTGATATGTCGGCAAACATCAAGGCTAAGCTGGAGCTGGCGAAAACCGCAGACGATAGCAAGACGGTTCTGGACGAGATCAAAGCTGTTTGCAAGAATGACCGGAGGTCTATTCTATCAGCCCTCTCAGAAGCAGCCGGGAAATCAATCAAAAACTACTCCGAATGTGACTTGGACACTATGCGAAGATGTCTCGCGCAGCTCAAGTCTGGCGCTTCGAGTGCCGGAGCCAGTAACGAACCTGCACCTGAAGCTGAACCATCAGGCAAGTCAGAACTTTGCAAGGCAATCTATGGTCTTGCTCGCGGTCTTAACCTTGGCACTCCTGGACAGGTTATTGCCGAGATCGGCAAGGTGGCTGGTAAACCAATCTCTACAGCAGCTCAGCTCAATGAAGCGGAACTGCTGGACGTATATCGGAATTTCAAGGAGAGAGGCGTATGAGAAAACTGCACGAAATCAGAGCCGATATTATATCGGCAATCGACCAAATGTTACTCGATCCGGTAGAGGCCGAGGAAATCACCGGGCCAACCCTTGAGGAACTGGACATTGAGGCTGAAGAGAAAATAGTTAACTGCGCGTGGGCTATTGCGAGGCTGGAGGCTGAAGCTGCTGAGGCGGATATCATTATCAAGAACGCTCAGGCATACAAGGCCGCCAGAAACAAAGCTATTGAGCGCATAGAGGCCGATATCAAAGTAACCATGGAAGTTATGGGACTGGATAAGATAGACCGCCCTGACTGCCGTGTAACACTCGGATCGGCGAGAGAGAAGGCAGATGTATTCGATGAAACTCTGCTCCCAGATGAGTATGTCAGGATTAAGCGTGAGCCTGCAAAAACTGATATACTAAATGCTCTGAAGCTCGGTAGGGAAATTCCCGGCGCGAAAATCGGCTACGGCGAGCGTAGCCTTCAATATCCCAAAATCAAAGGAGAGTAACTTATGGCCGCTCAATACATGGGAGATGTCTGCACAATCACAGGCAAGTACAACGATCAGCAGGGTAACGAAAAGAACCGATACCTTAAAGTTGGCGCATGGTTCGACAATGAAGGACGCATATCGGTTAAACTTGAGGCGATACCGCTGCCGGATCCTAACGGGAATGTGTGGCTCAGTCTGTTCTTGAGACAGGACGACAATACCAACCAGCAGCAGCCCGCACCGCAACAGCAGCAACAGCGACAGGCTCCGCCTCCGCAGCAGCAGAATAACAACCAGCGCAGGAGCAGATACTAATGCGATACGCAAGAAAACCGCTGGTAGTAGACGCTATCAAACTGGTGTCGGCAACGACGGTCAACGGCATGACCGGCAAGCCTGGCGACTATCTGCTCACTATGCCGACTGGTGAAATGGGATTCATGGCCGCCTCGATGTTCGAGGCTAATTTCCAGCCTGCCGATATGGTTCCTGCTGTTACCGAGAATCCGGCTCCCGATCTGGCTGAAGAGACTCCCCAGAAAACTCTGATGATATGTCTGGGCTGCGGAGCAGAAGTGCCGCCAGAAGAGTTCGAGCGCAAGACCGGTATGTGTGTCAACTGCCTCAAGAAACAAGTTACTTGCCATAATTGTGGCAGAACGGTGTCTCAATACGAGATCATCGGAACTATGTGTCGTAAGTGTATGCCGAAGCAACCGAGCATGTAACGCTTGACAGGAGCGCTGGCGAGAGTTATCTTTATATAGTGTTTCGATGTCGGTACTTCGTCAGTCCGTTCCTTTCCTTGCAAAGCAGCGCTCCATAACCCGGAGCGCTGCTTATTTCTCAGAGAGGAGGATAAATGTTTACACTCAGGCCATACCAAGAGCAGGCGGTAAGCAACGTAATTGCCGCCATTAAACGCGGAATCAGACGTATTATTATCAGGGCTGGAACCGGAGCCGGGAAAACGGTTATCGCCTCGCGAATAATCCACGGCAGCCAGGCCAAGGGCAAACGGGTTCTGTTCTTGGCGCACCGAGCCGAGCTGATATTTCAGTGCAGCCAGAAGCTACACGATATGGATGTTCACCACGGTATCATCATGGGAACATACCCGCAGTCGGTAACGGCCAAGGTTCATATCGCCAGCGTCAGCACTCTGGTCAACAGACAATACCCAGACCCGGACATCATAATAATAGATGAGTGTCACCATGCAAGAGCGAGGAGCTATGAGAAGATCATAGCAAGATACCCAAAAGCATTGTTGATTGGCCTGACTGCCACGCCAGCAAGACTTGACGGCAAGGGATTGGACACGCTGTTCGATGAGATTGTGGATGTCGGCAGTTACACGGACCTGATCGAGGCCGGGTATCTGGTTCCGTTCAGGATCTTCGAGCCGACACAAATAGACTTCAAGGGGGTTGATACTTGTGCAGGAGACTTCAACAAGAAACAGGCGCATGAGCGCCTCGCAAAATCGAAAATCTACGGCGACGCTATTGAGCAGTGGCAGAAACTCGCAAAAGACCGATCAACTATTCTGTTCGCTGCTTGCGTCGCTGACAGTAAAAGGTTCGTTGACTCTTTCCGGGCCATTGGGGTTGTGGCAGATCACGTTGACGGGACAACCAAACCGGAAGCGCGTAAAAAGATCTTCGACGACTTTCGAGCTGGACGCACTCAAGTATTATGTAATGTCGGAGTGGCAACAGAGGGAACTGATCTCCCGATTGCCTCCTGCATCAGTCTGTGTAACCCGACTAAATCCCTAGTGCTGCATCATCAGATGGTAGGGCGTGGCCTGAGAATCAACCCCGGCAAGACAGATTGCCTGATACTCGACCACGTTGGGAACCATGGCCGCCTGGGCTGGATCGACGATGAAATACTCTGGACTCTGGACTGCCAGAAGAAAGCAGTAAACAAAACCAAGTCAGAAGCCACTACCCCGATCAGGACATGCCCTAAGTGTTACTACTGCATGAGAGGCGGCACAAACGTATGTGAGCGCTGCGGCCATGAGTTCAAGGTCAAGTCCAGAGAGCTGGAAAAAGTCGATGCCGAGCTGAAGGAGGCTACTCGGTCCGGCGCTCCGAAAACCTATACTCCCCACAAGGACGAACTCACGTTCCTGGCAGAGAAAATGATAATCGCCAGGAACAAATCATACTGGCCCGGATGGGCGATGGTTCAGTTCAAGATGGTGTTCGGCAGGTATCCAACGCTATCGAATGAAGATGTTAAGATCCGAATAATGGAACTGGAAATGGAGGGAAGATGAACAGAGAGCGACGAATAGAACAACTTGAGTTTGAGCTGGCCGAGAGAGGCGCGGATATTCTGGAGCTCAGGAATCAGCTTGCCGAGGCGCGGGCTGAGATTGAAAAATTGAAACAAGAGCTGCGCGACAACAGCACGCTGGCAGCACGGCAAATTGTGCCTGCTGAAATGCTGGTAGATGATCTTGCCGCCGAGGCCGAGCGCAAAGATGCGCTGATCGAGCAGATGAGGGAGGCGCTGCGGCTGGCAGATAACCTGATAGACGAATACGCAAGCGGAAAAGACTACGAGCACCAAGATAAAGAGGTGCGCAACATAATAAAAGCCGCCCTCGAAGCGGCGGAAAGGATGAAAAAGAAATGAAGCTAATCGCAACTATTCAAGTAACAGTTCAGGTCGGGGAGGACTCGTGGACAAGGGAAACCGTAGCCTATGAAATTAGCAAAAAAGAAACGGCAGAGGAGCTGTTCGCCCGAATCATGGCCGATGTTGAGGGTGCAACATGCCGCGATAATTGCATAAAAATAACATCTGTAAAGGAGGCCGAGAAATGAGGGAGGCGCTGAGAGCGGCAAAAATGACGGCAAGATGCACTTGCCAACTGATTGAGGCCGCATTATTGGCAGCAGAAAGGGAGAGAAAATGAAAACTATAGAAATTATTGCCAAGCTGAATCCATGCTACGAAGGCGCAGAATATCTGCGCAAATACAAGACGCTGGAAACCGCTTGGAAGCACTGCCCTCGTGGCGACTGGATGTTGTGGCTTGCGGCCAAAGTGAAAGTCCCAATTAAAAATCTCACTTTGGCCAAAAGACTCTGTGCTAATACTGTTAGACATCTTATGAAAGATGAACGATCCATTGCGGCAGTAGACGCAGCGTTGTCTTTTGGGCGCGGCGAGATCACCGAAAAAGAGCTTGCTGCTGCTGCTGCTGCTGCTTATGCTGCTGCTTATGCTGCTGCTGCTGCTGATGCTGCTGCTGCTGCTGATGATGATGCTGCTGCTGCTGCTGCTGCTGCTGATGATGATGCTGCTGCTGCTACTGCTGCTGCTACTGCTGCTGCTACTGCTGCTGCTTATGCTGCTGCTGCTGCTGCTTATGCTGCTGCTTATACTGCTGATGCTGCTGATGCTGCTGCTGCACAAAAGGCGAACCAGCAGCAGACTGCGGATATATGCCGGGAGATATTAACTAAAGCCGTCATGGAAGCGGCAGAAAGGGGCGAGTGATGGAATACAAAAACGAAAAGTTACAAGTAACTATTGAAAGCGCTGAGGTCTTTGAAATAGTTGAGAGACCAAACCACCTAGAACTCAGAGCGAAGGAGGTAACCAAGTTCCGCGTGTTTGCAAAATCGACAGTCAGGGCTTTCGGCTCATCGACAGTCAGGGCTTTCGGCTCATCATCAGTCGAGGCTTACGACTCATCGACAGTCGAGGCTTACGACTCATCGACAGTCGAGGCTTACGACTCATCGACAGTCAGGGCTTTCGGCTCATCATCAGTCGAGGCTTTCGGCTCATCGACAGTCGTGGCTTTCGGCTCATCGACAGTCGAGGCTTACGGCTCATCGACAGTCGAGGCTTACGACTCATCGACAGTCGTGGCTTACGACTCATCGACAGTCAGGGCTTACGACTCATCGACAGTCGTGGCTTTCGGCTCATCGACAGTCAGGGCTTTCGGCTCATCGACAGTCAGGGCTTACGACTCATCGACAGTCAGGGCTTACGACTCATCGACAGTCGTGGCTTTCGGCTCATCGACAGTCAGGGCTTTCGGCTCATCATCAGTCGAGGCTTGCGACTCATCGACAGTCGTGGCTTTCGGCTCATCGACAGTCGTGGCTTTCGGCTCATCGACAGTCGTGGCTTTCGGCTTTTGCTGTGTTTTTGTGAAATCAGGTAATTCGAAAGTTAAGCCAGAGAATCATTTCGGGGCAATAATACAACAAGTATTTAAGACTACTAAAAAAACTATAGTCTTTAAAAAGCTGAAAGATGGCCTGGTAGCGGAACTAGCCCTATCTAAGGGGCAAATATTCCAGAGCGAAAACCATGGCAAGTGCCGGACAGACAGGGCAGAAGTGCTGAGTATAACCGACGTCGATGGGAAAAAATATCTGGAAGGCCATTCAACCCATGACCACACTTTTGTTTACACAGTCGGCGCGGTAGTATCTGCGCCATACGATAAAGAAGTCAAGGAGTGCTCAACCGGAATTCATTTCTTCTTAACCCGTGAAGAAGCTGAAAGATATTGAAGCCGCACTGGTGGCAGAAAGGGGAAAGTGATTATGACAGACACATCACATTACGACCATATTCTATTTCAGGAAAAACTACGAGCTGCGGAAACAGAGAGTGACTTTAAACTTTTTTCTATGTTACGACCCAGATTGTTTCTCGACGGCGACCGGTGGTGCTGTCTTTACGGCGAAAATATCCAAGAAGGTCTGGCCGGATTTGGGGAAACGCCTGTTGGAGCCGTAAGACAGTGGAACGCCGCATGGTATAAAGTCGCACTAGCGGCAGAAAGGGGCGAGTGATGGACGAACTCGACATATTACTACTTCAGATTGAAGAGCTTTTTGACCGGATAGAGGCGCTTGAAGAAACCCTGCTGGAGAATGACATCTGCGTCGCGTGTCTCAAGCGCACTATGCGTTGCACCTGCGAGGCACCATTATGAGTAACGGTATCTGTAAAAACTGCGGAGATATTTGTCCGCTTAACTTGAACGGCACTTGCGACGATGGGTGTCTCCCGCCATGCGACTGCGGGAATCCTAAAGCCTCGTGGTATAGCGACCGTCACGGCCGGAGGCGATATTGCTGCGACAAGTGTTGGCGGAACAGACTAGGAGCGGAAGATTGCTGTATATGCGGCAAAAACTATCCGGTTATGAATACCTGTAGAGATGGCCGGACTATGTGTGCCGCTTGCTATTCCGAACAGGAGGCACCATTATGAAACCATTCACCGCTTGGGAGCTGGCCGAACTGGCCAGACTGTATAAATACGTATTCAGGGGGAGCAATGCCAGTAAAACAAATAACTGAAGCAGCCATACAGGCTGATGTAATTCTGGAAGTGAACCGGGTCTTTAAAGACTCGGTAACGATCTGGCGCAACAATACCGGAGCGTTCCACGACGGCGAACGGCTCATCAAGTTTGGCATACCCGGCCAGGCCGACATCAGCGGGATAATAAAGCCGCTTGGTTGCCGACTGGAGATTGAAGTTAAACGTCCAGGAGGCAGGCAGTCTGAGGCTCAAAAAAATTTCCAGCGCATGATAACAGACCATGGAGGGCTATATCTATTATGCAACGGCGACATTGAAGGGCAGGTTATCGAACCGATCCGGGCGAGACTCGAGCGAGACGGGAGGGTAGTGCGGTGATTAAACTAACCATTACCGATAACGATAAAATTATCACGAAGCGGCATATCGAGAGCCTTGGCGGAAACCGATTCGGCGTTTACGATCTGACTACGGGCAACTCGTGGGTAATAGAGTTCGCATTCAACCAGGGAGGACATAACGCACTGGCTAAGGCGGCACTGAAAAAACCGACCGCCGGGATTATCAGGTCCGAAAAGCACAACGTCCGATAATAAATCTTATGTAAACCTGCGGAAAAAATATCAGATAATCGATAATTTACAGCCCGAATCGAAAGGATTATCCTATGGCAAGTGACCACGCTGAACCAATAAACATACTGGCGGAACTGGTTATCAACTCCGCGAACGACGTTCTGGCCGGGTTGCAAACCTGGGAAGAGCACAATCAATATCTGGAACAGGCGGCAGTCGAATATGAACTGCAAGGCGTGAAGCTGCCGTTAAATCTGACTGACGAAAGGAATACCGATGAAAACTTACCGCTCTATCGTAGACCTTCACTTCCACAACCCCCCAGAGCCGACTGCCGAGCAGTATCAATGCAGGAACTTCCTGATCATGTGCCGAGCTTACGCACTCGGAGTCTATTCGACTGATGCGACGCTGGCCGAGCTGCTTGCCATGGCTAACACTGTTACAGACCAGACGCTCGACGACATGGTAGTAAGAATTGTCGAGGCCGAGGGCGTTATGGCCAAGTTCACGATCTGAGGGAGGAACCATGTTAAACACACTATTTGAACCCGCAGACAACATAGAAATCCGCTGTCTGCACAAAGATCAAATCTCCAAGTCTGGCCGCATGGAGCCGCCGCCGCAATCGTTCTGGGGTAATATTGAGCGGCTTCGGAGCAGGAATACCGAATTGCAACGCCTGAACAGCATGGGATACAACGTCTATTTCGGCATTAACCCACGCGAAGGAAACAGCCGGTCCGCCGTTGCCTGCTGCCGGGCGCTGGTGGTAGACATAGATCACATGGACCTCAATGAGGCCGTGAGCTGGCTCGAAGTCGTCGAGGCTGAATGGTGCGTGCCGGCTCCGTCTATAACTGTATCGTCTGGCAACGGCGTTCATTTCTACTGGAGGCTATCGGAACCGCTCGTCGCTGCCGACTGGCATAAATACCAGAAGGCGCTTATCGCGACATTTAATCTGTCTGGAAAGATCGCCGATCCGGTTATCCATGACGCGCCCAGGATAATGCGCCTGCCCGGCTTTGTAAATCACAAGGGCGGCAATATCGCGACAGTAATCTCTGAGAACCCGATCCAGCTCTCGATCAACTCGTTCTCTGCCATTCTCGACAACCTCACTGTGCCGGCAACGCCCCCTACTCCGCCTGTCCATACTGGCGATAACGAGAACGCTCTGGAACGTGCTTTGAAATACCATGAGAAACGCGAGGGCGCTGCCGAAGGCACTCGCAACGCCGAGTGCTATAAAATAGCCGCCTGCTGCCAGAATGATTTCGGCCTTTGCGCCAACGACACTTATCATGTAATATATGTCTGGAATCAGAAAAACTCTCCCCCTCTCCCTGAGTCTGAGATCAGAGAAGTAATAGCAAAAGCCAAGCGACACTCAGCCTCAGTGCCGACACTCAGCAAGGATCGACCAATGACAGGTAACCCACCGACCGCTACATCGCCAATGGCAGGTAACCCACCGACCGCTAAACCCACCGACACCGCTACCACGCCACGCGGCGAGACCGTCCCGCCGCCGCCCAAGGCCGCCGCCGATTACTCGGAGTCCGAACTGCCAGACCGCAGCATGGCCGGTGTCGATCTGGACGCTCTGACCTATATGGTCGAAAACTATGTGCTGGTAGCCGGGACGACTGACGTGTGGGATCTGGAACACGGCATCAAAATGCCCGTTGCTGCTCTGTCTCTGCTCTATCCGATGGAGTTCAAATACTGGAAAACCGATGCCTGCCGACAGGTAATCCTGCCCGACAACCTAGTGTTCGAGCCCTCCGGGGTTGTGGCTGACGGGCAAATCAACACGTTTCAAGGCTTCAAGTTCTCAGAGGATGACAGGCCAATACCGCTTATGCTCTCGCACCTCGAATACCTCTGCGGAGATGACGACTCGATATTCCAATGGGTAATATCATGGATGGCTCTTCAGGTCCAGCAGCCCGGCACCAAAATCGCCTCCTCAATCATCATGCATGGTAAACAAGGCACAGGCAAATCTATGATATGGGAGTGCTTCGGCAGGATCTTCGATCCATACTTTACAGTAATAGATCAGTGCTTGCTGGAATCGGACTTTAACGCATGGGCGAGTCGGAAGCTCTTTGTCCTGGCTGAAGAAGTTCTTGCAAACCAGAGCAAATCGCGCCACAAGAACATCATTAAACAAATGATTACCGGCGGCGAGATAATGATTAACGAGAAGCAGATCCGGGCATGGCGCGAGAAATGCTATATGAACCTCGTATTCAACTCCAATAACCGCCTGCCCATGCTGCTCGATGAAGACGATCGCCGATTCATGGTTATCCGTTGCGACCGAGTAAACGATGAGGCATATTATACCGCACTCGCTGCCGAGATCGCCGATAACGGACCGGCCAGGCTCTATACCTTCCTCAAAGGATGGGACCTCCAAGGTTTCAACGCTCACACCAAACCGCTGCTCACCAAAGCTAAGTCCGACCTCATGGCAATCACTCGCGATACCTGTAAAACTTTCCTTGACGAATGGTTGGCCGACGAGATTGAAGGACTTCCAAGCGGAGCCGCCGCCCGACAAGACCTTTACGACGGATACGCAGCGTATTGCAGAGCCACCGGAGCGCGATGCAACACCAGAAACCACTTCTATTCCATCATCGAAGAAGATTACCCGATGCTGGCCTTACGCCGTAGCAGATACGAGCGCGGCTATGTTCTGGATCGCAAGCCAGACTCTACCTCGCTCCAGTTTCGAGAAAACTTGGGAGCCTACATCGGCAAGATTCAAGACCGCCGAATTTAATTTAATATTAAACTACTTAGCACTCCCCTACCGGGAGTGCTAATTTTTTTTTTTGCCAGATTTCCCCCTATCCCCCCGCTGAGAAGAGAAGAATCTGTTCTCTTCTGTTCTCCGTAGTACTAGGAGCCACTACCCCCCGAATAGAAAGTGTTCTTATTAAATATAATAGCGTTTTGTGTGTCAGGTGTGTCAGCTTGTGTCAGATGAAAAAAAATATCTGTCACATGGAGACGCAGACTGACAGCTAGTTATATAGGTTTGTGTCAGAAGTGTCAGCTTTTAAAAAAGTTTAGAGAAAAAATAAAAATTACTAAATTATATTATATAAAAGCTCTCGCTAAAAGCTGTCGCTTCTGACACAACCCCGGAGAACGGCGCTACAACGGCGGTAGCGTATGACAGTTTTTTTTTCTCATCTGACACAAGCTGACACACTTCGGTCGTAGAGCGGGAAAGCTACCTGACACACTTACCGGGAAATAAAAAACCCCCGGATCTCTCCGAGGGTTGGAAGTCGTT
>ERZ747221.1831-NODE-1831-length-20243-cov-61.653079_pt1 | contig 20243 bp, 10 predicted proteins | sample MGYA00374949_ERZ747221 | MGnify/ENA primary metagenome ERZ747221 (study PRJEB28779, sample SAMN05720172) | bioreactor metagenome | isolation source: Anaerobic biogas reactor | place: USA:Washington, USA | collected 2015-08-08 ... | reverse complement strand
GCGCCGAGGTCGGTGAGCTGTCCGCCCGAGTAGTCGTACAGCCAGCGGAACGTGCTGTGACATCGCCTCGGGGTGTACGGCTCGTACGGCGCCGGGCCGAGCCATCGATCGTAGTCGAACCCGTCCGGGACAGGCTCGGGCTTCTGGGGAGGGCACGTCGGGCCGTTGTGGTAGTAGCAGTGCAACTCCTGGAGCCGGCCGAGCATGCCGCTCTGGGCGATGTCTACTCCGAAACGGAAACAGGCGTTGCTGCGTCTCTGGGTTCCGCTCTGATAGACGGTCCCGTATCGCTGCATCGTGTCCGCGACCGCCCGGCCCTCGGCGATGGTCAGCGAGATCGGTTTCTCGCAGTAGATGTCCTTGCCGGCCTTGGCCGCTTCGATGGCCAGCAGGGCGTGCCAGTGGTCCGGCGTTGCGATCAGCACGGTGTCGATGTCATCACGCGCGAGGATCTCGTAGAAGTCGCGGTAGCTGCGACAGTCCTGGTTGCCATAGGCGGCGTCGACGGTCTGTTTAGCACGGAGCAGGTGACCGGCATCCACGTCGCAGACCGCCAGGACACGCAGGTCTTCGCAGGTCAGGAAGCTCCTGAGGTTGTGCAGACCCTGGTTGCCCAGGCCGATCGCGCCCATGGTGAGCTGCCGGCTGGGGACGCTGCCCGCTGGCGCTGTTCGAAGGCAGGTTGTGATGCAAGGCAGCCCGATCGTTGCGGCGGCAGCCGCGGCCCCGCGCTGCAACACATTGCGTCGTGACATCTTCTTCATGGTTTGGTTACCTCCGGGCCCATAGTACACACCCGGGGGTATCCGAGCCAGGAAATTTGCGGATGCACGTTTCAGCGAGGCATGTCAAGGCGGGCAGAAAAGGGCGCGGCGGCCATGCCTCTTGCATGGCCGCCGCTATCACAATACCCAGGTCGGGTGTGCTGCGATATTGGTGTTACTCCGTCGGCCAACCCTCTTCGAACCACCAGATGATGCTGGTTCCGCCGGAAGAGCCGCCGCCGGAGGAGCCGCCGCCGCTCGAACCCCCGGATCCGCCCGAACCCGAGGAGCCGCTGCTGCTACTGCTGTGGTTGTCGTCGCTCTCGAGCTCGTCGAGCATTTCATCCACGGCCCGGTACACGATGAAGGTCGAACCGCCGAATTCGAGGATCGAGCCAATGACGCCCTTGTCTGCAAAGGCGGTCTTGTAGTCGTCCATGTTGGAGATGCCCTTCATCTGCACGACATTGCTGGCCATCTCCAGCGGCACGAGCAGGACCCAGTCCAAAGCCTTGTCGGCCCCCTCGTTGTTGCCCGTGAGCAGACGCACCGGGATGCGGGCGATGTTCGTCACGGCCTGGCCGGTGTGCTTGAGCGCCTCGATGAGGCTCTCGATGCACATTCCGATCGAGCCGGTCACGTTGTCGAAGTAGCCCCACGTCAGAGCGTTGCCGATCTCCTCGGTGGTCTTCCAGGCGCCGCCGATGGTCCGTCCCGTGAAGACCAGAGGCCGGACGATCGGGTTGTTGTCCAGGTACACGTCCTTCTGGGCGTCGGGCAGGGCATTGAACGTGACAAGGTCCGCGATGGAATACAGACCATCGGCGAAGCTGCCGATCGTTGCGCCCGCCTGCTGCGGCACGCGACCAGGATCGTCGAGGAATCCCTGTCCGTCGTTCGATCGGAACGGCTTGGCGCGATCCGAGGCATAGCCCAGCGTGATGATATTGGTGGTGTCCTCGATCGCCAGGCCGATGCCGCCGAGGGCCTTCTTGAGACTCTCGCCGGAATCGCGAGAGCCTTCTTTGACCGCGTGGGCCCGATACTTGTCCAGATCGGCGCCAAGCGACCAGGCCGGTTCTTTCTCCTCGTAGAAGTGCCGGGCCTGCGACCCGTTCACGACGGTGCGTGCCGCCTGACTGCCCGGAGCAGGTCCCATCGGGGGCGCCGCGGCGGCCGTGGCCGGCATACCTGGCGTCGCCGGCGTCACCTGAGCGCCTTGCGGCGCGCTGACTCCGGCAATCTCGTTCAACGCGGTCTGCGCCGCCCGATTCTTGGACGACAACCAGATCTGCGTCAGATCGCCCTGAGGTTGGGTTGGCACGCTTTCCGCCTGGCCGTACAGTGTATTTGCACGCGGATCCTGCGCGACGGCCTGTCCGGTCTGACTGTCCGAAGGTGCGCTTGGCGGCGTCGCCGGAGTAGTCTGCGGCGCTGCCGGCCACGGTGACTGCCCGGCAGGATAGACCGTCTCCAATTCGCCCTGGGCCACCTGGCTGTTGGGTGAGGTGACCGTCGGCGGCGTCGACGCCGGCCACGGCGGCGCTGCCTGGGCCGCGTATGGATTTTGCGTAGGCATAGCGGTCCCGTTCGGAGCCGCCTGCGTCACTTGGCTCTGCTGGGGCTGCCATGGTTGCTCCGTCGACGCCGGCCACGGCGGCGCTGTCTGGGCTGCGTATGGATTCTGCGCAGGCATGGCGGTCCCGTTCGGGGCCGTCTGCGTCATCTGGCTCTGGGGTGCCTGCCATGCCTGATCTGCTGGAGCGGACCACGGCGGCGCTGTCTGGGCCGCGTATGGATTCTGCGTAGGCATGGCGGTCCCGTTCGGGGCCGACTGCATCATCTGGCTCTGGGGCGCCTGCCACGGCTGACTCGTCGGCGCAGCGTACTGCTGTGGCGCCGGCGGCGCCGCGTAAGGACCCTGCGCAGGCGCAGTCGTTCCGCCAGGGGAGGCAGACAGGGCCTGATTCTGTGGCGCCTGCTGTGCCGGTGGTATGGCATACTCCCAAGGCTCTCTTCTCCGCCTGCTCTGTGGACTGGTTCCCAGCAGTCGCGCATTGTCCAGGCTCGACGCCGACGTGCGCGCCTCCGGCGCCATCCACGTGCGGGTGTCGACCGACGGCTCGGGCTCTTGTCCAAGCATTCTCGTTCCATCGAGAGCCGACGATGTTGTCTGGTCGGTGGCGGGCGCTATCCGATCCTGGGGAGCCGTGGTGGCCTGGGTCGGCGCCGGCTGGGCTGTCTCAAAATCCTGCATCTGCCTGGCCGCAGATAGCGGATCGACCTGCCTGGCGCGATCGCTCGGACTCATCCACACCGGGCTGGTTGCTCCGGTGCCGTACCCGGCGATCGATCCGGTCGGACCGTTGGTCCCCGGACTCCAGCCAAACCTTGACGGGCCTGACGCCGAATCGTTGTCGCCCGAGGTCCATCCAAATCGCGTCTGCGTTGGCGCAGGACTCAATCCTGAGGCGCCGTTGGATGGTGTCTGGGGCGGAACGCCCGTCGCGGGCGCAGGCGCCGCCGCTGAGTCAGTGGCGGTGGTGCGAGGAGTCGAAGGACGCCATCCCTGAGCCGGCAGTCCTCTCGTCAGCACCTTCTGGCCTCCGGCGGAATTCAGCCGGCCCGAAAGCTCTCGCATGTAGGCTTCCGGATCGTCGATCTTCTGGGAAAGTCTGCCCATCTCCGGGTCGGATGCGGTCTTCTTCTTGTCGCTCTCCTTGGCCACACATACGGAGGCTGTGCCGACCCAGAGAACCAGACAGACCAGTCCGACCGCAATGGACGGGACCGGAACAGCTCCCCAAGCGATGCCGGAGACTCTGCGAAACACCGCGCCGGGGCCGCTGCCGGAATCGAGCCGGTTGCTCATATCTGTGCTCTTCACTTTCATCACCCCCTGAATTCAGAATCTCGGTGCCCGGCGATTCCCGCCGAGGCTCGAGATACTGTGTACCTCCGAAACCGACACGGCCGAGAAATCCTCGATACCGGTCGCGAAAAGCGGTTCCATCGACCGCGCCAGGAACCGTCACACTCCCGTACGCACCCTCTCTCTCCCAGCGCCCCCTTGCGCCGATAGACCTCTGCCGTCGCAAGCCATCCGTGGGAATTCCCGTCTCCGATAGAGAGGTTGTCTTATCGTACCCCCAATTCGATCCGTATTGTACCAAAAGCCGGTTGACGGGTCAAGGATTGTTTTTCTCGGAACGGGGTGGTGGCAGCGAATCTGCTTATACGGACCCTCACGCTGTCCGCAGAGAAGGCAGGGAAACCAGGACCAGCGCCGGTCCTGACGCCGGTCCCGAGAGGCGAATCTGGTGCATCCGGACGGCTATTGTCCGGCTTGAATCGGGAAGAGGGCCTTCAACTCCTCAGGCGACGGCTGGCGACCGTATTCGCACAATTCAAAGGCCTCGGCGCACTTGACGGCGGCCCCTTTTTCCGGACCATAAACGTCCGTGAGCTGGCCCCGGTACTTGTCAGCCACGCGTCGGTCCCGGGCGGCAAAGCGTTCGGCCACCTGCCGGCGTCGCTGCTCGCGTGCGGCCGGATCGGTCGGCACAGGAACCACCTTCTCAAAATCTCCGGTCGCCCACAGGGATTCGATCTGGGATTCCAGCTTCCAGATCGCGTCCATCTTCTTCTTGTAGACGGAATCGATCCCGACGACGATCGCCGGATCGAACGGATTGGGCTTCTGGAAATTGTCGGACAGATACAGGAACACCGGGTTCTTCGCAAGCTGGGGGACGTCGGGACAGAAGAAGGCGACGGTAACCATGTAGGCGGCGTCCTGCATCAGGATGCCGGTATAGCGGTGGTCCGGATGGTAGTCGTTCGGCCGGTGTCCCATCACGATGTCGGCCTTCCATTCCCGAATCAGTCGGACGAAGGTCTTGCGGTTTTCCAGCGTGGGCATCAGTTCACCGTCGTGGATGTCGAGCACCTCGCATTCGATGCCGAGCGTCTTGCCCGCTTCGTGGACCTCGGCGGTGCGCCGCTTGGCCAGCGGTCCTCCGGCGATCGCCGCGTGGCCGATGTCTCCGTTGGTGGTGGAGACAAACTTGACGTGGTGGCCCTGCGCCGCCCACAGGGCTGCGGTGCCGCCGGCCTTGATCTCGCAGTCGTCCGGATGAGCCCCGAAGACGATGATCCGCAGCTTGCCGTCGTCGGCCGGGCGACCGGCTTGTTCCGACGCGAGTGAGGTCTTCGCAGCTCCAAACATCGCCATCGTCAAAACGCAGAGCAAACTCGTCATGGCAGTTCTTGCTTTCGTCCGCATGGTGCACCTCCCGAATCTGTGTCTTGGTGGCATCGTCCAGTCAGATGTCTCTGTCGGGCCAGAGTACCGCAGATGGCACCACAGTTCAATACTCTGCCTTCGTTCGACAAAGCTATTGTGTCCGGCGGCGGATTCGCTATGCTGCTGAGCTTTCAGCAGGCACGTGTGGTGTCCTGATCCTTGGCGGAGTCCGTATGAGCGAAAGCTCTTTGAGAGCAGAGTGGAGTCGGTTGATCGTTCTGTCGGGCGTTCACTTCCTCGTGGACATGTTCGGGAACATGTTGCCGGCGATTCTCCCGGTGGTCCGCGAGAACTTCTCGCTGAGTCTCTCGGTGGCAGCGTTTATACCCGCCTCGTTGGCGCTGACGGCCAACGGCGTCCAGATGCTGACCGGGCACCTGCGGGCGGACGAGCACAGGCCGTTCTTTCTGCACCTGGGGCTTCTTCTGGCCTGTGTCATCTGTGTCATCGCCGTGGCGCCTCGCTCGGGCGTCGGCGTGGCGATGATCGTGGTCTTGGGCATCGTCAGCGGCAGTGGAATCGCGGTGACCCATCCTGAGGGGTTGCGTGCCGTCCACACGCTGTCGCAGATTCCCGCCGCGACCAGCACTGCGGTCTTCATGACGTCGGGGTTTCTCGGCTTTGCCAGCGGGGGAGTGATCGCCGCCTCTCTGGTTTCGCGGTTCGGGTTGGCGGGACTGTATCCGCTGGTCCTGCTGCCGGTGGTGGGGATGGCTGCCGTCGCCTCGTCACGGGTGACCTTGGCGGTGGAGGCCGAGAGCGGTTCCAACGGCACGCCCGTTGCCGTATCTCACCGACTGCCGTTCTGGCTGATCCTGGCGATCGGTGTGCCTGCCGGCGTGTCGACCACGGCTATCCTCCAGTTGATCCCGACGCATCTGGACACATTGGGATTCGCACTGACGTTTGGAGGGTTCTCCACGGCCATGTTCGGCTGGGGCGGCGCGGTTGGGCCTTTTGCCTGGGCTGCTCTGGCCCTCCGTAGGGGCAACCTGCCGTGCTCGACGTTCGCGTTCCTGCTGGCGGCGCCCTTCACATTCTTCTACCTGCTGTTCATCGAGACTCGGATCGCTGTCGCATTGCTGTTTGGGGCCGGTTTCTTCTCCATGTCCGCCTACATCCTGACGATCACGTTGGCGCGTTACGCCCAAGGTCTCAAACTCGGCCAACGCATGGCGGCCATCGTCGGCGGCACCTGGGGCATCGCCTACATCGTCTTCATGGGTCTCGGCGCACTGGCCGACCATTTCGGCACCGGGGCGGTCCTGAAACTGACCCCGTTCGGGTATGCCCTGTCGGGGCTGATCGGTCTGTGGGCGATGCGGAAGTACCCCGAGATGGGACAGGGCATTCGTTCCTCCCTGGTCGAGGCGGCTGGCAGCGAGCATCCGCCGGTATAAGTCTATGGCCGTTGCGGGCGGGCCGGCCGGGCAGTAGAATGGTCGCGACGTTTGCACGGATTCCAGAATCAGCCTGTGGGAGGTCGAATCATGGTGGGACGGATTGGTGTGCGGTGCCTGACACTCACGGCTCTGCTGCTGGGCGTGGTGGCGGCAGCCGGCGGCCAGCCTCAGGAAGATGGGTTCGTTCCGCTTTTTTCGGAGGACGGCATACCGAAAGACTGGCTGGTTCGCGCCTGGAACGACGTGAGCAAGCCGGTCGATCCGGAGGTCAGGTGGCTCGTCAAGGACGGGATTCTGCACGGCAGCGAGATGCGGGGGACTTGGCTGGTCAGCGAGCGGCAGTACGGCGATTTCATCCTCAAGTACGAGTTCAAGCTCGGCGAGCTTGGCAACAGCGGCTGCGCCTTGCGGGCTCCGTTGTTTGGCGATCCGGCTTTCGACGGCATGGAGCTCCAGATGGCTGACTACCGCTACAACACCAGCGCCAAGGACTCGGAGTTGACCGGGGGGATCTACCGGGCGATCGCGCCGCGCAAGCAGGTCTACAAGCCCACGGAATGGAACAGCTACCTGATCGTTCTGGCCGGGTCGCACCTGCACGTGGTGCTCAACGGCGAGCTGATTCACGACCTGGACCTGAACGAGCAGACGCAGGCGGTCAAGCGGCACGACAACTCGTCGGCCCCGCCTGTCAAAGACCGGCCTCGCAAAGGCCACATCGGTTTCCAGGAACTCAGTCGCGGCGGCAGCCACGTGCAGATTCGCAATGCCCGGATCAAGGTCCTCAACGAGCCCGGCTCGTAGGCCGCACCGGCAATTGTCCGGAGAAGGCCTGAACGAACGCCCGGTCATCGCGTAGAACAATAGGTCGTATAGGTCCTGTGTTCTGAGCACGGAAACCGATTCATGAACCCAAAAGGCCGACAACACCAGATACGCCGTCTTCCGCCGATTCTGCTGATCTGCTTCCTGGCGACGCTCAATGTGTCGCAGGGGATGGTCTTCTGTGTCGGCGCTGCGGGCCACGTCGCCATCGAGCCCCTTGGCCACCGCCATTGCGATGTCGCGATACACGATCACGAGCACGACGTCGATGCACAGTCCTCCCGCGAGTATGACCACAGCTACACCGCATCGGAAGACTGCCATCCGTGCGTGGACATCCCGCTGACGCTCGGACCGCTCGAAAAGAGGAGCCTGTCCGACCTGCCGCCGGATGCGGCCTCGCCGGTGATCGGTGAGCCGTCCACTGCGAGCCGGAATCTCGGCACGCCCGCCCCGGCATCGGAAGGCTTGTTTCTCCCCCCCGATCAGACCGCATTGCGCAGCATAGTGATCCAGGTGTAGTCTCCCACCACACTGGTAATCGGCCCGGTTCGCTTGCTGCGCCCGACAACAGAATCTCTGCGCGGAAAGCCCCAGGATGTCGAACTCTTCTTGGTGGGAGTCCACACGCATGTATCGCAGCATCTGCAAACCGTCCGTCGCGGCACTGTTGCTCTTGGTGGCCGGTTGCCGGACGATGGAAGATCCGCTGACATTGCCGTCGCGCGGTGTCTCCGAATCCGCTTCATCTGTTCAGGAGACCTCGACCGTCGCGATGAATCCTGAACCGACTGGCGCTGTCACGCTGCGCGAGGCCGCGGCATTGGCCCTGATGCACAACCCTCGACTTGCGGTTGTCTCGCTGGAACGCCGTGCGGCCGAAGCGCGACGGCTTCAGGCGTCTGTGCGACCCAATCCGGAGTTCGCTGTGGAGATCGAGTCGTTGGCGGGCCGTGGGCAGCGCAGCGGTTTCGACGGCGCCGAGACCATTGTCTCGCTGGGCCAGCTCATCGAACGCGGCGGCAAACGCGACAAGCGAGTACGCGCTGCATCGCTCGACGTAGAACTGGCGGAATGGGATCTCGAATCGCAGCGTCTGGACACGCTCCATGAAGTTACGCAGGCTTTCGTCGGGTTGTTGGCGGCACAGGAGCGCTTGGCACTTGCCGGGCAACTGCACGGTCTGTCGGGTGAAGCGCAGTCGGCTGTGGTCCAACGTGTCGAAGCTGGCAAGGACTCGGCGGTCGATGCCTTGCGAGCGGATGTGGCCTTGTCCCATAGCCGGATCGAGCTTCAGAAAGCGACACGCGCCCTGGCTGCCGCCCGGCAGAACCTGGCGGCGACGTGGGGGGCTCGTGCGGCGTCCTTCGAGATGGCGGCAGGGGACTTCTACGTTGTGCCGGCTCCTCCCGCGACAGCGGATGTGAACGAGATGATCGCGGCCAATCCGGACCTGGCGCGATGGGCGACCGAGCAGAAACAGCGCCGAGCCGCGCTCGACCTGGAGAAGGCCCAGGCCAAATCGGATGTCACGGTCGCGGCCGGAGTGCAGCGATTCGAGGAGACGGACGACTCAGCCTTTCTGGTGAGTCTGGCTTTGCCGATCCCGTTGTTCGACCGCAACCAGGGAGGGATCGAAGAGGCCGCCGCAAACCTTGCCAGGGCCAGGAAGGGACACCAGGCCGTGGAAATCGAAATCGCGACCCTGCTTGGCCGGGCGCTCAACGAACTGGCGGCGGCGTACGAAGAGGTCCGGATTCTCCAGGCGGATGTGCTGCCCAAGGCGCAGCAGGCATTCGAGGCGGCGCAGCAAGGGTATCGCGAGGGCAAGTTCGACTACCTCTACGTACTCGATACGCAACGGACGTTCTTCGAGACCAAGGTTCAGTACATCGATGCCGTCGAGGCGTGCCATCTGTCGCGTGCGGACGTCGAGCGGTTGATGGGACAGGCCCTCGATCCGGATCTCCCGAGCGTCGGCTGAAAGGAGCAGAATGATGAAACGCATCCTGTGGCTGTTACTCCCCGCGACTCTGGCCATCGGTCTGGCCGCAGGGGCCGTGGGGCAGTGGAAGTTCGACCTGCTTTCTCATCTTGTACGCCGGGGCGAGACGCCGGATCACGCCGAATCGGAATCTCACGAGCACGAAGATGAGCACGTCGTCGAGTTGAGCGCCGAGCAGATCGCCGAACTCGGCATTGAAGTGGCCGTGGCGAGCCCCGGGCCGTTGCGGCGAACCGTGTCCCTGCCGGGCCAGATCGCGGTCAACGCCGATCGGCTCGCCCATATCGTGACACGAGTTGCCGGCGTGGCCACCGAGGTCCGAAAGACGCTCGGCGACAAAGTCGTGCAGGGGGAGATCATGGCGGTCGTGGAGAGCCGGGAGCTGGCCGATGCCAAGGCTGGCTACTTGGCCGCGCGGCAGAGGCTCGACCTGGCGCAGGCGACGTTCGCCCGCGAGCAGAGCCTCTGGGACAAGCGAATCAGCTCCGAGCAGGAGTTTCTCGACGCCAGGCAGGCCGTTGCCGAGACGCGGATCGAGCTGCACGCCGCTGAGCAGAAGCTCCACGCGCTGGGACTGGACGACGAGTATGTTCGCACCCTGCCCGACCTGCCGGACGTTCTTCTGACTCGCTACGAAATCGTCGCGCCGTTCGATGCAACCGTGATCGCCAGACACATCACCATTGGCGAGGCCCTGAAGGACGACTCCGAGGTTTTCGTCATCGCCGACCTGTCCACGGTCTGGGTCCAGCTCGACATGCACCAGCGGGACCTGACCTATGTCAGAGAGGGCCAGGAGGCGGTGATTACCGTCGGTCCCGGCGTGCCGGAGGCCAAGGGCCGGATCAGCTATATCGGCCCGATCGCCGCCGACGACACGCGCACGATCCCGGCCCGCGTGGTGCTGCCGAACGTCGAGGGCCAGTACCGGCCCGGCCTGTTTGTCACTGCCGAGATCCTTGCCGAAACCGCATCCGTCGATGTCCTCGTTCCGCAGCAGGCCGTGCAGTCGCTCGAAGGGCAGCCTTGCGTCTTCGTTCCGTCTGAGCACGGCTTCGAGGCCCGGTTCGTATCGGTCGGGCGGTCGAGCCAGGGGGCCATCGAGATCACGTCAGGACTGACGGCCGGCGAAGCCTTCGTCCGCCAGGGCGTCTTCGAATTGAAAGCCGCGATTGTCACCGCCGGCCTCGGCAGCCACGCCGGCCACGGTCATTGAAAGGAGCCGACGCATGCTCGCGCGAATCGTGGATGCTTCCTTACGCTATCGGTTCTTTGTCCTCATGGCCATTCTCGGCATCGTCGGTTTCGGCTCGTACGCCTACACGCAGTTGCCGGTCGATGCCTTTCCGGATATCTCGCCGGTGATGGTCCCGGTCTTTGCCGAGGCGCACGGCATGGCCCCGGAAGAGGTCGAACGCCTGATCACGTTTCCCATCGAGTCGGCCATGAACGGCCTGCCCCACGTCACGCAGATCAAGTCCACCTCCGCGTTCGGCATGGCCGTCATCTACGTCTACTTCGAAGATGACGTGGACATCTACTTCGCGCGGACGATCGTCGCCGAGCGTCTCGATCAGGCGCTGGCCGAGCTGCCCGAGATGCACGAGCCGCCCAAGCTGGGCCCGATCTCGACCGGTCTCGGACAGATCTTCATCTACTACCTGACGCTCGACGAAGGGGCCGGCACCGAGGGCAAGGCCCCGGACATCTACCTGCGCGAGGTCAACGACTGGATCATCAAGCGGCAGCTTCAGACGGTGCCCGGCGTCACGGACATCCTTTCCATCGGCGGCCATGTCCTGCAATACCAGATTCGCGTCAATCCCCACGCGCTGAATCAATACCGCGTTGCGCTCGACGACGTCGTGCGAGCCGTCCGATCCAACAACGCCAACGTGGGCGGTCAGTTCATGGTCCTGGGCCAGGAAGAGCACCTCGTTCGCGGCATCGGGCTGCTGCGTACGCTCGGCGACATCGGCGGCATCCACATCGCCGTTCGCAACGGCATCCCGGTGAGAGTCTCGGATGTCGCCGAGGTCGGCTACGGCCCCGAGATTCGTCGGGGCGTGGTCTCGCGAAACGGCACCGAAGAGGTGGTCTCGGGCATCGTCCTGCAGCTCTACGGCGAAAACACCTCGGCGGTCATCGGGCGACTGTACGAGAAGATCCCCGAGGTGCAGGCGTCTCTGCCCGAGGGTGTGCGCATCGTGCCGTACTACGAGCAGGCCGAACTCGTCCGTCAGGCGACCGGAACCGTCAAGACGGCGCTGCTGCTGGGGGCCGCGCTGGTGGTCGCGACGCTCTTGCTCTTCCTGGGCAACGTCCGAAGCGCATTGATCGTGTCGCTGTCGCTTCCGTTGTGCGCCCTGATCAGCGTGATCTGCATGCGTCTGGCCGGCATCTCGGCCAACCTGATGAGCCTCGGCGGGATCGCCATCGGCATCGGCATGCTGGGTGACGGTGCCATCGTCATGGTCGAGAACATCTTTCGACACCTCAACGTCGATCCGAGAGATACTGCTCGGGAGAAGGTGCAGATTGTTCTCGAAGCGGCCCGCGAAGTCAGCCGGCCCATCGTCTTTTCCATCCTGATCATCGTGACGGTCTTCCTGCCGATCTTCGCCTTGCAGGACGTCGAGGGCAAGATGTTCTCGCCCATGGCTGCGACCCTTTGTTTCGCACTGGCCGGTTCGCTGGTCGTTGCCATCACCGTCGCGCCGGCGCTCTGCACTTATCTGCTGAAGAGTCATCGGTATCGTCAGTTCAAACTGATCACCAGGCTCATGCGGGTCTATGAGCCGCCGCTGCGCTGGACGCTGCGTCATCAGTCCGTGGTAGCGATCGCGGCGCTGGCGGCGTTTGTCGTCAGTGTGGCGGCGGTGCCGCACCTTGGGACCGAATTCGTTCCCACGCTGGAAGAAGGTTCGATCCAGATCGATGTCACCCTGGCGCCGTCGATCTCCCTGGACGAGGCAGTGGCGACCGTCCAGACCCTCGAACGCAAGGTCGTGGCCTTTGAGGAGGTGGAAGAAGTTGTCTCGCGGATTGGCCGGCCCGAGACCGGAAGCCATCCACACCCGGTCAACTATGCCGAAATGCACGTCTCGTTGAAGCCGAGGAATCAATGGACGCGATTCGCAAACAAGAAGGAACTCGTCACCGCTGTAAACGAAGCGTTGTCGGCGTATCCCGGCGTGCAGTTGAACTTCACACAACCTATCCAAAACCTCTTCGATGAGCTGCTCTCCGGCATCAAGGCGCAGGTGGCGATCAAGCTGTTCGGCGAGGACCTCGATGTGCTGCGGGCCAAGGCCGGCGAGATTGCCGAAGCCATCGCGGATGTGCCCGGCCTGGTCGATTTGGCCTCCGAACAGAGCTTCGGCCAGCCCCAGGTGCAGGTGATCGCCGATCGTGCAGCCTGCTCGCGTTACGGCATCGACGTCAGCGACATCCTCGAACTCGTGGAGCTGGCCATCGGAGGCGAAGTCATCGACACGATCTACCTTCAGAGCCGCCGGTTCGGCATCCATCTGCGCTACCAGGAGAAGTACCGGGGCGATCCCGATGCGATCGAGGACCTTCTGGCGCCCGCGCAGAGCGGGATGCTCGTGCCTCTCAAGCAGATCGCGCGGATCGAGCAGGTCACCGGGCCCATCCAGATCAACCGCGAACACAACCAGCGGCGTTGGGTCGTCCAGGGCAACGTGCGAGGCCGTGACCTGGGAGGTGTGATCGCGGACATCAAAGAGGCGATCGCCGCGAAGGTCGCGCTGCCGCCGGGCTACTACGTCGAGTACGGCGGCCAATTCGAGAACCAGCAGCGCGCCATGGTGCGCCTTTCGATCATTGTGCCAATCGTCATCGCAGCGGTTCTGCTGATGCTCTTTCTGGCGTTCGGCTCGATCCGTCATGCGATGCTCATCGTGCTGGGCATTCCGCTGGCGCTCGTCGGAGGGATTCTTGGATTGCTGCTGACGGGCGAGTACCTGTCCGTTCCGGCCGCCGTCGGGTTCATCGCCCTGTTCGGCATCGCTGTGCAGAACGGAGTTGTGCTCGTCACGCGGATCAACCAGATGCGCGACGAGGGCATGGCGCTCGACGAGGCGATTGTTGGCGGCAGCCTGCAACGCCTCCGCCCGGTCCTGATGACGGCCACCACGACCGTCCTGGGTCTGCTGCCGCTGCTGCTGGCGCACGGCATCGGCTCGGAGGTGCAGCGCCCGCTGGCGACCGTCGTCGTCTTCGGCCTGACCTCCGCCACCTTTCTGACCCTCTTCGTCATCCCCGCTCTTTACCCGTGGTTCGCCGGGCGAACGTCCCACCGTGTGGGACCTTGATGCGGATTACGCTCAATGTCGGGAAATCTGGTTGACACCGGCGGCGCTGGTGAGTAAAGTAACTATCGAATGATTGCCGTGGTTGTTCACGGCGTGCGACAGACGGTCAACCAGGAATCCAGAGGAGGGTGGATTGTGGGCGGTCAGGTCGAGGGCTTCGATGCTCCGGTTCGGCATGGTTCGAGCCCGCATCATTCCGCCGGCTGGTCCGGGACGCCACAGGAGGGCAAGAATGCGAAACAAAGCCAATTACCACCACCGACGCCGGCCACCACGCTGCCCGCATGTTCGCGGGAGGGGAAGGATGCGAAACAAACCCAATTTCCGCGTTTTTGGGCTGAAAACGCGGGTGGGTCTGGGAACCGAAGCCAATTGGGGATCCCCTCGCCGTGTGGGACAGGTTCTGGCGGTGACGTGCAGGATGGACTGCTTCCATGGGCCTCCCGGCCGCGGTTTCTCGGGCTAAAGGCGAGGTCCAGGCCTGCCGATACAGAGCAGGGGGGACACGGAATTTCGGTTGCCAGCAGAACGTCCGGATGATATATATGAATACATTCGGAGACATGTGTTTCTTGGCCCGGTGGCTGCCCTGTTGGACAGCTCAGACGGGACGCCACGGGGGGCGAGCCAAGCCTGAAATCACACAACGAATCGGACTTGGAGGCCGCGATGAAAGTGTGGTGCGGGCGTAAGATCGACGACCATCAAGGCGCTATCGGTCCCGCTTCACCGACAGTCTCTCTCGACCTCCTCTCAGCATTTTTGGTTGAAAGGAGGTGAGCCAGCGCAGATTCTACGGTTCGTCCGCCGGCAAGGGTGCGTTTCGGTGACCGTGCCGGGGACGGGTCCTGCGGCCTGACGGCTTTGCCTGATTGAACCGCAGAGAGACGGGGCTTCGGTGTGTGGCCGGAGTGGGGTTTCCTATGGGTTGCCAGGGAGTGTTAGGAGGAACAAGAATGAAGAAGTTGATGCTGGTATGCGCCATTGTATCGACGTTTGCCGCGACGGCCATGGCTTCCGACATAGCCTTCTACGTCGGGACGCCGAATTTCGACGGCTGGTACACGGCGGACGAAATGAACGCGAACGTGGAGACGATCATTGCCCAAACCGGACATCTGTTCAAAGAAGTCCAGAAGTTCGATGACACGCAACTGGCCGAACTGGCCGACTGGGCGATTGCGAATGCGGAGGATGGTGAGTTTGACATTCTCTGGCTGAACAGGTGTGTGCCGAGCAGTCTCTACGCAATTGGCAATACGCAGCCGGAAGGCTCGGCCATCGAGAGTTTCCTCGACGGCGGCAACATGATCATCAATGTCGGCGACTGGTTCGGATACGTGTCCTATGAGAGTGGAGCCCGAGGAACCGAGAACGGCACCACGGGGGCGGCGAATATCCTCGATCTCGCCGCCGGGATCATCGTGTCTGCTGACAACACCTCGCTGACCGTGACGGCGGCAGGGCACGAGTATCTGCCCAGCCTCGGTGACACGGTCGTAAGCTACCGCCCCATCGCTCCCAGTGTGGCGGTCGCGCCGTGGGAAGTGGCGGCGGTTTTCGCGCAGAATGCGGCCGGCACCTACGCGGATCCCATCGTCATTCACAACACCGAGACAGGTGGTTATGTTGCCTTCATCAACCAATCAACGGCTTGGCTCGACGACCGAGGAGTGACCTGTTCCGAGTTTATCCTGAACTGGGTCAACAGTGTGATCGGATTGGCCAACCCCTCTCTGGCGGGCGATCCGGTCCCGGAGGATGGGGCGATCGACATCCCGCGCGACGTCGTGTTGAGCTGGATGCCCGGCACCTACGCCGTGACGCATGACGTGTATTTCGGCGCCTCGTTCGACGACGTGAACACCGCCAGCCGGAGCAATCCGCTGGATGTGCTGCTCAGCCAGGGCCAGTCGGGCACAACGTTCGACCCGCCCGGCGTCCTCGATTTCGGGCAGACCTACTATTGGCGTGTCGACGAGGTCAACGGGGCTCCCGACAACACGATCTACAGAGGAGTGGTCTGGAGCTTCACCGCTGAGCCGCTCGCCTATCCGATCGCCGGCGTTGTGGCCACCAGCAACGGCAGTTCTGAGGCGGCCGCCGGACCGGAGAACACGGTCAATGGGTCCGGGCTCGATGCCGCCGATCAGCACTCGACCGAAAGCGGCGACATGTGGCTGGCGACGCCGGGGGCCGATCCGCTGTGGATACAGTTTGAGTTCGACCGCGTCTACAAGCTGCACGAGATGCTGGTCTGGAACTACAACGTGCAGTTCGAGATCATTCTCGGCTTCGGGCTCAAGGGTGTGACCGTCGAGTACTCCGAGAACGGGACCGATTGGGCGGCGCTGGGCGACTTCGAACTCGCACAGGGGACGGCCAAGGCCACGTACGCGGCCAATACGGCTGTGCCGTTCGACGGGGTGCCGGCGAAATTCGTCCGGCTGAACGTCAACAGCGGCTACGGGATGATGGGCCAGTTTGGCCTCAGCGAGGTGCGCTTCCTGTTCATCCCGGCGCAGGCTCGCGAGCCGCAGCCGGCCAACAGGGCGACCCGCGTCGATCCGGCGACGACCTTGAGCTGGCGTGCCGGGCGAGACGCGGCCTCCCACGAGGTCTATCTCGGAACCGATGCCGACGATCTGGCCCTGGCCGACACGGTCGATTCGGCGAGCTTCGCACCAGCCCTGGAGTTCGGCGGCACCTACTATTGGCAGATCGTGGAGGTCAACGAGGCCGACGCGGTCACCGCGTGGCCCGGCGACGTGTGGCGCTTCTCGACGCTGGAGTACGCGTCGATCGATGGGTTCGAGACCTACGACGACGACGTCGACGCCGGGACAACCATTTTTGACACCTGGCTGGATGGCTGGGTCAATGAAACCGGCTCCACCGTCGGTTACCTCAATGCACCGTTTGCCGAGAAGACCATCGTTCACAGCGGCAAGCAGTCTATGCCTCTGGCCTACGACAACTCGACCTCGCCGTTCTATTCCGAGGCCTGGCGCGAGTTCGAGACCGCGCAGAACTGGACCGGCAATGGGGCCGACACCCTCGTGCTCTACGTGCGAGGCAACGCGCCCGACTTCGCCGAGACCGCTGGCGGCCAGATCATCATGAGCGCGGTTGGCACGGACATCTGGAACACGACGGATCAGTTCCGCTACGCGTATAAGAACCTCAGCGGGGACGGCTCGATGACGGTTCGCGTCGACAGCCTGGTCCGCAGCAACGAGTGGGCCAAGGCGGGCGTGATGATCCGCGAAACGCTGGAGCCCGGCTCGAAGCACGCCTTCATGTGTGTGACGCCGGACCACGGCACCACGTTCCAGCGTCGCCCAGTGGCCGGACAGGCCAGCGCCAGCACGGACGTCGGCGGTGCGGCCGCACCGCGTTGGGTGAGACTGACCCGCACGGGCAACGTCTTCACGGCCCACGACTCGATTGACGGCGTGACCTGGACGGAGGCGGTCGTGAGCCCGGCGCTGACGATCGAGATGGCCGCCAACGTGTATGTCGGCCTGGCGGTGACCAGTCACGACGGCGTGATTGTCACGGCGGCGGAGTTCTCGAATCTGTCGGCGACCGGCAACGTGACAGGCGCCTGGCAGGTGGCCGAGATCGGCGCCGCCCAGCCGCAGGGCAACTCCGCGGAGTCGATGTATGTGACGATCGAGGACAGCGCCGGCAAGAGCGCGACGGTCGTGAACGCGGACGCATCGATCACGCAACGTGCGACGTGGCAGGAATGGGCGATTCCGTACGCCGAGCTGTCCGGGGTGAACCTCAGCCGCGTCGAGAAGATGGTGATCGGGGTCGGCAGCGCCACCGCGCCGAAAGCCGGCGGCACCGGCACCGTCTACATCGACGACATCGGCTACGGTCGTCCGGCCCCGGAGCCGGCCTATGTGAACCTGCTGGCCAACGGTGGCTTTGAGGACGGTGTCATGGCGCCGTGGAGCACCTATGGCGACGTGACCGCCGAGGTCGTTTCTGAAGGGGCCACAGAAGGCGAGTCCTGTCTGCATATCACGGTGAACTCTGCCGGTGCGAATTTCTGGGACGCCGGCTTGCAGCACACCGGGCATGCGTTCGAGGCGGGCAAGCAGTACACGCTTTCGGCCTTTCTGCGGTGCAGCGCCGGGACGCTGGACATCAACTTCAAGCCGGAGCTGGCGGCCGATCCCTGGACGGGCTTTGGCGATCAGATCTTCACCATGACGAACGAATGGGCGGAGTTCAGCGTCACGACCCCCGTCCTGGAAGCCAACGTCAGCCCGGCGGCCATCACCTTCCACATCGCTTTCGCGGCCGCCGAGTTCTGGATTGATGGCGTGAGATTCTACGAAGGGCAGTACGTGGCGCCGTAACACGGCAGTCTGACGGCAACGGCCGGCGCCCGATGCCGGCTTTGACGGCGGAGCATCTGCTTCGCCGGAAATGGAGTATCGACAAAGGGCAGGGCAACCACAGGTTGCCCTGCCCTCTTCCTGCCTATGAGCACGTGCTGCAAAGACGAGCTAAAGTCAGCCTTGAGGGGAGTTCTGTCTGCCCCTGTTCGCTTCCAACGTCTCTCGTAGCGAAGAACCTGGATTTCGTCATGGGCAAGCAACGTGCCGGCGCAGAACCCTCGGTGCGCGCGGAATTTCGGTTGCGTTCGGAGCGTCCGAATGATATAAATGGGTGCATTCGGAGACATACGTTTCTTGGCCCGGTGCGTATCACTGCGGACAGCTCGCAGTGACGGCGACAGGGGGCGAGCCAAGCCTGAGATCACACAGCGAACGGGGTCTGGAGGTCGCGATGAGAGTGTGGTACGGGTGTATGACGGACAGCAAACAAGGCGCCGGAGATGCCGCTCCACACGCAATCTTCCTCGTGTCTCTCCAGGGATCTGACGACTGAAAGGAGGTGAGCGCGCACAGATTCCACGGCTCCTCTGCCGCGCAGAACGCTTCCAGGCAAGTATGGCGGGGACGGGTTCTGCGGTTGGACAGCATTGCCTGGCTCGACCGCAGATGGGTGATGCTTCGGCGTGTAGCCGGAGCAGAAGCTCCTGTCAGTTTTCGGTAAGAAGGAAGAAGGAGGCAACAAGATGAAGAAGTTAGCGTTGGCATGCGTCGTCGCGTTGACATTCGGCTCGGCGGCTATGGCGGTTGAAATAGCGATTTCAACGCAGGGAGGCTGGATGGGGCAAGGTCACGCCGACACCGAAGCGCAGGAAATTGTTGACAACGTAACGGGAGCTCCTATTGCAGTATTCACATCTGCCGACCTCGATGCCCTGGCAGACTGGATAGAAGACCACACCGGGGATGGTGTATCAGACCTTCTGGTCATGTTCGGGATATTCCCCGCCACCATCTATCCGGTAGGGAATGCCCAGCCCGAAGGTTCATTAGCCGAATTGTTCCTGGATGATGGCAACTGCATCATCAACACCGGCGACTACATTTTCTATGTCGGCAGTGCGGGAAACAATGACGCGGGCGGTCTGGCGAATATGATGGATGTTCCCGCCGCGGCGATGTGGGGGGATGATTCCCTCGCCACTACTTTTGCTCCCACAGCCGACGGCCAGTTGTATACTCCATCGTTACCGACTTTGGCCTCGAATCGCCCGTGGTTTCCGGCCCAATTCGAAGGTACGGATTGGTACTTCGAACTGATCCTCGCTCAGAGTAGCGATGGCACGCAGGTCCATCCTGGGATTCTGCGTAATTCAGTGACGGGCGGCCGCCTGGGTGTCTTCTCTCAAGTGAGCGACGATACCCAACCCCGTGGCGAAGTGATCAGTGAATGGATTAACAACTGGTATCTTCCGACGGTCGCCGCGGCCAAGACGGCCACCAATCCAGTGCCGGCTAGCGGCGATGTGGATGTTCCGCGCGATGTGGTCCTGAGCTGGAAGGCCGCGCCGCAAGCGGTCACGCACGATGTCTACTTCGGCGCGTCGTTCGACGACGTCGGTGCCGCCAGCCGGAGCAATCCACTGGGCGTGCTGCTCAGCCAGGACCAGGCGGGCACCACGTTCGATCCCCCCGGCATCCTTGATTTCGAGACGACCTACTACTGGCGCGTCGATGAGGTCAACGGCGCTCCCGACTTCACCATCTTCGAAGGTGACGTCTGGAGCTTCACCGCCGAGCCGTTCGCCTATCCCATTGCGAACATCATCGCCACGAGCAATGTCAACTCAGATGCAGGAGCCGGACCGCAAAACACCGTCAACGGCTCCGGCCTCAATGCCAGCGACCAGCACTCGGTCGACAGCCCCGACATGTGGCTCGGTCTGCCCGCCGCAGGCGAAACCGCCCAGATTCAGTGGGAGTTCGACGGCGTCTACAAGCTCCACGAAATGCTCGTCTGGAATTACAACGTGCAGTTCGAGCTGATCCTCGGCTTCGGCGTCAAGGATGTGACGGTCGAGTATTCCACGAATGGAACGGACTGGACCGTGCTGGGCGACGTGACGTTGAACCAAGCGACCGCCAAGCCGACGTATGCCGCCAACACGACGATCGATTTCGGTGGTGTGGCGGCCCAGTATGTCCGGCTGAACATCAACAGTGGCTTTGGGCTCATGGGCCAGTACGGCCT
>ERZ747221.1828-NODE-1828-length-20260-cov-5.180845_pt1 | contig 20260 bp, 28 predicted proteins | sample MGYA00374949_ERZ747221 | MGnify/ENA primary metagenome ERZ747221 (study PRJEB28779, sample SAMN05720172) | bioreactor metagenome | isolation source: Anaerobic biogas reactor | place: USA:Washington, USA | collected 2015-08-08 ... | reverse complement strand
CGGAGCATCGTTGGTCGATATCCGCCCCGAATATCAGTCAAAACTGGCCGAACTCTGGAAAGCCATAGCGGAGCTACAATGAAACAACTCGTCATTCTCAGCGGCAAGGGCGGAACAGGCAAAACGACGGTGACGGCGGCGCTGGCGCATTTGGCGGCGCAGGATCGTCGCATCGTGCTGGCCGATGCGGACGTGGATGCGGCCAACCTGGGCCTGGTGCTCGCGCCCGTCACCGAGGAGACGCACGACTTTACCGGCGGCAGGATCGCCGTGGTTGATCCGGCGGCTTGCGTCGCCTGCGGGCGTTGCGCCGAGGTGTGTCGCTTTGACGCGGTAAGGCCGGGCGATATTTACGCCGTAGACCCCATCGCCTGCGAGGGCTGCGCCGCGTGCTTTTACGAGTGTCCGGCCGAAGCTATCGAGATGCAGCCGCAGCGCGCCGGGCAGTGGTTTGTCGCCACGACGCGCTACGGCCCGCTTTACCACGCGCACCTATTCGCTGGGCAGGAGAACTCCGGCAAACTCGTCACGCTGGTCAAACAAATGGCGCGGTTGCGCGCCTTCGATGACGAGGCCGACCTGCTGTTGGTGGATGGGCCGCCGGGCATCGGCTGTCCGGTCATCGCCGCGCTTTCAGGCGCGGATTTGGCCCTTATCGTCACCGAGCCAACGGTCTCCGGCGCGCACGACCTGGAACGCGCCCTGAGATTGGCAACGCACTTCAATATCCCGGTGGCAGTGTTGCTCAACAAAAGCGATCTCAGCCCGGCGCAAACCGCTGCCATCACCGGCTATTGCACCACACACAGCATCCCGCTGGTGGGCCGTCTGCCCTACGACCCCGCAGTGACAGACGCCATGGTGCGCGGTGAACCGGTCACAGCGATGGCAGGACCCGTAGCAGACGCGCTGCGGGAAGCGTGGTCGATGTTGCAGACCACACTATTTGTGCTTAAGCCAGCGGAGGAATAAGGTTAGAATGTCATGCGCACTTATCTCGATTGTCACCCCTGCTTCTTGCGCCAGGCATTGAGCGCGGCGCGCCAGACCGGCGCGGATGATGCACAACAGCACGCCATTATCGACGAGACGCTGGCCTTGTTGCAAACTCTCCCGCCCGGCAAAAACCCGCCGGAAATCGGCTACGCTGTGCATCGCATCGTGCGCGAGCGAATGGGCCACGGCGATCCCTATCGCGCCCTCAAAGATCGCAGCACCCACGCAGCGCTGGCGATCTATCCACGCCTCAAGGCCCTGGTCGCTCCCAGCGCCGATCCGCTGGAAACGGCCGTGCGCGTAAGCATCGCCGGCAACATCATCGACTTCGCCCTGTCCGACGAACTGGCCGATCTCTGGGCGACGGCGGAGCGCGTGCTGGCCGCACCCTTCGCCGTTGACGACCTGGCGGCTTTGCGCGCGGCGCTGAAGGCGGCCGATCGCGTGCTCTATCTGGCCGATAACGCCGGGGAGACGGTCTTCGACCGCGTGTTGATCGAGACGCTGTCGCTGCCTGTGACCTACGTGGTGAAAGGCGGTCCCACACTCAACGACGCGACGCGCGAGGATGCGCTCGCCGCAGAGTTGGAGACGTGCGCGGCCATCATCGACAACGGCTCCGACGCACCCGGCACGATTCTGCACTTGTGTTCTGAGGCGTTCCGCCAGATTTATGCCGCCGCTCCATTGATCATCGCCAAGGGCCAGGCCAACTACGAGACGCTGAGTGAGGCCGGGCCGCGCGTGTTTTGCCTCTTGCAGATCAAATGCCCGGTTATCGCCCGCGACCTCGGCGCGCCGGTCGGTAGCGTGGTCGTGAGGCAGAGTTTGTAATCTTTGCCATTTTACGCTGCGTGTTCGAATCATTCACCAGACCTGCCACAGTTGTTCATAATTCGTTCACAAGTTCCCGGTATAGTAAAAGCGTAATCCAAAAACCAGACCAGGGAGGTTATGAACAATGGAAGGACGAGCATGTAGATTTCACTTTGGTAAGGCGGTTCTCGCGCTGCTGGTGGGCGGGGCCGTGCTGCGCCACTTTGCCGGATGCGGCCATTCTGCGCCGCACAATTGGCATCACGAGCATTTTGCGCAGGCGTGGCGGCGACATCACCCACGCTGGCGGAGTTGGGCCTGCGATCAACCCCAGGGCAGCACAGTTGAGGAAAAATCGGAGGATGCAGCATGACGCAAGCAACAAACGTCAGCTATGCCGTAGACCGCCCCATGCCCGCCGTCTACTTCTGGGGAATGGCCGCGATGTTCAAGCTGCGTCAAAGACGCTTTCATCGCTCAAGGGCGCATCACGAGGCTCGCCTCGACTTACACTGGCTGGCGCTGCTGGACGCCGAGAACGTCCAAACCGTGATTCTGAACCGCCGTGAGGATCACGCCCTGTTGCGGTTGTTGCGTCGTTCCTCACAGTGGGCCGTCGATTTCGCAGACCGGCAGTCGGTGATCCTGATTCGTCGAGCCACTGTGGATATGGTACAATAGAGCCAACTTGACCCTTTAGCGAAGAAGGCGAACCTATGGCGGCAGATGTCATCCTCGTAGTGGAAGATGAACCCAAAATCGCGCGGCAGGCGCATGACTACCTCGTCAAGAGCGGGTTTCGCGTGCTGATCACCGGCAATGGACAGACGGCGCTGGACATAGCGCGCCGCGAGCGTCCCGACCTCGTCGTCCTCGACCTGAACCTGCCCGGCCTCGATGGGTTGGACGTTTGCCGCGCGCTGCGCCGCACCTCAGACGTGCCCATCATCATGCTGACGGCGCGGGTCGAACTCGAAGACCGCCTGGTTGGCCTGGAACTGGGCGCCGACGACTACATCACCAAGCCCTTCTCCCCGCGCGAGCTGGTAGCCCGCGTCCGTGCCTTGCTGCGCCGCGCCCACGGCGAGGTGGTCGATACCCATACCATTCGCGTGGGCGAGTTGGAGATTGACGTGCCAGGCCGCCAGGTCACGCGCGGCGGCAAGCCGGTCTCCCTTACGCGCACCGAATTCAACTTGCTCCTAATCTTTGCCAGCCATCCGGGCCAGGTTTTCTCCCGCGAGCTGCTGCTCGAACGCCTGCACGACGCACATTACGATTTCGACGGGTTCGATCGGAGCATCGACGCCCACGTCAAAAATCTCCGGCGGAAACTCGAACCCGATCCCACGAACCCCACCTACTTACTGACGGTCTACGGCGTGGGATATCGATTCGTCACTGCCCGCGAGTTGGGCGAAAGCGAGCCATCGCCGTGAGACATAGAACACCACCACACAAGACCGCGCCGTGCGGCCATGCCTCGTCCTGGCGCGATTGGAAAGCGGGGCGACACGCACTGCCGCCGAAGTTTCGCCGCTGGCGATACTGGTCACGGCCAATGCCGCCCTTCGAACATGTTGCGCACGTCCACCGCCCGGGGAGCGTTTTTGCTCGTTTGCTGCTCGCCTTTGGCGTCTTTATCGCCCTACTCGTCGGGGTGATGCTGCTGATCGTGAACCTGGTGCAAATGGCGCTGAGCGCCGGGCGCGCGTTGGACGAGCCATACCTTGTCATCGGAATCAGCCTGCTGCTGTTAGTGAGCGTCGCGGCGGCAGCGGTTCGCGTCGGGCGCCGAAATTTCAAAACGATTGCCACACCGTTGGCCGAATTGCTGTCGGCGGCAGAAGCAGTGACGGACGGCGACCTAAGCGTGCGCGTGCCCGAGACCGATAGCCGGCACTTCAGCGGCGTCGTTGACACCTTCAACACCATGGTGGCTTCGCTGGAACGGTCCGACCAACAGCGCCGCAACCTCACCGCTGATGTGGCCCACGAATTGCGCACCCCCTTGCAGATCATCCAGGGGAACCTAGAGGGCGTGCTGGACGGCGTCTACGAACCGACAACCGAGCACATCGCGGCGACGTTGGAAGCCACGCACCAGCTTGCACGCCTCGTCGAGGACTTGCGCATCCTTTCGCTGGCGGAGTCCGGACAGTTGGCGCTCGAATTCGAGCCTGTGGATGTAGGTGAGCTGCTCCTGGACACGCAGACCAGCTTCAGCGGCCTGGCGGAATCGGCGGGCGTCACATTGCGCGTCACCGTGCTCGACGCACCGCTCATCATCCACGGCGACCCCGGTCGACTGGATCAAGTCATGGGCAATCTGGTGGTCAACGCGGTGCGCCACACCCCGCGCGGGGGCGTCATCACACTTGAGGCCACTTCGATGCCAGATAGCGTTGAAATCTGCGTCTGCGACAACGGCGAGGGCATTGCCCCAGCAGGCCTCCCGTTCATCTTCGACCGTTTCTGGCGCGGCGACCGCGCCCGTAGCCACCAGGAAGGCGTCGGCAGCGGCCTAGGATTAGCCATCACGCGCCAGCTCGTGCGCCTGCACGGCGGCACCATCGACGTTACCAGCGCCCTCGGCGCCGGAACGACCTTCACGATCCACCTGCCAGGGATGCCGGCGGCTGATCCGGTGCGAAAATTCTGCAATGAGCCGTAAGGTTTTGTGGCTGCGGATCACGTTCCGGTGGGGCATCGTCGCGGATGCGTTCGAAGTTGTCCGCATGACGTTTCCCAGGTTGTTCCTGGCGACCACCGGCAGCACCCTACCGCCCGACACCGGGCTCCGGTTCGGCCTGCTCTACGGCGCGCCGGTCATGCTGGGCTGGACGCTCCTGCTGCTCTGGGCCGATCGGAAACCGTTGGAGCGCAAGGGCATCTTGCTGTGCTTGTTCCCCGTGATCGTCGCCTACATCCTTGTGGGCGTTGTCGGCATCCGCATCGGCGCTGTGGCGCTTGCCGCCATGATACCAACCTTTGTATTGCAGGTGGCGTTGGTCGCCTTGTGCCTGTTTAGCTATCTGAGGGAGCAATCAGTGAATTAGAACGAATCACTCCACTATAAGCCTCTTGACAACTCTTTTATTCTATGTATAATATACAATATTGAATAAAAGAGGAGATAACAATCTGTGACAACACGATTGGTCATTTTGGGATTGCTACGCGACCGGCCGCTCTACGGCTACGAACTCAAACACATCATTGAGGAGCATATGGGCGATTGGACGAACATCGCCTTCGGCTCCATCTACTATGCGCTGGGCAAACTGGCCGAGGAGGGTTTCGTCGAGCAAGTCGGCGTGGAGCAGGAAGGCGCGCGGCCCTCGCGCACCGTCTACCAGATCACCGAGGCTGGCCGCGCCGAGTTTCTACGCCTGCTGCGCGAGGTGTGGGCCTCGTTCGAGCGGCAGTATTTCGCCATAGATGTAGGACTGGCGTTTATGAACGCCCTGCCGGTGGGAGAGGTCAAGCAATATCTTCAACAGCGCGTGACGATGCTGGAAGAGGTTTTACAGCACATCCAGGAGCATCAGGAAGACCAAATGGCAAACCCTAATGTTCCCGCGCAGGCACGCGCGGTGTTCGAGCACTCCCGGCTGCATATGGAGGCGGAACTGACCTGGACGCGGAGCGTGTTACAGCAGGTGGAACAAGGCGTCTACGTCTGGCGCTCTTTTTTTAGTTATGATTCAAGGTTGTATATTCTACATTGTATAACCAGGAGGATCCAATGAAACGTATTCCAGAAAGTGAGGCCATTTCGGAAATGGCGGACGCGCGCCGCTTCAACGAGTTTATGGGAAGCAACCGCTTTCGGCAGCAGGAGTACCACGAGTTGGCCCAGCGGGTCGCTGCGATGGGCGTCCCCGACGGTGGCAAGGTACTGGACGTGGGAACGGGCACAGGCTTCGTCGCCATCGCAGTCGCCAAAGTGCTGCGCGAGCGCGGCGTGCAGGTGGTGGGGCTGGACCTCTCACCGGCGATGCTGTCGCTGGCCGCCGAGAACGCGCAGCGCGCCGGGCTGAACGGCGCAGTCACGTGGCGCGAAGGCAACGCCTACGCCATGCCGTTCGCAGACGGCGAGTTTGATGTGGTGATTTCCAACGATTCGCTGCATCACTGGGAAGACCCGGTGCAAATCTTCAACGAGATCGCGCGCGTGGTGAAGCCGGAGGGCGCATACTTCATTCACGATTCCCGGCGGCTGGAGCACTGGTGGCCGCGCTTGTTCGCCTGGGGCATCGGGCTGACGATTCCGCCGGACTTCCGGGTGCATTACTGGGGCTCGATTCGCTCTTCGTACACGCCGGAAGAGTTGGAGGCCTTGGTAGCGCGCTCACGGCTAAGCGGCTGGCGCGTCGAGGCCGGGTTTATGGAAGTCGCGGTGGTGCGGAGGAACGTCTATGTTTAGAGTACCTGTAATCCAAGTCCCGGTGTCACGACGCCGGATGGTTTTGGCACTGTTGCTCGTTTGGCTGGCTTGGTTCATCGCCAACCTGGCTCCCAAGGGACTGTTTTACATCGCGGCGCATGGCGCGCCCGGCCTGCGCGTGCCGGGCGACATTCTCTACTTTGTTGGGGTTTCGCTCGCGGGCATTGTGATCCCCTATCATTTATGCCGTGTTTGGGGATTGGCATTGCCGCTTTTCCCAAAAAAGAAGACCGTGTGGTTCTGGATCGGGTCAGCAGTTTTCCTTATGCTGGCTGTGTTCCTGGGGATCATGGCCATGGCCGACCAGGGGATGACGCTCGGCGACGCTTTCTCCCATTCCGTCGAGTGGCTCGTGGCTCCCATCCCGATTTTCATCCCGACGATGATCGCCTATACCGTGCTGTGGTACGGCTTAATGCTGCGGGGCTGGGAGCGGGTCTTCGGCGGTTCCCGGTGGGCTACAGTGTTGGCCATCCTGGCCAGCGCAGTGATCTACGGCGTGTACCACCTTTCCGATGTGGACAAATTCACCAGTCTGGCGGCCGTAGCCGACGAAATTTTCATCACCTCGTTGATCGGCGTAGGGTTTGGCGTGTACGTCGTCCTGGGGCGCAGTCTGCTGCTGGCTTTTCTGATCAACTGGGCGCTGAACTGGTTTGTGTTCACGCCCATGCCGGACTTTCATCTGCCGGCGTGGGAATGGCCGCTGGGGCTGCTGATCCTCGGCGGGATATGGTTGGTCTACCGGTATGGCTGGGTAAAGGAGGCTTGATCGTGCCAAGATTAGCAAAGGGCGGCAAATGGACGTATGGCTGGGTCATTGTGGGAGCAGAACGCAAGATCACCATCCCACCTGATGCGTGGCGCAAGTACGGCTTTGAGGCGGGAGAGGTGGCGATCTTTGTGGCGGGTAGTCGCACGTCGGGCGGGTTTGCGATCAGCACTCTGCAGCTCACAGCAGAGAGCGACGCGAAGCGGGGCGGCGTGGGGCTGCGAGAACTGGGGCGCGGTCTTTTCGGTGACGAGTACATCGTGCTGCCACCGGAAATACCGGTGATGCCGGGGGCGCGGTTGTTGGCCGTGCTCGGCAGTTGTTATGGATTGGGGTTTGTGGCGCGCGGGCCGATCTACGAAGAGGCTGTGCGGCATCCAGAGTTGGAAGTATTCCGAGGGAAGTGACATGGAACAGTTTTTTATGGGACTGATTGTTTTTATCATTGTCGCGATCGTGCGGCGCAAGGCGGTTTTCACGTTTCGGTGGCAGCCGACGCGTGACACGTGGGCGGCGGTGGGCGTGGGCGCGCTGGCGTTCGCGCTCAGCGCGTCCATGCTGCTCGTCGGGCCGGATTCGCTGGCGGCGAAGCTGATCCACCGGCTCGGCATTTACGTCGTGTGCGGCATCGCGCTGCCGTGGGGGTATGTATTGCTGGTCGAACGCGGCAAGCTCAGCGACCTGGGGCTGACGCGAGAAAAGCTGGGGCTGAGCCTGGCAATCAATGGCATCCTGGCCGCCTTGATGAGCCTGATCATCATTTTCGAGGCGGACCTGGCCGCGATCCACTGGAGCGATTTCGCCAAAGCCGCCGTCGCCCTGGTCGGCGCGGGCGGGCTATTTGAAGCATTCTTGTACTACGGCTTTATTCACAGAAGACTGGACAAAGCGTTCGGGATGGTTCCGGCCATTTTCCTCACGTCGCTCATCTACGTGACCTGGCACACCGGGACGCAGTTGCCGCTGGAAGCCGACCCGCTTGGCGCGGTGTGGAAGCTATTCTGGGTAGGCGTGATGTACCAGTCGGTGTTCAGCATCACGCACAACTTGTGGATTATCTGGCCTTTCTTCCACGGCGTGGGGGTGATGATTGACTTCGCGGTCAACATCGGCGCGACGAACCGGGTTGCTGCGGAGTTACCCTGGGCGGTGGGAACGCTGCTCCTGATGGCGGCGGTCGGGATACTGTTGATACAGATAGCCCGGCGACGTCAGCGCCCCGACCTCACTTTGTCCCGTAGATGAGACTGATGTTGCCGAGCATGAACGGCAGTTTCAGTGTGGTGGGAATGAAGTCGGACATGCTGGTGTCCACGAATGCGACCTCGGCGACTCCCCAGCCCTTGATCGTCTCCAGCAAGTCGTCCAACTCACCGTACAGCGCCTTGACCGCGAAGTAGTCGTGAAAGGCAAAGCGGCCGCCCTTCTTGACCACCCGCAGAGCCTCTCGCACGAGCACACGTTTATCCCTGGTGTCGCTCACATCGTGAAACACGAAGTTGCTGATCGCCGCATCAAAGGTCCCATCCTCGAAGGGCAGCTCAGAGGCGCTGGCCTTTTGAAAGTCCGTCTGCCCGGCAACGCCAGCGGCCTCTGCGTTGCGCTCGCAGACCGCCTTCGAATAGTCCCACGCCTTGCCCCAGGTGTCGATGCCGGTCACCCGCCCATCGGGATGGCGCTGAGCCAGGGTGACGGTCAGTGGGCCATTGCCGCACCCGATGTCGAGCGCCTGGCCTTTGCCATCCCAATCGAGGCGATCCAGCACTACCTCCCAGAGCCTGGCCTGGATATTCCTGCCGTGTGGTGAGAAGGCATGGCGGGCGTACACAAAGTAAATGCCGGTCAGGAGGCACAGCGTTGCCAGGATGGCGAATCCCGACCAGACGAGTATCAATCCAAGAAAGAGTGCGCCCATCAGAAGCGGGGCGACGATGAACTTAGTGGATACCCAGTTGCTATACGATGGTGTTACCTTTTTTTCTATCATTTTCGATTTCCCCTCTATTTCTGTGCTATGACAGCGATCCAATTCTTATCGGGAAGCGTTTCGATCTCCACCTGAGCATATCCGGCCTCGAGCAGGCACTGGCGGGTCTCTTCCGGTGTTTGCAGTTGGAAATTGGCCAGACGCGCCCATTTGGTGTTTCGTTTCTCGAACCGCGTGTCTGTGTACGCCTCGTTGGCGATCAACAAAGTGCCGCCTGGCCTTAACACGCGCTGCACTTCTCGTAGGGCATCCACGAGGTTGGGCCAGAACATGCTCGTCTCGAAGGCCGTCGCCAGGTCGAACGCAGCGTCGGGGAACGGCAGATCGGAGACGCTTCCGTGCTTGAGTTCGACACGTCCCTGTTCGATGAGCACTCGATTGACGCGCCGCGCTATGAGAAGCACGTCCTCGGAGTAGTCCACGCCGCAGATTTTGCCGCCAGATGCGGTCTGGGCCAGAATCTTGACCGCGCCACCCCCGCCACATCCCACGTCGAGAATCACAGTGTCGGGTGTGATGGCGACATGCTCCAGCCCCCAACGCCAGACTTTCTCGTGTTCCCTGTTCATACCCAGAGCGGCGAATTTCGCCATCCATCCGGTCGGTTTGCGGAACTGTGCGAACATCGCTTGCATGATTCCCATGTCCCTCATCCCCTATCCATGCGTTGTACTGTTAGCAACACGAGCCCCAGGTCACGGACCTTGGCCAGGACACCGTGCAGCGCGGCCTGATCCAGCAGACCACAGAGGACGGTTTCACCGCTGGCTTCCTGGCGGACGATCAGTCCTTCGAACCAGTCGGACCACCCGACTGCCAGGTGTCCCTCGACGCGGATCTCGTAGTACGGTTGTTGCATCTTGGCCTCTCCCTCAATGGGCATGCAGAATATCGCCTCTTTCAACGTCAGTATAGCCGATAGAGGCGAGATTGTCGCCACACAAAAGGGTCAATTTTGCGATAAGGAGGAAATGACTCGAAAGTGTTATTCGTGGGAAGTGGAGAGCAAGCCAAGTTCGCGCGCTCGCGCGATGGCCTGCGTGCGGCTCTTGACGCTTAACTTGCCATAGATGCTGCTGGTGTGCCGCTTGACCGTGTTCAGCGCAATGACGAGTTTCTCGGCGATGTCCTCATTGGAGAGGCCCTGGCTAATGCAGTGCAGGACATCAAGCTCGCGAGGGGTGAGAAGGTCGGGGAGTGTGGGGGTATGGGTGTATGGGAGTGTGGGGGCTTCTCCCATACGTTCATACTCCCACACTTCGAAAGCAGCGAGTAACTTGTCGGTGTATTCTGCCCAGATACCCCGCGCCGCTGCTTCGCACAACAGGGCTGCCATCGGCGCGCCTTCGTTGAGGTACACGCGCACGAAGCCTTCCGGTTCGGCCAGCGCCAGCGACCGCTCCAGTGAGGCCAGTGCGGCGGATGTATCACCCAGGGCATGCAGGGCCAGCGCCTTGAGCGCACAGATCTCGATGACGTGCAGGAAGGCTCCGGCGGCATCGGCAGGCGCCAGGAGCGGCTCCAACGCGGCCAACGCCTCTTCTGCCTCGTCCTGGGCCAGGTAGGCCCGCGCCAGGTTCGTCTGCAAGGTCACGACGAAGGCAGCGGGCAGTCCTTCACCGGATGAGAAGGCCGCCAGCGTTCCCTTCACCCAGCGCACGACTTTTTCAGGCTCTCCAGCCGCCAGGTTCAGGCGCGCTTCCTGCGTGGACAGCCGGAAGTTGACCAGGGAGGTGTCGCCTTCCATAGAGCTGAACTCGCGAGCTTTCTCCAGCGCCTCCCAGGCTCCGTCGATATCTCCCTTGAGCTGTAGAAGGTGGGACTGGGCGGTGTAGGCTTCGTTCAGCGTCTGGAGGATATCCCACTCGCGGCACAGCGTCAGCGCCTTGTCCAATAAGCCGGCGGCTTTTTCCAGGTCGTTCCACTCGATATGGATGCCCGCCAACTCGACGTAACCCGCCGCGGCCAGAGGCGCCTGCGCCGCGTTTTGCGGCGCCAAGTCAATCATTTGCTGGCAGGACTGGGCGGACGCTCGCAGGCGGCCCTGGTAATAGTGCGCCAACGCCAACCCTTCGGTAGCCTGCGCCGCCAGGAAAACGTGACCGTCCTCCAGTGCCATATCGCGCGCCTGGCTGCACACCCGGATGGCCTCTTCGATCTTGTTGTCCACACCGTACAGAAAGCCCTGCGCGATCATGCCGATGATATCCAGCAGGCGGGTCAATGCGCGGCGCATAGCGTCGTTTTCCAGGGAGGGTGGCAGGGTCTCCAATGCCCGGCGACAATCTCCCAGGGCTTGCTGCGCGGCTTCAAGATGGCCGTTCATATACAACGCCCAGGCGCGGTAGATCTGCAAGCGGGGATGGGAACGCAGCACGTCTTGTGGCAATGCATCCACCCAGCGCAGCAGCGCCGTCAGCCGGGCGTCGAGCAGGCTGTCCCCAGCAGCGCGCTCGGCGATCTGTGCGATGCGTTCGAAATCCCCTGCCGCCCGCGCGTGCTTGACCGCTTGCTCAAGCAGGCCGTTTTCCGCATGCCATTGACTGGCGCGGCGGTGTAGTTCAGAAAGCTGTTCCGGTGAGGTGGCCTGTTGCAACCGTTTGCGCAGCAGATCGCCGAACAGGTGGTGATAGCGATACCAGAGTCCCTCGTCGTCTAGGGGGATGGTAAAGAGATTGTCTCGCTGCAAATGTTCCAATGTGTCAGCGCCATCCCCCTGTCCCGTAAGAGCATCACACAGCAATGCGCACAGCCGGTCGAGAATCGACGTTTGGAGCAGAAAGCGCTGTACCGGCTCCGGTTGTTGGCCCAAGACCTCTTCGATCAAGTATTCGATGATGTACTGGTGGCCGCCGGTGAACGCTTCGACGAAGGCATGCGCGTCCTCACGTCCCTGCATCGATAGCGCCGCCAGGTGCAAGCCCGAGATCCAGCCCTCGGTGCGAGCCTCGAGCGCGGCAATGTCCCGTGGCTGCAAGTTCAATCCCATCGCCTCATTCAGGAACGCGGCGACTTCCTCGCTGGTGAAACGCAGATCGTCAGCACGCAGCTCAGTCAACTGTCCTCGGGCGCGCAGTCGGGCGATGGGCAGTGCCGGATCGGCACGGGTAGCGATGACGAGGTGCAGTTGTTGCGGCAGGTGTTCAAGCAGAAACGCGACGCCGTCATGGACGGCCCCTGTGGTGACGAGATGATAGTCATCCAGAACGAGGATGACGGGAGCAGAAAGCGCAGCGACCTCGTTGAGCAAGGGTGTGAGGATGGCGCGGGCGGGCGGCGGCTGCGGCCCTTCGAGCATCGGTAGCACGGACTGTCCGGCCTCTGGACAAATCGTTCGCAGCGCAGCAATGACATAGGCCCAGAAACGGGCGGGGTCGTTATCGTCCTCGTCGAGGGAGAGCCAACAGAATTGGAGATTGCAGTTTGCCGCCCATTCGCTGAGCAGCGTCGTCTTGCCGGAACCGGCGGAGGCGGAGATGAGGGTCAACTTGTGGCCCAGGCGCACCCCTTCGTCCAGCCGTCTGGTCAGTCGCGGGCGCTTCACCAGGTTGGGATGTGGCGACGGGATGTAGAGCTTGGTAGTCAGGAGAAATGTTTGCATCGCATCCCAATCTTACCACGTTTTCACTACGGCTTCAAATGCTTTTCCATCGCAAGTTAGCCGTGATCACGGCGCTGTGTATACTGCTCGCGCTGGTCGTGGTGGGGGTTGTGGGCCTGCTGACCGGCGACTTGCCACTCTGGTCGATGGCGTTGTTCGGCGCGGCGATGATCGCGTTGCCGGTCGCTGCTCTCGTCCCTAAAACCTGGCACGTTCTCCTCGGCGGCGGATTATTACTCGTGTTAGCCGCTCTGGATGTCTGGTGTCTGTTTGGCTTCATCGTTCCCATTCTGGCGCGGTGATTGGGGAGCGGTAACCGGTGATTGGGGATCGGTGAATCGGGAACAGGTTTTCACTGATTCTTGATTCGCTGATTCTTTGGAATGTGTATGCCCATCGAACCTGGGTTGACGAACGAAATCACGCACGTTGTCGTGGAGAGCGACACCGCCGCTGTCTACGGCAGCGGTCTGGCCCCGGTGTTGAGCACGCCGCACCTCATCGCGTTGATGGAAAACGCGGCGCAGACAATGCTCGCGCCCTACCTGGAGCCCGGGCAAAGCTCGGTGGGCACAGGCATCGACATCCGTCACCTGGCGGCCACGCCGGTCGGGATGGCTGTCCGCGTCTGTGTGGAAGTGACCGACGTGGCGCTGCCGCGCGTGTGCTTCCGCGTGGAAGCCTGGGATGACGTGGAGAAAATTGGTGAAGGCGAACACGAACGCTTTATCATCGACTGCGAGCGTTTCATGGCGCGGGCGGCGCGCAAACAAGGAGTGTAGCTGATGGTCTTGCCCGTATGTGACAGCGACGAGTTCCCTCAACAAACTTACCGGCAGACGTTTGAAGCGATCTACTCGCACCTCGAGGAGCGCCTGCGTACCGATCCCACTTTCGCCCCAGAGGACATCCGGCAATTCCTCAAGGACGCCTACACCCGCCAGGGCGACGATTGGATCGGACGTGGGGTGCTGGAAACCAAGAAACTGGACGCCGTCGTCGCCGCCCACGAGTGTTTCCTTGCGGAGTGGGAGGCTGAAGCGGCAGCCGGCACATAACGTCTGCCAGCCAATCCTACCCGACATCAAAGGGATTTGGGCACAAATTAGCCCAAATCCCCTTTTTTGTTCACACAAAGGCTTGACATCCCGGAAAGTAGATGTAGAATACTAGTAGTTATTTTTATAACGCCTTAGTTATAGGTATAACTACTATGGAGGTGCGATCTTGACAACAGATTTGATCGACCGTTTGACGCGGTTGGGGTTCTCAGAATACGAAGCCAAGGCCTACCTGGGGCTGCTGCACGAAAGCCCCGTCACGGGCTACCAACTGGCTAAGCTGTCCAGCGTCCCCCGTTCGATGATCTACGAGGCCATGGGCAAACTGACGGCGCGCGGGGCAGCGATGACCTTGCGGGTCGAGGGAGGGATGAAGTACGCGCCGGTTCCGCCGGAGGAGTTCCTCGCGCAACTCCAACGCGAGCAAGAAGAATTGATCGGTTCGTTGCAAGATGATCTCACGGCACTTGGCGCGGCCTCGGACCTGGACTACGTCTGGAACATCGAAGGCCATGAGAACATCCTCGCCAAGGCTGAAGAGATGCTTGTCCAGGCACAGGAAAGCGTCTACATTGCACTATTCCCTTCCACGTTCCCGGCGCTGCGAGACGTATTGGCAGAAACTGTGCAGCGTGGTGTGCGGGTCGTCATCTACACCACAGAGGATATTGACTTTCCAAGCTGCCGCGTGATCGTCGCGCACGTCTCCGAAGAGACGCTGTCGCAGGCGCGAGGACTGGGACTGATCCTCGTCATCGATGGAGAAGAAGTGCTCGTCGGTGAATGGCTGACGGCTTCACAGGCGCGGGCGTCGTGGACGAGCAACTCGCTCCTGGTTTTCATCGCCGAACATCACCTGCGCACGGATTTGTATCTGCCGCAATTACTCACTATGCTCGGCGATCAGGCATTGACCATCATCCAGGAGGAAGACCGGGAGCTGTTCACACGCGCGCTGGAGAGTCGGGTTGAGTGTTGAAGAATCCAGAATCAGCGAATTACGGATCAGTGCACATGATTCTTGATGACAATTAGGAGGTCCAAAATGAAAATCTTAATCTACGGGGCAGGCCCATTGGGCAGCATATTCGCCGTAAAGCTCCACCAGGGCGGGCACGATGTTTCGATTTTGGCGCGGGGACAACGCCTGGCCGACTTGCGCGAGCACGGTGTGGTGATCCACAACATCGCCAACGACGAGTGGGTGACGGCGCGGGTCAATGTCGTCGCGCAGTTTGCGCCGGATGATGACTACGACCTGGTCATGGTCATCATGCGCAAGAACAACGCGCTGGATATCCTTCCAATTCTGGCAGCGAACACGCGCGTGCCGAACATCCTTTTCTTGATGAACAACGCTGCCGGCCCGGATGCGCTGGTGGAGGCGTTGGGCAAGGAACGGGTGCTGACCGGCTTCCCGGCCTCCGCCGGATACCGCGACGGGCACGTCATCCATTGTCTGACAGGCACAGAAGAAGAGCCTTCTGCCATTCCCTTCGGCGAAGTGGATGGGAGCATCACAGAACGCACGCGGCGCATCGCTGCTGTTTTCGATACCACGCCGGGCTTCAAGGCAGAGATTCGCACGGATATGGATGCCTGGCACAAGTATCACGTCGCGCTGTTGATGCCCTCGATTGGACCGGCGCTCTATGCCTGCGGGACGGATCGGATGCGCTTGATCCGCACGCGGGACGCGCTGGTGTTGATGGCGCGCGCAATGCACGAAGGTTTTCGCGTGCTGCGGGCGCAAGGGCTGCCACTCACGCCGCGGAGCTTGTGGATGTTTGCTGTGCTGCCGGAACCTATCCTGATCCCATTGTTACGTCGCTGGGCCGCTGATCCTAAAATGGACATTGCACTCGTCAGGCACGCCAACGCTGCCCGTGACGAGATCAAGCATCTCACGGACGAATTTCTCACGCTCGCGCGTACGACCAATGTGTCCACGCCTAACATCGACCGGCTTTACCCGTATCTCGATCCTCAGACGCCGCTGATGCCGGACGGCAGCCAGGTAATTCCAATGGACTGGCGCGGCGTGTGGATCGGCGCGGGTGCGCTGGCGGCAATCGTCACTGTCGGGATGTGGCTGTTCAGGGGACGAAAATCCTCAACGGATTGAACCGGATCTTGCGGATATGGAAGCATGGAAGCAGCGGGCGCGGCGGCTCAAAGGTGAAACTTACGCGCTTTACCTGGCCTACCGCGATCCACGCACACCGTGGTACGCGCGGATTGTCGCTGCCGTCGTGGTGGGCTATGCGTTCAGCCCTATCGACCTGATTCCGGACTTCATCCCGGTGTTGGGGTATGTGGATGATCTGATACTCGTCCCGTTTGGCATCTGGCTGGCGCTCAAGATGATCCCGCCAGAGGTGATGGCGGAGAGCCAGGCCAGAGCGCAGGAGTCGCTGGCGAATAGCAAACCGGTCAACCGCGCCGCTGCCGTCGTCATCGTGGCGATCTGGCTGTTGTTGGTAGCTCTGGGCATCACGTTGATTGCGCGGTTATTCAAATAAGAATCTTCTAAATCTTCTAAATCTTCTAACAAAGAGAGTGAGAAATGGCGGACTTTATGCTGGAACCCAAAATCGCTAAGCTTTACCGGGATGTTCCTCTGGCGCAGCTTGAGCCGTATCGCCAGTTCCGCATCGAACACGACTTCAAACACGTCACGGTGGGTGGTGTCACGTGGGAATACTACGATCTCGGCAGTGGCCCGGAGGCACGCCTGATGCTGACCGGAGCGCTTGCCATCCCCTACTTTGATTGGCATCACCTGCTGCGTTTTGCGGAGACACACCGCGTCATCGCGCCGTGTTACCCGGCGGTGGACACGATGGACGCGCTCTGCGACGGTCTCGCCGGGATCCTGCGACACGAAGGGATCGAGCGCGCGCACGTCCAGGGCGGTTCGTATGGCGGCTTCGTCGCGCAGATATTCGTGCGGCGCTACCCGGCAATGACGGCCTCGCTCGTGCTCTCTCACACACAGCCAACCTATCCCGACGATGAGGGAACGGTGAAGTTGCAACGGATGCTGCGCCTGGCAAAGTTACTGCCCGCTGGCGCGCTGCGCCGGATGCTGAGTCTCAGTCTGAACAGGCTCATGCCGGAGAAGACGCAGGATATGGCGTTGCAGTTCGGTATCTACGCCGAGTTGCTGCGTGTCTGTTTGAGCAAAGCGGACATCCTCAGCATCCTGGCGCGCACGGTGGACTACGAAGCTTATCGTTTCACGCCGGATGATCTGGTCGACTGGCCTGGCCGTATCCTGATTATGATGACCGAAAACGACCGCACCACGCCGGAAGAAGTGCGCGAGGATTTCAAGCGGCTCTACCCGCAGGCGCAAGTTCATCTCTTCGAAGGAACGGGGCACGCGACCTCGTGGGAGCAGGCGGATGCGTACCGTGCCGTGATCAACGATTTTCTCAACGGATTGAACGAAGCTTAACGGAGGGCGATATGGGAAAACGGAGAAGCAACCCCACCTTTGACGAGATTTACGCAAATGTGAAACCGGTGTACAAAGAGCGTCTGCTCAACTTTCGCGCTGCCCATCCCTACAAGCGCGTCACTCTCCAGGGTGTTCCGTGGGAATATATCGCCGCCGGGCAGGGGGATGAGGCGCTGTTATTGCTCGGCGGTGGTCTGAGCGTCGGCGAAGCAGCATTCGACACCATTTTGAGATACGCGGAGAGTTACCGCGTGCTATCGCCTTCCTATCCCGCCGTAGGTACGATGGGTAACCTGGTAGACAGCCTGGTCAAGTTGCTGGATGCAGAGGGCATCGCGCGAGCGCACGTCTTCGGCCACTCGATGGGTGCGGCGGTCGCGCACGTCCTGGTACGCCGCCATCCAGAGCGAGTGGACAAACTGGCGCTGTCGGGTTTTGGCCTCTACACTGCGCGCAACGCCCGGCGCGCCAAACTGGGCTTCGCCATGTTCAAATGGATGCCGGATGGCTACATCCGCGCCGTTTACATGCCCAAGATCTGCCAGATGTTAGCGGACGTCAATTCCGACGAAAGTACGTTCATGACGGCTTACTTCGAGGAGCTGTTTGCGCTGCACCATACCAAAGCCTCGCTCGTGGGGCAGTTCAACCTGCTGGCCGATATGGTGATCCACGCGGATGATTATCGCGTCTTCGAGCCGGTGGAAAGGCTGGGCAAAGTCCTGTTCATCGCCGCCGAGGACGACCGGGGCTTCACCGCCGAGGAGCGGGCTGCGCTTATCGCCACCTATCCCGGTGTGCAGACGCATATCTTTGAGAGTGGCGGGCATTGGGTGGGCGTTGTCCAGCGCGAGGCTTATCACGCAGTGTTGAGTGAATTTCTACACAGGAGAGCTGAGGACTTCGAATGAATAACGAAACACTTTTTCGGATTATCTTCTTCACAACGTTTGTCGCCGTCCTTGCGATCAGGCTTTACTTCGGTTGGAAGATACGGCGACGGGATGAGAGTAGCTGGTTTGTCGAGAAAGAGGCTGTTGAACGTGAAGGGTTGTGGAGCATTGTTTTGCGGCTGCTCTTGTTTCTCTGGATGATGGCGGCGTTTATCCTATACACCATCAATCCCACGTGGATGCAACTCTTTGTTGTGACTCTCCCAACCTGGATACGCTGGCTAGGTGCAGGATTGACGATCGTGAGCCTGCCGTTGCTCGTTTGGGTGCATGCCACGCTTGGCCGGCACTGGTCTACCAATCTACAATTCAAAGAATCGCATGCCCTGATCACAGCCGGTCCCTATCGCTGGGTTCGCCATCCAATGTACACTGTCTTATTCAGCTTTTTCATTGGACTTGGCCTGCTCTCCGCCAATGCGTTGATGCTTGGCCTGGTTGTGATTGCCGTCGTCGTGATTGGCGCGCGGATTCCCAAGGAAGAGGCGATGATGGTTGCGCAGTTCGGCGACGTGTATCAAACCTATATGCAACACACCGGGCGCTTGCTGCCGCGCCTGGGGCAATAACTTTAATCTTCGAGGAGGAATGACAATGACCAAACAATCAGCCGAGATTGCTCGAGGCGTCGCCCGTTGGATTTTCAAGAGCATCGTGTACACGGTGATTTTCGGCCTCGCTTTGTTCGCCCCATCCGGCGATTGGCGTTGGGGTATGGGATGGGTCTATCTGGCCATCTATATCATCAACCAGGTGATTCTGACCCTGATCCTGCCGCGCGATTTGCTGTCGGAACGCTCCAAGCCGCAGGAAGGGAGCAAGGGCTGGGACATCATTCTCGCCAGCGTGGCAGCCTTGTTGATGCCGATTGCGGTGTACATCGTCGCTGGATTCGATCATGGCAAGGCGTGGAGTAAGACATTCCCGCCTGTGATGCAAGTTGTGGCGCTGCTGGTGATGGTCGGGGGCATCGCGCTGTCCGACTGGGCGATGGCAGCAAACAAGTTCTTCTCCGGCGTGATCCGCATCCAGGGCGACCGCGGGCACACGGTGGAAACGGGCGGACCGTATCGCTTCGTGCGGCATCCGGGCTACGTCGGCGGGATTCTGCATCACATCGCCGCACCGCTGATGCTCGGTTCGTGGTGGGCGCTGATTCCGGGTGGTATCGGCGCGCTGTTGTTCGTCATCCGCACCGCGCTGGAAGACAAGACGCTTCAGCAAGAGCTGCCCGGCTATGCGGAGTATGCTCACAGGACACGGTATCGGTTGTTGCCAGGGGTATGGTGAGTCGTGAACATCTATTTCACACGCCACGGCGAGAGCGAGGCCAACCTTCTGCGCGAGCACTCGAACCGGGGATTCAAACATCCACTCACGGTAAAGGGCCGGGAACAGGCCGCAGCCCTGGCGCAAAGGCTCGCAAACATTCCCGTGGCGCGGCTGTTTACCAGCCCGATTATGCGTGCCGTACAGACGGCGAAGATTTTGTCCGGTACGCTCGGTCTGCCTTACGAGATCACCGACGCGTTGCGTGAGTACGATTGCGGCATCCTGGAAGGCCGGGCCGACGAGGCCGCGTGGCAGCTACACTTCGCGGTTTTTGACGCTTGGGTTCATCAAAAGGATTGGGAACGACGCATCGAGAGCGGCGAAAGCTTTATCGCAATCCGCAACCGGTTTGTTCCCTTCATTGAGCGCCTGATCGCCGAATACGGAGAGTCTCCGGCCAACATCGTGTTGGTAGGACACGGCGGCCTGTATCGCTGTATGCTGCCACTGGTGCTGGCGAATGCCGATTCCGATTTCGTTTTGCAGCAGCCGATGGGCAACACGGCCTGTATCGTCGCTGAAACCAGGCCAGAGGGCCTGATTTTGATCAAATGGGAGGGATAGACAAATGGAACTGTTTCCTGAACTAAGATTTGGACTGCTCAATGGCTGGATTTTCCTGGGATTGCTCTGTTTAGTCGACGGCATCTGCTTCCTGGTTTTCCCCAAGGACGTGGTCAAGCGGCTCTTTGACCGCTCTGGCTGGAGCCAGAAGCAGGTCGTTTTCACCGTGATCGGTAAGCTATGCGCGTTGGTGACCCTGTTTCTGATCGTCTTCACACCGCTGAAACTGGGCACTCCCGTCTTCATTGTCGGCGCGATTGTGGCC
>ERZ747221.1827-NODE-1827-length-20297-cov-3.947132_pt1 | contig 20297 bp, 17 predicted proteins | sample MGYA00374949_ERZ747221 | MGnify/ENA primary metagenome ERZ747221 (study PRJEB28779, sample SAMN05720172) | bioreactor metagenome | isolation source: Anaerobic biogas reactor | place: USA:Washington, USA | collected 2015-08-08 ... | reverse complement strand
TTGGGCATCCCACGGCTACGAACGCACCACGGGCGGGGCGCGCCACACTTGCCTGTGGTCGGCTTGGGTCGCCCCCACACCGCAGCGCGAGTGGCGGAGACAGTAGCCCGCCCGCGAGTCGTTGGATCGCGGGCGGGCCACCCGGCGCCAGGCGCCGACGCCTAACGAACCGCATAGCGCAGCGCGTACGGCTCACCGCTTCCCCCGCCGCTACGCTGATACACCTGGAAGTAGTAGGTGCCCGCGGACAGCGTACCGGTGAGAATGTGTTCCCCCGCGTTGTCGAGTTCGGCCGAGTATCCGACGAGGCCCAGCGACGCGTCGCGTACCACGAGGTCATAGTTCTGCCCGGCAGGAACGCCGTCCAGCCACACCTCGATGCGCCCCGCGGCGCCCAGTTCGACGCGATAGTAGTCCTGCACGTCGCTGCCGCTCGCTAGAGCGCCATGGTAGGTCACGTCCGGCACCAGGGGGCCGTTCGCCTGTGTCAGCGCGTCGTCGTTCGGCTCGCGCTCCCAGCGCACATCCACCGCCACGGGGCCCGACCAGGCGCCCATGCCCCAGGCGTTGGTGGCCGCCACGCGATAGTAGTAGCGTCCGGGGCCGCGGCCGCTCACCGGGTGCGCCACGTCGGGGCCGGCATAGAGTTCCTGCGCCGTGGCAAAGCCGGCGTCGACGGCCTCCTGGAGTACATAGCCGTGGGCGCGGTCGGCGGCCGACCAGGCGACGGTATAGTCGCCCCGGCCGTCGGCGTTGTCGATCGCCTGCAGCGCCGGTACGCCCGGCACCGGCGGCCACGCCCTCAGCGAGAGCGGGATGCACAGCGTCTGGATGGATCCCTCGATCCTCAGCCTGACCACCACATCCTCGGGATCGCGGCCGTCATAGGCCTTGTCCGCGCTGCTGGTGGGGCCGAGGGCGATGGTGCAGACCTCCTCGCCGTACCAGGATGGGTCGACGTTCGCCGATACGATCACCTGCACGCCCGCCTGCCACGTGTCGCGCGTCAGCCGCACAGCGCTGAGGGAGAGATGTACCCGATCGCAGGAGGCAACCAGGGGGATCATCACATCGGCCGCTGGTCGACTGGCCAGCCGCACGCCAAAGCTCGTGCTGCCGTCGCGCGCCGTGATGTCGTCGACACTCGACGAGACGATCACGTCCGCCCGCTCGTTGTCGTGCACGGTTACCGCGACCATCGCTACAGAGAGCGCAGCGTACACGGCGTCGTCGCTCTCTACGCTGTGGCGCACCTCGCTCACGCGCGTGCCTTGTTGCGCCGCGTCGTCTGCGACGGTGACGGCGATCCACCGGGGCTCCTGCCAGTCCTCGGGGCCAAAGCGCACCTCCGACGGGCTGACGGCCGTCAGGCCGTCGGTGCTGATGCGCACCGTCACCGAGCCTGCGGGCTCGCTCTCCAGCGTCAGCGCATAGCCGGCGCCCGCATCCCCCTCTACCATATCGATCTGCGTCGGGGAGACTGATACCCGTGCCACGTCATTGTCCGTCACGGTCACCACCACGTCCGGGATGGCGATGTCGTCATAGGCCCGATCGGCGCTGGTGCAGCGGTGCCGGATGGTGCTGGCGTGGGCGCCCTCGGCGCGGCGATCGTCTGCCGCGGACACGGCCACCAGGCGCGCGTCGCGCCAGTTGGTGCTGTTGAAGGTGATCTGGGAGGGCTCGACCTCCGTCTCACCGTCTGTGGAGATATGGATGGTGGCGTCCGCCGTGGGCCGCGAGGCCAGTTCGACCTCATACGAGTCTCCCGGACCTCCCTCCGTCACGTGCGTGCTGCCGCCCGACTCGGTGATGCGCACCTCCGCCGGCACGACCCGATCGGCGACGGCGACCGTCACCGCGGCCACGCCGATCCGGTCGTACAGCGCATCCGCGCTCTCGACGCTGTGGCTGATGGTGCTCTGGTGGTCGCCCTCCACCACGCCATCATCGTCCGCCGCCACCGTCACAATCCTGCTCGTGCGCCACGTCGACGGGCTGAAGGTCAGCGCCGTCGGGGTGGTGCGCGTCTGGCCGTCGGTGGCGATGCGGACCGTTACATCGGCCGTGGGTCGACTCGTCAGCGCCACCTGGTACGGAGCAGTGGCGCCCCCCTCCGCTACCTGCAGCGATGTGGGGAGCACGCTGACGCCGGCGGTATCGTTGTCGGTCACCCTGACCGACACGTCCGCGATGTCGATGCCGGCATAGCCGTCGTCAAAGCTGCTGGCGGCATGCCGCAGGATGGAGGTGTGGGTGCCCTCCGCCACCTCGTCATCCACGGCGCGCACGATGATCGTCTCGGCATCGTCCCAATCCCAGGGATGGAAAGTGATCGCCGAGGGCTCCACGGTGACCTGGGTATCAGACTGGATGGTGACGAGCACGCTGGCGCGAGGCTCAGTCAGCAGCTCGATAGTGTACGTATCGCCCTGCCCCCCCTCCGTAACACGCGTGCTGCCGATCGACTCGACGATGCGCACGCCGGGCTTTTTCTTGTCGAGGATCAACGCCGTCACCGACGGCGCCGCGATGCCGTCGTACGCCGCGTCGGCGCTCTCGATGCTGTGGTCGATGATGCCCTGGTGGTCGCCCTCCTCCACGCCATCGTCCTCCGCCGTCACCGTCACCTGATGGGCGGCATTCCAGGCGGAAGGGACGAAGGTGAGCGCGGTGGGATTGGTGCGCGTCTGGCCGTCGCTGCTGACGCGGATGGTGACGTCGGCCGTGGGCCGGCTCGCCAGGGTCACCTCATAGCTGTCGGTGGCGCCGTCCTCCTCCACCTGCACCGTGGTGGGCGCCACGGATACGCCGGCGAGGTCGTCGTCGCTCACCGACACCGCGACGGCGGCGATGGCGATGCCGTCATAGCCGGCGTCGGCGCTCGCTGCCGCGTGGCGGACCACGCCGTCGCGAGGGCCCATGGCGGTCTCGTCGTCGGCGACAGTCACCACCACGCTCTGCGGAGTGGCCCAGGTGTCGCCATCGAACGCCAACTGCGCCGGGTTCGCCGCCAGCCCCGCCCCATCAGCCTCCACCATCACCGTCACCGCACCTCTGGGCTGGCTCGTCAGCCGCATCCGGTAGCTGCCGGCCGGCCCGCCCTCAGCGATGGCCAGGCTCGGAGGCTCGACGCTCACGCCCGCCACGTCATCGTCGGTAATCTGGACCACAACGTGGGGAACCTCGGCGTCGTCGTAGCGCGAGTCCAGGCTACTCACGGCGTGCGCGACCACACGGGAACGCATGCCCTCGGCGACATCATCGTCCACCGCCGTCACAGTGATCTGCCGCGGCGAATCCCAATTGAGCAGCGTAAAGGCCACTGACGAGGGTTCGACGTCGATCTCGCCGGGGGCGGACAGAGTGACCGTCACCGTCGCCAGAGGGATGTCGCTGAGCACGATGGTGTAGACATCACCGGCCCCTCCCTCGGTGACCCGCGTGTCCCCCCCCGTCTCGGTGATGATCACCTCGGGTGTCTGATCGTCATCATCGTCATCGTCATCCGCCGCGACGCGCCCGAGGAGGACGAAAGAGACCATACACCCCAGAACCAGCGCCCAGGCCAGCGCCCAGGCCCAACGCTTCCTGCTTGCCATCATGCCACACACCTCGTCCCCTCGTGCACCCTGCGGCTCCCACAGCACGCCTCGGCCAGTCCCGTCACTGCTGCCCCGTGTCAGACGTCTCACGGCGGGGGTGGCTCTGGCGTGCTGCGCCCGCCGCCGCCACCCCCGCCCCCGCCTGAGGCGCGCCCCCATGTGAGCGTCCACGTCTCGCTCTCGGGACCCAAGGGCACACCCGTCGGCCTGCCATCGGCGCCCACGCCGGTGCGCCGCCTCACCTGCACCGACCACCAAAAGTTGCCGCCGTCCGCCAGGTCCAGCAGATAGCGGTGTTCGCTCATCACCCAGCTCGTCGCCTGGGTCCAGGGCGTCTCGTCGTACCACGTAGAGCCCTCGTGGGGATAAGCCAGGGTGATGACATAGAAGACGCCTGGAGGCAGCGTCCCCACAGACCCCCAGGCCAGTTCGATGGTATCCCCCTCAGCGAAGGAGCTGCCCGTGGACGGGCCGAGGAGCGGCGGCGCCGCAAAGCGCACGGGCGTCGGTGGAGGCGGGTTCGTCGGTGTCAGGGTTGGCAGGATCGGCGTCGACGTCGGTAGCGGGACGGCGGTGTCGGTGGGTGGCGGCGTATCGGTAGACGTGGCGATCGGTGTGATCGTGGGTGAGGGGGTTGGAGACGGTATCAGCACCGTCGCCGAGGGCAGAGGGGGACGGGTAGGTGTATGCGTAGGTGTGGGTAGGTCGGCAAAGACGATAAAGCTGCCGCCCGAGGGCGTCCCCGCCGCCGCCAGCGCCGTCGGCTCGGGGGGCGCATGGCGCGGCAGGACCTCGGGGCCCATGACCATCACGAGGGCCGCACCGACGATGGTCGCGCCGAGGATCGCCGCTAGCACGATGAGCAACCTGGTCGTGAGCCGGCCAAGCACCGGCGCGCGCATTATAGGGATGCGGCGCCCGGTGCGCCGCTTGTTGGGGTAGGCGCCGGCCGGCCGGCGCCCCTGCTCTCGCCGGGCGAATAGGCGTACACTCTAGGCTCCTCCTCGGTCATCGTCCGTGCGGCGTGCAACGCCCACGGGTGGCCGACAGCGCGACGGCACCCAGGAGGAATATGACAGCGTCCATGCGGTGTATCGGTGGTGGCGGCGAGGTGCGGTGAGAGCAGGGTCGTGGGTGGCCGTAGCAGATCCGAATCCGCGTCAGCAACGGGGAAGGATGGTGCACGCGGTGGTGCCATTGTACAACGTGATGCGCGTCAACGCCAGCGCGCCAGCTGCCGCAGCACCCCCGGGTGAGCGCCCGTCCCTGGACGCATCACGCTTGCGCCCCATGCGAGGCCCGTCTAGAATGGGACGGCATATCCCGTCGGGCGTATCTCGTCGGGTGCCTCTGCAGCCCATGGAAGGAAGCGCGATGAAGATAACCAACATCAAGTGCCGCGACCTGCGCGGCACGATGGAGCATCCGGGGACGTTCTGGGAAGAGCGACTCTCCCGCCCCATCGACATCTATCCGGAGCACCGCGCCGAGGGCCCCCAATGGCTCGAGCCGCTGGGCGCCGACACCTACCGCATGCGCGCCGTCTTTGTCGAGGTCGAGACCGACGCGGGCATCACCGGCGTGTCGGGCCCCGTCAGCAGCAGCATCGCCCGCGTCATCATGTCCGAGTTCGAGGACCTGCTCCTTGACCGCGATCCTCTCGCCGTGGAACTGCTGTGGGACGTGATGTACCGCTCGGCCGTCCACGGTCGCAAGGGGAGCAGCATGATGGCGATCAGCGCCCTCGACTGCGCCCTGTGGGACATTCGCGGCAAGTGGGCGGACGCGCCGGTGTACCGCCTCCTCGGCGGCCCTACGCGCGATAGCATCCCCGCCTACGCCAGCATGTTGGGGTTCTCGGTCGAGCCCGAGGCGGCCGCCGAGCGGGCGCGCGAGTACGCGGCCAAGGGGTATCGCGCCCAGAAATGGTTCTTCCGCGCCGGCCCCGCCGACGGCCCGGCCGGCATCGAGCGCAACGTGGCCCTGGTGCGCGCCGTGCGCGAGGCCATCGGCCCGGACCACGATCTCATGCTCGACTGCTGGATGTCGTGGGACCTGCGCTACGCCCAGATCATGGCGCCACTACTGGCGCCGTACAGCCCGCGCTGGATCGAGGAACCCGCCCTGCCCGACAAGCCCGACGTCGTGGCGCAGATTCGACGGGCGGTGCCCTTTCCCGTCTCTAACGGCGAGCACGAATACACGCGTTGGGGGTTCCGGCACCTGCTGGAGATCGGCGCGCAGGACGTCCTGCAGCCCGATATCTATTGGGCGGGCGGCATCTCGGAGGTGGTCAAGATCGCGACCCTGGCGTCGGTCTATGACATCGCCGTGATCCCGCACGGCCACTCGACCCACGCCACGGCGCACCTGAGCGCGGCGCTGCCGCCCAACCTGTGCTTCATCCAGGAGTACCTGGTCAAGTGGAACACCATCCACCAGTTCTTCTTGAAGCACAAGCTGGAGCCGGTGAACGGCGTCATCGCCCTGCCCACCGCCCCCGGCCTGGGGATCGAGATCGACGAGGACCTCGTCGAGGACGAGACGGTGCTCGACTGAACCTGGTTGTGGGTTCCGGGTTGCGGGTTCCGGGTTACGGGCCGAACGACCACCCGTCACAGATTACAGGTTGCAGGTTACACGCTGCTGTGGCTCGCTTGCCTCTAGCCTGTAACCTGAAACCTGTCACCTGTCACGAGTAGCCGTTTGGCTCGAAACACCGAACTCGTAACTCGCAACCCACAGCCGCCTAGTCGTCGTCGCCGTCCCCGTAGGGCTGTTCGGGGTAGATCAGTTGCGTGACCTCGCCGTGGACGTTGACGACCACGCGGAAACCGAGCAGGCGCAGCCACGGCAGCCACTGGTTGGGGTCCGAGCGGCGGACGTTGGTCTCGAGGTTGCGGATCGAGGCATCGATGGCGGCCTTGGTAAAGATGTCGTCCTTGCCGATCATCGCCAGCATGCCGCGCACCACCTCGTCCTGCATCGAGGTGATCTGCTCCTTGATCATCGCGAGTACGGCGTCATCGACAGAGACCGCCTCCACGTGGCGCAGGAATCCACCGTCAGGGATCGCATAGTGGGCCACGCCGCCGATGTAGCGGAGTTCGGCGGGTTCGCCCTGTTCGTTGTATACGAGGCCGGCGAAAAGCGCCTGGCGCTCGATCGTCTCATCGGCCATGGTGTCAGCTCCCGAACGGCCGCCGGCCTCCCGCGCGGCGGCCTACGTTGACACCTCTGATTATATGCCCGCGCGAGAAGGTGTCAACGAATGACCGACCCCGGCCGCGGGCCCGACAGAGAGGGGTGAGGCTATGAAGTACGTGCATCTTGGCAACAGCAACGTCCTCGTGTCCGAGTTCTGCCTGGGGACCATGATGTTCGGCGGCAAGACGGCGCCCGACGAGTCGGTGCGCATCATCCGTCGCGCCGTCGACGCCGGCGTCAACTTTGTCGATACCGCCGACGTCTATAACGCGGGGCGCAGCGAAGAGATCGTGGGACAGGCGCTACAGGGGATTCGCGACCGCGTGGTGCTCGCCAGCAAGGTGGGCATGAAGATGGGCGAGGGCCCGAACGACATGGGCATCTCGCGCTTTCACATCGTCCGCGCCGTGGAGGCAAGCCTCAAGCGCCTGGGCACCGATCGCATCGACCTCTACTACATCCATTGGCCGATGACGGCCATGAACCTCGAGGAGATGGTGCGCGCCCTGGAGGATCTCATCCGTCAGGGCAAGATCCTTTACCCCGCCTTCTCGAACTTTCCCGCCTGGCTGCTCACCCGCAGCATGTGGCTACAGGATGTGTCCGGCCATGCCCCCATGGTGGCGGGGCAGTACCCCTACAACCTCATCGAGCGGGGGCTCGAGGTCGAGGTGCTGCCGGCGGCCATGGCGCTGGGCGTGGGGATCGTTACCTACCGTCCCCTCAGCGCGGGCGCCCTCACCGGCAAGTACCTGGAGGGGGTACCGGAGGAGTCGCGCGGCGTCTCTGACGAGCGCCTGTCGCCGTGGACCGAGCGCTACCGCGATGGGATCACGCGGCTGGCCGAGATGGCGCGAGAGCGGGGCTTGACCACCGCCGACGGCGCCATCGCCTGGGCGCGCAGCCACCCGGCAGTCACCGCGCCCATCGTCGGCGTGAGCACCATGGAGCAGTTGGAGGCGAACCTGAAGGGGTTCGACTGGGAGATGACGCCCGAGGAGCGCGGCGAGCTTTCCAGCGCCTTTGCCAGCGAGGTCTGGGAGGAATCGGGCGGCAATTTCCCCACCTGGCGCCGCTCCTACGACATCGCTCCGCGCTAGGAGCGAGAGGCAGGCGATGTGATAGACCGATGGTACGCTGATTGCGCTGATTCCACGCTGATTACCGCAGATGAACAGACATTCGAGTGATCTGCCGAGATCTGCGTTCTATCAGCGGAATCAGCGTACCATCGGTCTGGCTATTCGTCGAACGCTACTTCTTGCGCTTTGCGGGTTACGGCGCGATAGATGCGCGTGAGGCGATCGAGGAAGGTCTCATCCTCGGCAAAGGTGGGATCGCCGAGGATCTTGACCACCTCCATCTCGACCTCGGGCGGGGCCACGCGCAGCTGCAGTGACTCCACCTCGGGCCCGAGACGCCAAAACCCTTCGATGTCGTCCTCCGGCGCCACGACTTGGTCGGCCGGAGCCGCCGACGGGCCGGCCGCCTCCGCTCGGGCCGCCCCCTCGTTGGTCATGGAGCGCCACGCCCGTATCGCCGCCAGAAACTGCTCCTTGGTCCGGCCGCGCAGCGCAAAGAGGAGGAAGGGGTCGTCGTCGAGCTTTTCGCCGATGACCCACAGCACCGCCGCCACGTGCTGGCACGGCCGCGCATAGTCCGGGCAAGAGCACTGGGCGTGGAACTCGCGGCGCGAGGCGGGGAACAGCGATACCCCCTCGGCGTTGAACACCGCCTCGATATCCATGGGCATCTCGCCATTCAACAGCTGTGCGGCATAGATCGCCTGTCCCGCCATGGTGGCCGTCACGCGCTCCCAGGTGTCGTCGTCAAAGGTCTGCAACTCGATGCGCAGGTGACACACCGCGCCATCGTCCTCCTGGGCCTGGGCCAGCACGACGCCGATGCCGATATCGAGGTCCAGCAGTCGGCCGGTGCCGGCAAAGATGCGCCCTCGCGCCAGCAGACGCGGGTTCAGCAACTGCGCCAACGCGCGCACCCAGCGGCTGCCCCACCAACTCTCGGCATGGGCGCCACTCCCCACACCGCGGACCGCGCCGCCGTTGCCGCGGCCGTTGCCGCGGCTGTGGCCGTTGCCGCTGGCCCGGTATTCGTCGGGATGGTTCATCTCAGTCCGCCTCCACGGCGTCGGTCCGCAGCGTGATCAGGTCACGCAGTTCGTCGGTGCCGAGTTCCGTCAACCAGGACTCCCCGGTGCCCACTACGTTCTCGGCCAGGGCGCGCTTGCTCTCGATGAGCATGTCGATGCGCTCCTCCAGCGTGCCCACCGAGATGTACTTGTGCACCTGCACGTCGCGGCTCTGCCCGATGCGGTAGGCGCGGTCGGTGGCCTGGTTCTCGACGGCGGGGTTCCACCAGCGGTCATAGTGGAACACGTGGTTGGCGCGCATCAGGTTCAGGCCGGTGCCGCCCGCCTTGAGGGAGAGCACAAAGATCGACGGCGCGTCCTCGTCCTCCTGGAAGCGCAGCAGCAGCCGGTCGCGCTGCCGCTGGGGCACGGCGCCGTGGAGAAAGAGCACCTCCTGCCCAAAGACCTCCTGCAGGTGTCGCTGGAGCAGGTTGCCCATCTGCGCGAACTGGGTGAACACCAGCGCCCTGTCGCCCACCGATAGCACCTCTTCGAGCATCTCCGTCAGTCGATTCAGCTTGCCCGAGCGCGTGGAGGTCTGGGAGCCGTCCGCCAAAAAGAGGGCGGGGTGGTCGCAGACCTGCTTGAGGCGCGTGAGCATCGCCAGCACGATGCCGCGTCGACGCAGGTCGCGGGGGCCGGCATCCGCCCCGCGCAACTCGTCCATGGCGCCGCGCACCACCGCCTCGTACAGCGTCGCCTGCTCCCGCGTCAGGTTGCAGTAGACCTTGTACTCGACCTTTTCCGGGAGGTCCTGGATGACCTTGGGGTCGGTCTTGAGGCGGCGCAGGATAAAGGGCCGCACCAGCCGCCGGAGCCGCGCCGACGCCTCGTCGTCCTGAAAGCGCTCGATGGGCACGGCAAAGGTACGTCGAAAGCGCTCCAGCGACCCCAGGAAGCCGGGATTGAGGAACGACATGATCGACCAGAGTTCAGACAGGCGGTTCTCTACCGGCGTGCCCGTCAGCGCCAGGCGATGGTCGCCCTCCAGGTGCCGGATGGCGCGCGCCTGCTTGGTAACGGGATTCTTGACGTTCTGCGCCTCGTCCAGGATGATGCCGCTCCAGCGCAGCTTGGACAAGTCGTCCACGTCGCGACGCGCCAGGCCATAGGTGCTGATCACCAGGTCGCTGTCGAGGCTGCGCTCGACGAAATCCTCCCCCTCGGCGCGGCCGGTGCCGTGGTGCACCATCACGCGCAGGCCGGGGGCAAAGCGCTCCACCTCGCGCTGCCAGTTGCCCACCAGCGACGTCGGGCAGATGAGCAGGGTGGGGCCAACGCCCGGCACATTCTCGAGCTGGTGCAGCATGAGGGCGATGGCCTGGATCGTCTTGCCCAGGCCCATGTCGTCGGCCAGGCACGCCCCGAGGCCCCAGCGCCAGAGGAACGCCAGCCACGAGAGGCCACGCGCCTGGTACGGGCGCAACTCGCCGACGAACCCCTCCGGCGCCGGCACGGCCTCCAGCCGCTCGTCGCCGGAGAGGGTGTCCAGGAGATCGGATAGCCAGTCGTCGAGGAGCACCTCCCCCACCGGCAGTCCGTCGATGTCCGACTGCGCCCCCAGCGCCAACGACAGCGCCTCGCGCAGCGGCAGCTCCCCGCGATCCCGCTGGCGCTCCCAGAAGGCGATGGCGGCCTCCACCTGGTCGGCCTGCAGCAACACCCAACGCCCCCGCACCTGCACCAGGGGGGTCTTGAGTTCCGCCAGCCGCTCGAACTCCTCACGGGTGAGCGTCTCGTCGCCCAGCGCCAGCTCCCAGTCGTAGGCCACGAGGGACGACATACTGAGTATGCCCGAGTTGATGGTATCCGGCGCCGCCTTGATCCGCGCGCGAACGCTCAGCCGCGCGTCCGGCTTGTTCCACCAGGGAGGCACCATGACGCCGAACCCGAGGTCCTCCAGCAGCCGCGCCGTCTCGCGCAAAAAGGTATATGCCTCTTGCGCGGTGAGCGTCGCCGACTCGGGCGACTGAGCCCTGAGGCTGCGCTGCACCGGCGGGCACAGGCGCGCCGCGCGCCCCAGCCCCTCGAGCAGCTTTTCCTGGGGCCGATCGAAGCGATAGTTGAGGTAGCTCAGCACGTTGCCGCGCTCGCGCCACACGTCACTGGCGGGCACCAGCAAACTGGGATCGTCGCGCGCCTGCAAGAGGTAGCGCAGCGTCCATGAGGGCGTGATCACCCGGCCGGCCTCCCCATCATATTCAGGGGGTTCGAGCCGGAAGCAGAGGCGGAAGGTCAAGTCGGCGGCCGGCTGTTCCTGATAGGTCCAGCTCTGCCACGCCTGGTAAAAGCGGGTCAGCTCGCGCTGCCGCGCCGGCGGGACATCCACCTGGCCCCTCTCGGCCCAGAGCGCGCGCCACCACGCCGAGGCGATGGCGGGCCCCTGACCGTTGGTGCGCCGCTCCGGAGCCGCCTCGCCCGACCACTCGCGCACCGCGCTGTTCACCAGGTGCTCGATAAAGCTCTGCAGCACCACCTGCGCCCGACCGACGTGGGACCGGCCATCGGCGCGGCCGGCGGTCACGTCGCGCTCGTGGTAGAGGGCGCGACACGCGGGGGGCATCCCCCGCACGAGGGCGCCCGCCCGCTCCATGTCGTGGGCGTCGTCGAGCACCGGCAGCCACACGGCGCGCATGCTGCCGTTGGTCGCGCGCAGGCCGGGCAGAAAGCGCTGTCGCGCCAACAGCTCGAGCGCGAACTTGGCCGCCTGCCCCCAGAAGCGAATGTCGGTGCCCAGCCGGTGCGGGCTCGGGAGATTATGCCCCCCGAGGGGTAGGGCCGCGAGCACGTAGAGCATGTCGAGCACCGGCACGCCGATCCCCTCGACGCGCCAGGGCACCAGCGCCACATCGCCGTCATCCTCCGGCGGCTCATCGAGCAGCCAGCGCGGCACCACGGGCGCCCCCTCGGTGGAGGGGAGCACCGCCACGCGCGTCAGCCGCTCCGCCGCACGCCAGTCCACATCGGGGACGTACGCCGCGAGGAGATCGGCGATTTCGATGGTCGTGGCGGCGTAGGGATGTCGCCGCACTCGGGAGCCCTGTCCCTTGCTGCGTGGGGCCCGCGCCGCCCGCTCGGCCCACACAAAGAACACCTCGTCGGCGTTGTCCTGGGGATCGGCAATCCAGGCGCCGTGTAGAATCGCGTTCATCATCCAGCCCGTGGTTGAACAAACCCGTAGGGGGTTCCATCGTAAGTCGATCTGGTATTATAGCGCGCTTTGGCAAGGGCGTCCAGCGCGCCAAGATCGCCTTTTTGCGCGTCTTGGGGATGGCGAGTGCGGCTGCCCCTCGGCGGATCGACGCTTGACGCCGCGGCCGCACCCGCCTAGTCTTCCGTGGGCATGGGAGACCAGGTCGCACGCGACGTGAGAGGATGGGGCAGACGATGAGCACCACGAGCGCGAGTACCGGCGAGGGAGGGCGGCCCCGGCGCATCCGCCGCTTGGTGGAGACGGCGCTACTGATGAAACTCCACCACGAGCCCGCCCACGGGTACGGCCTCATGGCGGCGCTCAAGACCATGGGGCTCGAGGCGTATCCCATGGATAGCAGCGCCATGTACCGCGTACTGCGGGAACTCGAGCGCAACGGCGCCGTCACGTCGGCGTGGCACATCGCATCGACCGCCGGCCCGCCGCGCCGCGTCTATCGCATCACCGAGCGCGGCGAAGAGATGCTGGAGACCTGGCTGGCCGACCTGCGTGAGACGGCCCACACCCTCAACGCCCTGCTCACCTGGTACGACAAGGCGGGGGACTAACCACCAAGACACCAAGGGAAAGACTAACCACGAAGACACGGAGGGCACGGAGAGGAGAGGATTCGGCTCCGCACCAGGGAAAGGGGGGATCCGTGACGGCCGCGGCGATCGTAGTTCTTACCTCCCCGAGTCTCTGCGCCCTCTGCGACTGCTGCGGTGAAACCTCCGTGTCCTCCGTGTCTCTGTGGTGAATCCTCCCCTTGGTGTCCTTGGTGTCTTGGTGGTGAGTCGTTTTCGGCGCGCTTGCCGCTGAGCGCGGCGGGGCCTATACTGGCGGCGTCGCGGGGCCGGAGCGGCCCTCAACCACCCTCAAGGGAGGCGGAGCGCTACCATGGCAGAAAAGATCCGTGTCACGGTGTGGAACGAGTATCGCCACGAAAAGACCGATGAGGAGGTGGCCAAGGTCTACCCCGAGGGGATCCACGGCCAGATCATGTCCTTCCTCAACAAGGAGGCCGACATCGAGGCGCGTGGCGCCACCCTCGACGAGCCGGAGCACGGCCTGACGGAAGAGGTGTTGGCCAACACCGACGTCCTCCTCTGGTGGGGACACATGGCGCATGCCGAGGTGCAGGACGCCATCGTCGACCGCGTGCAGCAGCGCATCCTCGAGGGGATGGGCCTCATCGTGCTGCACTCGGGCCACTTTTCCAAGATCTTTCGCCGCATGATGGGCACCAACTGCAGCCTGCGCTGGCGCGAGATCGGCGAGCGGGAGCGGGTGTGGGTGACGCTGCCCGGCCACCCCATCGCCGAGGGGCTGGGCGAGTACTTTGAGGTCCCCCACACCGAGATGTACGGCGAGTACTTTGACATCCCCCAGCCCGACGAACTGGTGTTCATCAGCTGGTACCAGGGGGGCGAGGTGTTCCGCAGCGGCTGCGCCTACCATCGCGGCAAGGGTAAGGTGTTCTACTTTGCGCCCGGCCATGAGACGTTGCCCATCTATCACCAGGCGGAGGTACAGCGGGTGATCGTCAACGCCGTGCGCTGGGCCAAGCCGGTGAAGGGCCCCTACTCCCACACCCGCGCCGCCAATCGCGTCGATCCCCTCGAGAAGGTGGTCGTCGACGAGTAGCGCCACGCTGACCGAGCCGATGTAGTGACGCATTCATTCGTTCCTGTCTACAGGAAGGAACGAATGAATGCGTCACCACGATGGCCCCTACCCCCCTGCTACGCATCGTCGTCGCTGCCCACCCTCACCCACGCGCTGTCCAGCGCCGCGCGATCGCGCGCCGCAGGCACAAAGCTCGGCACGAGCCGAATGGCGCCCCGCGGGCAACGCTCGTCGCACTGGCCGCAGTTGGCGCATACGTCCTCGCGCAGCGTCACCCGCACCCCGCCGCCATTGAGCCGTTCCACCGCCAGGCTGCCCGTGGGGCAGTCTTGGGCGCAGAGGCCACAGCCACGGCACGCCGCGATATCCACCACCACCCGCCCGCGATAGGCGTCATCGAGATCGAGCGGCCCGTGGGAGATGGCGATGGTGGTACGCGGCTGGAGCATGCCGCGCATGACGCGCGACAACAGGTAGACGCGTGATGGACGGCGTGGCATCCCTATCTCCGCCCTAGATCCAGATGGCGGCCAGCATCTGCAGCATGGCCAGGGGAACCAGCGCGCGCCAGCCGATCTCGGCGAGTTGGTCCATGCGCAGGCGCGCATAGAGCACCTGCACCAGCGAGAGCCCCGCCAGCAGCGCCGTGATCTTTCCGACGTACACCATCCCCACGAGCATCAGCCCCACGTGGATGAACGGGTCGAATCGGCGGGAGGCCCACAAATAGTCGGCAAAACCGGCCACGGGGCGCGCGGCCTCGGGACGGAGGTGGGCCACCAACGGCCCCACACCCAAAGCTCCGATGACGCCGGCGCCGCGCAGAAGGTGGCTACTTGCCACCGGAGGCTCCTCGCACGTTCTCGGTGAGGCTGATGGCGATGATGAACAGCGCGCCCAGCACGCCCGCCCCGACGCAAAGCTGGACGCTACCGGCATACGGCGCGCGCAGAAGGAAGAAAAGGGCCGCGAGGGCCGAGTTACCGAGGCAGAGGGAGACCGCAGAGTGGATCAGATCGGAGGCCCGCGCAGCCGCCACCGCCGCAGCGATCAACGCCACGGCGAGCAATACATAGGGGACGATCATCGGTGCATGCCCTCATTGGCTATCCGGCCGTCATGGTCGTTTATCGGCCAGGTCGGACTACCCGGCGGGCAGTCGCCTTCACACACTCGTGGTAGCATGTCTTGGCGCCGCTGGCAAGCGGCAGCGCGCCCGAAAAACGCTAGGCCTCGGGGTCGACGGCCGCGCGGTAGCGGACCGTGCCGGCCATAGCGGCATCGAGATCGCCAAAGGCGCCGGCCGCGGTCGCCGCCACCAGGGCGGACCCCACGGCTGCCGGCTCCTCGAAGGCGGGAAGGTGCAGCGGGAGCCCAAAGCGCGTTGCCAGAAGGCGCGCCAGGAGCGCGTTGCGCTCGACGGCGTTCCCCGCCCCCACGAGATCGGTGCGCGCCCCCGCCAGGGGGCGCATGGCATCGTACAGCCCGTGGAGTTGCTCGGCGACCCCCTCCAACAGGGCGCGCGCCAGGTGCCCCGGGGTGAGATTGTGGACGCCCATGCCGGTCAGGTTGCCGCGCATCGTGGGATCGACCCGCGTCCCGGCAAAGAGGGGCGTGAAGCGCAGGCCGTCGCTGCCGGGGGGCACGCGCGCCGCCAGCTCGTTCATCCGTTCGTACAGTCCCTCGGCCTCCGCCCCGCCGAAAAGCGCCTCTCCAATCCGCGCGAACAGGTCGCGCAGCAGCGCGTACGACGCGCCCCCAAACAGGCCCGCCCCGACGAGGAGGTAGCGCCCGCCGGGGAAGGGGCGCGCCTCGAGGCCCGGCGCCGTGGCAAAGGCGTCCATCAGCGCCGAGACCTGCGCGCCCGTCCCGATGTTGACCAGCAGCGCATCGGCCGCATGCCGCACGCTGCCGATATAGCTCGCCTGGTTGTCGCCGATGGCCACGGCGACCGGCAGGCCGGGGGTAAGCCCCACGCGCCGGGCGACGTCAGGGTCGAGCCGCCCCGCCACATCGCCCGAGGCACGCACCGGCGCCAGTAGCCCTTCCGGCAGCCCGAGCCGCCGGAGGAGGTCGCGATCCCAGGCGCCGCCGACCACGTCATAGAGGCCGGTGCTGGCGGCGTCTGTGGGATCGGTCACCGGCGGCCCAGCCGTCAATCGCGCCACGATGGCGTCGGGGATCAGACAGGCGGTCGCCGCCGCCGCGGGCAACAGCCCGTTTCGGCGCAGCCAGTAAAGGGAGGGGCCTAGGTAGCCGGTGGCCGGCAGGGCGCCCATGCGCGCAAAGGCCTCGGGGCCGCCCGCCTCGGCGATGAACCGCTCCAGGTAGGTGCCGCCGGCCGCGTCGGATTCCGCTCCGCGTTGATCCTGCCACGTGATGGCGGGCGCCACAGGAGTCCCGTCCGAGCCCACCAGGGCGAGGCCGTGCATCTGCCCGGTGACGCCCAACGCCCCGATGGCGCGCCTATCGCCGACGTCCGCCGCCACTGCAGCCAGCACACCCTGCGTCACCTCCCATAGGGCGTCCACATCGAGTTCGGCGCGGCCCGCTACGGCGCCCGTCCGCCCCGCCCCATGCGGCCCGGACACCGCCGCGACGACGCGCGCCGCATCGGCGTCCAGCGCCACGGCGCTCACGCTGGTGGTGCCCACATCCAAACCGACGAACAACCCCACGGCCCCTCCCCATCCGCATCGTAGCCGCGACTCGCCCCCAGCCGAGCCGGCGACGGCACGCTGCTCCCGCTCCCGGGACCCTCGTGAACGTGAGCGCCGCGGGGATCTATGTCGAGATCGCGCCGTCTCGAGCCGAAACAGCGTGCCGTCGCCGCCTAATCACCGTAACCCACCGCCACGACGCCTGGTGAACACGGTGAACTCTCCGCTTCTTCCCGTGAACATGGTGAACGGAGCGCTACAGGAGCCCTCGCAGCGCGTCCAGTTCCTCGCCCGACAGCTCGCGCTCCCCCGCCGCGGCGTTCATCCGCGCCTGGTCGGGCGACTTGGCGCCGGGGATCGCCACCGGCGCCGCCGGGTGCGAGATCACGTAGCGCAGCGCCGCGGTGACCATCTCGGCCCCAGGAGCGAATTCTCCCTTGAGGCGCTCCACCGCCGCCACCTCGCGCTCGAACTGCGCCCGGCGCCCCTGCCCCTCGTTCCAATCCGACCGCACGTCGTCGCTGAACACCGAGCCGGCCGTGTACTTGCCGGAGAGGAGCCCCTTGCGCAGCGGCCCGCGCACGAGGACGCCGATCCCCTGCTCCTGGCAGTACGGCAACAGATCTGACTCGGCGGCGCGGTTCAGCATCGAGTAATCCACCTCCACGACGCTACAGTTGCCGTCCGCGTTAAAGCGCTTGAGCACATCGAGGCGATCGGTGGAGATGCCATAGCGCCGCACATAGCCCGCCTGCTTCATCGCCTCGAACCCCTCCAGGTAGATGCTGGGGTCCGCGATGTCGCCCTCGTGGCATAGCACCACGTCGAGCCAGTCGGTGCGCATGCGTCCCAGCGAGGCAAAGACGCATAGCCGGATCATGTCGGGCGTCGTCTTGGGCACCCCCTGGCCCGTCCGCTCGCCCCAGTGTCCCACCTTGCTGACGACGTACACCTGGTGGCGGATGCCGGCCAGCGCCGCCCCGAGGCGCTCCTCCGACAACCCGTTGGGGGTGCCGTACGACTCCGCCGTGTCAAAGAGGTTCACGCCACACTCGTAGGCCGCGCGCACGGTGGCATAGGCGGTGATGTCGTCCACCTTGCCCCACTGGTTGCCGATGTTCCACGTTCCCAGGCCGATGGCCGACACCTTCCAGCCCGTGTTGCCGAATGCACGATACAGCATGGTGATCCTCCTCATGGGTGTGCGCCCAAGTACGCCGGGCGCGGCAGAACTTTTCCGCGTGCCGCGTGATTATGTCTCAGCCCCGGAGCAGGGTCAACCGGCCCTGACGGGGGCTGTCACACCGGCGGTCTCGCTTGTGTCACGCTATTGGCGGGTGGTATCATGACGGTACACCAAAGCAGGAGGGCACAGCGCGTGTACATCTTGGGCCGGACGCAACCTCTCGATCGCTATGCGATCATCGAATGCCTGGGCGTCATCCAGCGGCTCGGGTTCGACGGTGTAGAGATCTGTCTCGAGAACCCCGACATCGACCCCGACCTCCTCGACGACGACTTGGCGGCGCGAATTCGCGAGCGCGTGCACGCGTTGGGCCTGGCGCCCTACTCGGTCAGCTATCACAAGGACTATATCTTTGACGACGAGGAGCTGCGCCGCACCCTAGCGGCCATCCGCTGGACGCGCGCCCTCGGGAGCGACGTGTTCGTGTTCGCCGGCACGCGCAAGAGGACGGGCGACGCGGACGAGTGGGCGCGCATGGTGCGCCGTACGCGCGAACTCGTGCGCGCGGCGGAAGAGATCGGCGTGACATTAGCGGAAGAGTTCGAGCCCGGCTTTATCGTCGGCTGCACCGCCGAGTTGCTGCGGCTGTTCGAGGCGATCCCGTCGCCCCACCTGGCTGCGAACCTGGACCTGGGCCACATGTTCCTGTGCGACCCGGATCCCATCGGCGCCATCAGGCAGGTGGGCGCGAGGGCCGTGCACGCCCACGTGGAGAACATGCGCGCCGGCGTCCACGACCACATGGTGCCTCAGGAGGGCGACATGGTGCTGGCCGACTATATCAACGCGCTGGCCCAAACCGGATTCGACGGCGGGTTGGCCCTCGACCTGTACAAGTACGACTATGAGCAGGTCGCGCCGGGGGCCATCGCCCACCTGCGGGCATTGATAGCCGCCGCCGAGGGGATCTCTTCCACGGCCGAGTGACGGGGATGTGAAGGAGAATGCTATGCACGGAGCGGGGAATGCGACCACCATCTACCCGCTCACCTTTGAGCCGGTGTTCCGCGACTATATCTGGGGAGGGCGCCGCCTGGAGACGCTTCTTGGCCGCCCCCTCCCGCCGGGGATCGTGGCGGAGAGCTGGGATATCTCCGGCCACCCTGACTCGCCCACGCGCGTTGCCACGGGCCACTGGAAGGGCCGCACGCTGCCCGAGGTGATGGCCGCCCTCGGCGCAGACCTGGTGGGCTTCCACAGCAGCGAGATGCTGGCGCGGGGCCGCTTCCCGCTGCTCATCAAGCTCCTCGACGCCAACCAGGACCTCTCCGTACAGGTGCACCCGGACGACGCCTACGCCGCCCGCCACGAGCGCGGCGAGATCGGCAAGAGCGAGATGTGGTACGTGCTGCACGCCGACCCGGGTTATACCCTCGTCCACGGCGTCAAGCCCGGCGTGACGCGCAGGCAGCTCCGGCAGGCCATCGCCAGCGACCGCGTGGACGAGGTCCTGAGTCGCGTCCCTGTGTCGCCCGGTGACACCATTGACGTGCCGGCAGGGACGGTGCACGCCCTCCTGGCAGGCGCCGTGGTGGCCGAGATCCAGCAGAATTCGGACGTTACCTACCGCCTCTATGACTGGGCGCGCGTGGGCAGTGATGGCAAATCACGCCCGCTGCACATCGACCGCGCCCTCGACGTGATCGACTTCTCCCGCGCCGCCACCGGCCCCGTCCCGCCCCAGAACCTCACCGAGACGGACGCGCTGCGCCGCCAGCTCCTCGTCCGCCGCCCCCAGTTCACCACCGAGCGGCTCATCATGGCGCCCGGCGCCACGTACAGCGGCCGCTGTGACGGCTCGACCTTTGAGATCTGGGGCTGCGTGGAGGGCGCGTGCCGCGTGACCTGGGCCGGCACTCCGGTGGACCTGGCTGCGGTGCAGTTCGTGCTCCTCCCGGCCGCCCTGGGCGCGTTTGCCGTCAGCGCTGAGGGACCATCGACGCTCCTGCGCATCTACATCTGACCCCTCCGCCGCGCCCGGACCGCCGCCTATCGACGCGTTATTCCGGCCCCTCATCGTAGCATCCGCATCGACACGCCAGCTGCCAGGCTGCAGTCCAGCCTGCACAATTCCAAGCCATGCATACCTTGCAATGCATTGCATCACTCGCAACGTATAGGCTGCGTCGCCATGCAACCCTCGCATCGCCTGCCCTGCAACGCCCTCATGGCATCTCGACGCGGAAGCGCTCCTCGCGACGCACGGGTACTTCCAGCCTCCCCGCCCGATACTGCGCCAGACCGTAGCGCACCAGGTAGCGCAACAGCGCATTCCGCGCTATCCCCAGCTCGGACGCGATAGCGTCGAGCAGGTCGACCTCGCTCTCCTTCAGCCCCACGCCGACGCTCAGCGTGCGCCCCGTGGCGGGTATGCGCGTTGCCGGCGTCCCGCTGGCGCCGCGATCTCCCCCGTCCTCCTCCGTCCGACGAAAGAGGCTATCGTCTATGCGTGCCGTTCTCTTAGCCATCCATCCACCACCTTTGCCAGTTCCTGGTAGGCCTGCGTCTGTGGGTTCTCGGGGTCGTACGTTACCACCGTCTCACCGATGGTGGCGGCCTCGGCCACCTTGACGCTGCGCCCGATCTGCACCCCCAACACGGGCTGCCC
>ERZ747221.1819-NODE-1819-length-20352-cov-2.924242_pt1 | contig 20352 bp, 21 predicted proteins | sample MGYA00374949_ERZ747221 | MGnify/ENA primary metagenome ERZ747221 (study PRJEB28779, sample SAMN05720172) | bioreactor metagenome | isolation source: Anaerobic biogas reactor | place: USA:Washington, USA | collected 2015-08-08 ... | reverse complement strand
CGATATGCATCTACCCATGGAGGGGGTTTTTCATAACTGTGTTCTGGTTTCTATTCGTAAATCTTTCCCCGGTCATGCCCGTAAGGTAATGAGTTCCCTGTGGGGAATGGGGCAGATGATGTTTGCCAAGTTTATCGTGGTGGTGGATGAAGATGTTAATGTGCAAAACCCCTCCGAGGTAATGTGGAAAGTCTTTAATAATGTTGATCCCCGCCGGGATACCATGATTATAGAAGGTCCATTGGATGTTCTGGACCATTCCGCCCCGCTACCTTACTATGGTTCGAAAATGGGTTTTGATGCCACCAAAAAGTGGCGGGCGGAAGGACACAACCGGGAATGGCCCGAAGATATCCGGATGAGTGAGGAGATTATTGCCCTGGTCGAAAAAAAGTGGAGTGAATATGGCATTGACTAAGCTTAAAAATGTTCTCGCTATGGTGGATTTCGGGCACACCCTGTTTGGACTTCCTTTTGCTTACCTGGGAGCTTTCCTGGCAATTAAAGGTATGCCGACGGTTTCCCAATTGGTCTGGATTACCCTGGCTATGGTTGGTGCCCGGACTGCGGCTCTGTGCCTTAACCGTTTAATCGATCTGGATATTGACCGAGCCAACCCACGTACGGCTAACTGGGTGCTGCCGGCAGAAAAACTCTCTCCCCAAAAAGTATGGATACTAGTATTATTTAGCCTGGCTTTGCTACTTATTTCGGCTGCCCAACTTAATCCTCTATGCTTAAAATTATCTCCCCTGGCAGTAGCAGTTCTCTGGATGTATTCCTATACCAAGCGTTTTACCTGGTGGTGTCATCTTATTCTGGGACTGGCTATTGGTATTGGTCCGGTAGGAGCCTGGATTGCCATTACCGGCACCTTTGATTGGCAACCATTTATTCTGGGAATGGCTGTAGCCTGCTGGATTGCCGGATTTGATACCATGTATGCCTGTCAGGATATTGATTTTGACCGTAAACATAATCTTTACTCCATTCCGGCGCGTTTTGGAGAAGAGGGAGCACTAATCTTTTCTGCCGGATTTCATGTGGGTACGGTGTTTTTCCTGGTATTGACCGGAATCATTTTAAAACTGGGATTATTCTATTATATCGGCGTATTATTGGCGGCAATTATTTTGCTTTATGAACATTTAATCGTAAAACCAGGCGATTTAAGCCGAGTAAACTTTGCTTCTTTCAAAATCAACCGTTATGTAGGTTTATTAATTTTTATTACTACTCTTATAGACATTTTTTCTTAAAATCTTAAAATAGGAAACAATATAAATAGGATAGTGTACAGGGGGATAAGTTAGTGAAGAGGATGGTATTGGCCATAACCGGAGCCAGTGGGGTAATTTATGGGATTCGTATGGCCGAGGAATTATTATCAAGGGACTTTGAAGTATATCTTATTGCCAGCGATGCCGCCTGTATAGTTTTGGAACAAGAATTAGATTGGGATTTTAGTGCTGGTCGTTCCCAGACTTTTTGCCAACATCTTCCCGGAAGCAATCTGGTATATTATGATAATGATGATATAGCTGCTGTGCTGGCCAGCGGTTCTTTTCAAAGTCAGGGGATGATAGTAATGCCCTGCACTATGTCAACTTTGTCCGCAATAGCTTATGGGAGTTCCAATAATTTAATAACCCGAGTAGCAGACGTTATGCTGAAGGAAAAAAGACAACTAATTATGGTTCCGCGAGAGACGCCACTTAGTAATATACATCTGCGTAATATGTTGTTGCTTTCAGAAATGGGAGTACACATTGTTCCGGCTATGCCGGGTTTTTATAGTAAACCAACCAGTATAGATGATATAGTTAATTTTTTGGTAGGTAAGGTGTTGGATTTGCTGAACATACCTAATGATTTATATCACCGTTATGTTTAGAGAATTGTTGGATTTTGTCTCATTTGAATTTATAATTAAGAATAATTGTGCCCCAAGGAGAGATATATGCCTGAGATTAATTTTTTTAAACCGGTAGAAGAGGAACTGGCATTGGTTGAATCTGGCCTGACGGAAAACCTGGATAGCTCTATTAATATTATGAACCAGGCTTCGGTACACCTGGTTAGGGCTGGAGGCAAAAGATTACGTCCAGCATTTGCATTACTGGCAGCCAGGTTTTATGGAGAAGATCTGAAGGAAGTCATTCCGGCGGCGGTAGCCCTGGAGTTAATCCACATGGCTACTCTGGTTCATGATGATGTTATTGATAATTCATCTATACGCAGGGGTACAGAAACCGTAAAAAGCGGATGGGGGAATCGAGTATCCATTTATGCTGGTAATTATGTTTTCGCTCGTTCACTTTCAATTATGTCTACTTATCAGCGCAGTGATTTAATAGATGTATTGGCGCGGGCCAGTATGAAAATCTGCGAAGGTGAGATTATACAGATGTTAAGCTGTTATAATGTTAACCTGGGTTTAAAAAATTACCTGCGCCGGATTGAACGGAAAACAGCATTATTAATATCGGTAAGCTGTGAGTTAGGCGCTATGATAAGAAATGCTCCACCACAGGAGATTTTAGCTCTCAGGAATTATGGGTATTATTTGGGTATGGGATTCCAGATTACAGATGATATTCTGGATATTGTTGCCGATGAAGAAACTCTAGGTAAGCCTACCGGAAGTGATATTAGACAGGGGGTAATAACGTTACCGGCCTTATATGCCCTCAGGTATGACCCCAACCGGCAAGAACTGGCTAACTTGCTTTCATCGCCGGAAGCTTGTACCAATGAGGCAGGGCGTATTATAGAAATAATTAGCGATTCTGATGGTATTGATTATGCCTATTATGTAACTCAACATTTTGCCATGAAAGCACAAAAACAACTGGATTTACTGCCCGACTCCTCAGTTAAACAAAACCTGTATGATATAGCTGATTTTATTATAGCTCGAGAATATTAAGGATAAAGGAGTAATCCTGTGGCTCTAAGCGATTTGTCTCCGGAAGAAAAACAGACTATAATCGAACATCTGGAAGCGTTACGAAGCTCGCTGATAATAGCGTTTGTGGCCATTATTATTGCTGCCGTTTGTTGTTTTTATTATAGCGAACAAATTTTAGCCATAGTTACCTCGCCTTTACGGTCTTTGAATGAGAATTTAGTAGTAACCGGAGTGACCGAGGCTTTTTTTGTAAAGCTAAAGCTTTCCTTTTATAGCGGCTTTGTTATTGCCTTTCCTGTAGTTGCCTGGGCTTTATGGCGATTTCTAAAACCGGCTTTATATCCCTCGGAAAGAAAGTATGTCTATATATTTGTTCCCCTGGCAGTAGGATTATTTGCCATCGGGGTTTTATTTGCTTACTTTGGTGTTTTACGTTTGATTTTAAATTTCTTAATATATATAGCCGGAGAAAGTCTGGATACTATGTTCAAAGTTGACCAGTATGTTTCATTTGTACTGGCTTTTACCATACCTTTTGGACTAGTCTTCGAATTGCCGGTAGTAGTCTTTTTCTTAAGTAAACTGGGAATTGTTCGTTATGAACAATTAGCTCGCAACCGTAAATATGCTTTGTTAGTTATTGTAATACTGGCAGCAGCTCTTACCCCCGGCCCTGACCCTATTTCCCAGATGTTGATGGCTGGCCCAGTCTACCTGCTTTATGAAATCAGCATATGGGTATCTAAGTTTGCCAAACCAAGAAAGACGGAGGTGGCTGAAGAAACGGAGTAATACTCTGCTATTCCTTTATTTGGCCCGATGGCTGTCCTTTACAAAATAATTGCTTTTTGTCATAATAGCACTAAAGAAAAGGGTCAATATTGGGGTGATTTTTTAACGGGGAAGTTTATTACAAAGGAGGGAATACCTTGTTTGGCTTAATTGGAAACTTTGGACCATGGGAATTACTTTTAATTCTGGTCATAGTACTGATTATAGTAGGACCCGGGAAACTGCCCCAGGTAGGACAGTCTATGGGGAAAGCGCTACAGAACTTCAGGAAAGCGAAAGAAGAAGATTTCGATGAACTGGAGGAAAAAAAGGACGAATAACGGGTCTGGTTGCAGACCTTTTTTTTTAACAGGGATGGGCAGGTATTAATAAATGGCACATTTATTTCCAATATTCTTAAGCCTGTCGGGGAAGGAATGTCTGGTAGTCGGTGGAGGTCAGGTGGCTGAACGAAAAATAGCCGACCTTTTGGAGTGTGAAGCTAATATTAATGTAATTAGCCCGACAGCCGGAGATTTAATCCGGCTGTGGTCAAATCAGGGCTTAATTAACTGGCAGGCTCGAGAAATAGAAGAGAATGATCTGGACAATATTTTTTTAGCTTTTGTAGCCACCAATAATATGCATACCAACCAGATGGTGGTTAATTGGTGTAGGGAACGGGGGATATTGGTAAATGCGGTTGATGACCCCCCTAATTGCGATTTCTATGTTCCTGCGGTAGTACGAAGAAATTCACTGGTAGTGGCAATATCCACCGAGGGTAAGAGCCCGATGTTTGCCAGGAAATTGCGGGAACAATTGGAACAACTTATCGGGGAAGAATACGGAGAGTTTGTCGATTTCCTGGGAGTGCAACGGGAGTATATTAAACAGGCAGTTACCGATATCGAAGAACGGAAGAAGATTTTTGCAGCGCTAGCAGATTCGGATATTTTGGATTTGCTTAAGGCGGGAGAGAGAGAGAGGGCAAAGGAGCGGATGGAACAATGTATGTCCTCCTGGCAGGACTAAACCATAAGACAGCTCCGGTTGATATCAGGGAGAGGTTTGCTTTCTGTGGAGCTAATCTTAACAGTGCTTATGAGTTTTTTAAAGATAACAACGATATTGAAGGGACAGTAATATTAACTACCTGCAACCGCACCGAAATATATGCTACCACCCCGGATATTGGGCGGGGTATGGTAGTCTTAAAAGATTTTATGTCACAATATAGTGGTATGGACACTCAGCAATTGGAACGCTACCTTTATCAGCCGAATTGTTATGATGCTATTTATCATCTGTTTCGGGTAGCGGCGGGATTAGATTCTATGATGGTAGGTGAGTCCCAGATATTGGGCCAGGTGAAAGATGCCTATCAGGAAGCAGTACAAGCAGGTGCTTCTGACGGGGTGCTTAATACCCTTTTTCAAAAAGCTATTTATGTGGGTAAAAAAGTACGCACGGAAACTCAGATTAACAAACAACCCTTATCAGTACCCTATGCGGCGGTGGAGCTAGCCCGAAGGAGTTTGGGCTCCCTACAGGGAAAAACGGTAATGGTAGTAGGAGCAGGTGAAATGAGTGAGCTTACTACTCGTTGCCTGATGGAGAATGGGGTTCAGTCGGTTATAGTCTCCAATCGTTCTTATGATAAAGCCGAGGTTATGGCCCGGAATTTTAATGGACGGGCTGTTCGTTTTGACTTACTGGCTACAGAAATGAATCAGGCGGATATTATTATTAGTTGTACCGCTGCCAGCCATTATGTTGTCCGCCCGGATAATTGCAAAGAGGTGCTGGAATCCAGGCAGGGCAGAAAAATAATTATGATTGATATAGCCGTTCCCAGGGATATTAATCCCACTTTAGCGGAGATTGATGGTGTTTTTATATATGATATAGATGATCTTCAGGGTGTGGTAGATGCCAATCACCTGGAAAAGCAGAAGGCGATACGGCATGCCCAGAGTATTATTACTGCCGAAATTGATGTTTTTAATGAATGGTTGGCCAGTCTTTATGTGGTTCCGGTAATTACTGCTCTAAAAGCATTAGGTGAAGAAATCAAGCAGAATGAGTTAAAAAAGGCTTATAACCGGCTGGGAAAGCTTTCATCCCACGAAGAAAAAGTCATAAGCTCCATGGCTAACTCGATCATTAACCAGTTTATTCATTTTCCTATTGTGAATCTCAAAGAAATGGCCGACAGTAATCAGGGACATCTGTATGCAGAAGTGGTTAAACAACTTTTTTGCCTGGAAATAGATATGAAGGAGCAAGAAAAGTATGAAACGTCTGAAATTGGGAAGCAGGGGTAGCAAGTTGGCCCTGTGGCAAGCAGATTTTGTTGCTTCCCAGCTGAGCAGGATAGTTCCTGATTTGAATGTAGAAGTTAAGGTGATTAAAACCAAAGGGGATAAAATCCTGGATGTAGCCCTCTCTCGTATAGGAGATAAGGGCCTTTTTACCCGGGAGATAGAGAAGGAACTGCTAGACGGTTCTATCGATATGGCTATACACAGCATGAAGGATTTACCTTCGCAACTATCATCTGGCCTTTGCATAGCTGCAGTATTGGAAAGAGAAAATCCTGGTGATGTTTTAATTTCCCGCCAGGATTATAAATTTTATGAATTACCTGAGGGTGCTGTTATTGGTACTTCCAGTTTGCGGCGCATATCTCAGATTCGAGCTTTGCGGCCGGATATAAACCTGGTTGATATGCGGGGTAATGTGGAAACCCGGATTAATAAAATGTACGAACAGGAATTGGATGGTGTAGTTCTGGCCTATGCGGGAGTTAAAAGGTTGGGATTTGAAGATAAGATTAGTGATTTTCTGCCTCATGAGGTAATACTACCGGCGGTGGGTCAGGGAGCCATAGCAGTAGAAGTCAGAGAAGGAGACGGGGCTAACCTGGAATTAGCCAGGAGCATTAACCATGAACCTACTGATTGGGCGACTCGAACCGAGCGCTCATTTTTAAGGGTATTGGAGGGTGGTTGCCAGGTTCCCATAGGTTGTTACGCTGAAGTAAAAGGAAATACCATTATCATAGAAGGACTAGTAGCTTCTTTAGACGGGCGCCAGGTATTCCGGGGTAGTATACAGGGAATCTGTCAGGAGGCTGATTTAATCGGACAGCAACTGGCCCATGATTTATTAAAAAAGGGTGCTGCCAGCGTTCTGGCTGAAATCAGGGAAGCGGGAGAATAAATTGATGGACAAAAAGGCTATTGTATATTTGGTAGGAGCTGGACCGGGAGACCCTGGACTCTTTACCTTAAAAGGCAAAAAAATACTGGAAAAAGCCGAGGTCATTATTTATGATCGTTTGGTTGGTGATGGCATACTAAGCCTGGGTAACCCGGAGGCAGAATATATTTACGTAGGAAAAACTGCCGGTCAGCATGCCCTTTCTCAGGATGAAATAAACGACCTGCTGGTTAATAAAGCAGCTACGGGAAAGATAGTAGTTCGTTTAAAGGGTGGGGATCCCTTTTTATTTGGTCGGGGTGGAGAAGAAGCACTGTATATCAGGGAGCATGGTTATGATTATGAGGTAGTACCGGGAATAAGCTCGGCTATTGCCGTACCTGCCTATGCCGGGATTCCGGTTACCCACCGTGATGCCACTTCCAGTTTAGCTATTATTACCGGACATGAGAAACCAGGTAAAGAGATTAGCTCGATTAAATGGAAGGAACTGGCTCAAGGCATAGGTACCCTGGTCTTTCTGATGGGTGTGGAAAATTTAGAATTTATTTGTCAGCAGCTAATAGAAAACGGTAAAGCACCAGATACTCCGGTAGCCCTGGTTAGATGGGGAACGCTACCATCCCAGGAGGTATTAGCTGGTACACTGGATAATATCAATAGAAAGGTTAAGGAGAGTTCTTTTAAACCACCGGCGGTAATTATTGTGGGTGAGGTAGTTGCACTGCGTCCGCAATTAACCTGGATAGAGAATAAGCCCTTATTTGGTAAAAAGATTGTGGTTACCCGGGCCAGGACCCAGGCGAGCCGACTAGTTGAGGGTATAAACGAACTGGGCGGGGAAGGGATTGAATTTCCTTCTATAGTCATCCAGAAAGAAGAAAACCTTAGCAGCCTTTATAACGCCTTTGAGCATTTGGATAGTTATAACTGGGTTATATTTACCAGTGTTAATGCTGTAGATATATTCTTCGCTGAGTTAAGAAAACGGGAACTAGACATACGTTCATTATGCGGGAGTAATATATGTGCCATTGGGCCTGCTACTTGCAAAAGTTTGGAAGAGCGAGGACTAAAAGTTGAGTTTATTCCTGAGGAGTACCGGGCCGAAGGAATACTGCAAGAGCTTCAGAATCGGGTGAAAAAGGATGAATGGGTGTTACTGCCTCGAGCCCGAGGTGCTAGAGCAGTATTACCGGATACATTGCATCAATGGGGGGTACACGTTAATGAAGTTATTCTTTATGAAGCGGTACCTGCTGGTCGATTTAGTAAAGCTAAAATTAACGATATTCTAGAAGGCAAAGTAGATTATTTAACTTTTACCAGTTCATCAACCGTTAGCAATTTTGTTAAAATGGTTGGCAGGGACAACATTTTACGGGTAAACAAAAAAGTGAAGGTAGCCTGTATAGGGCCGATTACTGCAGAAACAGCCGCATCCTACGGTTTTAGTGTGGATATAGTGGCCCGGGAATATACTATAGACGGCCTTTTGCAAGCACTAATTGATGACAACAAAGATAGTTAAAGTAACGGGAGAGGGAGGTTTTCTTCCATGATTGGGTGTACTAAATTGTTATGCGGGACCGCAACCGTTTCTGATGTTATAAAATACAGTGGCCAGGAGAATTTGCCACCCCAGCTGCTCCAGTTTTCCGATAGTTATCGTCCCCTGGTGGTATGGAATGTTACTAACCGCTGTAACTTGCGCTGCCAGCATTGTTATATTAATGCCGAGGATCACCAGTACCAAAATGAGTTAAGTACGGAAGAAGCCCGGGTTTTTATTAAGGATTTGGCTCAGATGAAGGTCCCGGTTCTACTGTTTTCCGGAGGCGAGCCGTTAATACGAAAAGATATTATAGAGTTGGGCAAAATGGCTGCTGACCTCGGTTTAAGACCGGTTATATCCAGCAACGGTACCCTTATTAATGATGAGTTGGCACGTAAGATAAAAGATGCCGGTTTTCAATATGTAGGTATTAGCATTGATGGTGCTCCCGCTACCCATGATGACTTTAGAAATCGTCCAGGAGCTTTTGAGGCTGCGCTTAACGGTATTAAAGCATGTATGAACAATGGGATAAAGACGGGTATACGCTTTACGGTTAATAGATTGAACCAGGCTGACCTGCCGGAGATATTTGATATTATTGAGAGAGAGTCCATACCTCGTTTTTGTATGTATCACCTGGTATATGCAGGTCGGGGAGAGCAGATGGCCATGCTGGATACTGACCAGCAGGAAAAAAGGGCCATTCTGGATATGGTGAGCAGTAAAACCATTGAACTTCATAACAAAGGTGTCGAGGTAGAAATATTGACTACTGACAATCATGCTGATGGGATTTACCTTTACAACTATATTAAGCAAAATGAACCCCACCGGGCCGATGAAATCATACAGCTTTTGGAAATGCACGGTGGCTGTTCCGCCGGAACTAAATTTGCCAATGTCGACCCCCAGGGTAATGTTCATCCCTGCCAGTTCTGGCAGGACTATACCGTAGGCAATGTCAGGGAAAAACCCTTTAGCCAGATTTGGACTTCAGATGATGAATTAATGATTAAGCTGCGCGAAAAAGAAAAGCATGTTAAAGGTAAGTGCGGAAAATGCAGCTATAAGAGCTTATGTTCCGGATGCCGTATAAGAGCCCGGGCAGTCTACGGAGACCTCTGGGCCGAAGACCCGGCATGTTACTTGAGTGAAGACGAAATTGGGAGTCGATAATATGCTGGTATCGTGGAATACAACTAATCAGTGTAATATGTTCTGTGACCATTGTTACCGGGAGGCGGGTGCGCGCCTGGAGGATGAACTGAATACTGACCAGGCTAAAAAGCTTATCCGGGAAATAAAAAAAGCTGGATTTCACATTATGATTTTCAGTGGGGGAGAACCCCTTATGCGTTCAGATATATATGAACTGGGTGCTTATGCCACGCAACAAGGTTTACGAGCTGTTCTGGGGACTAATGGTTCCCTGATTACCCCTCAGGTGGCTACCGCTCTAAAGGAAGCCGGTTTTATGGCCGCCGGGGTTAGTTTGGATAGCCTGGATCCGAAGAAGAACAACGCTTTTCGTAAGCTGGAACGGGCTTTTGAACTTACTTTAGAAGGCATGGAGAACCTTAAGGGAGCCGGTTTACCATTTCAGGTGCATACCACCGTAATGGACTGGAATGTCGATGAACTAGAAGGACTTACTGATTTTGCTGTTGCGATAGGTGCTATGGCTCATCATATCTTTTTCCTGGTGCCAACCGGACGAGCAATTAATATCGAAGAAGAAGCGCTGCGAGTAGCCGAATACGAAAAAACTATAGCCCGGGTAATGGAGAAACAAAAGCAGGTTAAAATTGAGATAAAACCTACCTGTGCCCCCCAGTTTATGCGGGTGGCAGACAAGAAAGGGATACCTGTTCGTTTCAGTCGCGGATGTTTGGCGGGAATTAGTTATTGCATAATTAGCCCCCGGGGGGACGTGCAACCCTGTGCTTATATGGATATCCGCCTGGGTAATGTAAAAGAAAAAGCCTTTGATGAAATATGGCAGGAAAACGTTATGCTGCAGGAATTACGTGCGACAAACTATAAAGGTAAGTGTGGCGTTTGCGATTATAAGGACCGTTGTGGGGGATGTCGGGCGCGAGCCTACTACTACAGCGGCGGGGACTATATGGCCGAGGACGAATGGTGCCTGTACCAGCCCCGGGGGCATGAAAGACATGAATAATTTGGACAGCTTGGATCGCCAACTCCTAAATCTGATGCAAAATGATTTTCCTCTGACTACACAGCCGTATCTGGATATGGCCAGGAAGCTTGATATTAGTGAGGAAGAAGTATTAAGTCGTATCCAGGCTATGAAACAGAATGGTATTATCCGCCGTACCGGGGCGATTCTGGATTCACAGAAAATGGGGTTTTATTCTACCCTGTGCGCTTGCCGGGTGGAAGAGGAAAGAATAGATGAAGTAGCTGCTATTATCAACGGGCAAAAAGGTGTAACCCATAATTATGTGCGGGACCACTATTACAATGTATGGTTTACTTTAACCGCTCCATCTTATGATGAAGCCATGAAGATAATAAGAGATATGCAGCAGGTTGCTCGAATTAAGGTTCTGGCTATGCCGGCTATAAAAACCTATAAAATAAAAGTTAGTCTGAATATGGGTGATAAGGATGAAGGCTAATATTGATAGAGAAATAATAAGGTTTATCCAGGGCGATATTCCGGTAGAACCACGTCCTTTTGCCTCCCTGGCTAACCGGCTTAATCTGAGTGAGGAGGAAATAGTCGAGCAGGTCAGGGATTTACAGGACCAGGGTATGATAAGACGCTTTGCAGCTATTCTACGTCACTATAATGCCGGTTTTAATGTAAATGCTATGGTTGCCTGGAAGGTTGCATTAGAGGATGCTGATCGGGTGGGAATGATTATGGCAGGATTTGATGAGGTAAGTCACTGTTACCTGCGTGATGTACCCGAAGAGTTTGGTTATAACCTGTTTTCTATGATTCATGCCCGCAGTGATGAAGAAATTATAACTCTGCTTAAACAACTAGCCTCCCAGACGGGGTTAAGTGACTATATTATTATCAAAAGCATTCAAGAGTTAAAAAAGGTAAGTATGGAATATGTTTAAAGAATTAAGAATTTATCGTTAATAATTTTGAATTATTAAATACTAATGTTAGGGGGGGCAGAAGGTGAAGAGACAGAGATCAGAGGAGCTCTTTGCCAGGGCTTTAAAGTTAATGCCCGGGGGGGTTAACAGTCCGGTCCGAGCTTTTAAAGCAGTCGGCCAGAACCCGCTTTTTATTCAAAAGGCCAGTGGTTCTAAAATTTATGATGTTGATGATAATGAATACATCGATTATGTTGGTTCCTGGGGACCACTAATTTTGGGCCATAGCCATCCGCAAGTAGTTGAGGCTATATGCGAAGCTGCTCAAAGAGGAACCAGTTATGGAGCACCTTGTAAAGACGAAATCGAACTGGCCCAACTCATCACCGACGCTATACCTTCAATGGAACGAGTTCGTATGGTTAATTCCGGGACGGAAGCAACTATGAGCGCTATCAGACTTGCTCGTGCCTATACCGGGAGAAACAAAATAGTTAAATTTGAAGGCTGTTATCATGGACATGCTGACGCTTTTTTACTAAAAGCCGGCTCTGGCTTATTAACCGCCGGTATTCCCAGCAGTCCAGGGGTACCAGAAGCTGTAGTTCAGGACACGTTGGTGGCCAGGTATAACGACCTGGACTCGGTAATAAAACTGTTTCAGGAATGGGGTCGGGAAATTGCGGCAGTAATAGTAGAGCCAGTAGCTGGAAATATGGGACTGGTACTGGGGGAACCGGAATTTTTGCAGGGTCTACGAAGTATTACTGAGCTCAATGGTAGTTTGCTAATTTTTGACGAAGTAATCAGTGGTTTTCGGGTATGTTATGGTGGCTTTCAGAACATTAGCAACATAATTCCGGATCTCACTACTTTGGGTAAAATCATTGGTGGAGGATTACCGGTAGGAGCTTATGGTGGCCGCAGCGAAATTATGGAACAGGTTGCTCCCAGCGGCCGTGTATACCAGGCCGGTACCTTGTCAGGAAATCCGCTGGCTATGGCCGCCGGTGCTGCTACCCTTAAAATACTAAAAGATAACGATTGGTACGACCGCCTGGAAGTAATGAGTTATGTTTTGGTTACCCAGCTTAAGAGCGCTTTTGAAGATCATGACCTTTATTATAGCATCAATCATCTGGGTTCTATGTTTTGTACCTTCTTTACGGAAAACGATGTAGATAGCTATGATGCGGTAATGACCTGTGATACTCAGAAGTATGCCCAGTTTTATAGGGAGTTATTAAAGGAAGGCATATACCTGCCGCCGGCCCAATTTGAAGTTAATTTTTTATCCTGTGCCCATAATCTAGAAGATATAGATAAAACCATAGCTGCAGTAAACCGGGCTCTGGACAGGATTGCCCAGGGAGGGGAGTTTATTGGATAATGATTGGGATGTTTTTATTACCAAGTTTGAAGCGCTTAGTAAGATAGATTTGAAATCCTATAAAAGGCCGCAGATGGAAAGGCGTATAAATAGTTTTATGCGCAGTGTTGAGGCTGATAATTATAGTAGTTTTATTAATCTCTTAAGCACTAATAAAGAAATATATCGTAAGTTTCTTGACCATATTACTATAAATGTATCCGAATTCTTCCGTAATACCAATCATTGGGAAATACTGGAGAAGCAAATTGTTCCGGAACTGCTTAAAGACAATAAGAAATTAAAAATATGGAGTGCTGGTTGCTCTACTGGTGAAGAAGCCTATTCACTGGCAATAATGTGCAATGAAAAGCATATTAGCCTGAGTGAGCCTATCCTGGCTACCGATATTGACAATGAGGTCCTGGAAAAAGCAGGTATGGGTATTTATTCGCAAAAGGCAATACAATCAATGCCACCTGCATATCTTAAAAAATATTTTAAAGCCGAAGGTAATTACTACCAAATAAATAATAATATAAAGCAAATGATTCGTTTTCAACAACAGGATCTATTGAAAGACACCTTCGCTCGGGGCTTTGACCTTATCCTTTGCAGAAATGTGGTTATCTATTTTACGGAAGAGAGCAAACAGAAACTATACCGCAAATTCTGCGATGCTTTGCGACCCCGAGGTGTACTTTTTATAGGAAGTACAGAACAAATTTTTCAATCGCGGGAATTAGGGTTACAGTCAATTGCTACGTTTTTTTATCAAAAAACTTAGTTTTCCAATCCGATTCACAAAATTTTATCTATTAACCTAAAAAAGCAGGAAAAATCATATCGATATCGAACGTTATTATTGATATGCCTATTTATTAACTGCGTAAATTATATTTTTAACCCTGGCAGGTAATGTTGCCGTGGGCAAAAATATATAGATCTTGATCATGGGGGTGATGAAGAGAGCTACTTTTGCTTATCGGTGTTATCTTATCGGTTCAGCACAAGAAAAAATTATTATTTAGTTGAAAAGGAGGAATGAACTTGAAGGTTCTAGTATGTGTTAAGCAGACATTTGACACAGAAGCCAAAATCGAGTTAAAGGATGGCAAAATTGCAGATGCAGGTATTAATCTGATTATCAATCCGTATGATGAAGTTGCAGTTGAAGGTGCTATCCAGTTAAAGGAAAAGGGCGTAGCCAAAGAAATAGTTATACTTTCAGCCGGTTCTGACAAGGCTATGGATGCTATCCGCACTGCCCTGGCTATGGGCGCTGACAGAGGCATTCTCGTTACCCAGGATGCGGGTGCCGATGAATATGCGAGAGCAGTTGCTTTAGCCGCTGCTATTAAAGATGAGAATCCTAATTTAGTATTGGCAGGCCATGTTGCTGCTGATGATGGATCTTCACAGGTTCCCACCCGTATTGCCGAAATTCTTGGTCTACCCCATATTAACGTTATAACCAGTCTGGATATCGCTGATGGTAAGGCCGTAGCTTCCAGTGAAGCTGATGGTGGAACCCAGGTAACCGAGGTTAGCATACCGGCAGTTATCTCCAGCCAGGTAAGCTGGAATGAACCCCGTTATCCTTCCATGAAGGGTATTATGCAGGCTAAGAAGAAACCGGTAGCCACAGTTGCTGCAGCAGCAGCCGATAACAAGGTAACCATTGTTGAATATGCTCTGCCGGCAGCCAAGGCAGCTGGAATTAAGATTGAAGACGAACCCGAAGTAATGGCTGCGAAACTTGGAGACTGGATGAAGAACACTGTAAAAGTCGAAGTGAAATAATTATTTATAATTATTTACTTATATATAAGGAGGGTAATTGATGGCAGGAACATGGGTATTTGTAGAACAAAGAGATGGTAATATCCGTAAAGTAACTTTTGAGATGCTCTCAGAAGCTAAAAAATTCGGCGATGAAGTAAGTGCCGTTGTTTTTGGTAAAGGCGTTAAAGCTCTGGCTCCGGAATTTGCCAAGTTCGGTGCAGAAAAAGTATATGCAGTTGAAGGCGATGTATTTGCCGAATATAACACAGGAGCTTTTGTAGCCCAAATGGTGGCTATGATTAATGAATTTAAGCCTAATGCAATTTTATTTGCCCACAGTTTTAATGGCAGAGATTTTGCTTCCAGACTGGCTCAGAAATTAGAAGCAGGTCTGGCAACTGACGCCATTGGTGCTGAAATTAGTGCAGGTAAGGGCGTATTTACCAGAGCTATTTATGCTGGTAAAGCTTTAGCCAAGGTAGAAGTTACTACCAGCCCGATACTGGCCACCATTCGTCCTGGTGTATTTGAAGTTGCCGAGGGAGCTGGCGCCGGTGCGGTTGTAGAACCTGCTGTAGCCGCTACTGCTGCTGATGTATATCAGACGGTAAAAGAATTTAAGGCTACTGTTTCCGCTCGTCCTGAACTGAACGAAGCTGCCGTAGTAGTATCCGGTGGCCGTGGATGTAAAGGCCCCGATGGAATTAAGCTGGTTGAAGAATTAGCTGACCTGCTCGGTGCAGCCGTTGGTGGTTCTCGTGCATCCATCGACTCTGGTTGGTTAGGTCATGAACTCCAGGTAGGGCAGACCGGTAAAGTTGTTAACCCCAACCTGTATATTGCCGCTGGCATTTCTGGAGCTATCCAGCATCTGGCTGGAATGTCCTCTTCCAAATTTATAGCTTCAATTAATACTGATACTGAGGCTCCGATATTTAATATATCTGATTTTGGTGTTGTCGGCGACTTGTTCAAAGTTATTCCTCTTCTGGTAGCTGAACTGAAGAAGTAGTTGGCCTCCGTCGGAGATGGTGTTTACTGGATATACATTTTGTATATCCAGTAAATTACCTCATAGTGTTATTGAGGAGGGAAAGAATTAATGATTTATGGCTTTACACCATTAGAAGGCGGTTATGACGTCCCTATGAGGGTGGTCGGGGCTAATGTTCCCTACGAATGGCTCATTTATCTTATAATGTTTATCCCTATAGGAATTTTCCTTTACGGTTTTTATGAGAGAGCAAGGGTATGGTATCTAGCCAAGGGAGAATTACACCGGAATGATAAAGTTGGTGCTCGTATATGGTCCTGGTTTGTATTCAGCTTTGCTCAAGCTAGAGTTATTCGTAAACCACTTGCAGGCTGGATGCATGCCTTTCTGTTCTGGGGATTTTTGGTATTAGCCTTAGCTGCAGGTGTGGATGCTTCCCACTTCTGGCTTGGTTTTCCTCATATTGAAGGATCTTCCTATATTGGTTTCTCTGCTGTAGTTGATATACTTGGATTACTGGCCTTAATCGGCATCATAGTTTTAGCTGCAATCAGATATATACAGAAACCGGAACGTCTGAATGATACTCGGGCTGAAGATGGATGGATGATCCTTTTAATTTTTGTCATCCTGCTTACCGGTTACTTTATTGAAGGTTTAAGAATAGCTGCTCAAATCCAAATGTCAACCACATTTGATCAAATCGCCTATGAACAGTTAGCATCCCCTATAGGATGGGTTTTTGCCAGTATGTTTAGTTGGATGACAGTTGATTCCGCACTGATGTGGCACCGTATTCTCTGGTGGTTCCACATGGCTATTGCATTCCTGTTTATAGCTTTAGTTCCGTTTACCAAATTATGGCACATTTTTGCCAGTATGCTAAACTACGCTTTCCGCGATATGGAACCATCTGCTTGCCGTATGGTTGAAAATATTGAGGAAGCTGAAAGCTTTGGTGTAGAACACATTGAAGATTTTGGTTGGAAGGATTTACTGGATCTTGATGCTTGCATACGTTGCGGCAGATGCCAGGAGAACTGCCCGGCATATAACACCGGGAAACATCTTAATCCCAAGGTTACACTTATTCAGGCCATGAAAGAACACCTGGATGCTAAAGCTCCTTACCTGCTAGCAGCTAAAGCCAGTGGAGAAGCTGAAGCTGAAGAGATGGCTATGACCGAAGAGGCTGCTGAGGCACCTAATCCCATGGAAGCCAGCCTGCTTTATGATATTGTAACTACCGAAGTAATTTGGGATTGCACTAATTGCCGGGCCTGTATGGAACACTGCCCCATGTTTATCGAACACATTCCCAAGATTATTGAAATGCGTCGTAATCTGGTTATGTGGCAGGGTGATATGCTAAGTGAAGCCCAGGCGGCCTTTACCAATATGGAACGCAACTATAATCCCTGGGGTGTAGGCTGGGCTAACCGGGCCGGATGGTTAGAGGAAAGAGGAGTACGGGAAATGGTTAACCTCTTACCTGAAGACGGCAAAGAATTTGAATATCTGCTATATGCAGGTTGTGCGGTATCGTTTGATGACAGGTATAAGAGAGTTGGCGAAGCCCTGGTCAAGTTGCTCAATAAAGCTGGGGTCAGCTTCGGGTACCTGGGCACTGAAGAGTTCTGCTGTGGCGATTCGGCCAGAAGGCTGGGGAACGAATACCTCTATCAGACTCTGGTACAACAGAACCTGGAATCTTTTAACAACTATGGAGTGAAGAAAATAATAGTTGTTTGTCCCCATGGCTACACTGCATTGAAGAATGAATACCCGCAAATGGGCGGGAATTATGAGGTATATCATTATACCGAGTTTCTGGCCAAGCTAATAGCCGAAGGTAAGCTAAAACCGAATAAGCCGCTGGGAGCTAAAATAACTTATCATGACTCTTGCTTCCTGGGAAGACACAATAATGTTTATGATCAGCCCAGAACTGTTCTAAAGACGGCCGGTTGTAGCATTGTTGAAATCGAAAAGAGCAAGAATTTTGGCTTCTGCTGTGGTGCCGGTGGCGGTCGTATGTGGCTGGAAGAAGACGCGGTAGAAGGTTATAAGCGTATTAATGATACCAGAACTGACCAACTGCTGGTTCCCGACCCGCAGATGATAGTTACCAACTGTCCGTTCTGTCTGACCATGGTAGCAGACGGTGTAAAGGCAGCGGAGAAAGAAGAACAGACTAAGGTTTTCGATGTTGCTGAGGTACTATGGAAGGCCATGGAATAACTTAAAAAATCATTTTTCTTTAAAGGAACCCTGTAAAGGGTTCCTTTTTTGTTAAGATGCCATAAGAGAAAACGGGAAATATATCCCGTTTTCTTATTTTTTAGGGTAAAATATATTTGAGTGAAAGGGGGAATGCAGGTGCGGTTGGCAGTTTACCCGGGCAGCTTCGACCCGGTAACCAACGGTCATATAGATATCCTGGAGAAAACCAGCAAGATATTCGATAGGATTATTGTAGCGGTAGTCCATAATGTTAGCAAAAAGGCCCTATTTACGCTTGACGAAAGAGTAACCCTGATTGAAGAGAGTACCAGACACCTGGATAATATAGAAGTTGAATGTTTTAGTGGCTTACTAGCCAATTATTTACGTACCAAAAATGCTTGTGCGATTATCAGGGGCTTAAGGACAGTGGCTGATTTTGAGTATGAAATGCATATGGCCATGATTAATAAACGTTTGATACCTGAGGTGGATACGATATTCATTATGTCCGACAGTAGTAATATTTTTGTAAGTTCCAGCATTATTAAGGAGGCTGCGTTACTGGGGGGCGATGTAAGTGAACTAGTTCCCGAGGCAGTAAGATTAAATTTGGAAATAAAGCGACGGGAAATGAATCAAAAATAAAAGCGGGGACTACCCCAAAATACAGGTAGTCCCTTTTTAGTCTAGTTAACTGTTACTCTAACTGTTTTAATTCCCCAGTTTAATGCCTCTTGATGGCTGCTAAAACAAAGGTCTATTCTATTACCTTTGATAGCATTACCCTGATCTGCGGCTATGGCACTACCATAACCTTCAATATAAAGTCTAGTGCCCATGGGAATAACGCGAGGGTCTACGGCAACAATCCCTTTTTTCAGAGGATAGCCCAGGTAGGAAGGTTGTCCTCCATAAGGATAATTGCATTTTGCGCAGGAACAGTAACCGGTTGCTACCAATGTGAGGGTTCTGGCTCCACGTGATGGGGTGTAAGCGGGAGGGCTATACTCCAAACCTAGAGCCTTTTTTGTTTGCGGTCCTACGATACCGTCAATGTCCAGCCCTGTTTCACGCTGAAATCTGATTACTGCAGAATATGTGTTGGGACCGAAGATACCGTCAGCAGTTCCGCACCAGTATCCTTTGGAATTAAGGGCCTGTTGTACTTGTACAACATCATCCCCCCGAGAACCTATGAATAGATTACCTTCTGCAGCAACAGCCTGCCTGGCGTTAAATAGCATCAAGCCTGTCAACAGAAACGATAGAATGACTACGGGTAATATGATTTTCTTGCTTACCATAAATACTCCTTCCTAAACTGTTTTTTGTTTCTGGCATTAAACTGGTCAGGCATAAACAGCAGTTTAGTAAAGGCAGCAAACCAATTATGGTGTTATTGTAAACAAGAGACAACTAATGAGACAAACCTTCTATCCCCGCTGTGAAATGGATAAGCAGGGTTGAAAAGATATTGTCCCGATAAATGGTTTATGATACATACAGATACTTGGAGAACCGGTATGATGGTATTATGCGCCAGAAATCGGGCTGGCACCCAACCAAACTGATGCGCAAACGATAAGTTACTATGCTGCAAATACCCTGGTATCCCGGTATTATTAATCTTTTATCAGGGTTAAGCCGTTGATACAGCGAATTGCCAGGTCCTGGTATAATTTCACCCCGATTTGGTTGTAAACTTTATTATTTTCATCCAAATCTCTGACTACTCTAGCCGGGTTACCCATGGCTATCTTGCCCTGGGGTACATTATGACCGGGAGGTAATACACTACCTGCTGCCAGCAAACTATTGCTTTCCAGTTCGCAACCTGCACATACTATGGCACCCATACCAACGGTAACGTTTTGCTTAATCAGGCAAGGGCCGTGTATAATTGCGCTATGTCCTATCAGGCTATTCTCTTCAATAATTGCTATGGTTTCAGGTTCAGAGTGGAGTATGCAGTTTTCCTGTATATTTGTGCCGCCGCCAATAGCAATTTTACCATAATCACCCCTAATTACTGCCCCTGCACCTACATAGCAGCGTTCACCCAGTTCCACCTCGCCTATAACTACCGCCTGGGGATGTATAAAACTATCCTTGCCAATCGATGGACGCTTACCTTCAAACTCATATATTGCCATAAAAAAACCCCCCTTAAATATTGAATGTTTAATAAATATCTATTCTAATTATAGAATATAAGCATTATAATCGGGATGCTATTTTAAAACTACCTGATTTCTGGGTATAATTACTAAAGAAACATAGGAAGGGTATACTTAATGATTACAAGAGATTATTTGCTCAAAGCTATGGATAAGGATAAGCAGGTTAGAATTACTATAGCTCATACTACTGCACTGGTAGAAGAAGCCCGGCAGCGGCATAATACTTCGGCTACTGCCTCTGCTGCCCTGGGA
>ERZ747221.1813-NODE-1813-length-20376-cov-3.806887_pt1 | contig 20376 bp, 20 predicted proteins | sample MGYA00374949_ERZ747221 | MGnify/ENA primary metagenome ERZ747221 (study PRJEB28779, sample SAMN05720172) | bioreactor metagenome | isolation source: Anaerobic biogas reactor | place: USA:Washington, USA | collected 2015-08-08 ... | reverse complement strand
TGATGGGCACAAAGACGCGGCGCGTCACGGGGTGCACCGCGCCGGCCACCATGCGCAGCATCAGTTCGCCCGCCTCGATGCCGCGCTCATAGCCATCGATGTGGGGGTTCGTGTTGAGCGGCACCGGCGCCGCCGCCGAGACCTCCCAGTCGGTGTAGATGCCGTGAAAGTCGTACGTCGCCACGATAGGGATCGCGTCCCCCAGCGCCGCGCGGATGGCGCGGATCAGGCTGGCCTCACCGTCGGTGTACGGCTCCTCAACGGCCATGGCGCCGTGGAGCGCCAAGTAGACGCCGTCCAAGGGCCCCGCCTCCCGCAGGCCGTCGACGATGCGTTGGCAATAGTGCGCGAACACGTCCGCATGGATGAGCCCGCCGTGCACCGGCGATACCGTGGCGATAGGCACCAGTTCCACGTCAGGGCGGCGCACCCCCTCGATGAACCCACCGATATAGCTCCGAGGGTGGGCGCGCTCCAGCACCTCCGGCCCCGCCAGCACGTGGGCGTCGCATTGGTCGTTCTGCTCCAAAGCAAAGGTATTCGTCTCGTGGCTGTAGCCGGCAACGGCGATTCGCATGATGGCCTCCTACGATCTGCGTTCCGGTCGCACCTGCACGGGCCTCCCCGCCTGGATGCGATACTCTCGCCGCCCCGGCCCGATGGGCACCGGCCCCGGCGACTGACACTCGCGCTCATCGTGCAACGCCGGCACCGGCCGGCACTCGGGCAATTCCCCCTCTACCGTCAGGGTGAGGAGCAGCGCTTCCAGGTCGAACTCGACCTGCACCCATGCCTGCCGGCTTGAGCGGTCATAGTCATAGTACTCGCGCCACGCCTCGAGGTCGAGGAGCGCGGGAGGCTCGGGATAGACAATGCACAGGGAGGTGGCGTCGTCGCGCTGGTCGAACAGGTTGCCGTTCGAGTTGTTATCCGAGGCGCGCGCCAGGAGGATGCGATGGGGCGTCTCGAAGAACAGGTTGTTCACGATGCGGTTCCTCCGGCAGAGCCCCACCCGACCACCGACGACGCGCCCCTTTTGCGCCAGGTTCGCCGACACGGCGTACTCGTCGGGGATCTTGGCCAGGAGGTTGTGCGCCACGATCGCCTCCTCGCCGGTGTCCACGTTGATGCCCGTGCCCGACCCGGGGCGCCCCGTGCCGCGGATGTCCCACAAGATGTTGTGGTCGATGACGTTGGGCGCGTGGCTCACCTCGAGATAGATGCCGCCGTGGATCGCCTCGATGTCGGCCAGGACGTTGCCGGTGACGCGCGTGTTGCGGTTGAGATAGTCGAGCCACAGTCCGGGGGCATGCCGCATGTGGCGAAAGACGTTGCGCCGGATGAGCACGCCGTCGCACGTGTGGAGCTTACATCCGGCCGTCTCCCAGATGCGCTCGATCCCCTTGTCGCCGATGCGCTCGACGAGGTTGTCCTCCACCAGGGTGTGCGTATTGTTGCCCACCGCGGCGATGCCACAGATGCCACAGTCGGCCACATAGTTGCGGCGGATGATGTGGCGACCGGCCGTCTCGGCCGGCAGCCCGTCCCGCCGGTGCCAGGTCTCGTTGCCCACGTCGATGCCGCAGGCGTTGGCCCAGCGCACCGCGTTATCCTCGATGATCCAGTGGTGGCCGCCCGACGCGCTGACCATGGCCCGTTGCGGCACGGGGATGCCGTCGGCGGCATGGTGGAAGCGAAACCCCGACACCCGGATATAGCCCAGGCCGCGCGTCGCGGGGGCGAACACCTGCTCGCGCGCGGTAACCTCGTAGGTCGCACCGCTCGGGTCGGCGTCGTTCCACAGACGAAGGTGCACGCGCAGCCCGGGATCCTCCACCCAAAAGGCGCCGTCGGTGCTCCCCAGGTCGCTGGCCCGCCGTACCTGCTTCAGTGGGCGGTCGTCGGCATAGATCGTGCCGCGGCGCAGCATAAAGACATGCGTCTCCTCGGGCGTCCAGTCGCGGGTGAAGGTGGTGTACTCGGAGGAAAAGTTGTTGGCCAGGAAGGGGTTATAGCCCACGAACCACTCGGCAGGCAGCGCCGCCGTCCAGACGGTCACGTCATGGGGGAGCGGCCCCAGGTCCCACCCCTCGCTCGGCTCAAAGCGCGGCGTCCACGTCTCGGAGCCGCACACGATGACGTCGCCGTCCCGGGCGGTCTCGTAAGCGATCATGCGGTCGGCGCCCTCGCCGCCGCGGGCGGGGCGCACGCACTCGCGGTAGACCCCGCGGTGCACGACGACCTTCTCGCCCGGTCCCAGAACCGCCGCCGCCCGGCCGATGGTGGCAAAGGGCCGCTCCTCGCTGCCCGGCCCCTCGTCCGTCGCCTGGGGATGCTCCCGCGCGACGTGGTACACCCGGGTGTACGTCGTCGCATCGTCCCAGAACGGGAATGCCGTGCCATCCGGCAGAAACACGCCGAGATCCGCCATCCGACCCTCCTCCTGCTGGACGCCCCTCCGCGAGCGTAGCCCGGCGTCCATTGTAGCAAATCGCGGTACCGTTTGCACCCTCCATACCGCGTCGGGCCTGCGAGGTCTTGGGCGGCCGCGAGTTGTCGGACCGTTGTCGCGGCTCGGCAGTCGTGCTATGATGAGAATATCGGTCTATATAGTGAGTAATAGGATGCGCCATGGCATCTCGAGTCCGTGAGGCGGAGGCACAAGCACCCGAGACGCACGAGCCCGACGGCTCGCCCCCCTACGCCGCCATCATCCTGGCCGCCACGATCCTGGGTTCGTCGCTGCAGTTCATCGACGGCAGCGTCGTCGGCGTCGCCCTGCCCGTGATGCAGGTCGATCTCGAGGCGAACCTGGCGGCCGCCCAGTGGGTGGTGGAGGCGAATCAGCTCCTCCTGGCGGCGCTCATCCTCGTGGGGGGCGCGCTCGGCGACATCTTTGGCCGGCGCCTGCTCTTTGCGCTGGGCATCGCCGTCTTTTTGGTGGGCACAGTGGCCGCCGGCCTCTCCCCCACGATTGGGTTCCTCATCGGCGCGCGCACCCTGCAGGGGATCGGCGGGGCCCTCGTGGTGCCGGGGAGTCTGGCCATCATCACGGCCACCTTCTTTGGGGCAGCACGGGGTCGCGCCATCGGCCTGTGGGCGGCTCTCACCACGGTTGCCTCGGCGCTCGGCCCCGTGGTCGGGGGCTGGCTCGTGGAGCAGGTCTCGTGGCGCGCCGTGTTCTTTCTCAACATACCCCTGGGGCTGGTCGCCCTGGGATTCACGTTGTGGCGCGTGCCCGAGACCAGGGCGGAGGGCGCCGATCGTCGCGTCGACGTCATCGGCGCGCTGCTGCAGGTGGTGGGCCTGGGGGGGTTGGTGTTGGGTCTCATCGAGGCGGGCTCGGCAGGGTTCGGCGATCCCCTCGTGATCGTCTCGCTGGCCATAGGGGTGGTGGCGCTGGGGCTCTTTTTGTTACGCGAGGCGCGAGCGCGTGCCCCCATGATGCCACTGGGGCTGTTCCGCTCGTCCGACTTTGCGGGGACCAACCTGCTGACGTTCCTGCTGTACGGCGGGTTGTACGGCGTGCTCTTTTTCTTCCCCTTTAACCTGATCCAAGTGCAGGGGTATTCCGCCACCGCCGCGGGCGCGGCGCAGCTCCCCTTCATCGTCCTCCTGTCGGTGCTCTCGCCGTGGGCGGGCGGGCTCGTGGCGCGCTATGGCCCGCGGCTGCCCCTCATCGCCGGGCCCCTCACAGCGGCCCTCGGCATCGCCCTATATGCTCTCCCCGGGCAGGGGGGCTCCTATTGGACGACCTTTTTCCCGCCGACCGCCATCCTCGGCCTGGGGATGGCCATTACCGTCGCGCCCTTGACGACCACGGTGATGAGCGCCGCACCGTCAGAACGCTCGGGCACCGCATCGGGAATCAACAACGCCGTCTCACGCATCGCCGGGCTGCTGGCCGTCGCCGTGCTGGGTGTAGTGGCCGTCGCGGTCTATAGCGGCGCCCTCTCGTCCGCACTGGCGGAGGCCCAGGTTCCCGCCGAGTACGCCCAGGTCGTCATGGAGCAGCGCACGCGCCTGGCGGCCACCGAGATCCCCGCAGACGCGCCCGCCGCCGTGCAGGCCGCCATGCGCGACATCGTGGCGCGATCGTTCGTGGCGGCGTTCCGCGTCGTGGCGATCATCTGCGCGGCGCTGGGGGCGGCGGCGGCAGTGGTAACGGCCGTGATGGTGGGCGGGGGCAAGCGCGAGTAGCCCACCACGATGGCGGCGCGCACGTCGTCTCTCTCACCTGCCCACGCCGCCAGCCGCGACTCGAGTTCCCGGTACCGCCCGGCCAGGTCGTTCACGTTTCCCCCTTCCACGAAAACGCCGGACGGTCGCCACGATGTGGCCCGTCCGGCGTTGCTGAGCAGCGCCCCCTCAGGCGGCGCTGGTCGATAGCATAGAGAACACCGAGTCCAGGCTGGCCGCCCGGCGCATGCCCGAGTTCAGATCAGCGAAAAAGCGCTCCCACCACTCCAGTGGCAGCACCGCCTCGGCCAGCGCGACGTCGCTGGTCCCCTCGCCCTCCCGAAGGATGGCGCGCCGCGCCGTCTCCAGCTGCTCGTCGGAGGGGGAGTGGCGCGCCGCCCACGCCGCCAGCATGGCGTCCAAGGCCGCGTCCTCGTCCGACGCGCGCCCCATATCATGTACCGTCATGCCCCCACCTCCTGCCACGCGCCGCCTCGCACCGTTGCGCCCTCCGCCAGATGCAGCATCTCGGCCAGGGCGTGGCGCGCCTGCGACAACTGGTACCGCACCGTGCCCGCAGGCCGCCCCAGCACCTGCCCGATCTCGCCACTCGTCATCTCGCCCAACGCACTCATGGCCAGCACCACCCGCAAATCCTCCGGCAGCCTCGCGATGGCCGCGTCCACATCCAGCGCCTCGTCCCTGGCCTCGCGCGCTCGCTCCGTTGCCGGGTCGGGCCGCGCCTCCAGCGACTCGGTCTCGCAGTCCGTCACGATCTGGCGCACCGCCCGTCGCCGGTAGTAGTCGGTGAGCAGGTTGCGCCCGATCCCAAAGAGCCAGTAGCGCTGCCTCTCCTCGGGCATGTCCTCAAGATCGGCGCGGTGGCGCCAGACCCGCAGGAACGTCTCCTGCATGAGGTCCGACGCCACCTCGTCGTCGCCGGTGTGCCCGAAAAAGTAGGCGTGCACGGGCCGGGCATGCCGATCGTACAGCGCGTTGAACCGGTCGGCTAGTCCTCGCCCTTGTTCCATGGATCGACCGTCTCCGCATCCGGACGACCCTTCTTGGCCAGGATCGTGCCGACCTTGTCCACCGCCAGGATCTGAAGGATCGACAGCAGGTGGCGCGGGGCATGCAGCTTGCCCGCAAGGGTGATTTCTACCACCTTGCTCCTCAGCAGTTCGACGCTGATGTCGTCGTCCATGGTGACGCTGCCCATGATGATAAACGGCGCAGGTTCGGGAAGCAACTCGAGGAACTCGCGGCCGATCTCTTCGCCGTCCGAAAAGACACGCGGCATCCCCGCATCGCTGCGGTAGTAGAGGATCTGCCCCGTGAGGCGACGCAGCTTGCCCGTCAGCGCGCGCTCGCTGCCGCGCGGCAGGAACATCTGGCCCGTGACGCGCAACTCCTTGAAGCCGATGCTCTCCAGGGGTGGCGTGACAAAGAGCTGCCCCGTCACCAGCAGGGTCGTGTCGGGCTCGCCGGCGGCGAGAAAGTCGCCGCTCACCCGCGACTGCCCCGAGATCTCCATCTTGTCGCCCGAGGGCACGCGCTCGATAAAGCCCACGTTATGCATCGGGAGCGAACTCACAAACTCGTACAGGTGCTCGGGGATCCGCAGCACACCGATGTTATGAATATTCTCGATATGCGCCAAGTCCTCCAGCGTCTTGGCCCAGCTCAGATCGAGGAAGCCCATGTTGTGGTATGACCCCCTTCGCCTGCCCTGATCGTCGCGCTCCTCCCGCCGCTCCGCCTCCCGCTCGGCCTCACGCGCCGCTCGCTCGGCGGCGCGTTCCGCCTCACGGGCTGCGCGCTCGGCCGCCCGTTCCGCCTCGCGCGCCGCACGCTCCGCCTCGCGTTCCCGGCGCTCGCTCTCGGCATCGTTCTCCATGGCATTCCTCCTCGTTGTGCGTTACGCCGTGCGCGGCCTGCGCCCCACCGCGCCGGCCATCGCGCGCTTGGACATCGTTACTTCAGAAGACGCGCCAGCGCCCCCGGCCGTTGGCACCCGCCGAGAAGCCGCCGCGTCCGTCCGCCGCGCCCGCGCCGACACGAACTCGTCGCGATAGACGCGAGCCATCCAGGGACCGAACACGTCGTAGAACAGCGTCTCCAACAGCTCCAGAGCGCCACCCAGCCACAGAACATCGCGCTTACTCATGGTACTCCCTCCGCCGCGGCCGTAGGTTCTTCGTGGCCGCGCATCACCCGATAAGACGCGCGATACGCCTACAGCGTTGGCGTTGGTGGCGCCATATTCATCTCACCAGTTGGTCTGTCGCGCGAAAGGCGGCTGCCGCCCGTCGCGTGCAGTTGGCGTCGCCCTTCAGCCGTCGTATACTCGAGCGTCGGTCTCCGATCCAGGTTTGGCAGGAGGAGCCATGAACACCCTCGAAGCCATCGCATCTCGTCGCAGCATCCGCCGTTTCAAGAAGGACCCCATTCCGCGCGAGGTCGTGGAGCGGGTCCTGGCCGCCGCGGTTCAGGCGCCGTCGGCCAAGAACGTGCAGCCCTGGCGCTTTGTCGTGCTAGAGGGCGAGCGCAACGAGCGCCTGGCCACCATCATGCTGGACGCCGCACAGGACCTCAAGGCCAAGGGAGTCGGCATCGGCAGCCTCGAATGGACCGCCCGGGCGATGCTCGGCGCACCCCTCACCGTGGTGGTGTTCAACGTGGCGCCGCCACCCGACGTGCCGGAGGAGGCGCACGCCGACTGGCACTGGGTGATGGTCCAGTCCACAGGCGCCGCCATTCAAACGATGCTCCTGGCGGCACAGGACCTCGGCGTGGGCTCGCTCTGGATCTGCGACATCCTCTTCGCAGCGTGCGAGGTGAGCGAGTGGCTCGGCCGTCCCGACGACCGCATCGTCGCCGCGGTGACCCTGGGCTACGCCGACGAGGCGCCCGGCCCGCGCCCGCGACGCCCGTGGCAAGAGGTCACCGAGTGGCCGGAGCCGGAGGAGGCCTCTGGCTGAACTGCGGCGGTCGCGCCAGGCTGAGACGAGCACGCGGCGGGCGCTATCCATCGGCAACGCCCGCCGCGTCATTGTGCGCGCCCTCCGCCGGGCGATCGGCTGTGCGCCTATGGCGCCGCCGCCCACGCGATCATGTACGTCACCCCGACGGCACGACGCCGCTCCACCGCCTCCAGCGTGATGGGCAGCACCTCGCCCTCCCCCATGGTGGCGATCGCCATGAGGCTCTCCGGGCTGTCGGGCCGGGCGACGCAGGCGCTCTCCTCGCCCGCTGGAGAGGTCACCGAGGCGCGGAGGGCGCCGCCATCGACGGCGATCTGTACCTCGACCTCGACCGGCTGCCCCGCCGCGATGGACGGCGCCGCGACCTCATGCAGGTGCAGACCGCGAATGCTGCTGTAGGCGCCCTCGCACACCCCTTGGGCGCCGTCGACGCGACACGTCTCCTCGTGTCCGGCCACCGCGGGCCCGCACCCCAGCAGACAGAGCGCGAGGAGCGCGGGCCCCAGTCGCCCAAGACGTCGCATGCGTGCCTCCCTGGCGTCGATGGATGGGATCGAGAGGCCATGCTACCGATGGGCGGCCACGGCGTCAAGGGCGTCCACGCCTGGCGGCCACGGCACCGTCACCACGACGCGCGTGCCACCGCCGGGTCGCGCCTCGATGTCGAGTTGCCCACCGATGGCGGTCGCCCGCTCCGCCATGGTGCGTACCCCCCAGCCGCGCTCCGTCGTGGGCGTCGTCACCGTGGTGGGATCAAAGCCGCGCCCGTTGTCGGCCACCGTGAGTCGCAGGGTATCGCCCCGCTGCATCAGACGGATCTCGACGCGCGTCGCGTCGGCGTGTCGCGCGACGTTCGAGAGCGCCTCTTGCGCGATGCGAAACAGCATGATGGCGACGTTCGATGGAAGGCGCGGCAACGGCTCGCGCCCCATGACGCGCACACTCACGCCCATCCTGCCGGCAAACACGCCGCCGTACCAGCGCAAGGCCGCCAACAGGCCGTACTCGTCCAGCATGGGCGGGCGCAGCTCGGCCATCACGGTTCGCACGCTGGCCGTTATCTCGCGTACAAGGGCCAGGGCATCGCTGAGGCGGGCCTCGCCGGCGGGCTCGAGCCTCCCCTGGGCCTGGATCTGCAGCAGGCCGAGGCTGATGCCCAGGGCGCTCAACTCCTGACCGACGCGGTCGTGCAGTTCCTGCGCCACGCGACGCCGCTCGCGCTCCTCCGCCTCCTCCACCCGCACCGCTACCGCTACCCGCAGCGCCAGCTCGTCGGCCAGCCGCCGCTCGGTGATGTCCTGCACCTGCAGCACGAGGTACATCGGCTCGGCCGCCGCGGTGCGCAAGAGGGCGCCATCGACGATGGCCCACAGCACGGCGCCGTCGCTCGTCACCAGGCGCTCCTCCACCCGATACGAACTCTCTCTACCAGACACCACCTGCTCCAGCAGCCGCCGCTCCTCCGCCAGGTCGTCGGGGTGAATGAGGTCGTGCCAACTCTGGCGGAGCAGCTCCTGTCGCGGGTATCCAACCAGGTCGACCATGGCGAGGTTCACCTCGATGAGCATCCCCACGGTATCGACCAGCGCGATCCCGATGGGAGCCTGCTCAAAGGCCCGCCGGAAATGCGCCTCACTCTGGCGCAGGGCCTCTTCGGCGCGCCCTAACTCGGTGACGTCCATAGCATAGAGGTTTACCTCGTTGTGGGCAGGAACGGGCGTCAGCATCAGTGCCATGTCGCGTTCCCCGACGGCCGCCTCGACCATCGTCGGTTCGCCCTCCGCCAAGGCGCAAAGCACTCTCTCGACCCATGCCTCCGGGAGCGATCCGCCCACCGCACACCGCCACCGATCGAGCAGCGGCGCGCTCGCCTCGTTGGCATAGACGAGTCGCCCATCGCCCGCCGCACGCATGACGGGGATGGGAGCCTCCTCCGCCAGCCGGGCGACGTCTTCGAGACGCCTGATCTCCTCCTCGCGCTGCCCAAGCTGGGCCTGCAGCCGGCCAAGCGCCTCTCGCACCGCGGCCAACTCGGATGGGCGACACGCCCCAGTGCGCTCCCCTTCTGGGGGCCCTTCGGCTCGATCAGCGCTCATGTTGCCACTCCCGGCCGGGCGACCTGCCCCAGGCCACGCCGTCTCACGAGTCGGCGCCCCGCCGCGCCTCAGGCGCGGGTCTCTGTCGGAAGCGTCTCCGCGTTGCCCACCCAACGCGATGCTCCTCTGTCGCGCCGCGCGGGCCGCCGAAGCCCCCTGTCCTCCCCGACAGCCGGCGTCAGCCGCTCTGCCGGGCCCGCCAGGCCTGCAAGAGCGCCACCACCGACGCGAGCACCACCACCACCGGCGCCGGCACGGGGCTCAGACCCCCGCCCCGCGCCCTCGCGGGCTCTGCCGCCGGCGGGCGTGGCTGCGCCGCCTCGGGGCGCCGTTCTCCACGCGCGCGACGTCTGCGCGCCTCGCCCTCGGCGGCCTGGCCCTCGCGCCCCTCTTCCAGGTGCTCGGGGGGCGCCGTGGGACCCTCTGCGATCGGCTCGGCCGCTTCCTCAGGCCGAAGGCGCGAGCCGTAGCGGTTGGCGTACACCTGCGTGAACTCGGCGCCGAAAAAGAGGATCTGCGCCGAGTAGTACACCCACAGGAGGAGCGCCACCAGCGACCCAAAGGCCCCATAGGTCGAGGTGATGTTTCCCCGCCCCAGGTAAAAGCTCAGGGCGAACTGCCCGATGACGAACAGCAGCGCCGTAACCAGCGCACCCAGCCACACATCGCGCCAGGCGATTTTGGCCATGGGCACGAATTTGAACAGGAGCGCAAAGAGGAGCGTGGCGATGACGAGCGACACGAGGATGTTGACGCCCCACACCACCACTCCGCTGAACGGCAACAAGTCGGCGAGCGTCTCGGTGAGACCCGCGATGACGCTGGTGGCCAGCAGCAGCGCCAGCACCAGCAGCCCCGTGACGCCGACGATGAGCAACAAGAAGGCATAGCGCAAGACCGTGGAGATGATACCGCGCCCCGATTCCGGCTCGACCTCCCAGATCGTGTTGAGGGTGCCCTGCAGGGCATTAAAGAGGCCGATGGCGCCGAATACCAGCGTTGCCCCGCTCACGACGGTACCGACGAGGCCCCCCTCGGTGCGGCTGGCATTCGCCACGATCTCTTGGATGAACTCGGCCGACTGCTCGCCCACCAGGCCGCTCAACTGGCCGACGATCTGGTTCTCGGCCGCCTGCTCGCCCAGCACCTGTCCGACGATCAGGATGATCACGATGAGCAGCGGCGCCAGCGAGAGCACGGTATAGTAGGCCATGGCGGCCGCCAATCGCGAGGCCTTGTCGTCGCTCCACTCTTTAAAAGTCTGCTTGAACAGCGAGAATATGTCACCAACACCCATGGTGTTTCCTCCGGTACCCGTCTCAATAAACGACAAGCCCCGCCCACGAGATCGGGGCGGGGCCAGACTAGCCGATGGTGTGAGGTATACACGATGCCATGGTGCGCCGATGGGCTGCGATGGACCCCCGACCGGCCTTATGTCTATACTCTAGCACGGCATGACCGCCAGCGCAATGCCGTGCGCGCACACCTGCCGGTGGGAGTAGCTCCTCGCGCCTCAGGGACGCGCCACCTCGAGTCGCACGGCCACAAGCCCCAGCAAGACGTAGGCCAGCCCATAGACCACGATGGACGCCGCCAGGAAGGGAAGGGCGAGGGCCGGGATGGCGAATCCCAGGAACAGCAGCGCCGTCGACGCCACCAGCAGCCAGAACGTGGGGCGATGCACCATCCAGAGCGCCACAGCATAGACGATGCCGGCGATGTACAGGAGGCCAACGCCGGAGAAATCCACCGCCAGGTACTGCACCGTCAGCGCCTGGAACAGCATCAGGGCGCCGGCATCTCCGGCCGCGGCCCGCGCCGCCACGGGGAGGCGCGCCAGCGACCCCATGGTGCCCACGCACTCGAGCACCAGGCCCAAGCCGAACAGAACCGCCCCGACCATCGTACCCGTGGGGCGCAGCGGATGCAGCCGCATGGCCAGCACCAGCAGCACGGGGGCGATGAGCGCGCAGCTAGCCAGCACGGTGAGCGCATAGACGATATTGGCGCTCGACCCCTCCGCCAGCCGCGCGGCGGTGACGGCGTCCGGGGCGCCGGGGGGCGCCATCCAAAAGAGGACGCTACCGCCCGCAACCATCAGCATCAGCCCGGCCACGGTGGCCAGTGCCATGATGGCGCCGGCCGACATGCCGCCTCCCGCGTCCGACGTCGCGCGCCGTATCATAGTTCGCGACGCAGGATCGCCTTCACCGTGCCCTCTCCGAACCAGTCGGGCACGGCGGAGATGATGCGAAACCGCAGGCGCCGGTAAAAGGCGAGCAGCGGAGCGCTGTTGCCGTCGGTGTACAGCCACAGGTGGCGGTAACCCGCGGCGCGCACGGCCTCGACGGCCGTGTCCATCAGCGCCCGAGCGAGCCCCTGCCGGCGCGCATCGGGCAACACGGCGATGTCGATGACCTGTGGCGGCTCCAGGGCGCTCACCTCGCCGGAAGGATCAAACCAGAAGCCGATCATGCCGACGACGCGCCCGTCCAGCGACGCCGTATAGTAGCGCGTGCCGCGGGTGCGCTCCATGGCGATCAGCTGGCGCACCCCATCGGCGCCATCGATGCCGGTCGACATGTGGAAGAAGGGCAACAGCTCTTCCAGGTCCCCCGTGAAGGGGGCGATGGTAGGTTGGACCACTCTCTCGCTCCTCGATCAGATAGGCTGACGCCAGGCGTCATCGCTCCAGGGATAATCACTCCCCATGCCCGCGGATCACCCGGCGCGCGGCTCGGGCTCGCAGCCGGCCGGGCTGAGCTACTGCGCGGGTGTCACCGCGATCACCGCGCCGAGGCGGTTCACCTCGATCTCCCAGCGGCTCCCCGGCGGGAAACGCTGGAACTCCTCGAGGCTCGCCGGCCGGTAGACGGGCCGGCTGCCGTCGGCATCGAACGTCACCCGGTAGGTCTCGGTCCGGCCGCCCTCGCGGCGACCGGCGCTCGTGGTCACGGCGGGCCAGTAGGGGTTGAAATCGGCGCCCGAGACCGCGACCTCGCCCGCGGACGTCCACTCGCGCACGGTATAGCGACACCAGGCGTCGGACACCTGATACTGGCAGTCCTGTACCACGCGCCCCTTTCCCGTGCCGGTATCCTCCACATAAGGCGTGCCACACACCTCCGTCGCCCCGGCGACGGGCTCATCGGCGGTGCGCCGCACCTTTTCCAAGCACTCGCCCAACTGCGCCCCCGTGGGAACCTCATCGCGCCACGCCTCATACTCCACCGGCCCGAGCTGCTCCATGGCGATGGAGTAGGTCCACTCTACCGCCGCTACCGTGCCGGCCGTGGCGCTGGACCTGCCCAGCGAGCGGATCAGCATCCACATGCCGGCGCAGGCCAGGAGGGCGATCAGGAGCAGCACGGGGAGGGACAACGTCCGGCGCTTGCCGGCCTCGGCGGCGGGCTCGGTCTCCGCTTTGGCCGCGGCCGGGTGGGGGAGGGGCCCGCCACATGTGGCGCACGCCGTCCTGGTGCCCGGGTTCGTGGCGCCGCAGTGGGGGCACGTCACGTCGGGCGGGGGTTCGTCCTGGTAGGCGCCCAGCACGGCGCCGGCCTCCCGCCTCGCCCCTTCGGACAGGTCGCCCCCGCACTGCCGGCACACCGTGGCGTCGCCGGCGTTGCGCGCTCCGCAATAGGGGCAGTGGATGTCGGGCCCCCGAGCGACCTGGGCGGCCGTCTCCTCACTGGTGTCCAGCGGCTGGCCGGCGCCCACCTCGAAGCGCATGTCGGCCGGCATCGGCGTACCGCACGTCACGCACTTTTGGGTGCTCCCGGGGTTACGCTTCCCGCACGAGGGACAGGTCCATTCCAACTCTACGTGGCCGAGCGTCTTTTTGGCCATCGACGCGCACCTCACTTATAGGGATGCTGTGTGTCAGGATGCGGCCGATGGCCGCTAGCCGGGGTTGGGACTCAGGGGCGCGTCATGGCGTCCACCGGCACCGGTACCACTTCGTTGAGGTCCTGGAGTGTATCATAGAGGTACTGCAGCGTGTACCGCGCGTTGTGGGCATACATGCCGGGGTCCTCGTGCACCATGTGATAGTTGTAGGCCACCCGCACTGCTCGCGGTGTCCAGGTGCCGTACTGGTTGGCAAAGACCGTCTCCTCGGCCTGCGGCAGGCCGTCGTCGTTCGTGTCGACGAAAAAGTACGGGAACGTGCCCGCCTGGTAGACGATGGGCGTGCCGATCACCTCGCGCGCGTACGCCTGCAGCCCGAGGTAGACCTGCTGATGCATGTTCAGGATCTCGAGCGCGATCCCCTCATCCACCGACCCGTTCCCGTCATAGTCCACGCCATCCTGGCGGATGTTGATGAAATCGCTCCGATCCACGACGTTGAGGTGGCAAGGGCTGCAGGCGCGCGGGTTCTGCAACAGGCTGTGGGGATCGTGGCACTGGTTGCAGGTGCGCAGGTCCGAGACGTGCAGAAAGCGGCCGACGTAGGTCTGCCCCTCGTACTGGTACGCCCCCCGCCCATCGCCGCCCATCAGCGTCGCCGCCGCCACGCGATAGTGCACGTTGATGAAACTCAGGTCCTCCGAGACCGCATCGAGGTCGAGACCCGCAATGGCCCGCTCGACGCTGTCGCCGGACTGGAGCCCCTGGTGGCACTTGAGGCACGGCCCCTCCGCATCGAGCACGCTCGCCTCCGCCCCCGATGGGAACGCGACGACCTGTAGGGCGTGGGCCGAGTCGTTGTGACACGCCAGGCACGACACCACCGAACCGATCGGGTGGGGCGCCTCCACGGCGCCGGCCGGCGTACCGTCCTCGCCCAGCCAGTCGAGGAAGCCGTTCAGGCTGTGACATGTCGCGCATCGCGGCGGGATCACGGGCGGCTCCTCGTCGTCCCAGTCGGTAAAGGCCGGGGAGGTGCGGTCGGCGTGGCCCGACTCTCCCCAGGAGGAGCTGGCCTCGACCACCGGGTCGGGTCGCGTCGTGGCATACACGGTCCAGCCCACTATGACCAGGACTATGGCGGCGATCACAATGGCTCTCAGGCTCATCGGTCTCGTCCCCTCCGCTGTAGATCAGCACTGCACCAGTCTACCTCAAGTAAGCCCATCGGCTCAAGCGGTCCAGCGGCACAGGCGGCCTTCAGGGCATTGGCAGCCCTACCGAGGCCACCTCTCGCAGGCCCACACAGCAGGCCTCGTGCATCCATGGTACTTTGCGAGAGGGTCTTCGGTAGGCGGTCCCTGGCGCGATGGCGGAGGTCCACATGCCGTTGCTCGCGCAACCAAGCGGGGCTATAATGAGGACCACGATCCGGGCGCCGCGCGCGCCGACGCGCCACATGAAAGGAGGCGCGCCAGTATGAAGTCCTCGTTGCGGGCTACCCTCTGGGTGGTGGCCTACTTTGCCCTCGTCTTTGCCCCCGTGCTCTTACTGTTTCCGCAACCACGGCCCGAGGGGCGCGAGTTCTGGCGAGAGGTTTCCGTCGCCCTGGGGTTCGCGGGGCTATCGCTGATGGGACTGCAGTTCGTCCCCACGGCGCGATTGCCGTTCCTGGCGAACGTGTTCCCGCTGGATACCCTGTACAGCTTTCACCACCGGGTGTCGATCACATCGATGCTGCTGATCCTGGCGCACCCGCTCATCCTGTTCATCTATAACCCGTTCACGCTACGCCTGCTGAACCTGCTCGATGCCCCGCTGCGCGCCCGCGCCGGCACCCTCGCACTGCTCGGCCTCATCGCCCTCGTAGGTACTTCTGTGTGGCGCCTGCGGCTGCGGCTGAGCTATGAATCCTGGCGCGTGGCGCACAACGTGCTGGCCATCGGCATCGCGGCGCTGGCGATGTACCACATCCTGAACGTCGACTGGCACACCTCCGTGCCCCGCCAGCGCATCTTCTGGATCGCCTGGGCCATCATCTGGGGCGGCATGGCGCTGTTCATACGCGTCATCAAGCCGTGGATGATGCTGCAGCGCCCGTGGCGGGTGCGCGAGGTGCGCCCCGAGCGCGGCGAGTCGTGGACGGTGGCCCTGGAACCAGACGGCCACCAGGGGTTCCGCTTCCTCCCCGGCCAGGTGGCCTGGTTGACGATCCGCCGCTCCCCCTTTAGCATCCGCGAACACCCCTTCTCGCTGGCCTCCAGCGCCATGGCGAGCGACCACATCGCCTTCACCATCCGCGAGCTGGGCGATTTCACCTCCACCGTCGGTGACATCAAGCCGGGTGAGCGCGCCTACGTCGACGGCCCCTACGGCACCTTTGATCTGGATCAGCACACCGGCCCGGGTTACGTATTCATCGCCGGCGGCATCGGCTCGGCCCCTATCATGAGCATGCTGCGCACCATGGCCGACCGAGGCGACGATCATGCGGTGATCTTTTTCTACGGCAATCGTACCTGGGACAGCATCATCTTCCGTGAAGAACTCGATGAACTCCAGGGACGGCTGAACCTCAAGATGGTGCACGTCCTGGAGGACCCGCCCGAGGGATGGGAGGGGGAGACGGGGTTCGTCACCCGAGACATGCTGGACCGCCATCTGCCGGCCGATCGGAGCGAGAGGGTCTACTTTATCTGCGGGCCGATCCCGATGATCGTGTCGGTGGAGCGGTCGTTGCGGGCGCTGGGGGTGCCACTCTCCCGCATCTTCTCCGAGCAGTACGAGATGGCCTGAGGGGGTCTGCCATGGAGGATCTCTACGCCCGGCGCATCTGGCAGCTGACCGTCGTGCTGGCCGTGGCGTTGTCGCTGGTGTTTGGGTTCGTGCAGGGGCGCTAGCCGATCGTCGACGCGGGGACGCCGCCAAGATGGGCGTCCCCGCGCGTCACGCGGTCAGACCGTCGATACCCCCCTCCGTTCGCGCCACCAGTCGCGCAGCGCCATCAGGATGGCCCCCAGGCCAAAGAGGGTGACCACGGCGCCGATGAGCCAGCCCAGGATGGGGATGGCGCGCAGCAGCACATAGATCAGCACACCAACCACCAGCGCCCAACCGTCCTGCGCCGGCGTGCGCCGCCGTTCCTCGCGCGGCGGCAGCGGCTCGGCGCCGGGCTCGCCGGCAGGCGACACCGGCTCGATCCGCGGCTCCTCGCGGCGCGTCAGCGCATCCACGATCCAGCGCCCCACCAGGTACGCCACCACCACCTTGCTCAGGTAGGCGACCGACAGCCAAAAGATGGTGAAGGCGAGGCCAAGCAGCGAGAAGCCGATCCCCAGCACGGCGAACGCCAGCCCGCCAAGCGTGATGATCCCCAAGAGGATCGCCAAGAGCACGATGACGAACGCCACGAGGCCGGCCACCACAAAGCCGAGCAGCCAGACGAGCAGCCCCCACCCGAGGGCCAGGAGCGGCTGATCGCGCAGCGCGTCGGCGGCGCGGTACAGCCACCTAGGCAGCAGCCAGAGCAGGAGCGCACCGAGCAGCAGCAACGTCACGAGCTCTCGCAGCCGGGCGACGACCCACTGGAGCACCAGGACTCCGAGCCCGCGCCCGTCGCGACGCTGCGCCTGCTGTCGGGTGTCGGGCTCCGGCGTCTGGAACACGATCCCCGCTTCAGGCTCGGACTGGATGGCGTCCTCCTGGCGCTCGGGACTCGTGTAGACCAGCTGCCCACCGATCTCTGCCCCCTCGGTGACGCGGATGCCTGGCGGCACGCTGGCCGGCGCGCCGGGCGGTGCAAAGAACGTGAACCCCGCCGTCCCCGGCGCCGCTACCTCGGCGCGCACGTCGCCGCCGATATCGCCCGAGACCACCAGGGCCGCGACGGAGGCCAAGACGTTGCGCTCCACCCCGCCCGAGAGAAGCGCCTGGTATCCGGCTGTGACCAGGTCACGCTGCACCTGCGAGCCGGGCTGCGCCTCCATGCCATAGCCGACAAAGTAGACGTTGCGGCCGACCTGGCTCGCCCCGCCCATCGTCACGGCCGTCCCGGCGGCGTAGACGCTCCCCTGCACGTCGCCGTTCACCGCCAACGTCTGGCCGGCGATGAACAGGCTCCCCTCCACCGTCCCGTTGATGCGGACGTTGCCGCCGACGGCAAAGAGGTCGCCGGTAACGGTTCCCTCCACCAGCACGTTCTCGGCGCCGATGAACACGTCATCGTCGATGGTCTGGCCCGCGGGGATGACGCCGCCTTCTACGATCTCGACAGCGCCGGCCCCGCCGACGGCGACGAGCAAGCCGGTGACCACCAGGGCGATGGTTACCAGCGCCTGAACGAGGCCCCACATTCTCCGGTTCATGGTATCCCTCCTCACGCGGTTGGCGGCAGCGCGCAACAGGCGTGCAACGCGAGACACGCGCCACGTGAATCCCGACCCGGGCGTGGCTCGGCTGAGAAGGGTACGTCTTGGGTTGGGTGTGCGATGAGAGGGTGGACCGACGAGGGAGTCGCGCCGAGCCAAGACCGACGCATACCAAGGCTATAGATCCATTATACCAGGAGGACGCGGCGGCGACAATGGCTATGCAGGCCGACCTCCCGAGGGCGAACCGGCCCATCGTCCTGCCCTCGGGAGGCCGGCCATCTACCTCAACGAAGGTAGGGCGCCTGCTTGCTCTCGGGGGTATAGTGGTGCAGCTCGATGCGGTTGCCGTCCGGGTCGGTGACCCACGCCTGCCAACTGCGGTCTGTGCCCAACTTGGGGTCGGACACCTCCACGCCCCTCTCGCGCAGCATCCGGACGACCTTTTCGATATCGTCCACCTCGAGGCAGATGTGGCCGTAGGACTGCCCCTCGGCCGGCGCCGCCAGGTCCGCCTTGAACAGCTCGATGAAGGTGCGCCCCCCGACGTGGATGTACTGCCCATAGTGCTCGCCGTTCTCCCTCACAAAGGGGAACGCCTTTTCCATGCCCAGGGTGTCGCAGTAGAAACGGAGCGCTCGATCGAGGTCCGCCACGCGGAACATGACGTGAGCCACGCCGCGAATCAGCGGTTCCTGCCCTGCATTGGATGCCATGGGGTCATCTCCTGTCTTGGTTATGTCGTCTGGATCGACGTGTGCCACCACCGGTCCTGCCGGGGCAGGCGCGACACATCGAGCCCCAGCCGGCCCCTCGGCCTACACCTCGATCCCCAGGAACTCGCGCACCAGGAAGCCGATGAAAAAGCTCAGCGCCGCGACCCCCAGGCTGATGCCGGCCATCTCGCTGAAGCGCCGCCGAAACGGCACGTCCTGCGCCACGGAGACATAGTAGGTAAAGATCACGATGATGAGGATGGCGTTGATCAGCGTCCATGCCAGGGCGCCAAAATAGCTCCCCAGCACAAAGTAGGGAAAGATGAGGAAGACGACGGTGAACACGTAGGCGATACCCGTGTACACCGCCGCCTTGGTGGGGTCCTGCCCGCTCTGCTCCGATTTCGTCGAGAGGTATTCCGAGGCGGCCATGGACATGGAGGCGGCGATGCCGGTGATGAGCCCCGCCATGCCGATGAGCCGCACGTTGGCCAGCGCCAGGGTGAGGCCCGCCAGTGCGCCCGTCAGTTCCACCAGGGCGTCGTTCAGCCCCAGCACCACCGAGCCGACGTAGCGCAGGCGCTCCTCGTCGATCATGGCAATGAGTTCAGCCTCGTGGCGGTCCTCATCCTCAGCGACGCGCCGCGCCTCCGGGATCGATTCGGCAATGTGATCGTACGACACCTGGGCGCGCTCCTCGCCCCGCTCCATCAGCTTGATGCTGAACGTCAGGCCGAGGGCCACGGACAAGAAAAGGTACCAGCGCACCAACGTGTCGTTGGGGGGCACGTCCGCACCTGTATACCCCCGGAAAAAGTCATAGTGTCGCCGCTCATCACGCGCGATATGGCGCATGATCTCGGCGTTCTTGGGATCCTTCTCGCGGTCCGCCAAGCGCAGATAGATGTGGTGTTCGGTGATCTCGTTCTGCTGCGCCGTCAACAGGTCGCGTCGCAAGGCGCCGCTGATGGGTGGAGCGTTGTCCTGCATGGTAGGCCTCCTTCGTGCCATTGGCTGTTGGCTATCGGCAGTCGGCGATCGGCCATCGGAGGTCACTGACCCCCGACTGCCGTTAGCCAAAAGCCAACAGCCAACCGCTAATCGCCCCCCCTCACCCTCGTCCGACGTACAGCTGCGTGATGGGCAGGACGATCGCCTCGAGCATGTTGGCCTCCGGCGGGAGCGTCGCCATGAGGAGCGCAACGCGCGCCATGTCCTCCACGGCGATCATCGGCTCGTCGTCCTCGCTGCGGCCCGCCTGCAGGCCGGCGGCGCGTCGCTCCACGAGGGTGTTGCCCGGGTGGAGGCAGCTCACGGCGATGCCGTAGGGCCGCCCCTCCAGCGCCGCGCTCTGGGTGAGGCCCCACACGCCGAACTTGCTGCTCGTGTACGGCGCCATGTTCTCGCGGGTGCGCTGCGCCGAGATGCTGCCGATGTTGATGATGCGCCCACCGCCCGCCTTCCTCATGATGGGGAACGCCTCGCGGATGCACAGGAATGGCCCCGTGAGGTTGGCGCCGATGACGTTGTTCCAGGCGTCCAGCGAGATCTCGTCGATGGGGCCACCGTCAAAGGCGCCCGAGCTGTTCACCACGATATCCAGTCGGCCAAAGCGCTCCATCGTCTGGGCAAAGAGCGCCTTTACCTGTGCCTCGTCCGTCACGTTGGTGGGGATGGGGACGATGGTAGAGCCGGTGGCGCGCAACTCCTCGGCGACGGCGTCCAGCCGCTGGGCGTTGCGCCCGGCGATCACTACGGCGCACCCCTCCTCGGCGTACGCCCGCGCGATCCCCTTGCCGATGCCGCTGCCACCGCCGGTGACGATCGCTACTTTTCCGTCGAGTTGACCCATGGTATGCCTCCCTGGTGTGTAGAGTGGTCAGTTGTTAGTAATCACGCTGGAGCTATCGGCGGTCGGCTATCGGCGGTCAGCCAAACCTGGTCCAGCACGCAACGCCCTCGGCGCTGGCCGACAGCCGACCGCCGATAGCCGAACACTCATCCCCTCGCCGCCAGGTCGCTACAGCCGGGGGCGTCGGCCTGATCTCTGGCCAGGGCCATCACCCAGTCGGGAAAACCGCCGCCGGCGTCCTTCACCGCCTGGTCGAACAGCCGCTTGACGACGTCGGGATGCTGCTTGGCCACGTTCGTAGCAAAGGGGTCGGGCGCCTGCAGGTCGTAT